>Ga0116202_10002586_pt1 | contig 10864 bp, 15 predicted proteins | sample LakKivw325mmetaG_FD_94479 | JGI IMG/M metagenome (GOLD analysis project Ga0116202, IMG submission 94479) | Anoxic lake water microbial communities from Lake Kivu, Rwanda to study Microbial Dark Matter (Phase II) - Lake Kivu water 325m metaG | ecosystem: Environmental > Aquatic > Freshwater >... | reverse complement strand
GCCGAGTCGTCGTGCACCCCGCTTGAAATGAGCCGCCGAACGTTGCCGAGTGAGTCCAGCTCGGCGTCGCGCGGCGACAGCGCTCCGAACCCGGCAACCTGCCATGCGCTGCTCCGCCAGTCGAACCCGGCTCCGCGCAACCCCCGGTTCTCAAGCGACGCACCGGCCAGCCGGAGCAAAGGCTCGGCCCCGGCCTCTCGTACGGCCGACGCCGCGCCCCTGCGCTGCGGCCCTGAAAGCACCAGTCCCAGCCCGGCGCTTGAATAGAAGTCGCCGCCGACCAGCGCAAGGCGCGAGCCGGAATACCCAAGCCCGATGCCGAGCCAGTCGGCAAGCGACCTCTCGCCCCGGTCCTGCTCAATACACGAACGCAGCGCCCAATTGCCGCTTCGCACCTCGAATCGTCCCAAGGTTCTCATCCTGCCCTCAAGCGCTGGAGCCGAGTCGGTCGAACTCCGGCCGGAGACAGCCGCGCTCCACTCGCGCGCGCCGCTGACTGTCAGGACCCGGCACAACTCGAGATAGAGTTCTGCCGACATGCCCGGCACGTCCCGCAGGCCTCCCAGGTGTCTGAACCCGCCGATGGAATCTCGGTAGATGATGATGCGGTAAGCCAGCCTCGGCTCAAGCCAGGGTATCACGAGCAGGTCGTCCACGCTCGCCCGGTTGACGTCAAGCGGCGACTCAAGCATCGCCAGATACGCCTGCTCCAGCTCGTCGTCGTCCTTGTCCGGCAGGAACTCGACCGCGACCGGCAGCCCGCAGACAAGCGACGCAGCCAGCAGGCCTAGTTCCATGCCGCCGAGACGCCAATGAGGTGGGTTTCCTTGAGCTGCGGGTGGAACCGGTACGCGTAGTCGAGCGTCGCGAACCCGACGTGCACGCCGAATCCCAAGCCGTATGTCAGCGGCTCGTAGCTCAATCCCGCGCGCAGGTCCAGGGGCGGCACCAGGTTGAACTCAGCGCCCAGCGCCGCGGTCTCGGTCCGGCCCTCGCGCGACAGGTCAAGACACAAGAGCAACGGCGGCACCGGCCGGGCCGAAGCCCCGACGGTCAGCCGAAGCGGCAGCTCGTCGCCGTTCGCGAACCTCGGCACGTTCACCCTCATGCCCGACGCGCCCACGCGCAGGTTGCCGGTCTCCCACACCACGCCCGCGTCGAACGCCGGCGCGGCCATGGAAGCGACGGTCAGCAGATGCACACCGATACCGACCGACAAAGACGACAGCGGCCTTCCGCCGAACGCAACCTGCCAGTCGTTCTCATGGTAGCCGGAAGAAAACAAGGACGCTGCGGCCAGCCCGGCCGCCCACCGGCCTCTGCTCGCTCCAGCGCTGGCCCGGGCCCAGTTCACGCCCTCAAGCCTGAACGGCTGGCAGTATGCCGCGCCTGCCCCGAACCTGCCCGCCGCGCACACCGCGGCCGGGTTCATACAAGAGAATGCCTGCCAGTCCGAAGCGGCCGAGCCGGCCAGCATCGCCCAGGACTCCGGCGACCCGGCCGAGAACTCGAATGCCGCTGCCAGCAGCGGCACAAGTACGGTCATGCGGGATGGTTCGGTTTCGCGCAGCGGTCAGGCGCAAGACTCGGTGCTGCGTCAGGAAAGTACAAAGGACAAAGTACAAAGGACAAAGCAAGTAAGGGCGAAGAGAAAAAGCGAAAGTCGGAGTCCGACTTTGTCCTCTCCCATTTCCGATTGCTTTGTCCTTTGTCCTTGGTACTTCGTCCTTGCGCGAGCGGTCTGTGAGCTGTCGGCTGCCGGCTGTCCGCGCCGAGCGGCGTCACTTCAGGTAATACAGGAACCGGCCGCAGTTCGGGCACGCGACCAGCTCGTTGCGGCACCGGACCGACAGTTCGGAAGGCAGCTTGATGTAGCACCCGCCGCAGAACTCGCGGATGACCTGGACCACCACCCGGCCGCCGTAGCGCTTCATGATGCGCTCGTACTGGGCCAGGAGCCGCGGGTCAACTTTCTTCGTCAGCTTGGCCCGCTCCTTCTCCGCGGTCCTGATGAACTCATCGGTCACCGCGGTGCCGTGGAACCCGAGCGCCTGATAGTACTCGCTCTCGATGTCGCGCAGAATGTGGTCGAACTCCTCGAGCGCCCTGAGGGTCTCGATTCTTTCGTTCATCGAATGCCTTCTTCGAGCGAGCGGACCAGGTCAATGAACTCCTGCGGGGTCTGAGGCTCGAACAGCCGCTTCTTCTTCGCCAGCTCCTGGCACACCATCGCCACGCGGCCCAGGGTAATCAGGTACTGGTTGCCCCGGTCCTGGGGCGGCGCCATGATGAGGAAGAACAGGTGCGCCGGCTTCTTGTCTATCGAGTCGAACTCCACGCCCTTGGTCGAGCGGCCGACCGCGAGCTCAAGCCGGTCAATCAAGAGCGACCGGCCGTGGGGAATCGCAATGCCCTTGCCGATGCCGGTCGAGCCCAGCTCCTCGCGCTTGAGGAGCGTCTGGAGCAGCGAATCGGCGCCGTCGCCCGGACTGACCATCAGCACCAGCTCGCGCAGGACATCGGTCTTCTTCTTACCCTGCACGTCGAGATTGACCCTTTCGGGTTTGAGCAAAGACACCAGGTTCAAGTAGTACCTCCTGCCGGCACGCGGCCGGCGCAATAACCTGACGGATTAGTGTGCATGATGAGTCGGGTAGCTCTCCTGGGGAGCGTCACCCCACAGCCTCTCAAGACCGTAGAAATGCCGCACATCGCCTAAGAAAATATGCACGACAACGTCCACGTAGTCAAGTAGAACCCAATGGCCGGTTGCCGTGCCTTCGACGTGGTGCGGCCGCTCGCCCGCGGCGCGCAGCTTCTCCTCGATTGCCTTGGCCAGCGCCTGGCTGTGGACCGTCGAGTTGGCGGTCGCGAGCACGAAGTAGTCGGTCAGGGGCGAACGGCCTCGCAAGTCGAGCACCGTGACCTCCTCGGCCAGCATCTCGGCCGCGAGCCGGGCCGCTACCCGCGCTAGCTTTGCGCCTTCCATACTACTTGAACACGACCACCCTGGGAAAGAACCGGCGGCAGTCCTTGCCCAGCACCAGCTTGAGCTGGTAGTCGAAGCACCGGCTTGAGTCCACGGCCGCGCGCACCCGCATCGCCCGCCGCGGGCCCAGAGGTATCCGCCACAGCCTCGGTTTCACACTCAGGAGCATTGCGACCTGCCTTGCCCGCTCGGCGTTCCGGTCAAGAAGGTCAATAACCGTGGTCCGGGAATAGGGCGTGTCCGCGGTGGCGGTGCTGTACACCGAGAACCCGCGCAGCTCAAGCTCGTCCTGGACCGCCCGGCCCAGCCGTTCCTCACCCGAGCCGTTGACCACGATGACCTGCACCGACCGCGGGTCCAGGCCGACTTCGGGTTCCTTGTCGAAGAAACGCAGGGCGACCGACCCGGCTGCACCGACGAGGACCAGACCGAGCGCAAGCCAGGCAACAAGCCTCTTCACCGACCTCGCGCGCCGCGCTCGGTAAGCACTCGCGCGACCTCGTCAAACTCAACCGGCGTATTGGCCCCGAGCATCTCGCGATAGTCCTTTGCCTTGACCGCGACCACCCGGCCCCCGCTCCGGCAGACTGCCTGCACCACGTCGGTGAGATAGTACTCGCCGGTCTTCGGACTCGGCGCAAGCGACTCAAGCACCGGCCTTATCCTGCCCCAGGAGAATGCATAGAAGCCGGAGTTGACCTCTTTCACCCGGCACTCGGCCTCGGTCGCGTCCTTGCACTCGACCACCCGTTCGACCGTGCCGTCCTGGCCCCGAATCACCCGGCCGTAACTTCCCGCGTCGGCAAGCTCCGCGGTCAACACGCTCAAGTCCGCGTGCTGCTCGGCCCGGGCCGCAACCAGCCGGCTGATTGAATCCTCGGTCACAAGCGGCGCATCTCCGCACAGCACCACGCACTCCTCATCATCTGCCAGCAGGCTGCGGCAGGCGAGCAGCGCATCCCCGGTCCCGCGCGGCTCGGCCTGGACCGCGAGTTCGACGCCCTGGCCCGAAAGCGCCGCCGGCACCGCGGCGCACCGCGGGCCCACGACCGCAATCAGCCGGTTCGCGCCCGCGGCCCTGGCTGCGGCCAGCACATAGGAAATGAGCGGCCGGCCCAGGACTTCCAATAGCACCTTGGGAACCGCTTGTCCCATCCTGCGGCTCTTGCCCGCGGCCAGGACTATCGCTGTCACTCTTTGATACGGTTGGAAGAATCCACCGAGACCTTGCGCATCCGGTGCGCGGCGGCCGCGTCCTCAGGCACGAATACGTTGCTCATCACAATCAGCTCGTCCCCGACCTCGCCCAGCCTCGCCGCCCCGCCGTTCAAGACGCACCGGCCCGAGCCGGGAGGCCCGGCAATCGCGTAGGTCTCAAACCGCGCTCCGTTGTTGACGTTGACCACCTGGATGACCTCGCCCGGCATGATGTCCGCTGCTGACAGCAGCGCCGAATCCAACTCGAGGCTGCCCTCGTACCGGAGGTTCTTGTCCGTGACGCGCGGCCGCTGGATTTTGGACTTTACAAAGACCCGGAAGCGCGTGGCCAAGCCTGCTATTTCTTGCTCGCGCGCTCAGCCTTCTTCGGCTTGGCCGGCTTCTCCTTCTTGGCCCCGGCCTTGGCCTGAACTTCCTTCTCCTTCTTGGTCTTCTCGCGCACCACCAGTTCGAGTATCGCCATCTCGGCGCAGTCCGACTCGCGCGGCCCGAGCCGGTAGACCCGCGTGCAGCCGCCCTGCCGGTCGGCAAACCGCGGCCCGACCACCTCGAACAGCTTCTTCACCAGGCCCGGGTCCCCGAGGGTCCGGCGCGCCTCGCGCCTTGCCGCCACCGTGCCGGCCTTGGCAAAGCGCAAGAGCCGCTCGGCCACCGGCTGAGCTTCCTTGGCCTTGTGATAGGTGGTCTTGACCTGCTCGTAGGTGAAAAGCGACCGGGCCAGGTTCCGAAGCATCGCATCGCGATGGGTCTTGGTCCGGCCGAGCTTGCGAATCTTCCTGCCGTGCCGCACTTATTGCTCCTTCTCGAAACCGGTCACGTCCATGCCGAAGGTCAGGCCCATGTCTTCGAGCACCTTCTTCAACTCCTCGAGCGACTTCCGGCCGAAGTTCTCGATGTCGAGCATGTCCTTCTCGGTGCGCTGGACCAGGTCCCCGACCGTCTGGATGGAAATCCGCTCGCCGGTGCGCTTGGACCGGCCCTTCTTCAGGCAGTTCAGCGCCCGGTTCGAGAGCTCGAGCTCCTCGATGTCCATCGCCAGCACTTCCATCAGCCGGTCGCGGTCGCGGTACAGTTTCTCTTCCTCGATGAACTCCGGCTCCTTCTCGGACGGCACCATCACCGACATGTGGTTCTTGAGAATCGTCGCCGACTGAATCAGCGCCTCGTCCGGCCGCACCGACCCGTCGGTCCAGACCTCAAGCACCGCCTTCTCGAAATCGGTCCGTTCGAGCACGCGCATACTCTCGACCCAGAAATTGACCTTCTTCACCGGCGAGAAGAACGCGTCCAGGAACACGGTGCCCTCCGGCGCGGTTTGGTTCTTCTTCAGCCGTTCGGCCGGCACGTAGCCCCGGCCGTTGTCCACGACCATCTCGATATCAACCGCGCGGCTCTTGTCGGAAATCGTGAGGATCTTCTGGTCCGGGTTCGCGACGACGATTTCCGGCGGCACGGTCAGGTCCTTGGCCGTGAACTCGCGCTTGCCCTTGGCGTGCAGGTGGCACGACTTCGGGGTCTCGGACCACAGCCGCATCCTGAGCTTCTTGATGTTCAAGATGATCTCGGGCACGTCCTCGACCACGCCGTCAATCGTCGAGAACTCGTGTGGGATGTCGTTGATCCGCACCTGGGTAACCGCCGCGCCCTGGACCGCGGACAATAGCGCCCGGCGCAGGCTGTTGCCCACCGTCGTGCCCCAGCCCTTTTCCAGCGGCGCGATGACGAACTTCTGGTACGACTCGGTAGCGGACTCGGTATCGGTCTCCAGCTTCTCAGGCAGGACGAAACGCTTGAGCTTCATTTCGAGTACAGCTCCACGATCAACTGCGTGTTGCAGGGAATGTCCTTCACGTCCTCGGCCCCGGGCTCGCGCACCACCCGGCCGGACAGCGCCGCCGGGTCGAAACTGAGCCATGCCATGGTCGAGGGTTCCTTGTTGGCCGCAATCGGCTTGATGAACTTGGCGCTTGCATCGCCCGCCACGCCGACGGCCTGGCCGGCGCGCACGAGGTACGACGGAACCGTCACGGACCGGCCGTCAACCGTGACGTGGCCGTGCCGGACGAACTGCCGGGCCTGCGACCGCGAGTCGGCCAGGCCCAGCCGGAACACCACGTTGTCCAGCCGGCGTTCGAGAAGAATCACCAGCGCGGCGGCGGTATTGGCCTCTTTTGCCGCGCGCTGGAAGTAGTTGTGGAACTGCTGCTCCAGCACGCCGTACATCATTCTCAGCTTCTGCTTCTCGCGCAACTGGATGGAATAGGCCGAGACTCGGCGGCGCCGGCCCTTGTCCGCGGCCTGTTCCCCGCGCTTCATCAGGACGCACTTGTCCGAAAGACACTTGGTCCCACGCAGGTAGAGCTTCTCGCCGGACTTGCGGCACTTCTTGCACATCGGTCCGATATATCTTGCCATGTTAGCCCCGCATTATAGGAGGTCGCACCGGCTAGTCAACTAGACCCGCCGCTGCTTGGGCGGCCGGCAACCGTTGTGCGGAATCGGGGTGATGTCGCGGATGGCCGTGATGTCCAGGCCCGCGTTCTGCAGCGACCGGATTGCCGCCTCGCGGCCCGGACCCGGCCCGCTCACCACCACCTCCACCTTCTTCATTCCGAGCGCCACCGCTTCGCGCGCCGCCGACTCGGCGCAGACGCCCGCGGCGTACGGCGTACCCTTCTTCGAGCCCTTGAACCCGGCCCGGCCGGCCGACGACCAGCACACCACCGCGCCGTCCGGCTCGGCAATCGTCACCATCGTATTGTTGAACGTCGTGCTCAGGTGCGCGATGCCGACGAGGGAGATTCTGCGCTTTGACGAACGCCGCGCCATCCTAGACCTCCGCCTTCTTGGCTACGGCCATCGTCTTGCGCGGGCCCTTGCGCGTGCGCGCGTTGGTGCGCGTGCGCTGGCCCCGCACCGGCAGGTGGGCGCGATGCCGCATCCCGCGGTAGCTGCCGATTTCGACGTACCGCTTGATGTTCGCCGAAACCTCGGCGCGCAGCTCGCCCTCGACCTTGTAGGTAGTGTCAATCTCCTTGCGGATTTTAGCGATGTCGTCCTCGTGCAGCTCCTTGACCTTCTTGTTGCCGTCAATGCCGGCCGCGGCCAGAATCTTGCGCGCGGAAAACAGCCCGATGCCGTAGATGTGCGGCAGGGCGTAAAGGATTTTCTTGTTATCGGGCAAGTCAATACCCGAAATACGAGCCAAAGGTCCTCCTGTTGGTTACAGGTTTAGTAAAGGTTTGTCCAAATACGCTTACGGTAAACGCTAATTTATACCCGAATTACCACCCCTGTCAAGCACTTACGCAACGAAGTCCGGCCCGAAAGCTACTCGCCGGAGGACGGGTCCTGGACGCCCGGCCACTGGTTCAAGTCCCCAAGCCCGGGCTGGGACAGGGTTCCACCCTTGCCGTACAGCGATTGGAGCATCTTGTAGCCCTTGGAAAGCTCCTGAACCGCCTCAATCACCGACATGCCCGAACTGTCGCCTGATTCAGGCTGAGCCCGAGCGCCGGCAAGCGGCTTCTTCGCCGCCTCCTGCCTTGCCCAACTGACTATCTGTGGGTCTTCTTGAGGCCGCATGGACTCATACGCGCCGATGGCGAGAACCGCTGCAACCAGCGCAACGATGACAAGCAACTGACCAGTTGAACGCATATCCCTCCGAGACATAGATTATACTCGAATTCCCGCTGCTTGCCAATTCGGGCCCAAACTCTAGAATCAGGCCTTATGCTCTCCCCGGAGTATGACGTCATCGTCGTCGGCGCAGGCCATGCCGGTTGCGAGGCCGCGCTTGCCGCCGCGCGTATCGGCGCGCGCACCTTGCTCCTGACCCAGAACCTCGACACCATCGGCCTCATGTCCTGCAATCCCGCGGTCGGCGGCGTGGGCAAGGGCCAGCTTGTGCGGGAACTGGACGCACTCGGCGGCTCGATGGCCCGGCTCGCGGACTCGGCCGGCATTCATTTCCGGCAGCTCAACACCTCCAAAGGCCGGGCGGTCCGCTCCTCGCGCTGCCAGGTTGACCGCCAGCTCTACCGCACTCAGATGAAGCAGGTTGTGGAGCAGACCGGCAATCTCTGGGTGTATCAGGGCACCTGCGCGAAAGTCCTCGCGCGTGGCAAACGCGCCTGCGGAGTCATCACTGAGGCTGGCGAGCGACTCAAAGCCAGGGCCGTCGTGCTCGCACCGGGTACGTTCCTGAACGGCCCCGTCCATATCGGGCTTCACAACTTCCCAGCCGGCCGCATGTCCGAAGCTCCGGCAGTCGCACTCGCCGAGAACCTGGCCGAGCTCGGCTTCCGCATGGGCCGGTTCAAGACCGGCACTCCGGCCCGGCTGGACACTAGGACCCTTGACCTCAGCCGTATGAAGCGCCAGGCCGGCGACGAGCCGGTCGTGCCATTCTCCGGCTGGACCCAGGACCCGCCTGCGAACAAGGTTGACTGTCACATCACCTACACCAACCCGAAGACCCACAAGATTGTCCGCGCCGGACTCAGGCAGTCGCCTCTGTATTCAGGCGTCATCAAAGGCCGGGGCGTGCGCTACTGCCCTTCGATCGAGGACAAGGTCGTAAAGTTCCCTGACCGTGACCAGCACCACGTGTTCATCGAGCCCGAAGGCACAGACACCGTCGAGTGCTATCCAAACGGCATCTCCACGAGCCTGCCTGTAGACATCCAGCTGAAGATGCTCCACTCGATTGCCGGGCTCAAGAGCTGCCGGATGACGCGGCCCGGGTACGCCATCGAGCACGACTACTCAGACCCGACGCAGCTCTTCCCCACTCTTGAGACCAGGCCTGTGCGCAACCTTTACTTCGCGGGCCAGCTCAACGGCACTACTGGGTACGAGGAAGCTGCGGCCCAGGGCCTGGTCGCCGGCGCGAATGCGGCCCTGCGTGCCTTGGACCGGGACGAATTCACGCTCAGCCGGACCCAGGCTTACATCGGAGTGATGATTGACGACCTGGTCACGCGCGGCACCGATGAGCCGTATCGCATGTTCACCGCCCGGGTCGAGTACCGGCTGCTGCTGCGCGAGGACAACGCCGACCTTCGCCTTGGCCCGCTCGGGCACAAGCTCGGCCTGCTCTCGTCAGCCCAGTTCGATAGCGTCGAGGACAAGCAGCGGTCTATCGAGCAGGCGCAGGCCTGGCTCAAGCAGGCCCGCGTCAGGCCCACGCGCGCCAACAACCGCAGGTTGAGGGAGCTCGACACGGCTCCGATTCGCGAGTCGGTCCCGCCGCTTGAGTTGCTGCTGCGGCCCGAGGTATCGTGGACTGACCTTGAGCGTCTGGCCGAGTCCGCGCCCTCGCTCTCCGCATCTGCCCGCGATGTAGTTGAGCTTGAGGTCAAGTACTCAGGTTACGTCGAGCGGTTCCAGCGCCAGGTGCGCGACTTCGCCGAGCTTGAGTCAGTGCGCATCCCCAAGTCTCTTGACTACGGCAAGGTCCCCGGGCTCTCGACCGAAGTCAAAGAGCGACTCAGCCGTAGCCGGCCCGCGAACCTGGCCCAGGCTCAGAATCTTCCCGGCGTGACTCCGGCCGCGGTCTTCTCTATGCTTGTGTTCCTGAAGGCCAAACGATGAACCCTGAGCTTGAGCGATTCTGCCTGGAAAACGGCGCGGTCAGCGTGGGTGCGTGCCGCCTCGCGGACGTCCGGACTGACGACGCCCTGCTACCGAAGGCAGTCCTTGACCGTTTGCCCTTCGCCATCAGCCTGGCGATGCGCGTGTCTTCAACCGTGCTCGACAGCCTGGAGGACCGGCCCAACCAGCTCTACGAGCATCACTATCGGCAGGTGAACTTCGCGCTCGACCGGCTGGCCCTTGCTCTGGCCAACCGTGTTCAGGCGCAAGGACACGAGGCACTGCCGATTCCCGCGTCACAACTGGTGGACTGGCAGAACCAGCGCGGCCATCTCTCCCACAAGCGTGTCGCAGTTGCCGCGGGCCTGGGCTGGCTGGGCCGCAACAACCTGCTGGTGACCCCTGGTTACGGCGCCCAGGTCAGACTGGTGACTGTGCTGACCGACCTTGGCGCGGGACATGACCCCCTCCCTTCTATTCCCTCCCCCTTGAAGGGGGAGGGAAAGGGTGAGGGTGGAGCCGGTTCGAGCGGTCAGCGGAAAGCGGTAAGCGGTGAGCGGTCCTCCTGCGGCTCCTGCCACGCCTGTATCTCAGCCTGTCCGGCCCATGCCATCGCTGAAACGCCCGCGGAGTTCAACCACCAGGCGTGTTTCGAGCTGCTCAAGGAGTTCCAGCGCAGACGGTTTGTGTCCCAGTACATCTGCGGGCTTTGCGTGCGGGTGTGCCGTGGTTCAGCGCACGCGGCCGACCGCTGAACAGCGCAAGCTCAGGCCCAAGCGCAAGCAGGCAGAAGGACGCCGACCGTTTACCGCTGACCGCTTGCGGCGCTCCGAAAGCGACTGGGGACTGGCAACTGGCGGCCGGTCCGGACATCTCACATCTCACATCACTCATCTGACATCTGACATCGTCTGTCTCTTGGTGCCTAGGAACTGCTGGCGCAGCGGGGGATGAAATCCGGAGTCTGGGTTCTGGGGTCCGTGGTCCGGTCCGAACCATCTGTGTCAATCGGTGTTCATCTGTGGTTTGTTGAGTCCGGGGTCCGGGTCCGGCGTCCTC
>Ga0116202_10002585_pt1 | contig 10872 bp, 10 predicted proteins | sample LakKivw325mmetaG_FD_94479 | JGI IMG/M metagenome (GOLD analysis project Ga0116202, IMG submission 94479) | Anoxic lake water microbial communities from Lake Kivu, Rwanda to study Microbial Dark Matter (Phase II) - Lake Kivu water 325m metaG | ecosystem: Environmental > Aquatic > Freshwater >... | reverse complement strand
GGGCGACTTGAGTAGTGGCATCAGAGGAATTATTATCGACTACAACAACCTCGGCGGCAGTGTTACTGGGAATGTGGGCAAGTACTTTGCCGATTGGCTTTTCTTCGTTCAGGGCTGGAATAATGACGACTGTTTCTGTCATTATCTATCAACTCATTATATAGTCACCACGTGCTGGCGTAAAATAAGGAGAAATTGAATATTAATGCTATAATTGAGTTAATTCAGGTTCGTTATTGAATAGCATGAAGCCATTACTTTCAAGCAGCGGTGTCATTATCTTTATGCGGGCTCCTTTTCAGGGAAAAGTCAAGACTCGCCTGGCCAAGACAATAGGGGATGAGAACGCGGCTGAATTTTACAGACTGTGCGCCCAAACAGTGATAGCAGAGATTGGACAGTTAGGTTCAAACGTTGCTAAGTATATTTTCCTAGCTGAGCCGACAGACCAGTTACAAACAGACGATCTTGTTGATTTGGAATTCAAGGTCGAAATTCAAGAAGGGCAGAACCTGGGGCAACGCCTGTTGAACGCCTTTAAACGGGTCTTTCATGATGGGATTATGAAGGCGGTTATAGTTGCCAGCGATGTGCCCGACCTATCTGCAGATATCGTTGAGAAGGCTATCGGCAGCCTGGATGATAGCGATGTTGTTATCGGCCCGTGCTATGATGGTGGGTATTATCTGATTGGCATCAAGGAGCCGCACCAGGAGCTTTTTCGGGGCGTTTCCTGGGGAACGGAGCAGGTCTGCCAGCAAACGCTTGTGGCAGCAGATAAAAGTGGATTAGCTGTGGGACAGCTTTCCACACTCATTGATATTGATACGGAAGAAGACCTCAGATGGTGGTCAGAGGTTAATGGGAGCAAGCGGCCGGCCCTGATGGATTTTCTTAAAGTCATTTGTCTATAATTGCTACGGAGTATTATAAATTGTCCGGCATAGCTATCGAAGAGAAGAACTACGATTTCCTGAGTGTACTGGCTCAGAACAACCTCGAGCTTACGCCATTATCTATAGAGACACTCTGGGTAAACGTAACGCGGTTGTGCAATCAGGCATGTCGCCATTGTCATGTTGATGCTTCCCCTAAGAGAACAGAACAGATGCAATTGCCTATTGTCGACCGATGTCTTCAGATTCTGAAGCAACACGAACAAGTTAGAAATCTGGATATTACCGGAGGAGCGCCCGAGCTTAATCCAAACTATGATTATTTTGTAAGGGAGGCCCGAAAGCTCAATAAGCACGTCGTAAGCAGGCATAACCTGACTGTCATTTTTGACGGTAATCCTGAAAACGGTCAAACAAAAGAGTATCTGCCTGAATTCTTCGCACAAAATCAGGTCGAGCTACTGGCCTCACTGCCTCACTATGAATCAAATTATACGGATAATATCAGGGGTCATGGTGTCTATAAAAAGAGCATTGAAGGAATACGTTTGCTAAATAAAGCCGGTTATGGCAAGGAAAAAACAGGTCTTATTCTAAACTTGGTCTACAACGCCGAAGGGCCGGTATCACCGACACAGCGCCTGGAACTCGAGTCGAGATTCAGACAAGAATTAGCGCAGTATGGGCTGGTTTTCAATAAACTTTATGCGGTAACCAATATGCCTATCAACCGATTCAGGGCACTACTTCAGAATGCGGGCACCTACACCGATTATATGGACAGCCTAGTTAGAAGCTTCGACGCTCAAGCTGCCCGGAGCGTTGCCTGTCGCTCGCTTATCAGTGTAGGTTACGATGGCCGGATTTACGACTGTGATTTTAACCAGATGCTTGGTATGCAAATCATGGACTCAAGACGGCTGACGGTTTACGATTTTAATTACGATGTCCTTATTAACAGGACGATTCGTTTCGGTTTCCACTGCTTCGGCTGCACCGCTGGCGGAGGTGCCAGTTGATTCGGGAAATAGCTGCCCGTGTAGGCAGCATTTGGTTCGCCAAATTGGTAGTGAGGTTGATACATTCGCCCAACTTCATTAGTGTTGAGAGAGCAGGGTCATTATTATATAATGCCGTTCTAAAGAGACGTTGATCATTAGCGTTTCATCCCAAGAATGAGATTGATGAATAAAAAGTCAAAAAAAACGCGTAGAAATAATAAGCTGCAGCAAATAGCAAAAGTAGCCACCACTGTATTTTTTGAAAAGGGATATATGCAAACTACGACCAAAGAGATTGCAGAGGCATGTAATATCAGCGTCGGGACACTTTATTACTATATTAAATCTAAAGATGATTTTCCGGTGATATTCGGCGAGATACATAACCGAAATATCAGCAGATGGGAAAAAGAAGTACGTAAGGAAATGCAAGATATGCCGCCTGAGGAGATACTCAAGAAGGCAGTGCGAATATATGTATACGGGGTCGATAAAAGGCAAAAAATGGTTCTTTTTTGGTACAACGCGTCAAAGTACCTAAATGGTGAACAACTGCAGGGCATGCTAGATGCGGAAACACGGGTAGTAACTTTGTTTGAGGAAATGGTCGAACTCTGCCGCCAGAAAGACCAGCAAAATTTTTTTAGTGACTCGTTTGTAACCGGCTACAACATAATGATGCTTTGCCACACCTGGGCACTTAAGCGTTGGTGGCTCAAAAGACTTTATACGATTGAACAATATGCGGAGATGTGTGAGGAACTGGCAGTGGCGATGGCGCACGCGAATACCATCTGAACCCATATCCTACTTGTCCTCATAACTTTAATTACTTGGCTTTCTCTTCATCCTGTAGTATCCGGCGTAACACCTTGCCTACCAGTGTCTTGGGCAGATCATCGCGGAATTCGAAGAATCTAGGCACTTTGTAACCAGTAATCTTTTCCCGGAGGAAAACGTGCAGTTCCTCAGCGCTTGCTTGTTGCCCAGCTTTTAACACTACCCATGCCTTAACTGCCTCGATCTGTCTCGGGTCTGGAATCCCTCCGACGCATACCTCCTTTATAGCAGGGTGCATCATAAGTATCTCCTCCACCTCACGTGGCCACACCTGAAAACCTCCACACTTGATAAGGTCTTTTTTTCGAGATGTCAGAAAAAGATACCCATCTTCATCCAGATAGCCGATGTCACCTGTGTACAGCCAGCCGTGGCGCAAAGTCGATGCAGTTTCTTCCGGACGTCTCCAATATCCTTGCATTAGCTGGGGTGCCTTTATGGTGATTTCGCCTTCCTCGTCTGTCTTGAGTTCCTTGGTGCCATTATCAATATCCATTATACGTACCACTACGTCCATCGTGGGTACGCCCACTGAGCCTTGCTTCCATTTTCCTTTGACCGGGAATGTGGTACCGATTGTTCCTGATTCTGTCAAGCCATAACCTTCGACGACAGGTCCAGTAGTAAGTATTTCCAACTTGTGCTTGGTCTCGGCCATCAGAGGTGCTGCGCCTGAACCTACCCGTGTTAACGAGCGGAGATCGCCGGGCCGCAGGGCGGGATAATTTAGAATAGCTATCAGCGTTGTTGGAGTAACTGTCAAGGCATTAATCCGGTAGTCTTTTATTGTATCGACGATGTTTTTAATATCTCTAGGATTTTGAATCAGCACCTGGGATATGTGGCACAGAAGAAACGAACCGAAGCAAACATAAACACCGAATGAATGGAAGAGAGGAAGTGGTATCAGTGCTTTGTCCTTCCATTCGACTATCACCGATTTATACCAGGCCCTCTGAGCAATCGCGGTGATGATTATGGATTGGTAGCTGCACATGACGCCTTTAGGTGTCCCGGTGGTGCCGCCGCTAAAAAGTATAAGTGCCGTATCCGACGGTTTAATTTTGGTGCGTGGTCTCCTTGACCCTTCGAACTTAGTTATAAGGTCAGTCCACCACAGGTCTCCTTTTTTGAGCCTGACTGAACCGCTTTCTTTTTGGATCGGCGATTTCGCATAAGTATTCAGGTCCGAGGCGATGATCAGTTTAAGTGTAGTTTGGTGTTGGAAAGACTTGACTGTACCGTAATATGTTGAGCCGACTAAGGCAATCTCGGCCTCCACATCATTTATAGACCGCCCGAGTTCGAACGACGTATAATACGGATTTAGCGGTACCGCAATGGCGCCAGCTTTCCAGATGGCAAAGAATGCGATAAAGCTCTGCGGACAGTTCAAGAAAAGACATATGACCCTATCACCTTTCTTCACGCCATTGGTGATTAGCGCCTTTGCCAGTGCATTGCTGTGTTCTTCTACCTCCCGATAGGATACCTCTCTGCCCTCAAAGATAGCTAAGGGGTGTTCCGGTCTCTCCTTCAGACAGTCCGTTAGCACGTCGATTGGCGTAATATTTGGATATGGCTGCAGAGTATGCGGTACACCCGGATCATAGCTTTTAAACCATTTATAATCTTTCATGAACTCCTCGATGTTGTACCGAGCAGCAGCCGGTAATTCGACGCGTGAATAATAGGTTCTTATTGACCACTAAACTCCAAGATATGCTTTTTTCACATCTTCGTTATTAAGCAGGTCGGCAGTCTTACCCTCAAGGGCCAACTTACCATTTTCTAAGACATAGCCGTAAGATGCTAGCATAAGGCCGAGTCGGGCATTCTGCTCAACAAGTACTACCGTTGTCCCTTCATTGTTGATTTCTTTTATTTTCACGGCCAGCTGCTGCCGGAGTAGAGGACTGAGACCAAGCGATGGCTCATCGAGTAAAAGCAATTCAGGTTGTGCCATTAATCCTCGGGAGATGGCCAGCATTTGCTGTTGTCCACCGCTCAATTCGCGTCCCTTGGCATGAAGCTTGCCTTTGAGGTCGGGGAAAAGGGTCAATACTTTCTCTAATGACCTATGTATATTCACGGTATCTTTACGAAGATATGCACCCACCTGCAAATTCTCTCTAACCGTAAGTTGGGGGAAAACCCTTCTACCCTCGGGTATCTGTATGACCCCTAGTGAGGCTATCTTTGCCGCTGTCAACCCAGATATCTTCTTGTCGTTAAAATAAATCTCCCCCGTCAATCCCTCTTCTCCACTCTTCTTCCTTTCCTTTATTAGCCCGCTGATAGCATTGAGTGTCGAAGTTTTACCAGCGCCATTTGCTCCCAGAATGGTGACAAAATCACCTTTTTTTATCGATAGCGACAAATTTCTGAGTGCTACGTGTTTTTTATAGAAAACACAAACGCTTTTAAGTTCAAGCATCCTTTATATGGTCTCCGTACCAAGATAAGCCTCAATGACCTCGGATTTATTCATTACATCCTCAGGTTTACCCTCGGCAATCTTATTGCCGAAGTTGAGGACGACCACTCTGGTGGCTACATTTAGAATCACTTTCATATTATGTTCTATCAATATTACGGTAACGCCTTGTTCACCGATTTTTTTAATATTCTCAACTACGAACATGGCTTCTTCATGGTTCATGCCGGTGGTAGGCTCATCGAGAAGCAGAACTTTAGGATTTGCTATAAGTGCCAAAGTTATGCCCAGCATCCGTTGATAGCCGTGTGAGAGTCCTGCCGCCGGTAAAAATATGTCGTTAAATATATTGAACGTCTTCAATAGCTCTATCACTCTGCCAACGACTTCTTCGTTGTCCTTCCTATAAGCCTTGGTTTCAAAAAAGGCTTGCCAGTCCGTCGTTTTATACCGAAGCAATGAGCCTATTAACATGCTTTCCAGTACCGTGGCCCCCTCGAACAAAACATTAGACTGGAAAGTCCTCACTATGCCTTTGGCAGCAATTTGGTCGGGTCTCAACCCCGAGATTTTCTTGCTATTAAAGTAAATTGTTCCCATTGTAGGTCGATAATATCCCGAAATGACGTTAATCAGAGTTGTTTTGCCAGAACCGTTGGGGCCGACTATACCCAGTATTTCACCTTCTTCTACATTGAGGTCGATATCTTCCAGGGCAGCCAGCTTGCCAAATAATTTTGTTATACCGTTCAACTCAAGCAAGGGCATTTCGATTTTCTCTCCAGTCTATTCCACAGCCATTTCAGATTCTTCAGGTATTTCATATTCATCAGGCTCTCTAAATACCTTGCGCCAGAACTTCCCCCATAGATCAACAAGCCCAGTCCCCTTAGGCAAGAACAGCAAAACTAGCACAACAACGGTACCGAACACTACATACTGAATATTGTATATTGGCAGGCGGGATAGATAGATACCCAGAGTATATAATATGGTGGCACCTATTAATGCGCCACCGACTATGGAACTGATGCCGCCCACTACGCTCATCATCATTATCTGTATGGACTGCCATAATCCAAACATGAATGGAGTTATTATTGATAAAAAATTAGCATAGAAGGCGCCTGCAAACCCGGTGAAGACGCCGGCTATAGTAAAAGCTATTACCCTGTATTTCATGAGGTGTATGCCTTGATGTTCAGCAAGTGTTTGATTAAGCGCTAAGCTGGCGAATGTGCCGCCGATTCTACTGTGCTCAATCCGCCAAAAAATAATAGCTGTGATAGCTACAAGGATAATCATGAAGTAGTAGTACGGCACAGGATTACCCGCGGCAAAGTTTATATCGAAACCTAGCAAGGATATAGTGGGTGGTGTGGGTGGTATTATCCCTCTGACCCCACGGGTAATACCTTCCGCTTCCTGGGCAAAAATTCTCACTAGTTCGCCGAAAGCGAGAGTAATAATTGAGAAATATATGCCACCCACCCTCAATACAATTAGGCCTATTATAAGTGCAATAATTCCTGATATGATGCCGGAGAGTAGAAAACTAGGCCAGAACGGCATACCAAGATTGACGGTCAATATGGCAGAGGCATAAGCACCTAACGCCATGAAGGCCGCTTGCCCCATACTGAATTGCCCTGTCCGCAGTACGAGCGTAAAGCCCATCACCGCAATCGTCCAGATGCCGCTTGATATAAATATGGAAAGGGTTATTACACTAGTAGTGAAAACAGGAAGTATAACAAAAATCGCAATCAGAACCCCGATCACGATTCTCGGTATCCAAGTTTTGTAATCAAAGTATGGCATTATTTTATCGGGGCTCCAAATAATCCCTGCGGCCTGACCAATAGGATTATGATTACCAGCATAAATAGCACGAACTCAGATAGGTATGACACATAATAAGCTATGACGCTATTAAGGAACCCCAGTATTATGCCACCCACGATGGCTCCGGTAAGACTACCCAGTCCACCGATGATAATCGCCAGCAAAGAGAAAATCATGGGGATACGTCCCATAAAAGGATTAATTGTATACACGGGGGCCATTATTGCACCAGCCATTGCGGCCAGTGCACAGCCGATGCCCATTACCAGTAGAGATACCCTCTTGACGCTTATACCATACAAACTAGCGGCAACAGATTCCTGAGCTGCGGCTCTGATGGCCAGTCCAACCTTAGTCCGGTTCAATACTACGTACATAATAATCATAACTACCAGGGTAAAAATAATCACAGCAATCTTTTGATAGCTTACACTGAATGAACCCAGGTTAAGTACACCCGGCAGTACTGTGGCCAATCCCTTATCCATTAGACCAAAGGCCATACCTGCAGCTCCCTCAAAGAAAAAAATGAGTGCCAGGGTGGCTACAGATACATACATCATACCGTAGCCGGGAGCATTAAGGCGCTCGATAACGAATCTCTCTACTAGCATGCCCAATGCGCCAATAATAATCCCTGATATTAGCAAACTTAAAGGAAAAGGTATGCCCGCTGCCGTAATACTGTAATAGACTACGAAAGCGCCCAGCATATAGAACTGACCGTGCGTCCAGTTCAGAATGCCGAGAATGCTAAAAACCAGCACCATGCCGAATGCCATGGTAATGTAGATACAGCTCTGGACCAGTCCGTCAATCAATATTTCAGCAGGGGGCATACCGAATTTACCTGTCTATTTTCTACATCGTTATGGTAGGGGTTGCATGGGGTGTTCAGAGAGATATACTTCTTTATCACCCTGGATAGTACACAGGGCGCTGGGGGTTCCGAAAACGATTGGTGAGCCGTAGGTTTGTGCCCCTGACATTGTCCACGTACCGGTTGTAGTGTCAAAGGTGCCACCGCGAATGGCCTGCATTATGGCGTCGGTGTCATCCACGGTGCCGGCCTTCTGCATAGCTTGAACAAGTATCAACAGGTGTGATGGACCCCAGCCGATCCAGCCGGTATATGGAAATTTACCGGTTTCCGCAAAAATATTTTGTTGTACTTGCTGGCACATAGCTACATATTTGGGATTCACTTTAGTCTTTTTGAAATCCCAGTTAGCCCAATACTGGCCTATCATACCTTGAGCAGCATCGGCACCAACTATGGCTTTATACATTCCTATATCGACGAACGGGCCAGAATGGCCAACCTTCATGTCCTTAAGGCCCATCTGCCAGCGCTGCTTTGCCAGTGCCCATGTTTCACTAATCCACCCTGCAACATATACTATGTCGCAACCAGCATCCTTATATCTGGAAATAAAGGGTGTAAAGTCCGTCGTGCCTGGTGGGAACCATTCATGGTGATATCTGACTCCTGCTTTATCCAAGTCGCTATCTACTTTAGCCCAACCTGCACCCATACCTTGGGTAGAGTCCATAATGCCCAGCCTCTGGTAATTTGGGTAGGCATCGACAATCGCCAAGCAGTCGGATGTAAATTGTTCGTGTGAAGGATTACCGAAAACGACGTAAGGCATTGTCTGTGGGTCATACAATCCACCCCAGCTCGCGGGTACGGCCTCGTTACCTGTCCTTGTCATAAGGATGACCTTAGCCGGATTGGTAACGGCGGCTACGGCGGGAAAGTTCCAGGTCCAGTGTCCGGCGATAAACTTGCAGCCATCACCGAATATGAGCTGCTTGGCAGCAGCAGTGCCGCCTTCAGGCGTATTCTGGTCATCTACTTCAATCGACTCAAAGTTGTAAGTCTTTCCATTTACCTGGAAACCTTCCTCATTAAACATTTTAAGAAACTCTTTCCAGGGTGGGTCTCCAGCTAGCTGCCAGGGCGCTGCCGGGCCGCTGAAAGGTACTGACGCTCCTAACTTAATGATTATGGGCCCTGTTGGTTGAGGTGGGCCTGTTTTAGCACAGCCGGTAGCTACTATGCCGACTACGATGACCATAGTCAGTAAAATTGCCAAAATGTTATACCACTTTTTCATCGACTTCACCCTCCTTCTTGATATTTGTCAGTGTCCGTCTTTGACTTACTTTTCACTATTGCATACACCTTCCTTTCCCGAGTCCGTCTAAGCAGTACACCGTTACCCGGGTATGAAATCATTCAAACGACAGTTATGTGCATGCAGCTTTGAACCAGTCCGTCAATCAGTATTTCGGCGGGCATACCTTTTGTCTAGATCCTGCTTCCCTGTTTTACGGTATAGGCTCCATTGGATGTTCAGACAGATATACTTCCTTACCACCCTGGATAATAGACAGCGCGGAGGGGCATCCATTAACTACAGCGGAGCCGTACGTCTTCGCACCTGACATCGTCCATTGGCCCGTCGTGGTGTCAAAAGTGCCGCCGCGGATCGCTTGCATAATGGCATCGGTATCATCCGCGGTGCCGGCCTTTTGCATGGCTTGAGCAAGTATCAATAAGTGAGCCGGTACCCAGCCTATCCAGCCGCTATAAGTGGCTGGCTTACCCTGGTCTGTTGACACAATATTCATTGTTTCCTGACACATAGCAACTAATTTTGGGTCTACCTTGGTCTTTTTAAAATCCCAGTTAGCCCAATACTGACCGATGGCGCCCTCCAAAGCATCGGCGCCGACAACTGCTTTGTACATGCCTAAGTCTACAAATGGTCCGGCACAGCCCACAATCATGTCCTTGTCTCCCAACTCATACCGCTGTTTGAGGAACAGCATAAATTCACCTACCCATCCCGCTATGTAGACAATGTCGCAACCCTCATTTTTAAAATTGGTGATATAAGGAGTAAAGTCCGACGTGCCTGTTGCGAACCACTCATGATGATACCTGATGCCCGCATTATCTAATGTCTGGTCTACGTGGTCCCAGCCTGCGCCTTTGCCTTGGACGGAGTCGAAGATGCCTAGTTTTTTATAATTTGGGTACGCATCCACAAGGGCGAAACAATCGGAGGTAAATTCTTCGTGAGACGGGGTACCAAAAACGACATAAGGCATCGTATTCGGGTCATATAGACCACCCCAGCTGGCAGGTACGGCCTCGTTACCTGTCCTGGTCACAAAGATGACCTTAGCAGGGTTGGTCACGGCTGATATGGCGGGGAAGTTCCACGTCCAATGTCCTACTATAAACTTGCAGCCGTCGCTGAATATGAGCTGCTTGGCAGCGGCAGCTCCGCCCTCTGGTGTGTTTTGATCGTCGATTTGAATTAGCTTAAAATTGTAACTCTTACCGCCCACTTGAAAGCCTTCATCATTGAACAACTTGACAAAGGTTTCATAAAATGGGATAGGAATCTTGCCCCACGGAGCTGCTGAACCGCTTAGGGCCGTCGGTAGCCCTATATTTATGGTGACGGGGCCGGTTGGTTGAGGTGGTGCTGTCTTGACGCACCCGGTAGCAATTACGCCGACTATTATGACCATCGTCATTAAAATTGCCACAACGTTATACCACTTTTTCATCTACTTACAATCCTCCTTCCTTTTTATGAACAGATATTTGTTCACAATCATTTCCCTTCGCTACTGCATAAACCCTCCTTTCCTCAGCCCAATCTGGATGCCGTGTCTTAAATCCAATAAAGTGCTCAGTTATTCTTGGAAACGTCCGCATTTCAGTGGTTTGTGTAGCATATAGAAACCCGTTCTATATATCAAGGAGAAGATTTTTACCCCAAACCTCCATCGTCAAATTGTCCGCGTGCCCTACTATGCTTCGGAGTAATTG
>Ga0116202_10002584_pt1 | contig 10872 bp, 2 predicted proteins | sample LakKivw325mmetaG_FD_94479 | JGI IMG/M metagenome (GOLD analysis project Ga0116202, IMG submission 94479) | Anoxic lake water microbial communities from Lake Kivu, Rwanda to study Microbial Dark Matter (Phase II) - Lake Kivu water 325m metaG | ecosystem: Environmental > Aquatic > Freshwater >... | reverse complement strand
GCCCTGTAACCGACCCGTTTCCTCCAGCGCGCGGCGATGATTAATAATCTGTCGATAAAGTTCGTCTATACCAATATTGTTGACCGCTTCCGTAGACACCACCGGCACCAGCCACCATTCATCACCGGACCTGAGCTGGACCATTGTCTTTAGCTCCCCGGCCAGACCGTCGGCTCCCGGCCGGTCTGATTTATTCACCGCAAAAATATCGGCTATTTCGAACAGGCCCGCTTTCATGGTCTGTATGGTATCGCCCGCCTCCGGCACCAGCACTACCACTACGGTGTCGGCATTCTGCATGATGTCCAGTTCGGTCTGCCCCACACCAACTGTTTCCACAAGTATAAAGTCTTTACCGAAAGCATCCAGCAGTTTAATGACACTGCCCGTATTTCGCGGTAAACCACCATGGCTGCCGCGCGTGGCCATGCTTCTGATGAAAACGCCTTCGTCGAGGTAATGTTGCTGCATTCTTATCCGGTCTCCCAGCACGGCTCCGCCGGTAAACGGGCTGGTCGGGTCAGCGGCAATGATGCCCACGGTTAAGCCGTCCCGCCGCATTACGCCGGTTAACTTGTCCACAATAGTGCTCTTACCCGAACCGGGAGGGCCGGTTATGCCGATGCAATAACCTTTGCCAAGATGGGGAAATATCGACTTCATCACCTGGGGAACGTCGGCATCCCCTCTTTCCACTTTGCTAATCAAACGCGCCAGAGACAACACACTGCCCCTGAGCATATCGTCTACCAGGCCTACTGTCGTAACCTTATTCTGTTTTCTGGATTGAATGGACATACATTGAACATTCTATTAATTAACCTCCCAACCGTCAAGAAATGATTCATTTCTCCATACCGGCACTTGACCGCATTGACATAAATTTATAGTCCTGTTACACTTGAACCAAGTTAAACTCAGGGGGTGAGTTATGCCTAAAGAACGCCCGAAAATAAAAGTGCTTGTTGCCGACCAGCAGCCTTTGTTCCGGCAGGGTGTGCGCGCCTCCCTAAACCAGATTGCCGATATGGAAATTTGCGGCGAAGTCAACACAGGTAACGAGCTTCTATCCGCCATAAGCACGCTATATCCGGACGTTGTCCTGCTTGATATCGCGCTGTCTCACACCGACGGTATGGACCTGGCCAAAGCAGTAAAGCAGCTGCTGCCCAGTGCCGCCGTAATTTTGCTGTCACCCCAGCCTAACGACGACGAACTCTTTGAGGCCATAAAGTCCCGCGTGGCCGGCTACCTGAAGCGAGATATCTCTTCCAACGAGCTTCTGGCTACAATCCGTCGGGCGGCCGCCGGCGAACATCCCATCAATGATACCTTCCTTTCGCAGCCCAAGGTTGCCCACCAGGTGCTGGAGCAGTTTCAAAACTTCTCCTGGGGGAAAGGCGCTGAGTCGTTCGTTTCCCCGCTAACGCCCAGGGAAACGGAAATACTCACCTATATGGCGCAGGGCTACTTTAATAAGCAGATAGCCATCGAGCTCAACATCAGCGAGCAGACCATCAAAAACCATATAACCTCCATACTGCGAAAGCTCGATGCCAACGCCCGCACCCAGGCAGTTATCACCGCCTTGAAACGCGGCTTTATCACCCTGGACAAAGAAGTCAAACAGCCCTCGTAGCTGAATTAAAGCACCACATTCAAGCGGCGCGGATACACGCCGCGCCTTTTCTTTTTTATTCCCGCCTTGACACGCAGGATAGGCAATCCTATAATCTGTCTAAGACGGTGTCGTACGCAGGTCAGGTAACAAGCCTGAAGGACAATCGGCCGAGGAGACAGTCACCGAAGGGGCTCTATGTCATTCACGTGGTGAATGCAGGAGTCTCTTCTTGTTATATACACATAAGGAGGCATCGCGATGAAAAATAAGGCAATTAGTCTTATCCTAAATAATCTCTTAATTCTGACGCTGCTCCTGAGTTCGCTTTATGCGACGGCGTTTCCACGCCCGGCCGCAGCGGCGGCGCTCGAGCTAAATGTCGTCCCGTTTACACTGAGCCACAACGGCGGGGGCGCTGCAGCGTGGACTACCGGCGCTTTTCACACCGGCAGCTACTCGGTTCAATTATCAACCACCTCCGCTGTGGGTGATTATGCCGGTTTCGGCCTCAGCCCGTATTCCGGCACCATTAACGCCATTACCGGGCTTTCTTTCTGGTACAAGGATATCAGCTATGACACTTTTTCCGGCCCGAGGCTGGGCCTGACGCTCACCAACGGGTCGAATCATTATATGGCCATGACCGGATGCGCCGTAGATTCCGGAGCCTGGAAAAATGCGGACGCCATAGCCGGAGTCAAGGATACCGACTGGTACACCACCGGCACCGGAAGCCAGATATGGTGGTACGGCACCTGGGACGGCTCGAATCCGGCCACATACAGCTCTGTCGCGGGACCAATAAATTTTGCCTCTCTGGTAACAGCACTCACCGGCTCCACCGTTAACAACGTTGCCGTTTATATGGGAGTAGTTGACGGCTCCACAGTCCTTGCCGGAAGCGCTTATATCGATGACCCGGCGATAAACGGCACCACCTACTATGGCATGATTCAGGACGCCATCGATTCAGCTGCCGATGGAGATACCATAAACGTGGCTGCCGGCTCGTACAACGAGAATTTAACCGTAAATAAATCGCTCACTTTGCTAGGTGCGGGCAGTGGGACTACCACTGTGACTGCGGGCAGTCCAACCGTGAGCGTCTTTACAGTGACCACCAGCAATGTGAACATCTCCGGGTTCAGGGCTACAGGCACCCAAATGTCAGGTAACCAAGGCTATGCCGGGATAAGGTTTGGTGCCGGTGTGACGGGCTGCAATATCCACGATAATAATGTATCAGTCAATCAATATGGCATATTGATGGTAGAAGTGGTCGGAGACATCACCCTGGGAAATAACATATTCAACCACAACACAGCTTCTAGCTGCGTCGTTTCCGGCATAGAAATGCAAAATACGTACGGCAATACCTTCACCAACAACACTGCCAACTCGAACGGCAGTTATGGCATCAGATTAGCTAATGCCAGCAATAACATGTTTATAGGCAACACAACAAATTCTAATGGCGTTAATGGCTTCATGCTGGTTAGGGCTTCCGGTACCACTGGCAGCAGCAACAACACGTTCATTAATAATACAGCCAACTTAAACACCTCATACGGCTTTCGTGAGGATTATGGAGACCTCAACGTACTAACGGGCAATACCTTTGATGCGAACGTGGTAGATGGGGGGATTAAACTGAAGGAAACGATTACTAATATCAGCGTGACCAACAATAACATTACTAATAACCCGATTGGCATCGAGGTTGCGTTTAGTACGGTTCAACCCGATGTAACTACCTGGGTAGTGAATAATAACAACATCACGGGTAACACAACCTATGGTATCTCCAATATCGGCAATTTGGGCACCCTCAATGCCAGGCAGAACTATTGGGGGAATGCCTCGGGGCCAGGTCATGACCTGCTGGCGTATGGAGATAATGTTTCGGCAAACATTAACTACATGCCGTGGCTGACCGCAGCCGCCACTACGACACCGGCCTTGACCATTACCACATTATCGCTGCCCAACGGCGACTTGAATGTCCCTTATTCTCAGTCGCTGGCGGCCATAGGCGGCACTCCACCATATCAATGGTTCCAGTACTCCGGCGTCCCCGCCTGGCTGACCATCAGCCCAACCGGCGTCGTTTCCGGCACGCCGGCAGAGGCCGGACCAGTTCCGTTTAACGTCCAGGTACGGGCAGCCGGCCAGGGTATATGGAAGACAGTACAGCTGTACGTGGCTACAACTCCGCTGGAAATCACCACCACCTCACTGCCACCGGGCGACGTTAAGTACACCTACTCACAGACCCTGTACGCTTCCGGTGGCAGCGGCATATACACCACCTGGTCCGTCGTAGGCGGCAGCCTGCCGCCAGACTTGAGCATCACTAATACGGATAATGTCACCGGCCTTATATCAGGCACACCCAACACTGCCGGCTCGTATCCCTTCACCGTCCAGGTAGAAGACAGCTGGCATAATATTGATACTAAAGAATTCTCCATTTATATATCCGACACGCCGCTTGACATCACCCAACCATCGCTTCCTGCCGGCAACGTGGGCTCCCCGTACTCGGAGACCGTGACGGTAACAGGCGGCACCGGCGTATATACCTGGTCCGTGGTCATCGGTTCACTACCCATCGGCCTGAGCCTGAACGGCGACACTGGGGTCATCTCCGGCACTCCGACCACGGTGGGGACCTCTGATTTAACCGTCAGAGTAGACGATGGCTCCATGACCGACGACCAGTTCTACTCCCTGGTCATAAACCCGCCGCTGGCACATATAACCACGACATCACTGCCGGACGGACATATCGGGCTGGCCTATTCTAAACAGCTCCAGGCTTCCGGAGGCACCGGTACCTATACCTGGTCCTTGTTATCCGGCTCACTGCCGCCGGGGCTGGGCCCGTTAACCAGCGGCGGCCTTATAGCGGGCACACCCAACACTGCCGGCTCGTATCCCTTCACCGTCCAGCTAACCGACACTGTAACTACAGTCACTAAGGTCCTTTCCATCGATGTCCTGTCCAAGATGCTCGGCACCAGCCAGGACCCGGCAACCCAATTCACCACCGCGTCCGACTACCTGGTAATGGGCAAATTCAAGGCTGTATCCAACGGCAACGCCACCCAGATAAGAGTCAAATGCACCACCACCGGCAACGTCAAGGTTGGGCTCTATACCGATCTTGCCGGCTACCCCTACACCAGGATGAGCGATAACAGCACCGGCGTGGCCGTCACCGCCGGCTGGAACGATATACCCATACCGGCAGCCACCGTTGAATTCGGGAAACCTTACTGGATCGTGTGCAACTCAAACACCAACTGCGTCGGCAGCGATAACACCACCGGCTATACGATAATGTACCTGCCCTATGCCTATACCAACCCCGGACTGCCGGCATCCGTAGGCGCCGGGGCCACCACTTCCAATAACCGGCAGTTGCTGGCCGGCTCCTGGGGCACGGACACCGGAACAGACCTTACCATATTGACCGAGTCGCTGCCTGACGGCAACAAGAACGTCGCTTATTCCCAGACCTTGCAGGCCGCGGGGGGCACCACCCCTTACACCTGGTCGCTGTTAAGCGGCTCACTGCCGCCCGGCCTGAGTATCACCGATAATGTCACCGGCATCATCGCCGGCACGCCGACGTCGAGCGTTACCACCATTTACCCCTTCACCGTCCAGGTGACGGACAACGTCTCGGCTATGGCTAACAAGCTCCTGTCTATTACCATAAACGTGCCGCAGGTCAAGCTGGTCGGTACCGATAGCACCAGTGCCACGCTGTCACTGGGCGCCAACTATCTCTCACTGACCCGGTTCCAGGCCGTGGCCAGCGGCAGCGCCGCCACATTTAAGGTCTACAGCGCCAATAGCGGCCACGTCAAGGTGGCCATCTACGCCGATAGTGCCGGCCAGCCGGAAGCCCTTATGGGCTACAATGATTCAGGCACGGCCATAGTCGCCGGCTGGAACAGCATCACCATCCCGGCCATCCCCTCAACATATATTGCGGCCGGCAGCTACTACTGGCTGGCCATCGACTCGGATACCACGTTAACCTGCGTTGCTTCGTCCGTGGGCGGCACCATCCGCTACAGGCCCGCTACGTACTCCGGCTTTACCTTCCCCGACCCCGCCGGTAGTTTCAGCTCCGCCTCCGGCATCATCGGCCTGCTGGCCGTCTGGGGCAGCCCGGGACCGCCGCCGCTTTCCATAACAACCACCCATCTGCCCGACGGGGTTGTCAACAGCGCCTACTCGCAGACACTGGCGGCTACCGGCGGCATCACACCCTATACCTGGGCGCTGGCGCCCGGCTCCGGTCCTCTGCCACCCGGCTTAGACCCGATTACTCCCGCTGGTGTTATCTCCGGCACCCCCACAACGGAAGGCACTTACCCCTTCACCGTCCAGGTTACGGACAACGTCTTAGCCGAGGCCACCAAATCTCTGTCCATCACGGTGAGCAACCGGCTGTTTGGCGCCGATGACGCTACGGCCACCAACACCGCGCCCAAAGACGCACTGTCAATGGCCAGGTTCCAGTCCTCGGCCACCGGATACGTCACCGCTATCAGGGTCAAATGCACCACTACCGGAAACGTGAGGGTGGGATTATACACGGATGACGCAGCGCACGGGCGGCCTGGTAACCTGATGATTGATAACAGCCCCGGCACAGCAGTCACAGTTGGCTGGAACAGCATAGATATAAACGATACCGGCGTCATGAAGGACTGGTACTACTGGATTGTATGTAACTCCGATGTGGACTGTATCGGCACCGCCGGCGTTACCGGAGTTTCCACATCTTACTTATCACCGTATGCGTACACCAATCCTTTGCCCGGTTCGGTAAGCGGCGTCACTTCCACCAGCACTGACACGCAGTTACTGGTGCAGGCCATGGGCACAGCGGAAACCATTCCACTGGATATAACCACCACCTCACTGACCGGCGGCACCGTCAACACATCCTATTCGCAGACGCTGGAGGCATTCGGCGGCACCGGCAGCTACACCTGGTTTCTAGATGACGGTTCCGGTCCCCTGCCACCCGGCCTGTCGCTGGCATCTGCCACCGGGATTATCTCCGGCATGCCCACCACCAGCGGCGCTTACCCCTTCACCGCCCGCGTATTTGACGGCTCCGATAATGACACTGAACTTCTTACCATAACCATACAGGGTACCAGGCTGGTCGGCATCGATGACTATCCGCCGAACCTGGCCCTGGGCGCCAACTATCTCTCGCTGACCCGGTTCCAGGCCACAGCCACCGGCAACGTGGTCACCTTCAAGGTCAATAGCAGCGGCCCGGCCAACGTCAAGGTGGCCATCTACGCCGATAACGGCGGCCAACCCGGCGCCCTGCGCAACGCCGTTAATACCGGTACACCCATAGTCGCCGGCTTGAATAGCATTGCCATCACGTCAACGCCTGTTACTGCAGGCAACTACTACTGGCTGGCCATAAACTCCGATACCACTATTAACTGCACCACGTATTTGCTAGGAGGCAACATTCGCTATAAGTCCGACCCGTACGCCGGTTTTGAGTTCCCCAATCCGGCAGGCTCCGGATTCACCCCCGGCAGCGGCATTATCGCCCTCCTGGGCGGCTATGGTGACCTGGTGGTCTTGCCGCTGGACATCGCTACCACCTCGCCGCTGCCCAACGGCACCAACGGCGTCACCTACTCCCAGACGCTGGTGGCCACGGGCGGTACCGGCAGCTATACCTGGTCACTGGCTCCCGGTTCCGATCCCCTCCCGCCCAACTTAACTCTAACAGCCGGCGGCGTTATTTCCGGCATCCCCACCACCACCGGTACCTCTAGCTTTACCGTCCGGGTAAATGACGGCCCTAATCACGTTGATAAGCTCCTTTCCCTTCCCATCGTCGACCGTCCGCCTCTGGCCATAACCACAACCCCCCCGCTTCCCGATGGTACGGTCAGCACCGCCTACTCCCAGCAACTTGAGGCCAGCGGCGGCTTTGGCACCTACACCTGGTCGTTAGTTTCCGGTTCACTGCCGCCGGGACTGGGCGCGCTGCCCGCCAGCGGCCTTATCTCCGGCACGCCCACCGCCGCCGGCACTTATCCCTTCACCGTCCAGGTAGATGACGGCTCCACTACCGCTTCTAAAGAACTGTCCATTACCATCGTCGCGCTGCCGTCAACCAAGCTGGTCGGCGCCGATGACGCCACCCCCAGTCAGGTTTTAGGCGCCGGCTATTTCTCGCTAACCCGGTTCCAGGCAGTGGTTTCGGGCGACGTGGTCACCCTCAAGGTCAAGAGCGATAAAAGCGCCAACGTCAAGGTGGCCATTTACAGCGATAGCGTCGGCTCGCCTAACGCCCGACTGAGTGCCGTTAATACGGGCACGCCCATAGTCGCCGGCTGGAACGACATTACCATCACCGCCGCTCATGTAAATGCGAGTAGCTACTACTGGCTGGCCATAAACTCCGATACCTCTATAAAATGCGCCGCTCCTTCTACAGGAGGCATCATCCGCTACAAGTCTGCCCCGTATGCCAGCTTCACCTTCCCCAACCCGGCAGGCTCAGGATTCTACCAGGCAAGCAACTACATCGATCTGCTGGCCGGTTGGAGCCAGTAAATACCGGGGTTCACCGGGCGGCGCGGGTTTCCCGCGCCGCCCTTTCCAGCGCCCTGCAGCGGCGTTGCCTTCTCCAACCCTGCTGGCACCGGCTCGAGCCCGGCTACCGGGATGATTCTCCTGCCAGCCGGCCAGGGCACCCATTAAGACTAAAGTACTATACTTAAAGCAGGCAATTAATAAGCCGCTTCTATATAATGCTGTACATTAGAAACAGGAGTTAGCTTAGCCAATGAAGTCACGCAGTCCGTCACAAACCTGTATGTCGCTCATTAAAAGGCTGGCTTTCATTTTTGTCATCGCCACCTTTTTCATCTCCATTGTTCCGCCATCGGCGCCAGTTTTTGCCGCCGACCCGGTCAGCAATACGTTCACTTTCGATGCCGGCCAGTACACCATAACGAAAGGCGCCGATGGGCTGGACGATATACGGATGGAAGGCTTTTCGGCGGGTCTGTCCCCCGGCGACCCGATGCTGCCTCATAAGGTGTTCAATATACTGGTTCCGCCTGATATCGTCTGGTCCACACTGAAATTCAGGGTGATATCCGGCCAGACCACCGTCCTCGATGGCATTTACGATATCAAGCCCTTGCCGTCTCCTGTGCCCAATGTTACCCGTCCGGACATACGTCCGGCCGATTTTGGGGGAACGGGCAGGGCCAACGTTAACGGTAAAAATACCGGGGTCTATTCCAGGGACGCTGATTTCCCGGAAAAAAATGTTGCAAATCTTCCTTATTCCCAGATGCGCACCTGGAAGTATACCAAGTTTGATTTCAGCCCGTTCCAATATAACCCCGTATCGAAAAAGCTTACCCTGACGCAAAGCCTGACCGTGGAGATAACTTATGTTCAATCGGGAATAGAGCCACAGACAGGACAGCTGGCATCACCCTCCTCCGGAGCCAGCCCGGCCGAACTCTTTTACAACTACCCGCAGGTCAGTGCTGATTATGCGGCTCCGTCCGGACCTGCCCCGCAGGCACAATACAGCTACGTAATCATAACCACGAATGCCATACAAGCTAACAGTGCCAAGCTGGCCGCCTTCGTCGCCCACAAGCAGAGCCAGGGACAATCGGTGCTCGTGGTCACCGAGACAGAGTGGGGCGGCCTCACCGGACAGGCGCCAAACCATAAGGCGGAAAAAATCAGGCAGTGGCTGATAAATAACTACGTTAACTACGGCATTCAATACGTGCTGCTTATCGGCAATCCGACTCCGTACGAGAACGGCGAGGGTGACGTCCCCATGAAGATGTGCTGGCCCGGCCGCGGTGGGTACCGCCCCGAGTATCCAGATACACCAACCGACCACTTCTATGCGGACCTTACCGGCAACTGGGACCTGGACGGGGACGGCTATTACGGCGAAGTCATCGATGACACAGGGGCCGGTGGTTTAGATATCGCTCCGGAAGTAATCGTCGGCAGAATACCGGTATACGGAGCGGACTATACCACGCTGGATAGCATACTTCAGAAAATTATCGACTATGAAAACCAGGCCAATATCGCCTGGCGTAAGAATGCTTTATTGCCCATGAGTTTCTCCGACGCCGACACCGACGGCGCCTACTTATCCGAGCAGATGAAAACCGACTACCTCAACGCTGCCGGTTATTCGACCTGGAGAATGTACCGAAAGGGCACTGATGTCTGCGATTATGTTGCCAACTCTGTTTTCAGCTGCGAGCAATCGCTCACGGCAGGTACTGCAGTAAGGGACAGGTGGGCAGCCAACGACTACGGCATTGTCACCTGGTGGGGACATGGAAACGCAACGGTGGTGGCCAACTGCCCCTCCGGCGGCGTTTTTTTTACTACCTCCGATTGTTCTGCACTGGACAACGCCCATCCATCTTTCACCTACCAGTGCTCTTGTGATAACGGACAACCGCAATACAGCAACAACCTCCAATATTCCATACTGAAAAACGGCGGCATCAGTACCGTAGGCGCTACCAGCGTCTCCTGGTACAACCCTGGAAATTTGTCTGACTATTCTTCGGCAACTTACCCAACTAATTCCGGGATAGGTTACGAATATGACCGGCGGCTGGTTGCCGGCGAGGCCGCCGGGCCGGCTCTATATTCCACTATGCAGACCGTTATCCCCCATTTTACGACTCAATTTGATCAACCCTGGGAAATGAACTGCCTGGGCTTTAACCTTTACGGCGACCCGACGACAGGCCTGACTTCTCAGAACACGTCACCTGTAATCACTAACTACACCGGCGCCAGCAACGTCACCGCCACCTCGGCCAGGCTTAATGGCGAGGTCACCAGCACCGGCGGCGAAAATCCGTCCGTCCATATCTACTGGGGCGATAACGATGGACTCACCAACCAGCTCGACTGGGACCACGATATCAACATCGGCGTCAAGCCAGTGGGTACCTTCTACTCCGATATCTCCAGCCTCACCACCGGCACCACGTATTACTACCGTTGCTACGCTACCAATAGCTCAGGCTCCGACTGGGCCGATAACAGCTCCTCTTTTGTGGCTCAAACTTCTCAGAAGCTGGTCGGCGCCGATGACGCCGCCGCCAGCCTGTCCCTGGGCGCCGGATACATATCTCTGACCAGATTTCAGTCCACAGCCACCGGCAACGCCACTACCT
>Ga0116202_10002582_pt1 | contig 10873 bp, 6 predicted proteins | sample LakKivw325mmetaG_FD_94479 | JGI IMG/M metagenome (GOLD analysis project Ga0116202, IMG submission 94479) | Anoxic lake water microbial communities from Lake Kivu, Rwanda to study Microbial Dark Matter (Phase II) - Lake Kivu water 325m metaG | ecosystem: Environmental > Aquatic > Freshwater >... | reverse complement strand
CTTTTTTCGGTCTGAAAGGCCTGGCTTTCGGAGTGGTCATCGGAGCCGTTTTCCATTGGCTGATCCAGGTTCCTGTCGCCAGGAATTCCGGCTTCAAACACTCGGCCGTTTTCGGATTCAAACATCCAGGATGCCGCAAGATTTTCAAACTCATGCTCCCTAGGACCGTGGGGACGGCAGCCTACCATCTGAACCTCATAGTGGTCACTGCCATAGCCTCGACATTGGTGGCGGGAAGCATAGCCATATTCAACTTTTCCAACAATCTTCAATATCTCCCGGTCGGGCTGTTCGGGATTTCTTTCGCCGTGGCTTCCTTTCCGGTTCTTTCGCGGAACTGGGCCGAAGGGGACAGAAAAGTGTTCTTGGACAATTTTTTTTCGAGCTTTTCCCAGCTAATTTTCCTGGTGGTCCCTGTTTCATTCCTTATTTTTCTTTTGAGGGCCCAGATTGTGCGTCTCGTTTTGGGAACAGGTGAATTCGGATGGCAGGATACCAGGCTCACGGCCGCCTCCTTGGGATTGTTCAGCCTGGGGATCCTGGCTGCCTCCCTGGTCCCTCTTTTGGCCAGGACTTTCTATTCCTTCCAGGACACCAGGACGCCGGTATTAATAGGGGTTGCGACCGTGATCATCAACATAGCTTTGAGCTTTCTGTTCGTCAGTTTGTTGCAGGAGCCCGGAGTTTTCCAGGAAAGCGTAAGATCGATATTGAAGATCAAGGACATTAATAACGTTGCCGTTGTCGGGCTGCCTTTGGCTCTTTCCATTTCCGGCATATTCCAGTTCCTGGCTCTGCTTGCCTTTTTGAAAAGAAAGCTCAAGGACGTACATATGAGGGGGATACTAAAATCATTCAACAGGGCTTTTTTCGCCTCTCTTTTAATGGCAGTTTCAATTTATTTCTCCCTGAGGGTCGCTGCCAGCTTCGTTGATATGCAGACTTTTTTCGGGGTGCTGGCCCAGACTGCATTTGCGGCCCTGGTCGGCCTGCTTGCCTATTTTTTGGCAGCCAGGATTTTGAAATTCCCTGAACTGGAGCTGATAAAGGGAGCCGTTGTCAAGGAATTCAAGCGGGACATGAACTGATATGAATAACGTAAGGAATTTCGTCATAATCTCTCATATTGATCACGGAAAATCAACTCTGGCTGACCGCTTTTTGGAGCTGACCGGAACCGTTTCCAAAGATAAGATGCAGCCCCAGTATTTAGACATGATGGAGCTAGAAAGGGAGAGGGGGATTACGATAAAGATGCAGCCTTGCAGGATGAACTACAGATTTGACGGCAAAGAATACGTTCTGAATCTTATCGACACTCCCGGGCACGTGGACTTCAGCTACGAGGTTTCCAGGTCTTTGGCCGCGGTCGAGGGCGCGATTCTGCTCGTTGACGCCACCAAGGGAATACAGGCTCAGACGGTCAAGAACCTTGAATCGGCTAGAGCGCTCAATCTGCAGATAATACCGGCGGTCAACAAAATCGACCTGGCTCAGGCCAAGATAGAAGAGACGGAAAAGGAGATATCAAACCTTCTCAATATTCCTGCAACCGACATTCTCAGGATTTCCGGCAAGGAAGGGACTAATGTCGAAAAGATCTTGGAAAAGGTCATTAAAAACGTCCCTCCTCCTGATACGGAAGGCAGGGCTGAGAAGCCCTTGAGGGCTTTAATCTTCGATTCAAAGTACGACTCTTACAAAGGAGTGGTGGCTTTCATCAGGGTGATCGACGGAAAAATAACCAAAGGCCAGAGCATTTTTCTGATGAAAGGGAAGATCAAAGGGGAGGCCAAGGAAGTCGGGGTTTTCAAGCCGTTTTTCACCCCGGTCGATTTTTTGGAAGCAGGGGAGATAGGATACGTGGCCACCGGCATTAAAAAAGGAGGAGCAGTAAGGGTGGGAGACACTGTCACTGCCTCAGAATCGGAGGATATAACCCCTTTGCCCGGATACAAGGAGCCCCAGCCCATGGTTTTCATAAGCATATATCCTCAGGATTCAAGCAAGTTCGATTTGTTGAAGGACGCTTTGAACCAGCTGAGCTTGAACGACGCTTCCCTGACTTTCGCTCCTGAAACGAGGGAGGGGCTGGGAAGGGGATTCCAGTGCGGGTTCCTGGGCCTTTTGCACGCAGAAATCATCACTGAAAGGATAAGAAGGGAATTCAGGCTCGCCTTGGTCCTGTCTTCCCCGTCCGTTCTCTATAAGGTCATGACTCACAATGGAAAGGAGCTCCTGGTCCACACTCCTGCTGACTGGCCGGAGGAGCCAGGGCAGATAAAGGAGACTTTAGAAAGGTTTGCCATCCTGAAAGTGCTGACACCAGTAACCTTTCTCGGAAGCGTCATGGAGGCGATAGGGGGAATTGAAGTTTATGATTTAAAGACCGACTATGTCGGGACTGAAAAAGCTGAGCTTTCCTGCAGGACCCCTTTGAGGGAGATAATAACCAAGAACTTTTACGACAAGTTAAAGAGCGTCTCCAAGGGCTTTGCTTCCATGAACTATGAAACCATAGAGGGGGACGAATCCGAATGGCAGAAGGTTGAGCTGGTCAGGCTGGATGTCCTGGTTTTAGGAAAGAAAGAAGAGGCTTTTTCGAAGATTGTTCCCGCCAGAGAATCCATGAAAGAAGGAAGGAACATGGTTGAGAAGTTGAAAGAGGCTCTTCCTCCTCAGCTTTTCTCCGTGCCTTTGCAGGCGGTTGTCGGCGGGAAAGTAGTCGCCAGGGAGACCATAAGGGCCAGGAGAAAGGACGTCATCGCCCCGCTTTACGGAGGGGATTACACGAGGAAGAGGAAACTGCTGGAAAAGCAGAAGAAAGGGAAAAAAGAGCTGAAAGAAAAGGGGAAGATAAACATTCCCCCTGAGACTTACATTAAAATAATGGGATGACGGGCTTGAAAAAAGCCCCTGGAAATGCTATCTTCTTTAAAGAAGCTTTGTTTCTAGAACAAGGGGGCCAGCAGGAATCCCAGCATGCTCAGGATGACCAGGGAGATCAGGACGACCCATATTAATTTCAAGACTTTTTGTTTTTTCATAAGCGATCAATTCTATGGTAGCAGATTTTGGAAAAAGAAAAAAGAAAAGCATAGTCCAATCCCTCTTTTCTATGACTCTTATAGGCGTTTTGACCATTGGGGCGATAGGATTTCTGGTTTATTCCAATATCAAGATCAGCCAAAAGAGAGCGAGACTGACAGAGCAGCTCCAGGCTCTCAAAGAGCAGGTCCGGGATCTAGAACAAAGAAAGAGGGATCTGGAAGCAGGAGTCTCTTTTCAGGAAAGCGAGGAATATTTGGAAGAGATAGCCAGGGAAAGGCTCAATTTGAAAGCCGAAGGGGAGGAGGTGGTCGCTTTCGTCGCTCAGGAAGTCAACAAGGCTGATGAACAGGAAGAAAGCAGGGGGTTGATGGACAGGATTCTGGAAAAGCTCAAGTTCTGGTGATATTGCGGGAGTGGTGCAGTGGTAACACGTCTCCTTCCCAAGGAGAAGACCGCGGGTTCGATCCCCGTCTCCCGCTCAAAATATCGCGGCTTTGAGCCGTTTTTTATTTGACAAAACAATAATATTGTGGTATTATTATATCAGTACCCAGCGAATTTCGACGAGAGGAGAAAAAAGGATGGAATATACAGAGATAGACAGAATATTTCAGAACAGTGTTCCGGTATTGACCAGGCTTGAGTCTGGCCAGCAGAAGAGAGGGGTCATCCGCGCTGTGTGCGGTGGTCTCTCGACAGTGAGGTGTGACGACGGGGAAGTCATTCGGGGAGTATCTCCGAGAGATCTCTCCCTCGCTCTGCAAAGACCGTAGAGCGAGGATCAGGGGGTTTTGCAGATTGTTCTGCAGAGCCCCTTTTTTATTTTCCGTTTAAAAAACCTGCTATCGCTTTTTCGGCTTCTTTTCTGTTTTCTATCCAGTGGATTTTTTTGTCCCGCTTGAACCAGGTCATCTGCCTTTTGGCGAATTTTTCTATGTCTTTTTGAAGCCTTTCTTCCATTTCGCCATAAGAGATCTTTTTTTGAAGGTATCTACCCAACCAGCGGTATTCAAGCCCGAATTCCTCAAGTCTTTTCCAGGAAAGTCCGCTTTTCTTCAAGCTTTTGACCTCAGAAACCATTCCCTGCTTCAGCCGTTTTAAAAGCCTGGCCTTTATCCTTTTTTTGAGCTGTTCTGGCTCAATTTTTATGCCTATAACCAAGCAGTCGAACTTGGGATCTGATTTTAAAGGAGGAACCTTACCTTTGGCCTTGGCTATTTCAATCGCCCTTGCCAGCCTTCTTTTGTTCTTCCTGTCTATTTCCTTTGCCCTTTTGGGGCTAAGCTTTTTTAAAATGGAAAACAGCTCTGAAACCTCTTTTTTTTCAAGCTCTTTCCTCAGTTTCCAGTCAGGTTTGAGTTCAGGAAAATTCCACCCTTCAACCACTGAATAGACGTAAAACGGTGATCCCCCTGCCAGGAAGGGAATCTTTCCTTTTTTAGCTATCTTTTCTATCGTTTTTTCCGCAAGCAGCTTGTATTGGAAAACGGTGAATCTTTTTTTCGGCGAAGCTATGTCCAAGAGGTGATGGGGAACACCTCTCATTTCATTTTTTCTTATTTTCCCTGTCCCTATATCCATCCCTTTGTAGATCTGCCTGGAATCGGCCGAAACTATTTCTCCTTTGAACTTCCCGGCCAGAAAGACCGCCAGCGAGCTTTTTCCAGCCGAAGTGGGACCGATTATTGTGATGAGTTTTGTTTTCCCCATTGACATTCTCTTATTAACGTGTAATTAAATTAATCGGTACATTATCATAACGAGGAGGAAAAGAGAAATTGGCCAGACCGGAATTCAAAGTGAAGTATGCATGCCAGTGCAAAGAAGGGGCGAAGAAGAATTGTCCTATAGTCGATCATTATGCGACATGGGACAGATCCAGAAGGGAATGGTGCATCGTTTCCAGCAACGGGCAAAGAGCGGAATTCGATCAGAACGCCTGCCAGGTGGTTCTCATCAAATTCGGATTGTGCGGTCTTCTCCGGATATCCAGGGATCGGCTCCCGGTTGCAGGAGTGAAAGGTCTCAGTCCTCAGCAGCTCTTCAAGATATCTCAGGACGTATCCAGGCTGATGGGCGAAAGCCATGCCACTCAGATATTCTCCGATCCTTGCAGTGAGAAAGGAGAATCTTTTCCCTCTTCCATGTTCCCATAGGGGCTTCGCGCCCCTTTTTTTATTTTCCCTTTCAAACCCCAGGCCAGGCATCCTATAACCTCCGCTTTTACGAATTTTCCTATTAAAGAAGCTGGCCCTTCGATTTTTATCGTTTTGTACTCTTTCGTTTTTCCGGTCAGAATTCCATTTCTGAAGTTTTGAGGCAGAACTTCCACTGTTTTTCCTATAAATCCCTTGTTTTTCTCAAAAGCCGTTTTTTTAAGAATTTCATTGAGCTCTTTCTCCCTTTTTTCCTTTTCTTTATCGGAGACCGTGTCTTTCATTCTGAAAGCTAATGTTCCTCTCCTGGGCGAATACTGGGAAATGTAAGCCATGTCGAACTTAGTTTTTTTGAAGAGCTTTGCCGTGTTCAGGAACTGTTTTCTCGTTTCTCCGGGGAATCCGACTATGGCGTCGGTCGAAAGGAAGCATCCAGGGATCTTTTTTGATATTTTTTCAATCGTCTTTTCATATTCTTTTAAAGTATAGCCCCTGTTCATCCTCTTGAGAATTTCTTCGTCTCCTGACTGCACGGGCAGGCTAAGATATTTGGTCGCCTTTTTTGAATTGGCTATCGTTTCAATGAGCTTTTCTGAGAAGTACTTGGGATGAGAGCTGATGAATCTTATCCAGAAGCGCCCAGGGATTTCATCTATCATTTTCAGCAGGTCAGCAAAATCGATCATTTTGCCTGAAGGCTCCAAAAACCTGTAGCTGTTTATATTCTCTCCCAGAAGCCAGATTTCCTTTGACCCTTGCCTTATTGATTTTCTGGCTTCTTTGACTATGTCTTTTGCCGGCCGGCACGTTTCTTTCCCCCTGACAAAAGGGACGACGCAGTAGGTGCAGAAGCTGTCGCACCCGATAGAAACGGGGATGAAGGAGGTTGTCTTTTTTTCCGCTTTTTCTTCTTTGAGGTATCCGATCCCTTCTTTTACCGGCCTTCCGAGAAAGACATGGCGCTTTTTTCCTTTTTTAACCGCTTGGCTGAATTCAGCCAGCCTGCTTACAGGCAGGATGATGTCAAAGATTTGCTTTAGGTTTTCAAAGTCGTGCTTCAAGAAGCATCCGGTGAGCAGAGTCTTCAATTTCGGGTTATTCTTTTTCAGCTTTGAAAAATAGCCGGCCCTCCCGAACACCCTGTTTACGGCAGACTGCCTGACAGAGCACATATTCACGATGACCAGGTCGGAATCATCAGGATCAAGGGATTTTTTCCAGCCGTTTCTTTCAAAATGCCTTTCTATCCTTTCTGAGTCGGACGCGTTCATCGCGCAGCCGAAAGTGAAGATGGAATATTTTGGCATGTTTCATTTCAGAAGATCTCTTCTTTTTTCTCTTTGAGGAAGCTTCTCCAGCTTTCCAGGAATTCCATGAAGATCTGGAAGGGCATGTCGATCAAGGAGCTGAAGAATATGCCCACCAGATTGTATTTTTTCCACCTTAAAGAAAGCCATTTCCCGAGCTTCAAAACCGGCAGGGACAAGGAATCGAGCAGGAAGCTGAAAAAGCTTTCCTTTTCATCGGTTATCTTCAGCTCCTTTGCCTTTTCCCTTATCTTGGTCCCGGTGAAAGCGACCAGGGAAACGAATATGATGAAGATGATGCAGGAACAGAAGGGGAGGCCGAGCCAATGAAGGCCGAAGATTATCAGCCCGAAGGAGAAAAGGAAGCTTATGAGATAGAGGATCAGGACCATCATTTTTAGGGCTATCCCTCTCTTCCTGACAGCCTTTATCTCATAGACGTCCTTTTTGTCTGTTTTATAAACTACTTTTATGGTTTCAAGGATGAGCTTGGCCAAGTTCCTTTTTTCAGGCGGCCTTATGGTGGCCACCAGCAGGAACATGAGCAGGGTCGGCCCGAGGATGTTTATAGCCATGGCCAGATAGTCAAAGTGCCCGGTTGAGTATCTGGTGAAAGGAATCTCGAAAGCGAGAAGGGCAAGAATGTTGGTGATGAATATGGAAACGGTTGAATAAAAAGCCGCCCTGGTCGTCCTCGACTTGAGAGTCCTCACTTTCGCGCTGTATGCTTTTTTTATCAGCCCTTCCAGGGCTTCCGGGTTTTCTATCTGCTTTTGGTCTTCGGCAGTGTTTTCAGACAGGATGTCGTTCAGGATCAAGTAAGGGGTGTCATATCTTTCGCAGACCTTGTAGAATTTTTCAGCCATAGGATGGCTCAAGGCATTTTCGATCTTCTGGCGGATCAAATGCATGCTCTTTGCCGTGAGGTCGAGCCTTTCTCCTTGCAGGGTTTTCCAGTCAGGGAACCATTTTTTCAGAAGATTATATCCTATCAAAAACGGGTCGAGTTTGAAAAGGGACTGCTGGACGGCGATGTATATCTGCTCATCTATTTCATTTTCGGTCAGGCCGTTCTTCACCCTTATCCTCTCTTTCATCTCCTCTTTCATAAACCGTATCAATGCGTTCTCCCTTATGGGCTGGGAAAGGGTTTCTTCTATCTCGCAGGCGGCCGTGTTCAGGATCCAGCTGTAAAAATCAGCCTGTTTTCCAAGATGGTTGTTGTCCAGAATGTAAACATATTTGTCTATGACGCTCTTGACCTGGCCTATCTTGGACTCTTCGATGAAATCGTTCTGGAAATGTCCGCCTCGGATCAACTCCTGGACGAGGGGATCGGCCACGTCCCTCCCGTTTTTTTTCAAAAGCATCCTTCTTTTGAGGCTGCGGCTGACAGCGGTTTTTCTCAAAAGATGCTCGTCCCTGTAATCGACCACTCCTCTTATTCTTTCGTAAAAAGAAGCCACCTTGCTGGCGACTTCGTCCACGTGTATTTTCGAAGCTTCCTGGGGCGGCTGAAGGGATTTCCTCCACCTCTGATATTCCGCTATGAGCTGTTGGGTTCTCTGGGAAAGCTCTGCCATATGTCCTTATCTTTCTGCTTCCGCCTTTTTTATGAATTCGGCCAGCTTCATTTCCCCTGCGTCTCCTTTGCCCCTTTCCCTGACTCTCACTGTTTTAGCGCTCGTTTCCTTGTCTCCGATGACCAGGCTGTAGGGGATCTTCTCAATCTCAGCCTCCCTTATCTTCTTTGAAACGGTTTCGTTCTCGTTCTTAAGCTGGCATCTGAAGTTATGGGCTTTAAGGGATTCTTCCACTTCTCTGGCGTATTCTTCATGGCTGGATCCGATCGGGATGACGCAGACCTGGACGGGAGAAAGCCAGAAGGGGAAGGCGCCCGCGTAATTTTCTATCAGGACGCCGATGAATCTTTCCAGAGAGCCCAGCAAGGCCCGGTGGATCATGAAAGGCCTTTCTTTTTTTCCTTTGGGGCCGATATAGGACATGTCGAATCTTTCGGGCAAATTGAAGTCAACCTGGATGGTCGTGCATTGCCAGGGCCTGTTCAGAGAGTCCTTGATCTTTATGTCTATTTTCGGTCCGTAGAACACTCCGCCGGCGGCATCAATTTCGTATTTGAGGCCGAGTTTCTTTAACACGTATTTCAAAGAATCAGTCGCTTTCTCCCATCCTTTGATGGTGCCGGCGAACTTCTTTGGCCTGGTGGAAAGATAGATGTCGAAATTCTTGAACCCGAAGTCGTTCAGTATCTTCAGCCCGAACTTCAAGAGCTTTTCCAGCTCTTCGGTAAGCTGGTCTTTGGTGCAGATGATGTGGGCGTCATCCTGAGTGAAGCCCCTGACCCTGGTCAGGCCGTGCAGCACTCCGGACTTCTCGTACCTGTAAACCGTGCCCAATTCAGCCATCTTGAAGGGCAGGTCTTTGTAGCTTCTGGTCTTGGACCCAAATATCTTCAAGTGGAAAGGGCAGTTCATGGGCTTTAAAAGGTACTCTTCCTCGTCTATCTTGATGGGGGAGTATATATTCTCTCGGTAATGTTCCCAGTGCCCTGAGGTTTTCCAGAGATTGATGTTGGCTATATGAGGAGTCACCACCCATTGGTATCCTTGGGAAGCCAGCTCTTTTCGGAGGTATTCTTCAATAAGGTGCCTTAAGAGGGCTCCTTTGGGCAGCCAGAGAGGAAGGCCGGCTCCGATCTCTTCATCCATCATAAAAAGGTCTAGCTTCTGGCCGAGAACCCGGTGGTCCCTTTTTTCCGCCTCCCTGACAGCGCTGACATATTCTTCCAGCTCTTTTTTAGTGTCAAAAGCCAGCCCGTATATGCGGGTGAGCATCTTGTTCTTCTCGTCTCCCTTCCAGTAGGCTCCGGCGATCTTTTCCAGCTTGAATGAATCAGGGCTTATCTCTTTGGTGCTTTTTATATGAGGCCCTTTGCAAAGATCCGTGAATTCTCCGCTCAGATACAAGGAAACCGTTTTGCCCGGCAGCTCTTTTATTATCTCGAGCTTGTAAGGCTGGGCTTTGAAGATTTTTCTGGCTTCAGCTTTTGAAGCGATTTTTTTCTTGAAAGGAATCCCTTGCTTTGCCATCTCTCTCATCTTTTTTTCTATTCGGGGCAGGTCTTCCGGAGTTATGCTTTTTCCCTTGGCAAATTCAAAGTCGTAGTAAAACCCGTTCTCAATGGCCGGCCCTATCCCGAATTTCACTCCGGGATAAAGCTCCTGGACAGCAGAAGCTAAAATATGGGACAAGGAATGGCGGCTTGTTTCTGTTTTCATGATATTTTTTAATTATACCAGGAAAGAATCTTTTTTCAAGGAGATGAAAAGCGCCTCCTTTAGGAGGCGCAAGATCCTTATTCTCCCATCAGCTCTTCGATTTCCTCGCATATCACTTTTGGGACGTTGTCTCTCATGTCCGTCCTCCCCGAGATGAAGACGATCTTGTTTTCCTGGAACAAAGTCGGGTCCCTTTCGATTACAGAAGGGAAGACCACCACCTCTATTTTCCCTGTCAGGTCCTCCAGCTTTGCGAAAAGCATCGGCCTTCCCGTTTTCGTTATTATCTTCTTTATGGAAGCTATGATGCCTCCGACCCTGACCGATTTCCTGGATCCTGCTATCGCCAGGTCGGCTATCGGGGTGGTGTTCTTCTCCAGCACGACCTTGTACTGGTCCAAAGGATGGCTGGTGATGTACAGGCCCAAAAGCTCTTTTTCCCATTTCAGCTTGTCTGAGGATTTGGCCAGCGGAGCTTTGGCCAGGATAAGGGTGGTATTGAAGGTTTTGCTGTCGAAGAGCCCTTTTTGGCCGTTGTTTTTCGTTCTCTGGGCCTCTCTGGACCATTCCAGGAGCTTTTCCATATTCTCTATCAGCTGGTTCCTTTCACCGAGCTTGTCAAAGGCCCCGGCTTTAATGAGGCTTTCCATCGATTTTTTGTTCAGGTCCTTGCTGCTTATCCTCAAGATGAAATCCTCGATCGAGGAGAACTTGCCTTTTTCCTTCCTTTCCTTGACCACCGATTCCACTATGTTCGTGCCGACGTTCTTGACGGCCAGAAGCCCGAACCTTATTTTCCCTTCTCCCGGGACGACAGAAAAATTCCTGAAGCTTTCGTTGATGTCCGGGGGAAGCACGTCTATTCCCATTTTCTTGCATTCTTCTATCAAAACGGCGATCCTTTCGACGTCAGCTTTTTCCGAAGTCAGAAGGGAAGCCATGAACTCCAAGGGATAGCGGGCTTTAAGGTACGCTGTCTGATAGGCGATCATGGCATAACAGGCGCTGTGGCTTCTGTTGAACCCGTACTTGGCGAAAGGCAGTATCCATTCCCATATCT
>Ga0116202_10002581_pt1 | contig 10876 bp, 4 predicted proteins | sample LakKivw325mmetaG_FD_94479 | JGI IMG/M metagenome (GOLD analysis project Ga0116202, IMG submission 94479) | Anoxic lake water microbial communities from Lake Kivu, Rwanda to study Microbial Dark Matter (Phase II) - Lake Kivu water 325m metaG | ecosystem: Environmental > Aquatic > Freshwater >... | reverse complement strand
TAAAAGCCTCTACAGAAGTAAGTTAGGCTGTTCAATTTATGTTCTGCCCAGGTAGACCGAACCACGCTCTATATAGTGAGAGTATTTTACGGGGGGTCACCCTATCCAGTTTAAGATCATCCCCGACATTATAAGTAATTGGCAGATAACAGAGCGTGGTTCGGTCTACCTGGGCGGAACATAAATTGAACAGCCTAACTTACTTCTGTAGAGGTTATTGGGGCAGGCACCTGGTAACAGCAGAAAGAAACCTGAACACTACGATGTAAAGTGCACATAGCCGTCTTTTGAGTGTCGTTGTGTGGACTTATTTAGAGCCAAAGCGCCCTTTCATTTTAAATTTACTGGTCGTAAGCTGTGACTGCCAACTTGGGCCGTAAAAAACGCAAAATCTTATGAAGATCATCGGTGACTCCTTGCCAGTCATGAATAGATAATTTATAATATCTACAATTTATATATACGATTATTTAGCGTGACTTAGAAATTCGAAAAGCAAAGTTACCGTGCAATAGAAATCATATAGGGGGGGGCGATGACAAAGACTCAAACATCAGCATTTAAACCCGTTCTGAGAGCAATCCCACCAGCGATGTTGCTTGTGGTCATGCTTGTGGTCATGCTACTAGCAACTGGTGCGCCGGCAGCATTTGCTTCCACTCCTGTAGATGGGGCTGTTTCCCCTCTGTCAACTCCGGACGATGCACTCGGTTATGTAAATCCGGGTGTTGAGGAGGAGTTGCTCCAACTAATCTCTGGTGGACATGTGCTGGGCTTCAGCAGCGACGGTGTTATCATCGCTTCCAGAGACCACATGCTGAAGACAGAATTCGTTGATTCCAGAGCGGTGGCTCCTGAAGTGAGTGGTGATACCCCGGGAGAAAATAGTGCCGGCGTGGTTTCTACTTTCAGTCGGGTAATATACCACAACATTTGGGATGATGTGACGGTGGAATATGAAGCTAACCCTGAGGCTATCATCAAGAGCACGTATTATATCAATGCCATTGAAAACGGCGTCCCAGTAGAGCGCATCCGCCTGGCTTACAATCGACCGGTATCCATTGACAAAAATGGCAATCTTGTTGTTGTCTATGAAACTGGAACAATGGCGGAGAGCGCTCCGATAGCTTGGCAGGAAATCGCTGGCCAAAGGATTCCAGTAACTGCGACTTTTGTTATTTATAGTGATCACGAAGTAGGATTTTCATTGGGCAATTATGTACCCGGAATCCCAGTGGTAATAGACCCTTCTCTTACATGGAACATCTTCCTAGGTGGTAGTGGTAATGACAACAGTTCAGGCATTATAGCGGACTCAAGCGGTAACGTCTATGTTGTCGGTTCCAGCGATGCTGCTTGGGGCTCACCTATACGAAACTATCAAGGAAACGGGGATGCCTTTGTTGCCAAACTGAATAGCTCAGGAGGCCTTGTTTGGAATACATTTCTCGGGGGCGGTGGACAAGATGGCGGTGGAAACATCACTCTAGATCCAGGCGGCAATCTCTACATATCTGGCGTAAGCGATGCCACCTGGGGCTCACCAATTCGCGTTTATCAAGGAGATAGGGACGGCTTCGTTGCCAAGCTTAACAATGCAGGGGGTATTGTCTGGAATACCTTTCTGGGGGGCAGTGGGCGAGATGGTGCCGGTGGAATCATCAGAGACGCGAGCGGTAGCATATTTATTTCTGGCACTAGCAATGCCACCTGGGGCTCACCAATACGAGGCTACCAAGGGAGCGATGACGCTTTTGTTGCCAAACTCAATAGCTCAGGAGGCCTTGTATGGAACACATTTCTGGGCAGCACCGATTCTGACGGAGGCTATGACGTCGCTCTAGACTCAAACAGCAATATATACACGTGTGGCATTAGCTGGGCTACCTGGGGCTCACCAATACGAGGCTATCAAGGAAACATAGACAACTTCGTTGCCAAACTTAATAGCTCTGGAACTCTCATCTGGAACACATTTCTGGGCAGTGACGGTGGGGAGTCGTGTGCTTATATTGCTTTAGATGCAAGCGACAATGTCTACGTGGCTGGTTCAAGCAATGCCAGCTGGGGTTCACCCGTGCAGACCTTTCAAGGTAATTTTGACGTCTACGTTGCCAGACTCAATAGTTCCGGAGGTTTGATCTGGAACACCTTCCTTGGCACCCTTGGCGGTGACAACACTGAGGGTATCACAATTGATTCGAGTGGCAATATCTATGTAGGTGGCATAGGCCTTTCACAATATCAAGACGCCTTTGCTGCCAAAGTAAACAGCGATGGAGACATGGTGTGGAAGATTAACCTGAGTGACAATCCAGCAGCGGGCGGTTTCTTTGGTCGTGCTATTGCCGTGGACTCAAACAGAAACGTATATCTGGCGGGTGAGAGAATTGCTGGGTACACTCCACCAGTGTACGATGCTTGGGCAGCTAAAATATCAGACCCACCTGACAATATTCCCCCTAATGTTTCACTTTATCAACCGACCGCCAACGTATTTTGGGAAGCAGGCTCAACCCAGACAATCATCTGGGAAGCTGACGATAACTACGGAGGTAGGTTGAACTATATTATTGAGTATTCCAGTGATGGCGGTGTTACTTTTAATGCCATCGCTAATCTCGCCGGACAGCTTCAAGGTTATAATACTTATAATTGGACTACGCCCAATATTAATAGTCCTAATTGCAAGATCAGGATTACAGCAACTGATATGGCTGGAAATTCAGGTTGCGCAATAAGCAACATTTTTACTATCGCTGGACCTACCTATCCTACGTACTGGCGGCGGGACATAGAAAGCGGTGACATTTTATATGATGAAGCCGCTAGATTTACCTCCGTCTTAGTATCCAAGGTTATTAGTATTGGACAGCATGCAGGCATGTACTTAGGAAGCAACAGGACTATTGAAGCACGCAAAGGCCATCTTGTTGATTTTTATGATATTTCAAGCTGGGACATGCCTAATAGGGATAATGTATATCTGCTGCGTGTGAATTGCCCGAAATCCTCAAAAACTGCTGCTCTAATGTTTGTCCACGATCAGTTGAATAAGTCTTATAACTTATCTGACTTACTAGCGTCGAATAAAAACTCGAGTCCCAATTCGACGGACTGGTATTGCAGCGAGTTAGTTTGGGCTGCCTATTACAACCAGGGCCTCGGGATTAATATTGAAGCTAATCCTACTAATTCGGTACAGCCGGAGGGCTGGCCACCTGACGCAGACGGGAAATTTGATAATGGAGTACTGCCAAGTGAGATATTCAATGATAATGATGTAGATAAGGTGAGTTGGCACCTAGAATTATGGCGGGAACCTAATTTTTTTGTGTTAGTACTTTGCCCTGTTGATTTGATTATTACTGACCCGCAGGGGCTTACCATCAGTAAAGACTTAAACCAGATCCCAGGTGCATTGTATTTACAAGATGACTTTAATGATGACGGTGAGCTAGATGATCTTATATATATTCCCACAGCGAAAGCAGGCGTGTACTTGATTCAGGTAATTGCAGAACCCGGCGCCAGCCCCAATGATACGTTCAGCCTTGAGGTCTCGGTAAACGGTCAATCCATCATCCTAGCTGAGAATGTTCAAGTCAGAGATATACCGCAAGAGCCTTACAGGGTGCAGGTGACAGAATCTGGAGGAGTCTTCGTTATCACAGGACCATCCTCACTACCACCACCAACAGGGACATCGCGGGTTTCGCCATCGCCACCCCACACATCGCAACTGCCACCGGCAGACATACGCTTGCACAACATCAGCGTCAGCCCCGGTCAAACCCAGTCTGGTCAGCCAGTGACAGTCTTAGCTAACGTGGTCAACAACGGCGCCTCCAGCGGCAGCTACAATGTTGCCCTCAAGATAAACGGCAAGGTGGAGCAGCAAAGAATGGTCGAGGTGTCTCCGGGAAGCGCTTATCCGGTCAAGTTCACCGTGACCAGGTCCGAGCCGGGCACATATAATGTGGCTATCGACGGGCAGAGCACGAGCTTCACGGTGGTCGCAGGCGGTGGTACATCTGGGGCGCCTGCCAGCGGAGGCTTGATTGCCTTAATTGTTATGGTGGTCATGCTTCTAGCCACAGCGGTGGTTCTGATGGTGACCTTCCGCCGACCCGCCTAGCTGACGCGACAACCCCAATTCTATTACCACACGAAATGACGTAATGTGTACAGGCCTGAAGAAATTGTGCGAGGACAACTAATCCGTCACCACACCCACAATATTAGCGTTTCATCCCAGAACGCTCAGAATCTCTTCTGGGTTTGATAAGACGCCCATCTCTGTTGAGTCTTTTATGATATCCTGTGCTCTTTTGAAGTCATCATCAAAGCTGGCAATGTAACTACATCCCAGATGCTTTGCTAGTAAGATATGCATAATATCAGCTATCCCAAGTTGAAGATAGGCATACGCTGATGGCTCCTTCCAAGCTTCACTAACTGTAAATTTGAAATTGACTATGTCTGCTTGTACTAATCCTTCTAACCCATGGCATTCTGCGAAGCTACTATTTATCCATGTCTCGCCCATAATTATTTCCAGACCCGTTGAGAATTCTCTTCCCTTACTTTTCAACCTTTTCACTTCACCAGCTCTTAATGCGAGCAGTTTCTTCAGATAATCTCCAATCTCTTTTTTGCCTTTACGTTGAATTGCCAGCGTACCGACCGCTCGGCTGGATATTTCCTTGAAGGCAGCTTCCGCATTCCATTCCATCAGTTCTAGTAAACACAATGGGCTCATTACTGAAGCGAACTTGGTCTTCTGGAAAAGTAGTATTTTCCTTATTTCTACTACTTTGTTGAATCTCTTATCAGCTTTGAATAAATCCCTGATGACTTCATTTTCTTTTGGTTCATTTTGTTTGATTGTCCTCGTCATGATGTCATCCGGAGGATCGATTTCAAATCCCTCCGTCATCCAGTACTCAATAACAACTGATGAATCAAAATATATAGCCGGCAAGCACGCATCGATTAATTTTCCTTTATTCGTTACGTATCGATATTTACTGCTTTTCTCTCTGTTCATACCTCGTAACCGTTCAATTATTGCTCCGAGCGAAGAAGGGTGATGGTAATGTGGGATAGACATTATAGACATGCTGAAAAATATCTTCAGTCTTATTTTCTATATCATCTTCAGAATAGATACAAATTGCAAGACCTGTTACATCGCTCCTAAAGAAATCTCTGATTGTGATCTTCACAGCATCTCTGGACGATTCTTTGTCGCGCCAGTGATCAATTCTCAATTTCCCTCTCTTGAGTTGTTTTAGTAATTCTACGGCTACTTTTTTCACGCGTTTTATCTCTGCGGTAGTCAGCTCTGGTTTGCGGAGGATATCGAAGATAGCTAGGCTTTCCTCGTCTAACCCCTCCCGTATATTTCGTGTTTCCTCTTCATCAAGCTCCTGCACAAATTTCAGTAGAGCTTCAAAGGTATGTTCAATGGTGACCCGGTCCTTTTCTCTATTGTATTCTTCCACGATTTGCTCATAGTGTTTTTGGAGATCTGTACGAAGTGGATTGCGCAGCATCATATTTCGCAATCTCTTTTCAACAACCTGCTTCAAATTTTGTACGGTGGTTCTCTTGATAGGGCTATGCTCAAACTCTTTCTTCAGACGTATAAAATCGATTTTCGATATATCGTACGGATCCCGGTCGCCATTTCTCCCAACGCTAGGCTCAATAGCTTTATCAATGACCCCGTGCAGTTGGCGCATAACATCGCTAATATCAGCTTTTTCCCTATCTATCTGTAAACTGCGGTAGACGATGTTAATAGCGTCGTAATCTTTACGGAATTTGTTGACACCCACGCAATTTAAGCTTGCTTTAAATCTATTGAAGGTCTCCCGACAAATTATCTCGAATCGCTGTCGCGTCTCATCATTTTGGTTGGCTGCTTCCTTTGCCTTTATTATAGCGGCGTTTTTGTGAAACCCAGTCTTTTCGATAATGTTATCAAGAGAAGCCTTGTTATCTGACAGAAATGCCCGTACCATAGATATGGCCTCTGCTAGTCTGTCTAATAGCTCTTCGTTGGGTTTGGTGGGATCGGTTTCTTGTCCTGTCGTTGAACTCCGTCCTTTATCAGCATGTCCGACGTAAGTAGCCAGTGCCTTGCGAAGATTCTTGAGTATGCCGCAATAATCTACGATTAATCCGTTTTCTTTCCCTTCATTTACACGATTGGCACGGGCTATGGCTTGCATCAAAGTGTGCGCTTTCAAGGGTTTGTCCAGGTACAAGGTCGATAAGCTGGGCACATCAAAGCCTGTCAACCACATAGCACATACGATTGCCAGGCGGAATGGATGATCTTGTTCTTTAAAAGCGGAGTCCGGGTCTAGGCGTTGCATACTGGCGTATTCCGGCCGTTTTCTCAGGTTTTCCGGTATTTCGAAACCCTCTTTAAGCAATATTCTATGCGGCCTAATGTCAAGACCCCATTTCCTGAATTTGTCGACTTCTCCCTGTTCTTCGCTTACCACTACAGCTATCTGTGTTTCCCTCATCCAGTCTATTTGTCTTCTCCGGAATATTTCCTCCTGTTCATCTTCTGCTTTAGGCAAATTCTTATCCAGTTCAGTTATTCGCCCTTGCCAATAGTGCTGTATCAGATTATACATTTTGACGCAGGTTAGTTTATCTATGCAGATAAGCATAGTTTTACCGCTTTCCCAGGCTGTAGAATAATGTTTCACCAGGTCTTCGGCAATTTGTTTCAGTCTTTTTTGTGCAGTGATTACGTGATATTCCTTTTTCAGTGCTCTCTGTAATCGTTGTGAGACGTTGATATCATCTATTTCCAGCTCTTCCAACTTGGCGGCAATGCGCTCGTTCAGCTCCGTGGTTGCTACCCCCAGCTTTTCACCACGGGCGTCGTAAAACAGAGGAACAGTTGCCTTATCTTCTACCGCTCGGTCGAAATCATACGTGGAAACATAATCTCCAAATATTCGTCGTGTAATTTCATCATCTTTGAAGAGCGGCGTGCCGGTGAAGCCAATCCTGCTGGATTTGGGAAGTGCGTTTCGCATATTCAGTGCTAGAATGCCTGATTGTGTACGGTGCGCCTCATCACTGATCACTATGATATCGTCCCGAAGTGAGTATTCTTCACCTGGCGATATCTCTTTATTAAACTTCTGGATCAGCGAAAAAACATAGCCCTTGTGTTCGCCAAGCAGGCGTTTCAGGTGCTCACCGTCCTTTGCTCGACATGGGTCACGGTCATTATCAGCCAATCCGCATCCAGCAAATGTTTTGTAAATTTGTGTGTCCAGGTCATCACGGTCGGTGCAGACCAGAAAGGTAAAATTTCCCCCGATCTTGCGGTGTATCTTGCGGGCAAAAAATACCATGGAGTAGCTTTTACCGGCGCCCTGTGTGTGCCAGAATACGCCCAGCTTGCCTTGCAAGGATTGACGGTTTTCTACTGACTTGATGGCGCGGTTTACCCCCAAGAATTGGTGATTACGGGCCAGTATTTTATATATCTTGGCTGAGGAATCATCAAAGACAATGAAGTTCTCGAATAGATCCATGAAATTTCGCTTGTCGCAAACACCATTAATCAGAGTTTCCATATCGACCACGCCTTGTTCTTCTTCTGCCAGTCGCTTCCATTCTCCATAGTGCTCATATTTACTGGAGAATGTGCCTGTCTTCGCCTGGTCGCCGTTGGCCAGTATGACGAAGGCGTTATGATGGAATATGTGGGGTATAGTATCTTTATAATCGGAGAGGTTTTTGTCGTAAGCTGATCGCAAATCTTTGTGAATGTTCTTGCATTCCATAAACAGCAGTGGAATACCGTTCACGAAGCCTATAATATCTGCACGCCGTCTATATGGGCTTCCTTTGATCCATAGCTCGCGCACACAAAGGAATTGGTTATTGCCTGGGTGCTCGAAATCAAAAACTCGCAAACGCTCCTTTTTTAATTCGCCTTTAGTGTTGCGGAAACTAACCTGTATACCATCTCTAAGTAGCGTGTACTTTTCGCGGTTTGTTGCCATTATTGTTTGCGCTGCACTTATCTCAAGAAGCTGGCTGATAGCATCGTGATAGGCACCGTCAGGTAGTCCGGGATTGAATTCCATCAGTTTGGTACGCAGGTAACGTGTCAGCACTACTTCTTTATCAGATAGGCGTCCTAATGTGCCATCCGGGCCAAAAGTTTCCTCGTTGTAGGCGTAAACTGAGTCCCAGCCAAGCGCATTTTTTAGATAATTAGCCGTTGTCTGCTGGACTAGAAAGTCCTCTGTGTATGAGCTCATATGGCGATCGCTCCGCTCATCAGTCGTGGGAGTAGAAGGTCACGAGTGACAATGAGTTCGGTATTCATTTCAGCCAGTATTTGAATTTGTTTGAATATTGGTTTAGCAAACTCATGAAATTGGATTAGCAGTTCTTTGTTTGGAATAATTAAAGGCATAGATTCAAATTTCGATTTGTTTACATTTGGCATAGTCGCTCCGCCCCCCGCTGCCGCAAGTCTGCTTTTAAAACTATATAGCGCGAAATAGGCGTAATATCTGACATAGTCTTTGAATGGTATGATCGTATTAATTTGTTGATTTGTTTGAGATCTATAAGCATTCAGGGCAACGACGCCTAATTTGTTGCCTATGCAGGCAACCATGATCGAATGAGGAGGTATATATTTGTTAGCTTGTGTTCTTGCTCCTTCTTCTGACAGGAAGGATTCAGTTCTAACCACCATTCTCGACGCATGCATGTCTGGCGTTTTTATAAAGGGTATATCCCCGCCATAATAATTTTCTTGTTTTGTGGATGGTGTTTTTCCTGTTACTACCTCGCCTAAACTGGAAACTGTACCCTTCTGCCAATCCTTTGGTATACCATCAGTTATCCTGCCATGCTCATGCCCGGGAAAGCGGAGGTGGATGAACCATTCTTGATAGAGCAGCATTGCTGCCTGTTCTAGCAGTTCAATCCGGCGCCGGTTGTTCTCGATTAGATTATCGTATACCCAAAGCATATCTGAGATATGAACCTGCATATCATAATCAGGAACTGCTACAGGAAGAGTGTGCAAGACATTTCTGTTGAGTGTAGGAACAGATGCGCCACCTCGGTAATTTTCTAAGTGCAATGTCATCAACTTGTAGTAAACATATTTTGGGTAGTTGCCTTTGAAGTCCTTAACCCATAATGCGGTATTGTGTGGCCAATATGGAACATCAGTATATTGTACCAATCCTAATGTCCCAGAACGCCCTGTAACCACCCCCGGCGGATCTACTTTAGCCACATCGTGATATCCTATGATACAATTTGATCCTAGGACAGGAATCTCACCATTTTTCATCCGTGATTTTGGAAGATCAAAACCACGCTGGAGTGTTATAAAGTCGGCGAATTTGATGTGGTTTAATTTCATATCCCCAGTTCGTCGAGATTTCTCTTGATTTTGGCTGCCAATTCAATAGCCTCGTTGTTGAGTCCCTCCATGTCTACGTAAATGTTGCGCATTGTTTCCTCAAAATCGAAGTTCTCGTCTTCCTCTTCGGGCGCAACTCCAACGTAACGTCCAGGTGTCAGACTCCAGTCGCTGGCTTCAAGCTGTTCTTTATCAACATCAACTAACTTAACCAACCCTTCCACATCACGCAGATTGGCGTCGGGGAAGCGTTCGATTAGCCAGGTGGCCTGTCTATTGAAATAGCGTACCTTCTTCAACTGCTCCACGGCAATCTGTCGTGCTTCGTCTACTACTTTGCGCCGATTAGTGATTTCGCGGTTTGGCCAGAGCCCGTTTTCTTTTGCCGATAGTTCATTTTCACAAGTGTCAATGAGTCGGCAGATTACTTTGTAGATCAAGTCTGCCTGTTTCACCAAATCACGGCTCGACTCAGCTACGACGGCAAGCCTCTTGGTGGCTTCATTCAAGCCAGCGATGTCCTTGGATTGTTTATGCCATTTTCCACTTTCATCTGTAAGGTTGGTACGATAGTTCTTTATATCGATATCGAATTCTGATAGTAATTTGGTTAATTCCTGTGAAGTCTCAATATTCTCATACTCTTCTTTCACTGAATCAAGGAATAGCTGCATCGCCTTTTGTAGCTCATTTAATGCCGAACGGAAAGCATCTAATGGATTTATCATCTCTCCTTTTCCATTGGGCATGGCAAAACAATTGTTCCATTCTTCGATGGTCTTATCTAGATATCCGGCCAATAGATTCAAGAAGCGTTCTTTTTGTCCTCGATAAAGCCAGACTATTGCTAGTATGTTCTGTAGTTGCTCCGGGCTGAAGTCATAAATCTTACGGGTTACTTTGCGATAGATATTGCGGGCATCCAACATTAATACCCTATCTCCGTGCTCTTCGGGTTTTTTCTTATTCAGGAACCATAGTTCACATGGAACTGTGCGTGTGTAGAAAAAATTGGACCGGATTGCAATCATGATATCAACGGCGCCAGTTTCAATTAATTTTTGTCTCACTTTGGCTTCGTCACGCCCAGCGCTGGACGCTTGCGATGACATGACAAACCCAGCCCGTCCTTTATCGTTTAGGTAACTGTAGAAGTAGCTTATCCATAGATAGTTACCATTAGATACCTTCCCTTTTTTATTAACGCCGGGTAACCCGAAGGGCAAGCGAGGATCGCGCTTGATTTTATCAGCATCCACTTCATCGACATTGAAGGGTGGATTAGCCATGACGAAATCTGCTTTGTTGTAGAGCTCGTGTGGGTCTTCGTAGTATGTAATTGCTTTCTGGATGTCCCCCTCAAGCCCATGAACAGCCAGGTTCATCTTGGCCAGCCGTATGGTAGTGGCGTTCTTCTCCAATCCTAAGAATGTTAGG
>Ga0116202_10002576_pt1 | contig 10885 bp, 17 predicted proteins | sample LakKivw325mmetaG_FD_94479 | JGI IMG/M metagenome (GOLD analysis project Ga0116202, IMG submission 94479) | Anoxic lake water microbial communities from Lake Kivu, Rwanda to study Microbial Dark Matter (Phase II) - Lake Kivu water 325m metaG | ecosystem: Environmental > Aquatic > Freshwater >... | reverse complement strand
GAGCGTTGGGGCAACAGGCGAATTTGTTTTATAAGGGGTGAAGAAGATGAAACCATGGTGGCAAATTGCTCGCCCAACGATTATATAAATGAGGCAATATACGGTGAATAGGGAACTTGAAGGAGTCATAGAAACTCTCAAAAGCTTAGAGGAGCAAATAAGAAAGGAATATAAGGCAGAAGTCGTTGGAGTGTTCGGTTCCTATGCCCGGGGGGAACAAAGGGGAAGCAGCGATTTGGATATTCTTGCTAGGTTCCTTGAGGGAGCTACACTGTTCGACTTTGCTGGTCTAGGGAATTTCCTCGAGGAAAAGCTAAATTTGAAAGTGGATATCGTTTCAGAAAGGGCGCTAAGGGACGAGCTGCGAGAAGGCATATTTAAACAGGTTGTGAGGATATGAAGAGAGATTATCGGCTCTTCATAAAGGATATAATCGCAGCTATGGAATCCACAGAGGGATTTGTGGAGGGTATGAGCTTTGAGCAGCTTACGCAGGATGATAAGACCTCCAGCGCGGTCATCAGAAAATTTGAGATTGTTGGAGAGGCAACAAAATGTTTACCCGATGAGTTAAAAGAGGGACACCATGAGATCCAGTGGAAAAGAATGGCAGGCATGAGAGACAGGTTAATCCACGCTTATTTTGGAATAGATTACAAATTGGTATGGGAGGCTATAAAGACTGAAGTACCAAGCATGAAGCTAAAACTACAAGAAATCCTTACTGAGCTTGAAGGAAAGGGTGAGGATGTATCAAACCTACTTTAGAAGATGACTTAAGCAATGGGCGTCAAGCAAGAGGTCTTTACGCCATTTAGATTTAGATAAATTGCTTTGGGTGAGAGGGTTTGAACCTCTGATGTCGACGTCCTGAACGCTGTGCTATTGCAAATTCTGACCATGCTGCAGGATGTACCAGCGGGACTAACAAATCTTGACTGGAAGGAAGTTCTTGCTCAAACAAGGCCAGCTTCGCCTCTGTCTATTTAATAGCGTTGCTAAGAGAAGACAGGCATATTATTAAACAAAAGAGGCAATTCACCCTCACCTTAATCCTCTCCCATCAAGGGAGAGGAACTTTATACAAGATTATGCGGTTAACTATAGGTCTCGGCGTTTTACTGACATCCTATATTTCGACAGGTACTTGTTCTAGAAGAGCTTGCCCAGCAGGGATTTCTTTATTTTGCTGTCGATAGGCTAATATCATTTCGTGTAGAGCGTCCTTGAGCATTTCCCGGCAATCTTCTAGAGTTTTTCTCTCGGTTATTACCTCTGGCCATTCCACAAACTGCCCCATATAACCAGAGCTGATTTTCGTATATTTAGCGGTATAATTACTTAACATACTGTCGTCTCCTCGCATCGCTTATTTTACAGATATTCTCCGGGCTTTGCGAAATTCAGTGAAGTTTACTAGCTGTTCAGAAGGCTTTTGATGAGGTAAGTTGTATTTAATCAGAGCGAGGAAATTTAAACCTCCGATCTCAGTGTCCCGGCCGCTGCGCGCTACGCCCCGTTGTTTAGAGCTATTAGAAGTGCTTTAATTACTCGAAACAAGGATGACTACCGCTCGAGGAGATGGTTTGATAGTTGAACACAAATAATATACGATAGAGCATAAATTGTGTTCAAGTTTAGTGATGCTGGAATATTTTATAACTTCAAAAACAAAGCGTAGTCTCCTCAAACTGTTTCTTACCAATCCAGAGAGGCAATTTTATACCAGGGAGATAGCCAAGCTTACTGGTGAACCGTTCAACGCGGTAAGAAGGGAACTGGGCTATCTAGAGAAGGCAGAGTTGTTGAAATCACACAGGGAGGGAAACCTGAAATACTTTGAGCTTGTTAAGGAATTCCCTTTTTATCCTGAGCTGAAGAAGATTATCTATTCTACCATTGGGCTTGGTGACTACTTAAGGGACAAATTCAAAGACTCAGAGTCAATAGAGCTTGCTTTCATCTATGGCTCAGTAGCCAGAGATGAGGAGATTGAAAAAAGCGACATTGACCTTTTTGTAGTGGGCGAAATCGATGAAGGAGAACTCCACAAATTGATATCCGATATTGAGAGCGAAATCAGAAGGGAAATCAATTACACGTTGATAACGAAAAGGGAGTTCATCGAAAGGATTGGGAGAGCCGAGCCATTTATCAAACGAATTGAGAGGGAAGAGAAGATAATGCTAAAAGGCAATCTTGATGTCCATGGATAAGCTTATTAAAGAGGGTAGTATTCGTCCATTCAATGCAGCTCAGGATGAGGTCAACAGAGCTATTGAGATTGCTCGGCGTGATTTAGCTTTGTCTGAAAGGCTTCTCGAGGAAAATCTGGACTGGTGCTTCTCTATTGCCTACAATGCTGTGCTGCAAGCTTGCCGAGCCTATATATTTCGCTGTGATATAGACCTACCAGCGCCGAAGCCCACAAGGCTACTTTCGAATTCATGCAGCTCGCTGTGGAGGAACCTTTTAGAGAATCCATTTCTTACTTTGACAGGGTCAGGAAGAAGCGGCATCGTACTATATATGATGAAGTGGGGTTGATTACTGAAAAGCAGGCAAAGGAATTGCTCAAAAGGGCAAGGGAATTTCTATCCTACACAGGGAGCAAGCTTAAGGAGTAATAAGCACATCAATCTATAACTCCTCATTAAGAGATACTCAGCACTCTTGATGCCCGGGTGCACAGCATAGCGTTTTGTTTGTCTTTTGGGTAGGGTCACATAGATGCTTCCAGGAGAGAGTATCAACTGATTGAAATTACACGTGCTGGGCAAGGCAGGAGGGTTTGAACTTCTGGCCTCAGGGTCCCGAAGGCTGCAACTCGTTCCCTTCGTGGTGTACCTCACTGTAGAAAGCGCTCTGACACGGCTAATCTTCCATGCTTAGAACATGCTCCGCTTCGTGAATGAATCTTTGTGCAGAAGCAATAACTGCTTTCGCACCTGATTCAGAAAACTTAGCCTCATAATCTGCGGCTTCACGAAGATTCATGGCGTTCAGAAAGTCGCGTACTATTTGGGCCTCTAGCAGGTTCTCATCTACAAATAACGCCCGCAATGCTACGGCAAGGCAATAGTGGCTCTTCTCACGGTAGCCTCGAGAGTAGATAAGCCCTCTGGCAGCATGGAACATAGCATAGTAGGCTTGGATAGTTGACCATTTGTATCGCTGATTATCAAAGCCCGCTTTGGCATCCGACAAATCACTTTGAGCAATTGAGAGTTCCTTCCTGACTAATTCCTTACCCCTGGGGAAAGTGATGATTTTCTTGTTCTCAAGACATTGCTTAAAGTCTCGGTTCATTTGCTGCTCTTTCCCATAAGACGAGCCCCTGTTCTACTTCAGCAAGGAAGGCTTGCTCAGATTCCCCTGCCTCCAGGAGTTCAACGGGGCTCTTAATTACTGCCTGGATATGAATATCTTCAAATCCTGGCGGGAAGCTGAAGCTATCAATTGCTTGTGTTACCCGCCCCCTGTCATCTGATACGATGAACAAATCCAAATCACTCTGGGAGGTGTCATTTCCCTGGGCGCAACTCCCATAGAGTACTATTTTGCTGCTCATGTTCTTAAGCTTTTCAGTCAATGGCTCAATAAGTATCATATTTACCAATTTCTTGAACTCAACGATTGCTGGGTTGGAGGAGTCCACAGAGTAGAAATACATCTTGCCCTCTTTTCTTCTCTTGATAGCACCGGAGGAGTATAGGTCATTCAAGGCACGGTTTGCTGAGCCATAAGCTATGCCAGTTCTCTGGGCAATTTGTCTTTCGTAAAATTCCTGGTCACAGAACTTGGCAAGAAAGCTGAGGACTCTCTGGTTGACTGTGTCAATGAGGTGTTTATTAAGCGTCACGTTTTTACTCCAAATATTGAGTATATGCTCATTATAATGAGCGATATTGTGAGAGTCAAGACGGCATATATCAAGCCTATCATAAGTGTCTTGATTGCTGGTGGGAAGGTAGCGTGTTGCTCTCAAGTAGCCATTCAAGCTATAATAGGCAAGCGCAATATTGGTTGGATGGAAATCCCCTAGTGGATAAGGATAAGCTAATTAGTAGAGGTGAGAATTGATTACACAGTATATTGAGGATGAGGAGCCATACTATGGTGAGGTCCCAGAGCTTGAAGGCGTATGGGCTACAGGAAAAACACTTGAGGAATGCCGTCGTAATTTAGCTGAGGTCATTGATGGTTGGCTTGTGGTAAGGCTTAGAAAGGGATTAAGCATTCCTTCTATAGGTGAACACAAAATAGAGGGACTCAAAACTTTGAAAGTCAGTGGCTGAACTTTCGCTGTAGAGAGATCGGAGTTGCGCTTCTATCCCGGATTTTGAAGAGGGTGGGGGTCGCTAGGGAGGAATGGCTTAGGCAATAACCCTCTTTTGGTCACGGCGAGAGGTTTTGAACCTCCGACCTCAGGATCCCGAAGGCTGTGTGCTACCAGGCTGCGCTACGTCCCGTTTGTTTAAAGCTAGTATAGTGTGATTTATAGTCTTCCTCATGATGTCGCATGAAATCCCCCTCCCTCTAACTCCCTCCCGCTAGGGGAGGGAGAATGTAAGGAGTTTTGCGGTTAACTACAATTATTCAGACGAGCCCTATCTCTAAATCGCTCCTCTAGGTCGCGGGGGATTCGTTATCCGAAACGTTTGATGCCTGTTTAAAAAGTGCCAGCCGATTGGGTTTGTGCTAGAATGGGAATGCCAATTTAGGTTAAGGCTTCAGGATCAATTTTGCTTTTAAGGGGGTGAGATGGCAACAGAGCAAATGCTTTTGGAGCAACTCGAAGGGTTTGAACTAGACATGAAATGGCTCAGCCAGCATTATGACAAGCTGAAGGAACAGTATCCCGACCAATATGTAGCTGTGCTTGCTCATAGGGTTGTTGATCACGATAAGGATTTGAAATCCTTGGTTGCAAGGCTTAATGAGAAATACCAGGTAGATAGTAGCAGAATTGCAATCAAATATGTGACGCCTAAGAAGGTAGAGCTGATTCTATGAAGATCGCAGGATACTGGGGAGAATTTGAGGCTCCTTATGTTTCTGCTGTCTTGATTTGTGAAATCTTGGACCTGAGAAAGCCTGTAGAGTTCTTAATTGATACTGGAGCCTCGAGAACTACTATCTTGGACAGCGATGCAGTAAGGCTTGGTATTGATTATGGGAAACTTCAAAGGTTTGAACCGGGCACAGCAGGTATAGGCGGAATAGTTGACACCTTCATAATTCCGAGTCCAAGGCTTTTATTCCGCACTGAGAACGGTTTTTATAAGGAAGAGCTGAGAGAAGTATTTGTCCTTAAACATGTTGCAGAGGAGAGGGAAATTGAAGAAAGGATACGAAGATTACCAAGCCTTCTAGGTAGGGACGTACTCAATAGGTATGGCTTGGTCTTATTAAGGAGCGATCAGCTTGTTGTCCTCACGGACGAGTTCATTGGAGTATAGCTAAGAACAACCCTTAAGGGCAGACATTGGGTGAAGTCTAAAAGGTCGGGGCGAGAGGGTTTGAACCTCTGATGTCGACGTCCCGAACACTGTGCTATGGCAAATTCTGGCTGTGTTTCACTCCCTACTAAGGATTACTCGCGACCTGGCTCTAGATTTTTCTGCTTCGCAGAACTCATATAACCCTCCATCTGGCGTTCCCCGAAGGCTCTGCTCCTGAACTGTATTGGTGTCGTGCCCTGCCTGTTTAAGAGATGCGGCAAGTCATGTATCTATATTCTCGTCCAGTTTCGCCTCTGTCCACTTAGTAGTGTTACCAAGAGCCAGTAGGCATGATTATTAAACAAAAGGGGCGAGTCGTTCAATAAGATGAAAGTTTATTAAACCGGTGTTTAATATGGGAATTGCGCTGTTTCAAAATAGCCTGTCGGGGGGATTAACCCATGCCCAGAGCGAAGTGGATAGCTGCTTCGACCTCCTTCATTTTCTGGGGGCTCAGGGCGGCAAGCCGATTGCGAAGACAGTCTTTGGGCATGGTGGTAATAGTATCCAGGTTAGCAACGCAGTTTTGGGGCATGCCGTCATCGGCTCCCAGGGGCACTTCGGAGGGGATATGACGGATATGCGTGGTAATTGGTGCTACGATAATCAGAGAGCGGACGACATAAGCCTCATCACGGGATAGAAGCACTACCGGGCGGCGCCCCGCGGGTGGTTCTAATTCCGCCCACCATATCTCACCCCGCCTCATTCCCAGGATTCCTGAGCCAGGATATTGCTGGCAGCGCGCCGCGCTGCCTCGACCTCTTCCTTGGTCTCGGGTATCTGCTGGTAGGCACGCACATACTGCTGGCTCATTTGTTCCTCCTCCCGGCGGCGCATAAGTGTCTCCACTGCACGGCGGAAGAACTGACTGCGGCTCTCCCCACTATTCCTCCGTTCCCGTTCCACGGCGACAAGCACCCCCTCGGGAAGGCTGATAGCAATCTTAGCTGTCTTTGGCATGATATCATCTCCTCATACTATATTCATACTATAGTATGAATTATATGCTCTCGTCTGTCAAATTGCCCTTGGCATCAACCGCTCTGCTCAAAATATTTAATTATAGTCATTTGCAAAAATCAGCATAATTCTCCCTTCCCTGGCGGGAGGGAGTTAGAGGAAGGAGGACTTCACCCTCACCTTAATCCTCTCCCATCAAGGGAGAGGAACTTTATACAAGATTATGCGGTTAACTATAAGGCTCGGCATTTACTGACATCCTATATTTCAACAGGTACTTGTTCTAGAAGAGCTTGTCCAACAGGGATTTCTTTATTTTGCTGGCGATAGGCCAATATTATTTCGTGTAGAGCGGCCTTGAGCATTTCCCGGCAATCTTCTAAAGTTTTTCCCTCGGTTATTACCTCTGGCCATTCCACAAACTGCCCCATATAACCAGAGCTGATTTTCGTATATTTAGCGGTATAATTACTTAACGTAGTATTAGCTCCTTATATCGCTTATTTTACAAATATTTTTGAGCTTTGCGAAATTCAGTGAAGTTTACCAGCCAGCGCTAAACTGTTCAGAAGGCTTTTAATGAGGTAAGTTGTATTTAATTGGGGGCGAGAGCATTTGAACCTTCTTCAGTCAGATCTTTTTAGGTATTCTTCTTACTTGTCTTCCTCAAAAGCTCCATCGCCCGAATCCAAGAGTAGATAATGAAGCCAGCCAAGATGAAGATAACAATGGGCCTGCCAATCACCACCCAAAATGGGAGCTGGATAGACACGTGAATAGCAGCAACTTGAATCAATGCAAGAGCAAGTAGGGCGAAGGTAATGAAAAGTAGCGAACCTCTTCCAAGTTTTTCTCATCCGCATGCTCGTCCATTTTAGCTTCTCCTTTAATCTAATCCGAAAAAATCGGGCGACAAGAAGTCCCACCCTCAGCGTCCCGAGTGCGTTTAAGCTATTATAAGGTGTTTTAGCTACTCGAAGCAATGACGAGATAAAGTTAGTGAATTTTTGATAAAGAGAGTTCTTTATGAAGCTGCTATTGTAGTGTAATCACTTTGGGGTGAGCGAAGCGCAAACTTACGAAAAGGCCATCGACTATATAAAAAGCAAGATTATAGCTAAATTAGGTGAAAGGATAAATTCCATTATCCTGTATGGTTCTGCTGCTAAGGGTGAATACCACCTGTGGGAAAGCGATATCGATATTCTTGTTATAGTTAGTAACGAAGATAAATGGCTACAAAGTGCAATCTCACAGATTATAGGTGATGTAGACTTGGAGAATGCTACTTGCACGAGCCTCATATACCTCTTTGAAGCAAATTTTAAACGCTATCTGGAATGGGGGTCTCCTTTCCTTGAAAGCGTGATTGAGGAAGGCGTCGTTCTTTATGATGACGGAACCTTTGAACAAGTTCGTAGAAGCCTCGTTGAAGCGAGCCGATGAATGCCTAAAGGGAGCTAAGATACTTCTCCAGGAAGGCGAGTTACACGGAGCAGTATCAAGAGCATATATTGTGGCGCTTTTCATGCAGCGAAGGCTATCCTTTATACTAAAGGCATTAAGGCAAAGACTCATTCAGGTGCCAGAGCTCTTTTTGGTGAACACATCATCAAGCCTAGGATTATGGGCAAAGAATTTGCTGACATCCTAAGAGCCCTGTTCAATGCTAAGCAGCTAAGCGATTACGAAGTTTACGCTGAGCTTGATAGAGATGAAGTCCAAACGCTTCTCGCTGAAGCCAACAAATTTCTTGGCGCAGTAAAGGAGATTCTAGGAAGAGAGTAACATCGGGGCGAGAGGGTTTGAACCTCCGGCTTCAGTATCTAAGAGATATATCCGTCCCGGATAAGGAGTTCAGCTACAAGAACTGCGCCTTTAGCAGCTCCCATCTTGGTGTTGTGGGACACCAGGACATACTTGATGCCATTTTCCAGGGCGGTGTCTTTCCTGATTCTGCCGACCACGGTGGCCATGCCATCTTCGGCATCACGGTCAAGCCGTGGCTGAGGCCTGAAGGGGTCATCGAGCACGATTATCATATGCTTGGGGGCCGAAGGCAGGCCAGTTTCGCCGGATGAACCGCTGTATTCCTTCATTGCCCTGGCAACATCGCTTACCTGGCAAGCTTTTTGGGTAGAGGCGAAGACCGATTCTGTATGCCCTTCCCGCACGTTAACACGGGTACAGGTGCAGCTCAGGTTGAACTTCGCCGGACTGATTGAAGTGCCGGAAAAATTGCCCAGGATTTTCTGTGTTTCGCGCTGCACCTTTTCTTCTTCTCCTGGAATGAAGGGAATGACATTGTCCAGAATATCAAGGCCTAGCACTCCGGGGCTTCGACCGGCGCCTGATATAGCTTGCAGCGAAGTCATTACGACAGCGTTTAGACCAAAGGTCTGGTAGATTGGCTTTAGTGATATTGCCAGGCCAGTGGTGGTGCAGTTGGGAATGGGTGTAATGAAGCCCTTCCATCCCCGCGACTTCCTTTGAATATCAAGCAGTTTGGTATGTCCAGAATTGATGCCCGGGATCAGGATGGGCACATCGTCATCGTAGCGGAAGGCTGAAGCGGTGCTTATAACCGGTTTGTCGCTAGCAAACTTCGGTTCGAAGACCTTCGCCGGGGCGGATTCTATAGCGGAGAAGACGATATCTATAGCGGAGATATCCATTTCGGTGGCATTCTGCACCGGCATTCCCATAACTTCTTCTACCGGCGGCTCCTGACAAAACCAGCGCAGGGCTCCGGATTGAGCCTCGGTTATGGCTTCCTTATAGCTGCGGCCGGCTGACCTCTCGGAGGCGGCAAGGGCGGCAATTTCAATCCAGGGGTGGTTTTTCAGGGCAACGAGAAATTGCTGACCGACGATGCCCGTGGCTCCCACGATTGCGGCTTTTACCATAGTTTCTCTCCGTTCTCTTGGTCGGGGCGAGAGGATTTGAACCTCCGACCTCAGCGTCCCGAACGCTGCGCGCTACCACACTGCGCTACGCCCCGGTTGTTTATGCTATTATAAAATGCTTTAATTATCAAAACAAGATGAAATAGTAACCGTTCACCCTGGTGTCATTCTGAGGGAGCACTTCGGCTTCGCTCAGTATAAACTCCGCGACCGAAGAATCTTGGAGACCCTTCGCGGAGCCTGTCCTGAGCGCCAGATTGCTTCGCTTCGCTCACAATGACAAAGCGAGGGAGTTCAGAATGACAGGAAGCGAAGGGCTCAGGGTGACATTGGGTGGCTGAATTCTTGAATGAAATACTGTATTTTGATAATAGATGGTGCCGCGGGTTGGCCATTGCTTGACTATGGCGGCAGGACTTGCCTTGAGCTGGCATACACTCCAAACCTGGATGCTATGGCCAGGGAAGGCATTGTTGGACTTGTTCGTACCATCCCAGAAGGGATGGAGCCCAGCAGCGCCTGCGCCTGCATGTCAGCGCTAGGCTATGACCCCAGGGTCTATTATCGGGGCCGAAGCGCCATCGAAGCCAAGAGTATGGACATTCCCATTGGTGAGGATGAGGTTGTTTTTCGCTGTAATTTAGTCTCTATTTGTGATGGGACAATGCGAAGCTATAGCTCGGGCTTCATCAAAACTGAAGAGGCTAAGGTTCTCATCGCTGCTTTGAATGAGAAACTTGGCAGTGATGAGGTCCAATTTTATCCCGGCGTCAGCTATAGGCATATATGTAAAATAAAAGGACGAGAGGACACGCTCCTGGCTATTTGCACCCCTCCGCATGATATCCCGGGCAAAGCTATCAATGAGTTTCTTCCCCGCGGCCCCGGGAGCGATTTGTTAAAAGACCTCATGGTAAGGTCGGAAGTTGTGCTACGCAATCATCCCGTGACCATAGAGCGGAAATCTCGCGGCGATATCCCGGCCACAATGATTTGGCTTTTCTGGAGCAGTGGTAGAATACCTGATATGCCTGCTTTCAAGCAGGTTTACGGTCTTAGTGCTGCGATGACATCGGGAGTTGACCTTTTACGGGGCTTGGCTAAAATGATGGGGATGAAGATATTAAGTATTCCCGGCGTGACTGGTGATCTGGACAATGATTGTACTGCTCAGGCAGTAGGAGCCCTGGAAGCGCTTAAAGAACATGATTTAGTAGTTGTCCATGTGGAGGCACCTGATGAGGCTGCTCATGCTGGCTCTATTGAGGATAAAATAGGGGCTATCCAGAGAGTGGATGCCGAGATGGTGAGCCGAATTCGTGGTTGGGATAAAGATTCTCTTCGGGTGCTAATTATGCCTGACCATCCAACGCCAATTAAGGTTCAGACCCATATTGGGGAGCCGGTTCCATTTATGCTGTGGGGGACGGGGTTTATGGCTAACGGGGCGGAGGGATTTAGCGAGGCTGAAGCTAAAGGAACAGGCATTTTAATTGAGGAAGGGTATAATAT
>Ga0116202_10002575_pt1 | contig 10887 bp, 10 predicted proteins | sample LakKivw325mmetaG_FD_94479 | JGI IMG/M metagenome (GOLD analysis project Ga0116202, IMG submission 94479) | Anoxic lake water microbial communities from Lake Kivu, Rwanda to study Microbial Dark Matter (Phase II) - Lake Kivu water 325m metaG | ecosystem: Environmental > Aquatic > Freshwater >... | reverse complement strand
GGGGCGTATATTTGGCCTCGGCTAAATGCTATAATGCCCGTAGTCGGACTGCTACGGATGTTGCTCGATGAAGGATAATAATAGCCTTAAGACCAGGGTCGCCGAGCTCAGGGACAGGCTCAATTACCACAATCACCGCTACTATGTCATGGACGATCCTGAGGTAAGCGACGCGGAATACGACGGGCTCATGATCGAACTGAAAAAGCTCGAGCAGGATCATCCGGAGCTCATCACACCCGACTCGCCCACGCAGCGCGTGGGGGCGCAGCCGGTTGCCGCCTTCGGCATCGTGAATCACCCGCGTCCCCTGCTCAGCCTGGCCAATGCCTTCTCGGACGAGGACCTGGACGCCTGGTATAAGCGGCTGACCGGTCTGGTCCCCGATCAGAAGATCGATTTCGTCTGCGAACTCAAGATCGACGGCCTGGCCGTGGCGCTTACCTACCAGGACCGTGTCTTCATCGTGGGCGCCACGCGCGGCAACGGCTACCAGGGCGAAAACATCACGCAGAACCTCAAGACCATCAGGAGCATCCCGCTCTCCGTCGGTCCTAAAGCGCCTAAGCGTTTCGAGGTCAGAGGTGAAGCCTACCTGCCCAGGGAAGGGCTCAAGAAGATCAACGAGGAGCGGACGGCGGAGAAGCTCCCGTTGTTCGCCAATCCACGCAACGCCGCGGCCGGCTCGGTCCGGCAGCTCGACCCCCGCGTCACCGCCAAACGCCCGCTCGACATTTTCGTCTACCAGCTCGGCTGGGCCGAAGATGGCCAGCTTCCGGCCACCCACTGGGAGACCATGCAATACCTCAAGGCGCTGGGATTCAAGATCAACAACAACATAACGCGCTGCAAGGACCTGGACGCGGTCAAGGCCTTCTGCCGCGACTGGGGAGGGCGGCGAGAGGATCTGCCCTACGACGTGGACGGCGTTGTAATAAAGGTGAACTCCATCTCTCTGCAGGACGAGCTGGGGTCCGTGGGTCACGATCCGCGCTGGGCCATCGCCTTCAAATACCCGGCCGTGCAGGGTACCACGCGGCTGATCGGCATCGGCATCAACGTGGGAAGGACCGGCAGCCTTAATCCCTATGCCATACTCGAGCCCGTCAGCATAGGCGGCGTCACCATCAAGCAGGCCACGCTGCACAATGAGGAGGATATACACCGCAAGGACCTGCGCATCGGCGACTGGGTGCTGGTGCAGCGGGCGGGCGAGGTTATACCGGAGATCGTCGAGCCCATCATCTCCCGCCGCACGGGTAAAGAAGAAATGTTCCACATGCCGTCGGCCTGCCCGGTCTGCGGCGCTGAGGTGATCAAGCCGGAAGGGGAAGCGATGCACCGCTGTACCAATACCGCCTGCCCGGCGCAGGCGCTGGAGGCTATAAAGCACTTCGCGAGCAAGGGCGCCATGGACATCGACGGCATGGGTGAAAAGCTGTGCACCACGCTTTTCGAGCAGGGACTGGTCAAAGACTCGGGAGACCTGTATTACGTGAGCAAGGAACAGCTGATGAATTTGGAGAGGATGGGAGAGAAGAGCGCCGCCAGGGTGCTGGCCTCCCTGGATGCCGGCAAGCAGCGCCCGCTGGCGCAGCTCTATTTCGCGCTGGGCATACCCAACGTGGGTGAGGAGACGGCCGCCATACTGGCCCGACAGTACAGCAACATAGATCGACTATCTAATGCCGGGGCTGATGAGCTGATGAATATACCCTCCATCGGCCCCAAGATCTCCGATGGCATACTGGCCTTCTTCCGCCAGCCCCAGAACGTGCAAATCATCCAGAAGCTGCGCAAAGCCGGTGTGGTCATGGAGGCCGCGGAGCAGCCGGCCGGGGAGCAGCCCCTCTCCGGCATGGAGTTCGTCATTACGGGCAAGCTTGAGCTGTCCGGACGCCAGGAGATCGAGGCGCGCATCAGGTCCCTGGGAGGAAAGGCCGCCTCGGACGTCACCAGGCGGACGAACTACGTCGTGGCGGGGAGCGATCCCGGCTCCAAGCTGGCGCGCGCACAGTCGCTGGGCATAAAGATATTAAACGAGAAGGAGTTTCTGGCATTGCTGGAAAGCCACGACAGCGGCCAAACGAAGCAGGCCAAGCTGCTATGAAGATCATCATGGGCCTGGGCAACCCCGGCAGGCAGTACCAGCATAACCGGCACAACGTCGGCTTCCATTGCATCGACCGCCTGGCCGAGAGGCATTCCATTAAAATCAAGACCAGGCTCTGCCAGTCCCAGACAGGCACGGGACAGATTGAGGGCGAGGAGGTCGTGCTGGCCAGACCGTCAACCTTCGTAAACCTGAGTGGAAACGCCGCGTCCGGATTGCTCAAGCGTTTCGGCTGCAGCCCGCAGGACCTGATCGTAATACACGACGATCTCGACCTGCCCACCGGGCGCATCCGTGTCAGGCTGGGCGGTGGGTCGGGCGGCCACCGGGGAATAAAGTCGATCATCCATGAGATCGACAGCCGGGATTTCAACCGCGTGCGCATCGGCATCTCCCGTCCCTTCGCCAACCGCTCCGACGACAACTACGAAAACGAGATCGTCGACTACGTGCTGGGCGACTTCGACCACAAGGAGAACGAGCTTATCCAGCCCGCGCTGGACCTGGCCTGCGACGCTGCCGCCGCCATACTGGCGGAAGGCATCGTATCAGCCATGAATAAATTCAACCGCCGCAAGTAGAATTTCCTGCTATTTTGTATTGCCCATATTTAAAAACGGGTGATATAATGACACGGCTTTAAAAAGAGGCCGAATTTCCCCTCGAATTTAATCAGGTGGCAGAAGTATGAGAATAAACAACATCAACGCGCGCGAAATAATCGATTCCAGAGGCAATCCCACAATTGAGGTGGAAGTGTCCCTCGATAACGGGATATCGGGAAAGGCGTCTGTCCCATCGGGCGCCAGCACCGGCAAATATGAGGCCCTCGAACTTCGCGATGGAGACAGGAAGCGCTTCGGCGGCCTAGGCGTGCTCAAGGCCGTGGAGAACGTGAATACCATCATCCGTAAGGCGGCGGTGGGACAGGATGCTTCACAGCAGGAAAAACTGGACAACCTGCTTATCGGCCTGGACGGCACACCGGACAAGTCCAGGCTGGGCGCCAACGCCATGCTGGGCGTATCGCTGGCTGCGGCGCATGCCTCGGCCAACTGCGCCGGCCTGCCGCTCTATAAATATATCGGCGGCGAAAAGGCCGTCACACTGCCGGTACCCATGATGAACATACTCAACGGGGGCAAGCACGCCGAGAACTCGACCGACCTGCAGGAGTTCATGGTCATGCCCACCGGCGCCGCCGGCTTCTCTGCCGCCATGCAGATGGGCTGCGAGGTCTATCATTCCCTGAAGAAGGTGCTGCAGAAGAAGAATTACAACACCAACGTCGGCGACGAGGGCGGGTTCGCCCCTTCGCTCTCCTCCAACAGTGAGGCCGTCGAGGTGATACTGGCAGCCATCGAACTGGCCGGCTACAGGCCGGGAAAGGACTGCCACATAGCCCTGGACCCCGCGGCCAGCAGCTTCTATAAAGACGGCAAATACATACTGGAACGCGAGGGCAGGTCGCTGGACAGCGCTCAGATGGTGGATTTCTATGCCGACTGGGTGTCGAAGTATCCCATCATCAGCATCGAGGACGGCCTGGATGAGGACGACTGGGACGGCTGGATACTGCTCAACAAAAAGCTGGGCGGCAAGGTCCAGCTGGTCGGCGACGACCTCTACACCACCAACGTCAAACGCATCAAGGACGGCATCGCAAAGAAGGCGTCCAACTCGGTCCTGATCAAGCTCAACCAGATTGGCACGCTGACCGAGACACTGGGCGCCATCGATATGGCCCGCAAGGCCGGCTGGACCGCGGTCATTAGCCACCGCTCCGGAGAGACGGAGGACACCACCATCGCCGACCTGGCGGTTGCCGTGAATTCGGGACAGATCAAGACCGGCGCTCCCTGCCGCAGCGAAAGGGTGGCCAAGTACAACAGGCTGCTTAAGATCGAAACCGAACTGGGCAAAAAGGCCCGCTATCCGGGCCGCAGCGCACTTCTGATTTAGGAGGACAGTATTTCATGGAGCTGTTCAAGGGCATCAACCAGATCAAACTCCCGCTTCTCAAGGTCGGCCCGGAGAACGTCAACGTCTACATTGTCGAGGGGACCGAGGGCAACCTCATGATCGACACAGGCTGGAACACACCCGAGGCCTTCAACACCCTGGCCCAGGAGATGAAGAACAGCGGCTTCGCCATGAAGGATATCACCGACATCGTCATCACGCATTTTCACCCCGATCACATCGGGCTGGCGGGGAAAATCCAGGAGCTTACCGGGGCCAAAGTCTCGCTCAGCGAGATAGAGGGCAACCTGCTTGACTCGCGCTACTTTCACTCGGACAACCTGCTGTCCGAGCTCTCCGCCTTTCTGACGTCCAACGGCGTGCCCGACTGGGAGCTCAAGATGCTCTCGGAGGCATCCTTCAATATCCGCAGCTACGTCTCGCCCTTCAAGGCCACGAAGCTGCTCAAGAACGGCGACACCGTGTCTATGCCGCCCTACGAGTTCCAGGTCATCGCCGCGCCCGGCCACTCCCCCGGCCACATCTGCCTCTACGAGCCGAATAAAAAATATTTCTTCTGCGGCGACCATGTGCTGCCCGAGGTTGTCCCCAATGTTAGCTACCACCCCCAGTCCGGTGAAAATCCCCTCGGTGATTATGTAAAGTCTCTGGAGTCGCTATCGGAGCTGGAGACCCGTTTCATCTTCCCCGGCCACGGTTCCGTGTTCAGCGGCCTTGCCCCCATGATCGACGATATCATGCGCTTCCACCGCGACAGGATGATCAGGATACAGCGGGCGATGGGAGTCGAGACCAAGAACGCCTATGATGTCGCTAAATCCATACCCTGGGTTGTCAACGGCGAGGAAACGGCCTACGATAAATTAGAGCCGATAGACAGGAGGCTGGCGGTGCTGGAGGCGCTGGCGCACCTTCAATACATGGTGGCGGAGGGCAAGGGCAAGAAAATGTCGGAGAACGCAAAGACCATTTACTTTTCCGGTGAATGACCAATGAATAATCAACTTCTGCGTAAAATTCAGTCGCTTAACCTGAAGTACAGCGATGCGCCGCAGCCCGGCCTGCTAATCGCCATGCCCAACCCGAACGCGGGGCGCGAGTACACGATAGAGATTGTTGCTCCCGAGTTCACAGCGCTCTGCCCCATCAACGAGGGGCAGCCCGATTTCGCCACCATCACCATCAGGTATGTGCCGGACAAGTCGATTATCGAGTTCAAATCGCTCAAGCTCTACCTGACCAGCTACCGCACCGTTAAAACCTTCTACGAGGAATCGACCAACCGCATTCTGGATGACATGGTTAGGGCGCTCAAGCCCAGAAGCATGGAGGTCATCAGCGAGTGGAATATCCGCGGCGGCATGTCGAACAGGATCACCACCGCCTACCATAAGGGCAAAACAAGTAAAGGAGGTTGAACAATGGCATATAAAATAGGTATCAACGGATTCGGCCGCATAGGCCGTCTCGTCTTCCGGGCTGTCAACCAGCATTACGGCGACAAGCTCGAAATAGCCGCCATAAACGACCTGACGGATGCTAAGACCAACGCGCATTTGCTCAAATACGACAGCACGTACGGCATCTACCCGGGCAAGGTGGAGGCGGCCGCCGACGCCATAATCGTGGATGGCGAGAAAACAAAGGTCATTGCGGAACGGGACCCCTCCAAAATCCCCTGGAAGGACCTGGGCGCGCAGATCGTGATTGAATCGACCGGCCTTTTCACCGATGCCACCAAGGCGGCCGCGCACCTGCAGGGTGGCGCCAAAAAGGTGATTATCTCGGCGCCGGCCACCAACGAGGACATCACCATCGTGATGGGCGTGAACGACGAAAAATACGTTGCCTCCAAACACAACATCATCTCCAACGCCTCGTGCACCACCAACTGCATCGCCCCTGTAATAAAGGTTGTCAACGATAAATTCGGAATAACAAAGGGGCTGCTTACAACCATACACGCTTACACCAACGACCAGCGTCTGCTTGACATGTACCACAAGGACCTGCGCAGGGCCAGGTCGGCAGCCCTCAATATCGTCCCCACCACCACGGGAGCCGCCAAGGCGGTGGCGCTGGTTATCCCCGAGCTCAAGGGCAAGCTGCACGGCATATCGCTGCGCGTGCCCGTCCCCACCGTCTCTCTGTGCGACCTGGTGTGCGACCTCAACCAGGAGGTCACGGTGGAGCAGCTCAACAGCGCTTTCCAGGATGCGGCAGCAGGCAAGCTCAAGGGCATACTGGAATACTGCACCGAACCGCTGGTGAGCACCGATTTCAGGGGCAACCAGAACAGCTCCATCCTGGACTCCCTGCAGACCATGGTCATAGGCGGCAATATGGTCAAAGTCATCGCCTGGTACGACAACGAGTGGGGCTACAGCTGCCGCATGGCGGACCTGGCCATCATGCTCTTCGACAAGGGGCTGTAATAAAAACACAGATTCAGATTCAGATTTAGATTCAGATTTAGATTCAGGTCGGATTAAGTGTATGCCGGAAGAGCATATTCAGGGAAATAACACCTGCACATCGCCGTCTGCGGGCGCAGCCAATGCCTACGAAAAGCACTGGTTCTGCGTCTCGCTCTCCACCGACGGCAGGGTCACCATGCAGGACGCCGACTCGCCCGAATGCTTCCTGGACAACCTGAAGACTTCGTTGCTGGCCTGGGTGGACTACCGAACATCCGACTATGAGAAGGACGTGCGCAGCGGCGCCGTTGCGCTGGGATTTTCACAGCAGCTGGTCGATGCGCTGGCCGGCAATCCGCGTCTTCTTTACGAGGACTACTCATCTGAGATGGGCGTCAAGCTGTCTTCGATTCAGATACGCGTCAACGACGGTATAGATGTGCAGAACCTGACGACCCTGCTATTGCTGCGCAGGAACTTCATCCTGACCATCCATCCCATCCTGGTCGACCGCCGCTTCATCCGCCTGCGCAGATATTCGGAGACCGTCTTCAAGAAGGTCCCGCTGGATATCTGCGCTGAGGACAAGCTGACCACGCTTCTCATACGCATCATCGACCAGAACAACGACCGCAATTTCGAACACCTCAGGCAGATAGAGGGACGCGGCGACGACCTCAACCGCAGCCTGATGGACCCCCAGACGCCGCGTACGCTACTGGGCCCGCAGATCTATAACATGAAACACGCGCTGATCACATACCTGGACGCGTTGTGGGAGACGGTAGACGTGCTGCACGACCTGCGCTACGGTGACGCCGACCTGCTAACCAACGACAACGCGCTGCTCAACAGGCTGGGCTACCTGGCGGACGACGTCAGCCGTCAGATCGGCCTGGCGGAGCATATGTCCGACGTGCTGGCCTCCGGCCTGGAGGTGCTGCAGTCTATCTACAACAACCAGTTGCAGGCCATGAACAACCGGATGGCGCTGCTGATGACCTACCTGACCGTGCTGGGCACGGCGGTGCTGGTGCCCAATACCCTGGCCACCATATTCGGCAACTCCGCTTTTAACATGGGGCCGGACGATATCGGCTGGTACGCCGCCCTTCTGATCATATCTACCGTTGTGGCGACGATACTGACCTTCGTCTGGGTGAAGAGGTCGGGTTTTATACCCAAGAAAATGGACTGACTTTAAACTGTGCCGGCCAGCCCTGTCAGCCTTTCGCTTATCTTCCACAATCTCGCGGCCGTCTCTTTATCATAGCTTGCGGCCGACGATTTAGACTCCGTGCCCTTTACATTAACCTTCGATACCTTCAGGTGCTGTTTCGTTTCGAAATAGCGCCCGGTCAGACCCTCGATACTCGATGAACAGGCCAGGTGCAGCGGCAGCACTGCGCCCTGTTCCGGACCCTTCATAAGGGCATGGAAAAAGGCGTTGATCGTCCTGCTCGACTGCGACCAGATGCCGGAGCTGCAGGCGCCCGGGCAGACACAGTTGACCGTTATGCCGCTCCCCTCCAACCTTCCGGCCAGCTCGTAGGTGAACAGGACCACGGCCAGTTTCGACCTGGCATAGGACGATTCCCGCCCGAAGGACTTCTCCCCTTGCAGGTTGTCGAAATCCAGCCGGACGGTCTTGTGCAGCGAGGTGGTCAGGTTGACTATGCGGGAGGGCGCACCTTTTTTAAGGGCGTCCAGCAGCAGGTTGGTCAGCAGGAAGTAAGCCAGATAGTCGACGGCAAAGGTCATCTCAATGCCGTCCTGCGTCAGCACCCTTTTCCCCATTATGATCCCGGCGTTATTGACCAGCAGGTGCAGCTTGCCGTGCTCCCGCATGAAATTATCCGCCAGCGCCCTCACCTGTTTCTGGACCGACAGGTCGGCCAGCAGCAGGTGTATGTCATCATTACCAGACTGCCGCCGGATATAATCCTGCGCAGCGCTCCCCCTGCCCGGGTCCCTGCAGACCATAAACACTTTCGCGCCGCGCCAAGCCAGTCCCAGCGCGATCTCCCGGCCTATGCCCGAGCTGGCGCCGGTGACCATACAATATCTGTTTTCCAGCATAGCCTCCCCAACTTGTTTGTCATTTTTCATCCCGTGCCCTCCCTGTTAAACACATCAGCGTTTTCAATCACTGAACTGACACAACTTTCTCCAGCCGTCGTATGACCTCGTCGATATGCTGCCCTGACTGATTGACCATCACGATGGCGTCATTGGGACAGGCCTCCACGCAGTTGCCGCAGCCCAGGCAGCCGTCCCCGATAACGGAGAGGCCGTCCTCCAGCCTGATGTTTTTTATAAAGCATGTATCGACGCAGGTGCCACAGCCCTGGCAATTTTCGGTCACGCGCACGCTGATGCCCGGCATGCGCGAAATCTTGGACCTGATGCGCGGGGCTATGTTGGGCGTAAAACGCCACAGGCAGCAGCACGGGCAGCAGTTGCAGATGGTGAGCAGCCGGTCGCCTGACTTGAGTCCCAGCCAGACCGTGTCCAGTTTATTCTTGCCCACCAGGTGGAAAAGCCCGGCCTCACGGCATTTTGTGGCATGCGCATGCGCCTCTTCCCTTGAAACCAGCCTGCCCATCTCAGGATTTATGTCAAGTACTGCTTTTCCCAGAAAAAGGCAGCCCAGCGTCTGCGGATAATCGCGGCAGTTAGAGCTCTCGCGGCAGATGCAGAAATTCATGATCCAGTGGTACTGCGCCCGGTCGATGAAATGGTGGACTACCTGCGAGGGGAGCATCGTCTGTGCCGGCTGCTCTATCTCCCTGCCCACGCTTATCACCCTTTCCCTGGGGAGGTATACGATCTCGTCTCCCTCGAAAAGCCAGCGGTCCAGCAGCCTCCCCAGCACAGGCGCCCTGGTCAGACCGGCCAGTGCGAATCGCGCCGGGAAACCCTTCTCTATCAACTTCACAAACCACATCGGTGTCGACATCGTCAGCCTGCCTTCTTTTTACATTGTGCTCCGGATGTTCCGCGCGGTCCGGGCTGTCCCGCAAAGACCGCCGTCCGACCACTCAATTATATCTGATTAAGGGATGATCCGGGGGCAAATAAACTTTCTATAAAATTGTACGTTTAATATAATAGACGCCAGGTAAACGAGGTAACCTGGTGTTAGTAGAAGAACAATTAGTACAGAGGGCCGTAAATGGAGACAGAGAAGCATTTACGCAAATATATGATCTGCATTTCGACAAGATCTACAGGTACATATACGTTAAAGTGCGCAGCCAGCCCGAAGCCGAGGACCTGACGCAGGATGTATTTATTAAAGCTTACGAGGGAATCAAGAACTACAAGTGGAGGGACCTTCCCTTCACAGCCTGGTTGTTCAGGATCGCGCACAACCGGGTCATCGACCACGTCAGGAAGACTTCCAAAGAGAAGAAGGCCAGCCTGGATGAGGCGGGCGCCATCCCCTCAGGCGATCCGGTTTCTATGACGGAAATGAATTTTGAGATATATCAGTTGAAGGATGCACTGCAGCACTTGCCCGATGCACAGCGCGAGGTTGCGACCATGCGCTTCATCTCCGAGCTGTCCATTTCGGAGGTCGCCGGGGCGCTGGGCAAAAGCGAAGGCACGGTCAAGGCGCTGCAGTTCAATGCCATCGCTTCGCTGAGAAAACTGCTCTACGGTAAGATAAATGGCTATTAGGATAGAAGAGGCTTTCAACGACTGCTTCGAACGGCTCACCTACGGGGAGAGCCTGGATAGCTGCCTGCGCAGTTATCCCCAGTATGCCGCAGAGCTGGATATGATGCTGCGGGTAGCCTACGACGTCAAGCGCAGGGCCTATCCCATACAGCCCAGGCCTGAATTCAAGTACTGGTCCCGCGTGAGATTGCAGGGCGTCCAGGACTACATGAGCAAACATGCCGCCCCGGAGAAATCGAGCTCGTTCAATCTCCGCAGGAACCTGGCCATCTCCATGGCCGGCCTGCTGGTGCTGGTGATCGCATCGAGCGGCACCGCAGCAGCGTCGAATGACGCGCTGCCCGACCAGCCGCTGTACGGCGTCAAGATGGCCGTTGAACAGGCCCAGGTATCCCTGGCCACATCGGACATCGACAAAGCCGAGATATATGCCAGGCTGGCCGAGAAGAGGGCGCACGAAATAGAGGCCATGGCGCGTCAGGGCAAGTCAGAGTATCTGGTAACCACTTCGGCTAAAATGGACTATCAACTGGAGCAGGCCGAGACCTATATCAACAGGTTCCAGGTGGCCAATGCCATCCCCGGCGAGCCGACGACCGAGGGCGCCGCCGCCACAACGACTTCTGAAGATACGTCCAGCCAGCCGACGCAGACGGCGCCCGAGCCCACCACGCAGACAGCCCCCTATGC
>Ga0116202_10002573_pt1 | contig 10899 bp, 5 predicted proteins | sample LakKivw325mmetaG_FD_94479 | JGI IMG/M metagenome (GOLD analysis project Ga0116202, IMG submission 94479) | Anoxic lake water microbial communities from Lake Kivu, Rwanda to study Microbial Dark Matter (Phase II) - Lake Kivu water 325m metaG | ecosystem: Environmental > Aquatic > Freshwater >... | reverse complement strand
GTTGGCGCGATTCCACGATGCGCGCGGCCAGCACGGGCCCGATGCCGGGAAGCCCCTGCAGCTCCTCCACCGTCGCTGTGTTGACGTTGATCCTGCGCGCCGGGGCAGGCGATCCGGGCGCGGCGGCGCTGCCGCCGGGCGACTGTCCGGCCGGGGACGCTTCCTTGCGGCCGGTGTGCGGGCGGACGTCGAGGGCCCGCACCTGGGTGCGATCAACGGCCGGCGGGGGTGTGAAGTCCGGCGGACGGGGCCTCGTGGGGACGTAGACCTGGTCACCGTCGTGCAGCCTGGCGGCCAGGTTGACCTGTGACGAGTCGGCGTCGCCGCTGAGGCCGCCGGCCCGCTCGATCAGGACGCCGGCGCGCGTGCCGTCGAATACCCAGTACAGGCCGGGCCGGGCGACGGCGCCGGAGACCTGGACGAGGACGTAGCGCGGCTGGTTCGGGGCGGGACGGAAGACGACCTGGTCGGGAAGGGCCGGGGTGAGCGCGCGGCTGGTCAAGGCGAAGAGGCTGGCGGCCACTATCGCCACGAGAAGGCCGATCAACACTCGCCGCTGCAAGGGACTGAGAGCCATGGGCGTGTCACCGGCGGGCCGAGCGGCCCCCGCCGCGGGGGAGACGCCTCGCTCCGGTCCAGGCCGGCAAGGGGCGCGCACGGCGCCCCCACGAGGGCTATCAGGTTCCCCCACCACCGCCGCTCGCCCCACCGCTCACGGCGAACATGATGAGAACCACGACCAGACCCAGCCCGACGACGCCCAAGACGGCCCAGGACCTTTGGACCGCCCGGAACTCGGCGAGGCTGGAGAAGGAGCGGCTCTGCCAGGCCCGGACGGCGCCGTGGCGCGCCATCGTGATGCGAAGGGCGATCCAGAAGCCGAGGAGGATTGGGAAGGTGATGTAGATGACGGCCGGTGCCACCAGCGCGGAGGAGCTGAAGAGGACATCGCAGACGATCTGAAGCAGCACCGGCACGGCGACGGCGGCGATCGGGAGCAGAAGGTCGAGAGCGGCCCAGACGGCTAGACCGTGGGCCCAGGCCCAGGCGGCGCCCCAGAGGAAGGCGGGAAGGTGGAAGCGCGTGGCCGCTATCTCGGCGGGCACGGCGCCACCGAGGCCGGACGTGTTGGCCAGGACGTCCCCGGAGGGACTCGCGGGCAGACCCCAGGCCTGTGTAGGCTGCACCAGTACCATCTCCCGGTGCCCACCGGCGGTCGGCGCCGAGCGGGCCTCTGGGACTCCGCGTTACGGGCGAGTCTTCGTCGCCGCAGTGAGAAGCTCCTGCCCCAGGTTGGCGAGCAGGTCAGCCTTTTCGACGCCCTGGCGCCACCGCGGCGGGATGCCGGCCGCGCCGACCCGGGCGCCGGCCACGGCCCCGGCGATGCACGCTATCGAGTCCCTATCGGCCGCCAGGGGCGAGTTGGCCGCCAGCAGCACAACCCGGCTGAAGTCCTCCGGCGCCTGCAGGAAGCACCAGAGAGCCGCTCCTACCGCCTCCTCGGCCACCCAGCCGACCTGCCGGGACCCCTGGGTGATGTGCAGGTAGGCCTCTCGCTGATTCTGATCCACGACGGACGCGGTTCGTTCGATGCAGTCGGCAAACTCCCGGCTGATAGGGCCTGTCGTCGCCGCCAAGCGGGCCGGGTACTCGCCGGGGTCCACACCCTGGGCGGCCAGCCATACCAGATAGGCGGTGGCCACGCCGCCGGCCTCGGCGACGGCGTGGGCGTGGGTACACAGGGCCTGCGCCCGTCCCACCTCGACCAGGCGCGGTTCATCGGACAGGTAGTACAGGCCCACGGGAGCCGAGCGCATGGCGGCCCCGCAGCCTTTGCTGCCCGGCACGCCGCTCTGGCGCCAGGGCAGGCCGCGGGCCAGGTTATGACAGCCGGCGAGGCAGGTGTTACCTGGGGCGCGGTTGTTCTCGGGGCTGCGGGCCCAGGCGACGAACTCTTCGGCCACGGCCCGCATGAGGCCGTCGAGGTCGGCATCACCCGCGCGCAGCAGGGCCCGGGCCAGCGCGATGGTCATCTGCGTATCGTCGCTGAAGGTGCCCGGCGGGGCTGAGCCGAGGGGCCGGAAGTCGCGCACCGGCGAGGCGAGCAGGTCCTCCTCTGGGGCGAACTCGACCGGATAGCCGAGCGCGTCGCCCACGGCGAGGCCCAAGAGACAGCCCACATACCTGTCCGCCAGGTCGCCAGCGGCCACGATTATCACCCACCCGTGTCAGTGTCGGGACACGGGTAGCCGCCTATCCGGCCCCGAGTCGTTCTCCGCCGTCGAGGGGGTGCCGCCCGCGAACAAGCCGCGAGAGTCCGGCCGCGGCAAAGGGCTTCACTCTCCCTCGGGATGGAGTCACGGCGCAGCGTATCATCCCACGACCAGGTTGACTAGTCTGCCGGGAACCTTGACGACCTTGCGCACCTGGCGGCCCTCCAGGTAGCGCCGGACGTTGGGCTGCTGCTGAGCCATCTCGACCACCCGGTCCATGTCGGTCCCGGCGGGCACCTCGATCTTGTCGCGCACCTTGCCGTTGACCTGCACGACGATGGTCACGGTCTCCTCCGCCGCCACGGCCTCGTCGTACGCCGGCCAGGACGCTTCCCACGTGGTGCCCTCGTGGCCCAGCCGCTCCCACAGCTCGTCGCTGATGTGCGGCGCGAAGGCTGACAGCAGCAGCACCAGCTTCTCCGCGGCCTCGCTGTATACCGCGCGGCCCGTCAGGTCGTCGTTCCCCAGAGCCTCGGCGAAGGGCACCAGCTCGTTGGTCAGCTCCATCAGGGCACTGACCGCGGTGTTCAGGTGCATCGTGTCTATGCCCTCGGTGACCTGGCGCACCGTCTGGTGCGTCTTGCGGCGCAGCGATCTGTGGGCCTCGCCCAGCTCCTCCTGGGCCAGCAGATGGTCGCGCCAGTCGGCGATGAACAGGTCGCGCCGTCCGGCCGACCGCCACACGCGGTTGAGGAACCGGAACACGCCCTCGACGCCCTTGTCCGACCACTCGGCGTCCTGGTCCGGCGGCCCGACGAAGAGGATGAAGACGCGGCCCGTGTCCGCCCCATAGCGGTCGCTGATGGCCTCCGGCGTGACCACGTTCGGCAGCGACTTGCTCATCTTCGCGCCGTCCTTGTAGATCATCCCCTGCGTGAACAGCTCCGTGAAGGGCTCCGAGAAGCTCACGTGCCCCAGGTCGTGCAGCACCTTCGTGATGAACCGCGCGTACAGCAGGTGCAGCGTGGCGTGCTCGATGCCGCCCACGTACTTGTCCACAGGCAGCCAGTAGCCGATGGCCTCGGGGTCGAAGGGGCCCTTGTCATAGTGGGGGCTGGGATAGCGCAGGTAGTACCAGGCGCTGTCCACGAAGGTCGCCAGCGTGTCCACCTCGCGCCTGGCAGGGCCGCCGCAGCTCGGGCAGGTCGTGTTCACCCACTCCTCGACGTTCTCCAGCGGCGACCGGCCGCCCGGCATGTAGTCGGCGACGTCGGGCAGGAGGACGGGCAGGTCCTCTTCGGGCACCGGCACGACCCCGCAGCTCTCGCAGTAGACGATGGGGATCGGCGTGCCCCAGAACCGCTGGCGGCTCACCAGCCAGTCGCGCACGCGGTAGTTGACGGCGCGGCTGCCCAGGTCCTGCTGCTCCAGGTGGTCGGCGATGCGCTCCTTGGCCTCGTCGTTGGGCAGGCCGTCGAACTGGGCGGAGTTCACCTGGACGCCCTCGCCTTCCCAGGCCTGGGTCATGGTGTCGGGCGACAGGCCCTCGCCGTGGGGCTGGATGACCACGGTTATCTCGAGTCCATGGGCCCTGGCGAACTCGAAGTCCCGCTGGTCGTGGGCGGGAACGGCCATGATCGCGCCCGTGCCGTACTCCATGAGCACGTAGTTGCCCACCCAGATCGGCACTCTGGCGCCCGTCAGGGGGTGAACTGCGTACGCGCCCGTGAAGATGCCGCGCTTCTCCGTCTCGGCGGACGTACGCTCGGCCAGGTCCTCGGCCATCGCCTCGCGGCAGAAGGCGCGCACGGCCTCGGCCTCGGGCCGGCCGGCGGTTAGCGTCTCGACCAGCGGGTGCTCGGGGGCCAGCACCATGTAGGTGATGCCGTAGATTGTGTCTATGCGGGTCGTGAAGACCTCCATGCCCTCGTCGTGACCCTCGACCCGCAGGGAGAACTGCACGCCCTCCGAGCGGCCGATCCAGTTGCGCTGCATGACGCGCACGCGGTCGGGCCACCGGTCGAGCAGGTCCAGGTCCTCCAGCAGGCGGTCGGCGTACTTGGTGATGGCGAAGAGCCACTGCTCCATGAGGCGCGGCTCGACCGTGCTGTTGCAGCGATTGCAGGAGCCGGCCACGACCTCCTCGTCCGCCAGCACGGTCTGGCACGAGGGGCACCAGTTGGCGAGGGCTTGGCCGCGATAGGCCAGGCCATGGCGGTAGAGCTGCAGGAAGAGCCACTGGTTCCAGCGGTAGTACTCGGGCTCGCAGGTCGAGATCTCCTTCGTCCAGTCGAAGGTGATGCCGATCTGGTCGAACTGGCGCTTCATCTTGGCGATGCAGGAGCGAGTCCACTCGCTGGGATGGATGCCGCGCTGGATGGCGGCGTTCTCGGCGGGCAGGCCGAAGGCATCCCAGCCCATGGGATGCAGGACGTTGTAGCCGCGCATGTGGAGGGAGCGGGAAACTACATCGCCGATGACGTAGTTGCGCATGTGGCCCATGTGCAGGTCGCCCGAGGGGTAGGGGAACATGTCGAGGTAGTAGAACTTGGGGCGGTCCTGGCTGGGCGCGACCTCGAAGAGGCGCCGCTCGCGCCAGATTCCCTGCCACTTGGGCTCGATGCTGCGGAAATCGTACCTGTCGGTGCTGTCGGACATGGTGCTCTCCTCCTCAGGCTCGGGCAGAGCCCGGCCCGCCGGCCTCGGACGGCCTACCAAAAAGCCCTCCGTCCCCAAAGAGACGAAGGGCAGAGCTGTCCTCCGCGGTACCACTCTTGTTGGCCGCCGAGCGGGCGGCCCGCTTGGTCCGGTGCGGCGCCCGAAGCTCGTGAGAGCGGGGCGCGATACCGACTCCCCTGTAACGGCGGGAGGTCCGTCGCCACCTACTCGGCCCCGGGGGGCCTTTCAGCACGCGGCTCAGGGGCGAGTTCGGCAGGCCGGGATACCCGCCTCCCAGCCGTGGGCGGGCTCTCTGGAATCGCCGGTAACCTAACCGCCTACTACTCCCCGTCGAAGCCTTTGCGTCGCAGGTTGTGAGAAGTGAGTATACGACAGCCTCGGAGCCAGGTCAACTAGGACGGCGGAGCAGCGGGCGGCCCGGCGGCGCCCGACTGGCCCCGGCCAGCGCGGATCGCCGGTTCACTCCTCGCCGGCGTGGGTAGAATGCCAGCGGCGATAGCTCAGTGGCGAAGGAGTCCTCCTCCCCGGCAACCGGTCAGCCCCCACGGTCGTCGCCGAGAGGTGTTTACGTACTTCTGGCGGCGCTCCTGGCCGTGAGCTACCTGTACTTCCTCCACGCCGGCGGCGGGTGGAACGTGATGACGCGCCTGGGGCTGGTGCGCGCCATCTTCCACCAGCACCGTCTGATGCTGGAGCCGCGCGCCGCCGCGACGACGGGCGACAAGGCCGAGTATCCGCCGGGCAGCGGCTGCTACTACTGCGACAAGCCCATCGGCGCGCAGATCCTGGCGCTCCCCGGGTACGCCGTGGCGTTCACGCTGTTCGGTGCCGCGGGCCCGCGGCTGCTCCTGTCGCTCGGCATGGGAGCCGTCGGCACGGCGTGGGCGGCCAGTGGGGTGCCTGCCATCGTCCTGGGGCTGGTGTTCCTCGCCCTGAGCGGTTGCTTCACCGACGGCCTCACAGTGCGCGTGACGGCCACGCTGCTGTACTGCCTCGGGACCCTCGCGTGGGCCTACGCGACGGTCCTCTTCGCCCATCAGGCGGCCGCGGCCGCGGGATTCTGCGCCCTGGCGGCCGCGCACTGGGCCACCGCGACCCCACGCCGGCCCGGCCTCTGGGCGGCCCTGGCCGGCGCCCTGGCCGGGTTGGCCGTCATCACGGAGCTTCCCGCAGTGGTGGTATATGTGGCTGTCGGGGCCTTCCTGGTCGCGGGCGCGGGCTGGCGACGCGCCCTGCCCTACGTCGCGGCGAGTCTGCCGCTGTTCGCGCTCCAGCTCGGCTACAACTGGGCCTGCTTCGACCATCCCCTGAGCTTCGGCTACGAGTACGAGGCCAATCCCGCCTTCGGCCACGCGGGCGGCTGGGTGTCGTGGCCCAGGCCGACGGTGGCCGCCCTGCTGCTGTTCTCGCGGGACAAGGGGCTGCTGGTGTTCTCGCCCTACCTGGTCTTCGCGGCGGCGGGGCTCATCATCGCCGCGCGGGGCAAGGGCCCGGCCCGGCGCCTGGCGCTGACGTGCCTGGGCATCTTCGCGGCCTACTTCCTGTACAACGCGGGCCACTACATGTGGTGGGGAGGAAGCTGTCTGGGGCCGCGGCACCTGGTCGCGAGCCTGTCCTTCCTGGCCTTCGGACTGGTGTTCCTCCTGCCGCGTCTGTCGGGCGCGTGGGCCACCGTGCTGGCCGCCACGGGGACGTGGTCGGTGGTCGTGGCCTGGCTGGGGGCGACGACGGTGTCTGAGCCCGGGCCCGCCGTGGCAAACAGCGGCGTCCTCATGGCGGGGCTCGCGCAGCTTCTCGGCGGCGGGCTGGACTGGCCCAACCTCGGCATGTCCCTGGGTCTCCGGGGCAGCGCGTCTCTTCTCCCACAGCTCCTCCTGGGGGCGGGGCTGGCCGCGGCGCTCGTCGCTGCGGCGCGGCGCGCGGACAGAAGGCGGAAGGGCGCAGACGCCGGGCAGGATCGCGTAGAGAGCGGGCCGGATGCTTGAGTTGACCGGCGGCCAAACCTGGGCCGCTGGTCAACTCCATCCTGCGGCCCTTCCACCGACCCCACAAGCGCGCAGGCCGCGATGCCTCCCGTAGGCGCAGGTTTTAGGCCGCAGGGGTGGTGGTGTGGTGATCTCCACAGGCCGGCCCGTGGCGGGGTCGGCGCGGTGGTCCCTACTGCGGAGGGACCGGCCCCGTGATGGCGAAGGCCCACGCGCCCGCGGTGGGCACCGCCGACGGGCACGTGAGCCGCTGGTGGGTGCCTTGTCACTCGTGCCTCGGCGAAGGGCGCGCCACGCACCGCGGGGCCAGGCTTACCCGGGAGAGATGCGCCATGCCACAAGAGCGCTGCACCCGTCGAGTAGGGCTCGCCTTGCTCATGGGGCTGATGCTGATGGTGACTGACTGCGTGACCGCGGTTGCCGAGCCGACCGTCCTCTACGTTTCCACCCAGGGCAACGACTACTGGTCGGGGCGCAAGGCCGAGCCGGGCGCGCCCGATGGGCCCTTCGCCACCCTCGCGAGGGCCCAAAAGGAGGTCCGGGACCTACAGCGGGCTGGACGCCTGGCCCAGGGGGCCGAGGTGCGCGTGCTCGGGGGGCTCTACTGCCTCGCGGAGACCCTCCAACTGGGCCCCGAGGACTCGGGCTCCGAGAAGGCGCCCATCGTCTACCGCGGCTGGGGCGATGAGCCCGCCATCCTCGCGGGCGGGCAGGTGCTTACGGGGTTCAAGCCCTACAAGGGCTCCATCCTGCAGTGTGATGTCCGGTCCCAGGGCCTGGGCGACGTCTACTTCCGCCAGCTCTTCTTCAAGGGCGAGCGGCAGGTCCTGGCCCGTTACCCGAACTTCGACCCCGCCGATCCGCACCTGGGGACCTGGGCCTACGTCTCGCGGGTCGAGGGCGAGAACAACAAGAGGGACTTCATCTGCTTCCCGGAGGTGAGGCTGGGCGAGTGGTCGCGGCCCCAGGAAGCCCAGGTGTGCATCCACCCGGCCTACGACTGGGCGTGGAACACCGTGCCGATCGCCAAGGTCGAGCCGCAGGAGCGCCGGATCTCCCTGGGCGCCGACGTCTCCTACGATCTGCGCGTCGGTGACAGGTACTTCGTGCAGAACGTCTTCGAGGAGCTGGACGCGCCGGGCGAATGGTACCTGGACAAGGAGATGGGCACACTGTACTTCTGGCCGCCCTCGGACCTGGGCGAGGGCCCCGTGGTGGCGCCCCGGCTGGCCACGGTGGTCGAGATGAACGAGGCGCAGTGGATGACGCTGCGCGGCTTCACCCTCGAGGCCTGTGACGGCGACGCCGTGCGGGTGATCAACTGCGAGCACTGCCTGGTGGCGCAGAACACGGTGCGCAACTGCGGCGCGACGGGCATCGTCATCTCGGGCGGGCACTACAGCGGTGCGCAGGGCAACGACGTGTATGCCTGCGGGCAGGGCGGCATCAACGTCAGCGGCGGGGACCGCAAGACCCTCGAACGCGGCGAGAACTTCGCGGACAACAACTACGTGCATCACTGCGCGGTGTTCGTGAAGACCTACCGGCCCGGGGTGAGCGTGAACGGCGTGGGGAACCGGGCGAGCCACAATCTGGTGCACGACATGCCCCATGCGGGCCTGCTTCTGGGCGGTAATGACAACGTCGTCGAGTACAACATCGTGCACCACGTGAACCTCGAATCCGCGGACACTGGCGGGATCTACTTCTGCTCGCGGGACTGGACGCAGCGGGGCAACGTGATCCGGTACAACATCTTCCACCACTGCGGGGGCTTCGGGAAGGCGAGCTCGTGGGCGCCGGTGCAGAACGGGAAGGTGGAGTTCGGCTACCCGCACTTCACCTGGGGGATCTACCTGGACGACCCGACGACGGGGACGCTGGTGTACGGCAACATCCTGTACCGGGTGCCGGTCTGCGGGCTGCACAACCACGGCGGGCGCGACAACACCTGGGAGAACAACATCGTGGTGGACTGCCTGGGGTTCCAGGCGGGGATGCTGGCGCCGAACTGGTCCGAGTGGCCCGCCATCTACCAGCGGCTCCAGACGGCGCGGGAGCCGGGCTCGCCCTACCTGAAGGCCTACCCGGAGCTGGCGGACTACGCCGACACGCACCCGGAGCAGATGTCCGGGCTGCGCGTCGTGCGGAACATCTTCTACTACACCGTCGAGGGGACGCAGTGGATGCGGCAGAAGCGGGCGGGCAGCTCGGGGGGCGTGGACCGCCAGCTTCTGTACACTACGCGCGAGCGGCCGGAAGACTTCGCGGCGAACGAGTGGGACTACAACCTGGTGTACGTGCCGCCGGAGCTGGAGCTGAGAGTCGAGCTGAGCCTGACGGACGAGGGACGCAGCCTGCTGACCTGGGACGAGTGGCGCCAGCGCGGGAAGGATCAGCACTCCGAGCTGGGGGACCCGCTGTTCGTGGACGCGGCGAACAATGACTTCCGGCTGCGGCCCGATTCGCCGGCGCTGAAGCTGGGGTTCAAGCCCATACCGGTGGAGGAGATCGGGCCGTACCAGGACGAGCTGCGGGTCTCCTGGCCCGTGGTCGAGGCGCCCGGCGTGAGCGCGCTGGGCGAGTTCACGACCGAGCGCTTCGTGGAACTGCCCGACTACGCGCGGGTCGAGGCCCGAGAGGTCGTGCCGCGCGACGGGCTGGGCAACGTGCTGGCCAAGCGCGCGGCGGGCCAGCCGGTGAGGGTGGCCTACTTCGGCGGCGGGATTCACGGTGCCGGCGGCTGGCGCAAAAGCATCCTGGACTGGTTCCGCGTGCGCAGCGAGGACGTGACGGAGATTGATGCCAGCGTCTGCGACTGCTCGCGCGGGTCGGGCTTCAGCGTGTATCGCTTCGAGCACGATGTGCTGGCGCACAACCCGGACCTGGTGGTCGTGGACTTCGCCTCGGATGACTATGCCACCGACCCCATGCAGATCATGGCGAACCTGGAGGGGGTCGTGAGGCAGGCGCGGCGGGCCGACCCCGGGCTCGACGTCCTGTTCGTGTACGCCTTGCGCGCCGGCATGGAGAAGGACTACGCGGAGGGGCTGGCGCCCTACGCGGTGTCGGCCTGCGAGCGGATCGCCGACCACTACGGCGTGCCGTCCATCAACATGGGCCTGCGCGTAGCCCAGCTCTTCCAGCAGGGCAAGCTGCTGATCACCGCCAAGACCGAGGAGGCCCAGGCGGCGGGCAAGCTGCTGTTCTCAACCGACGGCGTGCGGCCGGCCAAGGACGCCGACCAGGCCTATGGCGAGGCTCTGGCCGCCGGGCTGGACGCGCTGCTCGACCAGGGGTCCAAGCCCGGGGACCATCCGCTGCCTGGTCCGCGCGTGTCGCCGAACATGGAGAAGGCCGGGCAGATGCCGGTGACCCCGGGGATGCTGAGCGGCGAATGGGAGAAGCTGGCGGCCGATGACCCGCTGATGAGCCGCTTCGCGCGGCACATGGACGAGATCTGGTACACGCGCCAGCCGGGGGCGAAGCTGACCTTCCGGTTCAAGGGGACGTCGGCCGGCCTGCTGCAGCTCATGGGGCCGGACACGGGACAGGTACGGGTGACGGTGGACGGCAAGGACCTGGGCGTGCGCAGGGCGGTGGACCGGTGGTGCTACTACCAGCGGCTGTGCGGGCTGGGGCTCGCCAGCGGGCTGCCGGACGAGGTGCACACGGTGACGGTGGAGATCCAGCAGGAGCAGCCGGACCGTAGCTCGGTGACGGACCGCGAGAAGGACAAGCCCGGCTTCGACCCCAAGCGCTACGACGGCCACGGGGTGCGCGTCGGTGGTATCATGCTTCTCGGCGACATCGTGAGGGAGTGAGCGTCGCGAGGCCCGTCATCCGAGCGTTCGAGCTGCGCTCGGCTGCTATCGGGATGACACCCGCGATTCGGCGTGAGGAGGGGGCGGCGACGGGGCCCGTCACATACGACGTGACACCCGTCGCCCATTCCACACCTGTCCGGCGATGACACCCGCGATTCGGTGCCAGGGAGGGGGGCCAACCATGTGTCTGTGGAC
>Ga0116202_10002572_pt1 | contig 10899 bp, 9 predicted proteins | sample LakKivw325mmetaG_FD_94479 | JGI IMG/M metagenome (GOLD analysis project Ga0116202, IMG submission 94479) | Anoxic lake water microbial communities from Lake Kivu, Rwanda to study Microbial Dark Matter (Phase II) - Lake Kivu water 325m metaG | ecosystem: Environmental > Aquatic > Freshwater >... | reverse complement strand
GGCGATGGTCGCCGGGGTGGGGGCGGTGGCGCTGGCGTTCGAGGCGCCGTATCACGCGATGTCCCTGTTGCTCCCGGGTGCGCCGCCGGTCGAGAGCTACTTCCACCAACTGGTGCGGTTCGCGCAGACCCAGCAGGGCATGGGGCGGCCGCCGCTGCACCTGGCCTATCTGGCGCCCTTCGTGTTCCTGGCCTACCTGGACTTGCCCGCGCTGGCGCTGGGGGCGTACGGCGTGTTCGCGGGGAAGGCGTGGCGCGACCGGTCGGGGGCGCTGCTGGTGGCATGCCTGTTGGCGCAGTTGCTCGGCCTCGGCTTCGTGTCACCGTTTGCGCGCTATCTGTCGTGGACGCTACCGGCGCTGATGATCCTGGCCGCGTGGGGCGTGGTGCGCCTGACGGGGGCGCTGCGGCCGCGGCTGGGTTGGGCGCCCGCGGTCGTGCTGGCCCTGCTCGTGCTGGCCCACACGGGCTGGCGGAGCGGGCCCATTCTGGGAGCCCGCGGGCAGATGGCCGCCGCCGCCGCGTTCCTGCAGGCCCGGCCGGGCGCGCAAGTCGCCACGAGCGACGCCAGCCTGCTGCTGGCGTACTCCGTGCTCGCCGAGCCGCTGCCCCTCGGCGTTCCGGAGGCGCGCGACTTGCTCCTGCGCCTCATGAGCCGGGGGCCGACGTTCGTCGTGCTGGACCGCCAACGGTTCATGGACGGCGCGACGATCATGCCTCCGGAGCGCTACGACCGTTCGGCCGGGGCCATCATCGCTCACGTCGGCCGGCCCGTGTGGCAGACGCAGCAGTTCCGCGGGCTCTTCGTGCCCTATGCCTTCGAACACAACTTCGACATCCTCGCGACGCTGCGGAGCGTGCGGGGCAAGACGCAGGGAGAGAAGCTGGCCATCTACACGGCCGACGAGGCGCTGACGGTGCTCGAACGCCCCTGAAAAGGCTGCAGCAGCGGCCCACCCACAGGAACGAGACATGGACCCCCAGTGGCACATCGCCTTCTGCAACGTGACCTACACCGAGTATGCCGGAGTCACTTACCGGGACTACTACGGCTCGCCGGCGGTGATGCTGGAAGCCCAGCTCAAGGCGAAGGAGCATGCCGAGAAGCGCTGGGGCGTGGGGAAGTTCTGCGGCGTCGGCGTGGACATGCCCAGTTGCGGGTTCGTCACGCTCTTTGGCATGGCGACCGTGGAGCCGGAGGACGCCGACGAGATCCCGTATCTCGACACGACCCGTCCGCCTATCACCGATGTCGCCGACGCGGACAAGCTAACCATGGGCGACCCGCGCACCACGGGGCTGATGGCGCGGCGGTACGAGTTCTGGCAGTACTACCAGGACCACGGCTACAAGGTGGGGTTCGGCGGGGCCGGTGGGGCCATCATCAGCCACGCGATTGAGATCACCGGCAATGGCGTGCTGACCGGGATGGTCATGGACCCCGCCAACACCTGGCGGGTGCTGGACAAGGTGATCGAGGCCGAGGAGACTGTGGCGCGCTTTGGAGCGGAACTGGCCGGCGGCGAGTATCGCGGGTTCGGCTACACCGGCGACGACTACTCCGGGCTGCTGTCGCCGGCGATGTACCGGGAGTTCGCCGTGCCGTGCTACGAGCGGCTCTACGGCGACAACCAGTCACGGTTCATGCACAGCGAACTGCTGCGGGCCGAACACCTGCGCATCGCCAAGGATGAGCTGCACATCACCGACTTCCACGGCGCGGGGTGTGTGCTGCTGACGCTGGCAGAGATGCACGAGATCATGGGGGAGAAGTTCTGGACGCAGCTGACGCCGCAGGAGATGCTGGAGATGACGCCGGGGCAGATCGGCGAGCGCATCAAGGAGTTCGCGGGTTGCGGGTGCTGGCGGGTGCAGCTCTATCCCGGCCGGGGGACGCCGGAAGCGAACATGGACGCGGCCATTGCGGCGTGTGAGCGGGAGTGCGCGGGAGGGATGGTGTAGCGGGGCCCAACCGCCCCTGCGCGTCACCAGTGAAGTCGCCGCTCCGCCGGGCGGCTAGCCGCCGACGATCTCAAAGCTGCGCTCCAGCCAGCCGTCCCCGTCCTTCGCCCGGATGAGCAGCGTGTGCTTGCCGGCCGGGAGGAGACCGTCGGAGGCGTACTCCTCGGTGCCGAGCAGGTACGGCGGGCCGGCGCACTGATGGACGAGCTTGCCGTCCAGGACGAACTCCATCGGCCCCGGCTCGACCCCGTCGGTCCACACGCGCAGCCGCTCCCAGCCGTGGTAGCCCGGTTCCTGATTGTACGGCCCCAGGTAGATGCCCTTGGAAAGCTGCGGATTGAGCTTCCGCTCGCGCTCCCAGAAGTTGCGCACGGAGACGGAGCTGCCCAGCAGGGCGATGGTGCGCCGGTCCTCGGGGCGGCCGAGGATGCGGCCGTCGGCCTGGTAGATGTACACCCCGTCCACGCCCGCGTCATAGACTTGCTGCACGCGCCAGAGGAACGGGCCGGGGAAGGCGAGACCCCAGGAGAGGCCGTCCACGACCGGCAGCAGCTTCACGGGCGTGCCCTTCGTGGCGGCCACGTAGGGCTTGATGTCAAAGTGCATGTGGCGGCCCTGGATGTTGCTGGGGCAGAGGAAGTCTACCAGTTTCTCTTTCACCCACGTCCGGTAGTCGAAGTTCTCCCACAGGCGCACGCCCTGGGCGGGGAAGCGCACGAGGATGGGGACGGGCTGCTTGCGCGCGGCGGCGACCTCGTCCGCCAGCTTCCGCAGCTTCCGCATGAAGGCGTTGCAGGTCGCCGGCTTGTCTATGCCCTCGGGGTAGCGGCAACAGTCAATCGAGAGGCCCGGCGCGCCGAGGTCGAGCACCTCGCGGTACAGGCTCAGGATGTGCTCCTGCACTTCCGGCACTTCGTAGCGCAGCGCGTGGCCGCGGCGCCATTCGGGGTGTTCGCGGCTGATGCGGCCCTCGAGGGGCGAATTGGGGTAGCAGTTCGTCGCGCCGAAGTTGGCGTGGGGGAACATGCCCAGATCCCGCGCGTAGCGCATCTCGCTCTCACAGGTGTTGGTGTACTGCTGCATCAGGCCGACGTTCTCGGTGGTCGGATGGGCGATGTTGCCGATGGGGTCGCCGTAGGTCCCGCCGGTGAGTTGGTCGGTCAGCCGCGTCTCGTAGTTGGCCTTCGCCCCAAAGCGCCCCATCTGGCAGTCCACGATCTGGATGCCGGCTTCGGCGAAGGCCGAAAGCGGCTCGCGGTGCTGGACGTTGCGGGTGACGCGCTCGTGGAACGCCCACGAGTAGGGCTCGAAGTAGCCGGCCACGATCTTGTCGCGGCGCTTCGGGAACTGATCATCGAGCGCCTGGGCCTGCGCGGGTGACAGCGGCACGAACTTGACGTAATCCACCTGCGCGGTGCCGTAGCCGTTGTAGTTCTCGGTCTGGCTGACGATCAGGTGCCGGCGGTCCATGCGGGTCCAGCGCCAGAGCATCTCCTGCCCGAGGTGGCGGGAGGCGAGGACATCGCAGCGCTCATCGGCCGAGAGTCGCAGGCGTATGCCGTAGCGCGCCCGGCTGACGACGAAGATGGCGTAGCTGCCGCGCAGGTCCAGCGGGACTGTCAGGTCGGGCAGTTGCGTCTGGCCAGTGGGCTTCGCGTACAGTTCGTTGCCGAAGGTCATGCCGTCCTTGGCGGGCAGGCCGGTGCGGAAGGTCCACTTGCCGTCGGCGAGGGTGCTGCCCTGCGCGATCTGGTCCTGTTGGATGACCCGTGACCAGTCCTCGATGTAGACGACATCGGAGTTGTCCGCCTGCAGCGCGGCCTCGTGGGTGGCGAGCAGCTTGCCCTCGACCGTCTCGACCTGCACGCGGAAGCGCACGTTGACCTTGCTCTCTACTTCGGCCTCGGGGTAGGGGTTGAAGACAACCGTGCGCCACAGGCCGGCGGCGCGCTGCTCGCGCACGAGGCCCTGCAGCCACTGCGCCCACTCGCCCCTGGGTTCCTCAGGGAGCATGTGGGTGGCGGTTTCGGACATGAAGGGGACGACACGGGCGGGGCGCCATTCCTCCCGACCGGCGGGCGTCCAGGCGCACCGGGCGACGACAACGTCCGGTGCGTCGGCGGGGACGGGGTACGAGAGGCGGAAGTGGCGCGAGACGGGATCGAGGGCGGCCTTCATGGTGTCACCCCGGGCGCAGGTGAGTGGGAGCAGGCAGAGGGTGAGGAGGGCGAGGCGGCGCATGTTGGGCCTCCGGTGGGAACGTCTTCCTTAGTCCCCCGGCAGCCACTGGCTCAGCCGCTCGAACGCCGTCTTGAGCGCCTGCGCGCGGCCGGGTTCGTCCTCGCCGGGGGCGCGTTCGAGTGTGTAAGGGCCGCGATAGCCGCACTCCCACAGCGTCGGCAGGATCACGTCGTAGTCCGTCTGCCCCTCGCCCACGAGCGGGAAGTCGGCGTTGCCCTTCTCGCCCCGGTGGTCCTTCAGGTGCGTGTGGCCAATGAAGGGGGCCATCTGCTCGAGGCGGTCGGCCGGGTCCTTGCCCTCGTAGAACCAGAAGTTGGCCGGGTCGTAAGCCAGCTTCACGTTCGGGTGGCCGATGGCGTCCATCGCGTGCAGGCAACTGTCGGTGTCGCCGGTGAAGCCCCCGTGGGTCTCCAGGCACACGGTCATGCCGAGCTGCGCCGCGCGGTCGCCGAGCTTGCGGACGCGCTCGACGAACATGGCCTCATCGGTCGCGATCTGCTCGGGGGTCTTGTCGGCGAAGCCGAAGCTGCCCATGTCCATGATGGCGCTGTCGAGCGTCGCGGTGTTCTCCAGGCGCTGGAGGGCATCCTCCAGGCCGCCCTCGGCCAGCAGGTTCGACCCACCGGCGAACACGGCGATGAGCGTCAGCCCGTGGTCGGCCAGTTGCCGGTTGAACGCCTGGCGCTGGTCATCCGTGAGCGTCAGCAAGTCAACGTCGAGATAGCCCTTGAAGAAACCGACGCCGACGTTCGTGAAGCCGGCGTCGGCGGTGTGGCGCAGGAACGCCGGGTAGTCCTGATCGCAGAAGTTGTAGGCGGCGAGGGTTGGTTGCATGGGAGGCTCCGGGGTTGGGGATTGGGGTCTGGGCATCAGGGACGGCGACGGCTTCTTCCGCGCGGGGGTTGGGCATTCCTGTTGGGTCGGGAAGGATTCAGGCTGAAGGGACGGAAATGTCTGGCGTGGCAACCGATCAGCCGGAGGAACCGAAGCAGGAGGCGGAGCGGTTGGAGTGGCGAGTGTGGCCGGCGGGGCAGCGGCCGGTCTTGTCGGTAGTGGTGGTGGTCTTCTGTCTGCTCCTGGCTGGGGCGGCCATCTGGACCTTCGACAGTGCGTGGTATGGGTTCATCGCGCTGCTGGTGCTGGCGCTGACGCTGGCGCCGCACTACTTCCCGACGACGTACGTGCTGGACGCCGAACGGATCGTCACGCGGGGCGGTGGGGGCAACGCAGAGCGTACATGGGAGGCCTTCCGGGTGGCGCTGGACCTGGGCGACCGGGTGGTCCTGAGTCCCCTGACTGATGCGGGTCGCTGGCTGGCGCGGCGGCGGAGCGTTACGTTGCGGCTCGACGGCAACCATGATGAGGTGCTGGCCTTCGTGGCGCGGCATGTGCCGGTGAGGCCGGATGATTGACGACACGCTGCCCCAGCCTGACGATGTCCACGACCGCGCGCGGCAGCGCGAGGTGCTGGCGAAGGTGGCGCGCGAACTGGCGAGGCGCCGCCTGACCGCGCCCGCGATCTTCACGCTCGAGAGCATGATGCCACTGTCGTACGTCGCCTCGCAGGCGCTGGTGATGCTCAAGCCGTTCGTGCAGGCGCTCATCGGCGGGAAGGACTACGCGGTGTTCGCGGCGGCGCTGGAGGAGCGGGAGAACGTGGAGTGGCTGGTGCAGGAGTTGGAGGCGGCGGAGGAAGGAACGGCACGCGGGCAGGATGCCCGCGGTCCCAGTAACGGCTGCCAACAGGATGCTGGCGCTCCTACGGAAACAACATGACCGAACCTGAGTTCATCCTCGCAACTGACTGCGGCTCCACCACCACCAAGGCCATTCTCATCGAGAAGCGGGGCGATGAGTACCGGCTGGCGTGGCGTGGTGAGGCGCCGACGACAGTCGAGGCGCCCTTTGAGGACGTGACCGTCGGCGTGCTCAATGCTGTCGCGGAAGTTCAGGAGCTGTCCGGGCGGAAGCTGCTGGAGGGGCGGGGGATATTGCGGCGCGGGACGGCGGGCCAGCAGCTCGCTACGCTTCCTGGCGCTCCTACGGACAACGGCGACGGCACCGACCTGTATCTCTCGACCAGTTCGGCCGGCGGGGGGCTGCAGATTGTGGTGGTCGGGCTGGTGCGGCGGATGACGGCCGAGAGCGCCGAACGCGCCGCCCTGGGGGCCGGGGCCATTGTCATGGATGTGCTGGCGCTCGACGACGGGCGCCTGCCGCATGAGCGCATCGAGCGCCTGCGGCAGTTGCGGCCCGACATGGTGCTCATTTCCGGCGGCGTGGACGGCGGCGAGCAGCGGCGCGTGGTCGAGATGGCCGAGATCGTGGCGGCGGCCAACCCCGAGGCGCGGCTGGGCGCGAAGTACCAACTGCCGGTCATCTACGCCGGCAACACCGACAACCGCGAGGCCATCGAGAAGATCCTGGGGCCCGTGACAGCGCTGTCGCAGGTGGACAACCTACGCCCCACTCCGGAACGGGAGAACCTGCCGCCGACGCGCGGGGAGATTCAGGACCTGTTCCTGCACCATGTCATGGCGCAGGCGCCGGGGTACGCGAACCTCGTGCCGTGGACCGATGCCGACATCATGCCCACCCCGGCGGCGGTGGGCAACATCATGCAGACCATCGCCGCCGCCGAGGGCATCAACATCGTCGGTGTGGACATCGGCGGGGCGACCACCGACGTCTTCTCCGTGTTCGAGGGGCTCTTCAACCGCACGGTCAGCGCGAACCTGGGGATGAGCTACTCGATCTCCAACGTGTTCGCCGAGGCCGGGGCCGAGAACATCATGCGCTGGCTGACGGCCGAGCACGACCCGGCGGTCCTCGGTGAGCAGATCCGCAACAAGATGATCCGCCCAACGACGATCCCGCAGCAGATGGAGGGGCTGAAGGTCGAGCAGGCCGTCGCGCGCGAGGCGCTGCGGTTGGCGTTCGATCAGCACCGCCTGCTGGCTACGGGCCTCAAGGGCGTGCAGCGCGAGCGCGACATCTCCGAGGCGTTCGCGACGGAGGTCACCGGCGAGACGTTCATCAACATGATGGACCTGGACCTGCTGGTGGGGTCGGGTGGGGTGCTGTCGCACACGCCGCGCCGGGCGCAGGCCGCAATGATGATGATTGATGCCTTCTTGCCCGAGGGCCTCACGCGGCTGGCGGTGGACAGCATCTTCATGATGCCGCAACTGGGGGTGCTGGCCAACGTGCTGCCCGAGGCGGCCCGGCAGGTCTTCGAGAAGGACTGTCTGATCCACCTCGGCCTGTGCGTGGCGCCGGTGGGGCAGGGCAAGCCGGGCGGCGATTGCCTGACGATGAGGCTGGACGCCGGGGAGCACTCCGGCGAGTTGGCCGTCCCGTGCGGGGAGATGGGCGTGCTGCCGCTGCCCTGTGGCGCGGCGGGGACGCTGACAATAGAGTGCGGGCGGGGCTTTGACCTCGGGCAGGGCCGCGGGCGCAGCGCGACTGTGCCCGTCACCGGTGGGGTCGTGGGCATCATCGGCGACGCGCGGGGGCGGCCGTTGGCCTGGCCGAAGGAAACCGACCGCGCGGCGACGGTGGCGCGCTGGCAGCAGGCGTTGAACGCCTATCCGGGCTGAGCTTGCCGAAGGAGGCGATGGCATGGATACGCTGAGCGACGTGGGTCTGGAGGCGTTGGAGGCACGGGCGAAGCTGCAGGTGAAGGTGCATCGCACGATCCTGCGGCATCAGCTCATCATGATCGGCAACGTGCTGTTAGTGGCGTTTCTGTTTGCGGTGCTGGTGCTGCTGCTGTGGACGGTGCTGATGTGCCTGGGCGTCGAGACCGTGGTGTTGTCCTGGACCGGCGAGGTCTTCCAGACCTCCATGCGCCGCCTGCTGCAGCTTAGCCTTGCGGGCATCGTCGCCTTCAAGCTGGCGGCGGTCCTGCTGCTGCTGTGCCCGGGGCTGGCGTTCCGCATCTGCGGGAGCGCGATGGAGGCGTAGACGGCGGCGCTACGGATGCGGAGCGGGAGACGGTCGCGGTGGGTGACCGCTCCCACACCGTGACCAGAGGTAGGAGATGGAGGCCGTGCAGGAGCGGTCACCGACCGCGACGGCAGCCGTTTCCTGATCGCTGAGCCCTGATTCCTGAACCCTGGACCCTGACCCATGGCTCACGCCTACACACCCGGTCTTCGCGTCACTGAGCAGACCCTGCTGCGCAAGCTGCGGCGGCTGCCGCTGCCCGGGCGCATGCTCGTGCAGGTGGGCGACGCCGTGCGCGCCACCGATGTCGTCGCCGCCACCGAGTTGCCCGGCAACGTCACGACCGTCAACATCGCCCGGGAGATGAACTGCCAGCCGAACGAGGTACCCGGGTACATGGTCAAGCAGGTCGGCGACGGGGTGGAGGCCGGGGAGGTGCTGGCCGAGGCCAAGTCATTCTTCGGCCTGTTCCACTCCTATGCCAAGGCGCCCGTGCCCGGGACGATCGAGTCCATCAGCGAGATCACCGGGCAGGTGCTATTGCGCGGGGCGCCGACGCCGGTGTCGCTCGAGGCGTACATTGACGGCACGGTGGTGGAGTTGGTGGGCGATGAGGGCGTGGCCGTCGAGACGGTCGGGGCGCTGCTGCAAGGTATCTTCGGCCTGGGCGGTGAAACGTACGGCGAGTTGCGGTTCGCGTGCGCCGCTCCGGACGAGCCGCTGACCCCCGAGCGCATCGGCGACGACTGCGCGGGCAAGATCATCGTGGGGGGCTCGCACGCGGGGCTGGCGGCGCTGCGGCGGGCGATTGAGGTGGGCGCCAAGGCCGTGGTGGTTGGTGGGGTGAGTGATACGGATGTGGACGAACTCCTGGGCTACCACCTGGGGGTGGCCGTCACCGGGCACGAGAAGCTGGGGCTGACGCTGGTGGTGACCGAGGGCTTCGGCGCCATCCCCATGGCGCAGCGCTCGTTCGAGTTGCTCCGCGCCCGGGAGGGGCGGTCGGCGTCGGTGAGCGGGGCCACGCAGATTCGCGCCGGGGTCATCCGCCCCGAGGTCATTATTGCCGATCCGGAAGGACAGCCCGTGGTGAGTGACGAGGGGGAGGCCGGGCTGATCAACCTCGGCAGCCCCATCCGGCTGATCCGCGAACCGTACTTCGGGCAGTTGGCCACCGTCACGGCCCTGCCCGAGGAGCCGCGGCAGATCCCGACTGAGGCGCATGTCCGCGTGTTGCAGGCGAAGCTGGAAGATGGCACGGAAGTCACGGTGCCGCGAGCGAATGTGGAGCTGATCGAGCAGTGAGTCCTCATGGAGCGCGGGCTTTCCAGCCCGCCCAACGACGACGCGGGCTGGAAAGCCCGCGCTCCATCGTCACGGCCGCCCTGCTGCTCGCCTGTTCCGTTTGCCTCGCGCAGACGCTGCCGCCGCCCGGCGCGGTGACGCTCAAGGACGACCCGGAGGACCAGAAGGGCGGGAAGCTGCTGGCCTCGTGGAAGGCACCGGCGGCGCCGGCCCCGGCCGGGATGCAACTGGCCGGCTATCGCGTGTATCTGGGTGAGGGGGGGAAGACCCCCGACAAGCCGATTGAGGTCGTGCCGGACCCGGAAGCCACGGAGACAACCGTGCCCGACCTGAAGCCGTGGCGCGGCTATGGGGTCGGGGTCAGCGCGTTCTATGTGCCTGCCGGGACAACCTTTGAGCCGGATGAGGCCGCGCCGAACTCCCTGCCCGAGACGGCGCCGGAGAGCGCCATCGCGGCCAGCAAGCGCGCTTCGCCGAGCGGCACGTGGTTCAAGCACGAACAGACGAATGTGCTCGTCGCGGCCCTGCTGATTGTGTTCGTCGTGATCGCGACGATCACGCTCGCGCGGCGGCGGGACATCTACATCCGGCCCATCGCCGGGCTGCGGGCCGTGGACGACGCCATCGGGCGCGCGACGGAGATGGGGCGGCCGATCCTGTACGTGTCGGGCCTCACGGGCGTGGGGGACATCGCGACCATCGCCGCCATGCTCATCCTGGGGCATCTGGCCAAGCGCACCGCCGCCTATGAGACGCCGATCCTGGTGCCGTGCAACGACCCGCTGGTCATGGCCGTGCAGCGGGAGATCGTCCACGAGGCGTACCTCGAGGCCGGCAAGCCGGACGCGTACGACCCGGACAACATCTTCTATGTCACCGACAGCCAGTTCGGCTACGTCGCGGCGGTGGATGGGATCATGCTGCGGCAGAAGCCCGCGGCCAACTTCTTCATGGGCTTCTTCTTTGCCGAGTCGCTGATCCTGGCCGAGACGGGCGCGACGACCGGCGCCATTCAGATCGCCGGGACGGACGCGGACACGCAACTCCCCTTCTTCATCACCAGTTGCGACTACACGCTGATGGGTGAGGAGTTGTACGCGGCGGGAGCGTACCTGTCGCGCGATCCGGTGCTGCTGGCGCAACTGAAAGGCCAGGACCTGGGCAAGATCGCGATCTTCGCCCTGCTGCTGATCGGCACCATCCTGGTCACGATCAATGTCAACACCATCGGCGATTGGTTCATGAAGCTGATACAGGTGCAGTGAGGCAGGGAAGGGGGATTGGGGATTAGGGATTGGGGACGGCTACGGCCGGGCCTCTCCCCAATCCCTAACTGGGCTATCTGCTTGACTCATGTTGAGATCCAGCCTAGGCTGGCGGGGTATGGAAGACTACCCCACGACGCTGCTGGAGTTCGAGCGACGCTTTGACAGTGACGCGGCCT
>Ga0116202_10002571_pt1 | contig 10900 bp, 12 predicted proteins | sample LakKivw325mmetaG_FD_94479 | JGI IMG/M metagenome (GOLD analysis project Ga0116202, IMG submission 94479) | Anoxic lake water microbial communities from Lake Kivu, Rwanda to study Microbial Dark Matter (Phase II) - Lake Kivu water 325m metaG | ecosystem: Environmental > Aquatic > Freshwater >... | reverse complement strand
GACTTATCGGTTAATTAATTATATTATTTGTTGTGACAAACTTACCTAACGGTTAGTAGATAATTTTAGTGTACAAAAAGTTGCATGAGAACTTTTTTACTACTAATAAAGTTTATTTCGGCTATTTATTATTTTATGAAAGGAAAAATATGGCAGACTTAATTAGAAATTTGATATTAGCTGGTCTGGGCATTACATCAATTACAAAGGAAAAAGCAGAAAAATTAGTTAAAGATTTAATCAAGGAAGGTAAACTCTCAGAAACCGAAGAAGCCAAGTTTATAAAGGATATAATGAAAAAATCTGAAAAAATTGGTGATAATGTCGATAAGAAAATTGAAGAAATGGTTGAAAAGACACTTAAAAAATTAAATATACCCACACGCAAGGACTTAGATGACATAAAACAGAAGCTTGATAAATTAGTTAAACAAAAGACAAATAAGAGTTAGTTGCTAAATTTTTACAACGTTACCAATTACATACTATACATCAACCTGCATAAGGTATTTCTAAACGTTAATATGAATTTCAGAATTAAATACAATAAAATAAAAAGAAGTCAAAATATTATAAGTATCCTTATCAAGTATAGTTTTGGTCATTTAGCTAACAGATCAAAATTAAAACTGTTTTATAGGATAAAAAAAATCTCAAAAGATTATGAGATTGTAAATCTACCGAAAAGGATACGTCTGACCTTAGAAGAACTCGGGCCTACTTTCATTAAGTTTGGGCAGATTTTAAGCACCAGGCCGGATTTCCTGCCACCTGTATTTGTAAAGGAACTTGAGAAACTCCAGGACGAGGTTCCACCTTTTGGCAGCACTTGCGCCAAAGAAATTATTGAGAATGAGCTTGGTGCAAATATTGGGAAATTATTTAAAAAATTTGAAGAAATCCCGGTTGCTTCCGCCTCTTTAAGTCAAGTTCATAAAGCGGTTTTACCAAATGGTGAAATTGTTGCAGTAAAGATTCAGAGACCGAATATCAAAAAGGTAATTGAATTGGATCTAGAAATTTTAAAAGATCTGATAGGACTTATGGATAGAAAATTAGAAAATAACTGGATCTATCATCCAAAATTAATGATAAAAGAATTTGAAAAAGCAATTCAAAAAGAGATTGATTTTACAAATGAAGCCCACCACTATGAAAAGTTCAGAATAAACTTTAGAAATATCGATTATATAAAAATACCGAAAATTTACTGGAATATGACCACATCAAAAGTTCTTACTATGGAATATATCGAAGGGGTAAAAATTAACGAAATAACCCGGAAAGATTATAAAGATATTTTTAATCCAAATGAAGTAGCAAAGCGAGGCGCTTATATAATTTTAAAACAAATATTCGAGGATGGATTTTTCCATGCTGACCCACATCCAGCTAATATATTTGTTCTGCCTTCAAATATAATTGCAATGCTTGATGTGGGTCAGGTTGGTCATATCGATAAAAATATAGTGAGGAATGGTGCAAAATTGCTTATGGCAATGATGGATAAGGATTTAGATCAAGGAATGCAATGTCTTAGAGACCTTGGTATGCTTGAAAAAGAGTTTAATGAAACCCTGCTCCGACAGGATTTTACAGAATTGATTGAAAATTATATTGGAATTCCTTTAAAAGATATAGAGATAAGAAAACTTGCCCAGGATACTATTAAGATAATTGTACATCATAACCTAGTTTTACCCTCTAACCTGGCTTTAATGATTAAAGCTCTTTCCATAGCGGAAACAACTGGTAGGCAGATTGACCCTGATTTTAATATAGTAGCTGTTGGTAAACCATTTATAACCAAAATATTAAGTAAAGGATTTTCTCATGATGAATTATTAAAGAGGGGGAATACATTTATTAAGGACAGTATTGAGTTTATAGAAAAACTTCCCCAGAGTCTAACGGATATTTTAAAAAAAATAGCAGACGGAAAATTAAAACTTATCTTTGAAAATAAAAAATTAGAAGAATTAACCAGAGAGATTAGCCGTTCAACAAAGTGCATGACTCTAAGTATGATCATTGCTTCTCTGATTATTGGCTCTTCTTTAATAATGTTAATGAACACAGGCCCAATAATCTTTGGATATTCTCTACAAGGATTTATTGGTTATGTTTCAGCTATCTTACTAGGTCTTATTTTAATATTAATTTTAAATTCAGAGAGAAGGAAATAAAATTATGAACCTATCAAATACCAGAGAGAACTTTATAAAGAAAATTTCACTGTTGGTTTTGCGGTTTGTCACCGGTCACTTAGTTAAAGATTTAAAAATCATTATAGTTCTAATCGGGCTATTAGCTTCTAAAAAAGATAAAGATTTTTTTAAAAGAATTAGAAAAAATTTAACTGAAGAAAGTTCTCAATATCAGCTATACAAAAGAATCCTAGTTGATTCTAATCCAAATTTTAGAGACAAGATTTTCGAAAACCTTCTAATTCAAGGAGCTGTTTTAAACCAAAAAAAGAGAAAAAGAGAAATCGAAAATGGAATCGAAGTTCCGGCAACTATCCTGATAAGCCCAACCATGCGGTGCAACCTCTCCTGTTCCGGTTGCTATGCCAGTGATTACACAAAAAATGAAGATCTGGAATTCGAACTAATTGACAGAATTATACAGGAAGGAAAAGAAATTGGTGTAGCTTTTTATACTATTTTAGGAGGCGAACCATTCATAAGAGATGACCTATTTGATATATACAAAAAACACAATGATGTTTTTTTTAATGTTTTTACAAATGGAACAATGATAGATGAAAACATTGTTAAAAAATTAACTGAAACAGGAAATATAATACCTACATTAAGCCTTGAAGGTTTCCAAGAAGAAACAGACCAGAGAAGAGGAAGAGAAGTTTACGAGAGAGTATTGAAAGCGATGGATATTTTAAATGCACATAAAATTCCATTTGGATATTCTGCAACTGTTACCAGAAAAAACATCAATGTTATTACCAATGATGAATTTGTAGATATGATGATTTACAGAGGTGCCATTATTGGCTGGTATTTTCTTTATATGCCCATTGGTAAGAATCCTGTTCTTTCTCTAATGCCAACTCCTGAGCAGCGTCTTTTTCTTAAGGAGAGAAGAGATTACATAAGAGCAAACAAACCATTATTCATTATTGATTTCTGGAATGATGCTCCCTATGTAGGTGGATGCATTGCCGCAAAGCGATATATACATATAAATCATAGGGGTGATGTAGAACCATGCATATTCACTCATTTTGCACAGGCAAATATCAAAAATACTTCCCTCAAGGATGCGTTAAGTTGTCAATTCTTTAAAGAAATAAGGGGGATGCAACCATATTCCGATAATCTCTACTTGCCTTGTATGCTTATTGACAATCCAGATATTTCAAGACAGCTATACAATAAATGTGAAGTTTACCCTACACACGAGAAGGCAACTTGCTTGCTTTTTGATATTGCCAGTGAAATAGACAAGTATGCAAGAGAAGTAAAGGAAATATATACTGAGGTCTGGGAAAAAGAAAAGGTGTACTTTAGATAAAATATACCAAAGAAGATCAAACAGGTATTGCTAAAATAATATTTCATGAAAAATTTTCTTCAAGGAAATTATGTGGATATTTGAAGGTATATATAAAAGATTAGAAAATATTTATATTCCAAAGTTGATGGCTGAGAACAATTCTCTATTGGATTCAAAAAAAATATTGTCAACATTGTTTAAAATAGCAAAAAAAGAATCTCGACTTGAAAAAACGTCAAACCTGTCTGCTAACCTTGGTAATATTATTTTACGGAAGAGCAAAAAAAACAATAAAGCTAAGATTTTTGTAGAAAATTTAAGAAAAGAGGGAGTTAAGGACGAAGATATAAGATGGTGGTGGAACATGCACGATCTTGAAAGAAGAATAATTGAAAAAATTGACGATAATACTAGAATTAACACTTTTATAAATAACCGCAAGAAAGGAGTAAGTGAAGCCAAAGCCACTGAAATGGTCAGAAAATTATATCCAATATATGGAGATCCCAAATATACATTATATACATCTGGAGATAATAGACCTTTACCCGATGAATTAAGAATTAGAGTCAGTGCTTACATTGAGAAAAGAACAAGAACTGATCCAGAAAAGTACAAGAAAGAAATTGAACAATCAACAACATTTAATGCTCTGGTAAGACAGGAAATTAGAAAAGGCAATATATAATTATACTATTATAAAGTAATAATAATATAGTTATTTTACAAATGTCGATTTCTAAAGCACCCGATGCCTCATTTAAAAATGTACACGGAATAGTATCCAATACTTCAATTGAAAATGTACACAAACCAGTATCAAAGTATATAACTAATAAGTACGATCGAATAGAGATTTAAGTTCTCCAATATTATCTCTTAAGACCTGCTGTTTTAAGGTATTTAACTTGAGAAGCTTTTCTTGATAACCCGCACCTGAAGTGAACCCCTGTAATTGAACAGATTATTAAGACAGGTTAGAATAACAAAGAGAGTAGAAAGGGGTAAAGCTCTTATTGCTGGCCTTATTCCAGTTATCTGTGGCTATGAGGATATGGGACTTGCAATTAAAAATTATGCAGTACCCATGGATAGAATATCCTTCTGATATAAAGCTTGTACTCTGTCTTACTGATGGTTCCTGCAATGATGTTAAGCTTGTAAAAGAGGTATGCCGAGCTCTTCGCGGAAAGGTTGAGGTTATAGGAATTCTTCTTTACTCTGACAAGGTAACTGAAAAGTATGTTGAAGATATGTTTGGAGAAGATAGGTAATTGCCTGTAGCTTTTTTGAACTTACCTGGAAGCTTGGAAATATCTTAAGGACAATTAAGGGGATTTGAGAGAACTAAAAACAAAAGGGGCTTTCAATTTTGGAAGTCCCTTTTCTCACGAATTATTTAGTAGGATCTGGTAATTAATACTTGGGTAAGTTAAGGCAACAAAAATTATTGAAAGAATTAAGAAGAAATCTTAAGGTTTTTTATTTGGCGGTTATTTTTACTTTAACACAATAAATAATTTGTTAATATCAGGCGGCAAACATTAATGGAAAATTATTTTATTTGAGATTAACACGCTTTATATTGCTACTTTAAAATAATTGGCTTTACAAATAAAGTGAATATTTTCTTTAAATTATTGTTGTTTAGTCAACATTATGTTATATTAATTATGTTTTGTAAAAGAGAGTATTTGAAATGTTTAAATAAGACGATAGGAGAGAAAGTAGTAAAAGATAGGATTATAAAGATTAAAAAATTAATAATTTTTAAACAATTATTACGAAAGGGATGGCAAGAAAAAGAAATTATCCGATTACTGTATGGTTTGATGATAAAGAAATGCTTCTTCTAAAAGACAAGGTATCGAAAACATACTTTTACCGCAGTGACTATATTAGAAAATGCTCACTTGGTAAAGATATTACAGTTGTGCCGGGTATAAGGGAACTGATTATCGAGTTTAAAAAAATAGGAAGCAGCCTGGATAAGATAACAAGCTCAGTAAATTGCGGCACCCTTACCGTAGTAGGGGATAATCTTAAAAGTATAAGAGAAGACCTAAAAAAAGCATGGGGTAAGCTTACCGTAATAATGAAAAAAATATAAAAGGTAAATATTTTATGGCAGTTATAAAAATAATCCCTTCTAAAGGGAGAATAAAAAATATAATAAATTATGTCCTGAACAAAGAAAAAACCGATAGCCGCATAATAAGCGGAAAAAACTGTTCTCCTCAAAACGTAATAGATGAGATGAATACTACAAAAGAGCTGTATGAGAAAACAGAAGGTATAAGTTATCACCACATAATCCAGAGTTTTAAGCCCGGGGAAACGGATCCCGGGAAAGCCCACAGGATTGGAAAAGGGCTTGCAGATAAAGAGTTTAAAAATCACGAGGTACTGGTTGCAACTCATATTGATAAAGGCCATATTCATAACCATCTTGTTATAAACTCAGTATCCTTTAAAGATGGACGGAAGCTTGTCTCAAATAAGGAGACTTTAAGGGAAATAAAACGGGAGAGCAATAGGATTTGCAATAGGGAAAATTTATCAATTATAAAAGGGCCTTATTGCCAGAGAAGCTACTCAATGGCTGAATATAAGCTGGCAGAAAAGGGTATGCCCATATGGAAGGAACAGCTGCGCTCGGCAATTGATGAGGCAAAAGAATATTCTAAAAATTTGGTTGAGATGAAGGAATATCTAAAGAATAACTTTAATATAGATATGAAGGTACAGAATAAAAACTTAAGCTTTCTTCACCCGGAAAAGAAAAAATACTGCCGGGGTAAAAAGCTTGGGCTTACCTATACCAAAGAAGAGATTATAAGTTTTTTTGATAAAAGTCCTGAGCGCAGTATGGTAAACCCAGGTTTACCATATAAGGATACTGAGTTTAAGATACCAAAAATAAAAAGCGCAGGGCTTACTAGGATTGGCCCGGGAATAGAAGGTATAGCAAATAAGATTTCAAGGGATATCGAAAAGGAAAAAATAAGGGTTGAAAAGAAAAAAGAAATACTTTCAAGATCAAAAGAAAAGCAAACAGCAGGAGACAGAGAAAGGCAAAGGTAAGTGGTAGTTAAAACTAGAATTATAACGTCAGTATTAATGCTAATGCTTATGCTAATTTTCCTTCCCATACTCTCATCAGCCTTAGAACAGTTTCTCGAAGTTTATAGGTCCGATATATCACTTATACCGGAAAATTTTTTATTAAAAACTGCACTAAGCATAAGAACTTATACTGATTTTTTTACTAAAGTAAACCCCGTAAATATTTTTTTCTGGGGAATACTTGCACTATTTACAATCTACTCACTTTTTGGGCTCTCGCACTTAAAACTTGAGAAGAAATACATCCAGAAAGACGGCTACGGAAGCCACGGCACATCAAGGTTTCAGAGCCCGGGGGAGATAAAAAAACATTATTTTAAAAATAACCTGGGGTGGTTTCTGGGCTCTAACACAGCGGGCTTAAAATACTTTATTGGAATGCCCGGAGCATATCACCCCATAGGAGGAAGCCTTAACATGCAGGCACTGGTACTTGGTAGCCCCGGAAGCTTTAAGACCACAAGTTTTGTAATTCCCAATATATTCCATATACCGTATATGTACAGGGATCTGGATGAGAAGGGCGATATAATTATAACTGATCCCAAAAGCGAGATTTACTGCCTGACCTCAAAATACCTGGCTGGTTGCGGTTATGATGTATATGTACTTGATTTTATAAACCTAAAACATGGGGATAGCTTAAATCCAATAAACTATATATCCACCGGTAAAGAGCTAATGGAGATAGCCGAAGGATACATAAGCTCTGTGGCCGATTCAACCATTATATCCTACAGCAGCGATACCTTCTGGGAAGAATCTGAAGGGCAGCTACTTGGAGCGCTGGTTGGTTTTGTAAAAAAGATTTATCCAGCAGATCAACAGACATTTGGAGAGGTCCTAAAAATATTAACTTCTGAAAATGTAAGGGATCCCAAAAAAGCAGTTAAACTTTTTACTGACTACAGTATCGGTGGAACTGCTCTACAGCTCTGGGATAATTTCCTTCTGGCTGAAGATAAGGTGAGAGCAAACGTTCTAATTGGGCTTGCAACAAAGCTAAAGCTATTTTCCATAAAGGGGATAAAAAATATAACCGGAAAAACTACAATAGATATTAAAAAAATAGGCGCTAAAAAAAATAGGCCTATTGCCCTGTTTATACTGATGCCCGATAAGGACAGGACTTTTTCACCAATAATAAATTCCATAGTTACAACCATTTTAAACCAGCTCTATAAGACTGCTTATGAGTATGGAAATACGCTTTACAGCCCGACGTTTTTAATACTTGAGGAAATGGCAAATATTGGAAGGATTCCAAATATCCAGGTAATGCTTGGCACAATGAGGTCCCGGAGGATTTACCCCATGCTTATTTGGCAGTCGCTTCCGCAGATGAAAAACCGCTATAAGGACTGCTGGGAGGATATCCTTTCAATGTGCGATACCCACCTGTATCTTGGGATAAATGATGATTTTACCGCCCAGTACTGCAGCCGGTTCCTTGGAAATACTACAATAAAGATTCAGGGTGTAGGCATAAGTACAGGAGGCTATTTAGAAACTGCAAGGCAGAGCGAATCGCAGAACTACAGCACTAGAAGCCTGATGCTACCCGATGAGTGTAAGAGGTTATGCCAGAGCAGGCTAATTTTAAACCAGCGATCCTTTTACCCATCCCTTCTCTATAAGGTTCAGTACCGGTACTGGGAAGAGGATACAAGGATCTGTGGTATCTCTAACGTTAGGGATCTTCCGGAGATAAAAAGTGCATAAAAAAAGTTTTTTATTTATAAAATTTATATTATGTGAGGTAATTTGGAATATATAATCTGCTGCTTAAATATAAAAGAAAGCTACGCAAGGATAACCAATCATTTTAAGGGCCATCCTTATATCGGCTTTGAGGAGTTTATTGGTGATATTGATGAGGTAAAAAATAAATCCCTTTATAAAAAGTGGCAGCTTGCTGTAGTTGACAGGAAACTTCCCTGGCATGGTGAGGCGGTAAAATTTTTTAAAAAAAATAAAGTTAATATCATCTATTTTGATGACGACTATAGCGAGGTAATTTCCTCTATAGGTAAAATTATCCCGGAGCCAGAAGAAGTAAGTAGTGACAGCATAAATGAGAATACGGAAGAGGATTTAAATACATCCCCTAAAGTAAGATACATTGAAAAGCCCACCACTAAAATAGTTGAAAAAAAAGTCTATACGAGCCTGGGAAAGAAGCTAATTATTATATCCGGGCTTTCAAGGTGCGCAGGCTCAACTACAGTTACCCTAAATCTAGCAAAATACCTTTCAAACCTCGGCATAATCCCATCTGTTATTGAGCCGCCTGTGGGAAGTCCAGTAATATTTAACTGGATGGGAATAGAAGAAAGGCTTGATGGAAAAGATAGCGGTAGTTATTTTTATTCATATCCGCATGAGATTTCATCCGGAAAAAGGATAAGAAGAAAAGCCGAGTATGTATTTTACGGCATATCCTGGATTGTTCCAGACGATAGAAGAAAAGAGATTAAAGAATGGGACTACGATAAGATGCTAAAGCTTGTGTATGCGTCCGGAACTACTCCTGTAACCCTCATTGATGTAGGAGAAAATATCTTTAATGATTCAGTAAAACCCCTGTTAGCTATTGCGGACCATATTCTTATTATTATAGACCCGTTTCCAACAGGCTGCAGGGTTTCAGGCATAAAACTTTCAGAGCTAATGAAATTAAAGGCTCAAGGTTATCCGGTTAACTTTATTATAAACAAGTGGAATAGCGGGATAGATAAAAAAGAGTTTTTAAGTTTTTTGGGAGTAGAACCCCTGGCATTTATACCAGCAATAGATCTATCCATATTATACAAAGCTAACTGCAGGTATGAGATAGCGATTGACTACAGTGAAGCCTCTGGTCTACTTAGTGGCCCGCTAAAAAAAATCTCTACCCTTTTTATTCCAGAAGAGTTTACCGGCAATTTTTTAAAAGTTAAAAAAAATAAAAAAAAGTTATTTTCAGGCATTATGAGTAAGTTTGCAAAAGTTCCAATAATTATAAATACCGGTAGGGAGGTAAGATAGTTTGAAAGGATATTTTATAAGAAGAAAATTTAAAAGCGGCGCAGTCTTTTCTATTTTAGGTTTAATTTTAATGCTTTCTGTCCTTGCGATGATATATTTCTGGGAGACAGGCGGCAGGGAGAGGTTTTTATACACTGAAGTAGTGGTACTTAACAGAAGCGTAGAAGCAGGTACTGCAATTGAGACCGGTATGCTTGATCTAATAAAGGTAAATCCAGGTAACCTTATTGAAGGGGCCCTAACAAGAAAAGACGATGCTACCGGAAAGTATTCCAGCCACTATATCCCAAAATGCAGCCAGCTTACCACAGCTTATTTTAAAGATGAGAGTATAAAAACAATAGGAGAGGACCGCTATATTTTTACTGTTCCCTCGGACTGGATAGTAACATTTCCAGGTTCGCTAAGAAGGGGAGATACCATTTATTTTTATCCGGTTAAAATTACAGGCGAAAAAGGTGGGGATGAAAGGCCTACTTATAGCTTAAGCAGCGTAAAAGTTATAAAGGAAAGCAAGCTAGTAAAAAGTGAAGTTGCATACCTAAAAGATTCGGGAAACAGGGAAGTTGTAAATACCGAAGGAGAGGACCGCTACGATGCAAGTGCAAATATCTCAAGTATTGAAATTATAACGAGTCATGAAGATATGAGCTACCTTGAAAATCTAACCCGTGAGAGCTACAAATTTATTATTTTATATAAAGCTAACCTAAATTAGGAATAGGAATGTAAAAAAATGAAAAGTATTTTAATAATAGGGAGCTTGCCGGAACTAAAAACCGAGCTAGGAAAAACCGGATTTTTTTCAGGTGTTAAAACCTGCAAGTCTATTGAAGTAAGAGAGCTTAAAAATATAGATATTTTAATAGTTGATAGCAAAACCGTTCCATATAGCAGGTATATCCAGAATTTTTCAAAGTTTTTAAAAAAGATAAAGAGCAATTACTATATCGCAGGGGATATGGATACATATTCAACCGTAAATAAGACACTGTCTTCCTACGGTATAATAGTAATTCCACCTCTTTTAACGGATACGCAGATCTCCCAGAAAATATGCTCCCTCTCCGTTGAGGATTTTTATGAAGGGAAAAATATCGCTTGTTTTTTTGTGTCCTTTCGGTAAGCGTGCATGGAATAGATTTTAAAATATGCTAACATCGGTTATCAAAACAAAAACGAAAGGATAACCGATGGAGCAACACCCAATACTTAACGCTGAGCCAAATCT
>Ga0116202_10002569_pt1 | contig 10902 bp, 13 predicted proteins | sample LakKivw325mmetaG_FD_94479 | JGI IMG/M metagenome (GOLD analysis project Ga0116202, IMG submission 94479) | Anoxic lake water microbial communities from Lake Kivu, Rwanda to study Microbial Dark Matter (Phase II) - Lake Kivu water 325m metaG | ecosystem: Environmental > Aquatic > Freshwater >... | reverse complement strand
CCCAGGTAGTTCTTTTCAGCAGTATTTTTAGGAATCGGGAGTTGAATCGCCGGTAATACTCCGCCCTTTTCCGGTGGCTTATTGGCAGCCGGCAATGGAGAGAAAGCCATTGAAAACAAAAGTGTGACCAGGACCGATAAGATTAATATCCTTTTCATCTTTATCTCCCCTAATAATTTTTCCAAAATCTCTTATCGGACAGAGACAGTTTTTCACTCTATCTTTTTGAACATCTCTCCTTTGGTTCCGCATACAGGACAGGTGCCCGGAGCCTCCTTCTCAGCCGTGTAACCGCAAACCGGGCAGATATAATAGGGATAGTTTTCCTGTGATTTTCCCAAGCCATCTAAAAGTTTCTGGTAGAGCCGGGCATGGATTTTCTCAACTTCATTAGCGAAGTTGAACGTCCTTTCCGCCTGTTTGTTCCCTTCAGCTCTGGCCACCTCGATCATCTGCGGGTACATCTTCTTAAATTCATGGGTCTCGCCAGCAATGGCCCCCTGAAGGTTTTCTTTCGTGCTTTTGATTCCATTGAGCGCCCTCAGGTGATTATGGGCATGAATGGTTTCTGCCTCGGCTGCCGCCCTGAAGAGACGGGCCACCTGGGGATTTCCCTCCCGGTCTGCTTTAACTGCGAAGGCAAGGTATTTGCGGTTTGCCTGGGATTCTCCTGCAAAGGCCTCTTTAAGAGCTTCTTCTGTCTTTGACATTGGCTGTTCCTCCTTTCTCTTTCTTATTATTTTTTACATTTGGGACAAATTCCATAAAATTCGATATGGCTTCCAATGATTTGAAACCCATCTCTCTCCAGGTTGGACAAGGGGAGGGGAAATTCATAATGGACATCAGTGATTTTATTGCATTTGGTACAGATGAGGTGGTGATGGGGCTTTGGGTCGGAGTCAAATCGCTTCTTATAGGGATCGACATTCAACTCCACGAGATGGCCCCGTTTCCTCAGGGTTTCTAATGTATTATAGACGGTAGCCATAGACATGGTCGGAAATTTCTTAGAGACAACCCTGTAGATCTCATCCGCGGATGGGTGTTCTTTATTTCCCTCCAAATACTGGAGGATAGCCAATCTTTGAGGAGTCAATTTCAGACCGGGCAGTTTATAATTTTTCATTCAATTTTTGATATAGTTTATCATTTTAGAATAATTATTGTCAAATATTATTTCCAATCATGATTCACACCCCTCCCGGGGATATGGAGGTGTCGTTTTATCTATTCAAAAGGCCAGGGATGTGATATATTATTAAAAAGGAGGAGTTTTGGAGGGAAATACATTTTCATGAGGGAGGGCATATGAATACATTCTTTTTGGGACTGATTGCGATCGCATTCGTTGCTTTTGTCATTATTTTTATTATCGTTATGGTTGAATTGAAAGGGGCGATCAAGGGGTTAAAGGAACTGATCGGGACAACTGAGAGGACAATGAAGCCCACCCTTATTGAGCTTCAAGAGACCATGAAAAGCGTCAGGAATTTTGTTGACAATGTCAATGATGTCACCGAAGACATAAGAGTCTTCTCAGGTTCTTTGAAGGAGGTGGGAGAGGGAGTAAAATCTGTAAGTGAACAGGTGGAGAGTATGAATTCATGGGTGGGCCATCTTGCCTCCTCAACAGTCGCAGAGGCTTCAGGCCTTCGAGCAGGGTTTAAGGCAGGTGTCCTGTCTGTATTGAGAAATCTTTTTAAACAGGACCAAAAATAAAAAAGTTGTTTTATCTTTGGCAAAAGGAAAGGAGGTCATTTATGAAACATGAAGAAGGCGGTTCTCATACGGGGCCATTGGTCTTCTCATTTTTTCTGGGGGGATTGATCGGGGCCGGGATTGCCCTATTATTAGCCCCCCGGTCAGGCAAGGAGACGAGGGAAAAGATCAAGGGGTTAGCCGGAGAGGTCAGGGATAAAGCAGAAGAAATCTATGGAGAGGTTGAGGGAAAAGTTAACTCTGCGTTTGAGAAAGGGAAAGGCCTTTACGAGGAAAAGAAATCGATCATCACCACAGCGATTGAGGCGGGCAAGGAGGCCTATATAAAAGAGAAAGAGAAACTGGCCAAGGAGTAATGAGGTAAAGACTGTCATAGAGGTTTATAAATTCCTTTACAATCCGTCCGGGGTGAGACCTTCCCTGACTTCGCTCAGGGTGTTTGGAGAAAATTTCCTCGGCCTGTGGTTCTCGAAGAAGTCCAGGGTGGTTATATCTCTTGAGGCCATCCGACTGAGGTTTTTTTAAATTACTCCGATGGGATGGGAGGAGAGGGTGGCGAAACAATTTTTAAATAGACGAGGGTCGCACCCCAACCCCCTCCCTCAGGGGGAGCTATCCTGAAAGATTCAACCAGCGGGCTCTTTTTAAGAAAGGCGTGGACGATGTTTCGCTGAACCCCTCTCCCTTTTCCATGGATGATGCGGACCTCTTTAAATCCCTTCTTTTGACATTCTTCGAGGTAATCCTCCAGGAGAGAAGAGATCTCTTTAGGCGAGAAGGTGTGAAGATCGATCCAATCCTCAATCGGGACATGAACGGGCATCATTTTTCCCTCTGCTCCAAACCTGAACCTTTCAATTTATCCCGGACCAACCTGAAAATTCCATGGAACATCGGTCGGGTCAGTTTTCCGGTCAGGGTGTTCTGCTGACTCGGGTGGTATGTGGTAATTAAATTAAGAGTCCGGAGGCCTCTGGGGAACGGTTCAAAACCGTTCCCCAGAGGAGAGATTAAATAAACCTTACCATGGCCAAAGGAAAGAGAAGGAACCTCGTATCCTTTTAATCTCAAAGACTTTAAGGTCTGCACAAAGGCGATCTGCCCCAAAGGGACGATGACCTCCACATTTTTTAAAAGGTCGAGCTCTTTGAGCAAGTAAGGCCTGCAATTTTCAATCTCAACGGGGAGGGGTTTGTTCTCAGGAGGAGCACACCGGATGGTTGCGGTGATATAGCAATCTTTCAGCCTGAGCCCATCCTCTCTCCGGGACGAAGAGGGTTGATTCGCAAAGCCGAACTGGTGAAGGGCCCTGAAAAGCCATTCTCCGCTGCGGTCTCCGGTAAACATTCGGCCTGTTCTATTTCCGCCCTGGGCCGCGGGTGCAAGACCAATAATGAGAACCCGGGCCTTCGGGTCACCGAAGCCGGGAAGGGGTCTGGACCAGTAATCCCAGTCCCTGAACCTTTTGGGTTTATGTTTTGAAAGTTCCCGGAGGTAGATCTTCAATCTCGGGCATTTTCGGCACCGGGTGATCCTCTTCTCCAAGCTCTTGAGTTCCACCCCTGAGGTCATTCCATTCCCTTCGTATCACACTTCAGTCACCTCTTTCAAGAAGAAATGTTTTTTGACAGAGGGGAGATTTCTTGTTAAAAATATTTCATTAACCCTGGGCGTGAAAGCAGGAGGCGGCCTTTGCCAACCTATTCCCATTCTCAACTTTCAACTTATGAGACTTGTCCTCAACAATATAAATTTGCCTATATTGAAAGGATCAAGGTAGAGACGGAGGGGATTGAAGCCTTCATGGGGTCGAGGGTGCACGACACCCTGGAGAAACTCTACCGGGATCTCAAAGTAACCAAACTCCCTACACTCGAAGAGCTCATCGCCTATTACCACCAGTCCTGGGAGAAGAACTGGAGTGAGACCGTTCAGATCATCCGGAAGGATTATAGCGCCGAGGATTATCGGCGTCTCGGAGAAAGATGCGTTCAGGATTACTACCACCGCTATTATCCATTTGATCAGGGAAAAACATTAGGCCTTGAGGAAAACATCTATTTCCTCCTGGAAGAGGGCTACTGGATCCGGGGGGTGATCGACCGCCTGACCCTCTCGGATCATTCTGTCCTTGAGATACATGATTATAAAACCTCGGGACGTCTTCCCCCGAAGGGGGAGGTGGATTCGGACCGGCAACTGGCCTTCTATCAAATGGGAGTGGAGGGGAGATGGAAGGATATCCGGGAGGTCAAATTAATCTGGCACTATCTTTTCTTTGATGTGGAGATCCAGTCCTCCCGGACTCCGGAAGAGCTCCATCGGCTCCGTCAGGAGACCATGGATCTCATCAGGAAGATCGAATCGGACAGAGGATTCCTTGCCAAGGAAGGCCCCCTCTGTAACTGGTGTGACTTCCAGGGATATTGTCCCAAGAGGAAACATTTGATCGCAGTGGAGAATTTGTCCCCCAATGAATATCTTCAAGAGAAAGGGGTGAACCTGGTCAACCGGTATGTTGAATTGAAGGAGAAGAAGAGAATCTGGAATGAGGAGATTGACGCTGAATTGACAAGAATAGAAGAGGCACTTTATGCCTATGCCCGGGAGGAGGAGGTTGAGGCGGTCTATGGAAGCGATCATGTTGCCAAGATTAAGATCGAGACAAAAGAAAAATATCCATTAAAAGGAGATCCCAATCGAAAATTATTGGATGAGTTGGTCAAAAAGGCAGGAAAGTGGATGGAGGTTTCCGATTTAAATCCCTGGATGTTGGCAAGAATCCTGGATCGAAAGGGGTGGCCTCCTTCTCTGGTCAACAAGATAAGAGAATTTTGTTCCGTGGAGGAAAACCGTTCGATTGCCCTCTACAAACTGAAAGAAAGGGAATAACTCAAGCAGGTTATTCAGAAGTTAGTATGAACACATTATATCTTTTGTAGGGCAACCCTTTAGGGTTGCTTTAAGCAAGGCTAAAGCCTTGCGCTACACGTAAAACGATTTAATGCGTTTTTATTAGTATGAGTGAAACGGGGTCCTAAGTGGCTAAATAGAGATTTAGGATTTTCCGAGATTCCATAGAGAGTAGAGGTCCAAGAGGAGGATCTTATGGAAATTAAAACTGAGAAGGGCAGGGCGGAAAAGTTTCCCTGCGAGCTTCTTCTTCTTTTCTCTTTTGAATCCCCTGAATCGCTGGGAGGAGTTCTTCGGAATGTGGATCTGGAGTGGAAGGGATTTATCCCAGCTAATGAAGAGTGGGGATTTTAAAGGAGAGTTATTTCAATGTCGACTCATTCATACCCAGGGGCTCCTGCCTGCCAGACGGGTACTGCTCACAGGCCTTGGGAAGGAGGAAGAATTCGATCTGGATAAATGGCGTGGGGCTTCCTCAAAGGCCGGACAGTTCATCCGGGATTCCGGCATTAAAAAATTTGCCTTTCCAATCCTGAGGCTCGGGGGTTTCTCAGACGAAACCCTCACCGAATCCTTTGTGACCGGACTGATGCTCGGGACCTATCAGTTTAACGAATTTAAGACCAGGGAAAGGGATAAGATCAGGGAGATAGAAGAAGTGACTCTCGTGGGAGAGACGGACGGAGAGCTTCTGGCCATTCAAAATGGATTGCGGACGGGTCGAATGATTTCTGAAGCGGTCTGCCTGGCAAGGGATCTGGTCAACAGCCCGAGCAATAAGGTCACTCCAACGGTATTGGCTGAAAAGGCAGAGCAGATAGCAATCGACCATGGGATGGAGATCCAAATATTGGAGATGTCGCAGGCAGAGGCTCTGGGCATGGGAGCATTTGTTTCTGTAGCCAGAGGAAGCCAGGAACCCTGTAAATTCATCACCCTCGAATATAACAAGGGGAAAGGATTGGAGACGATCGCCCTGGTCGGGAAGGGGATCACTTTTGACAGTGGTGGAATCTCTCTTAAACCCTCCGAGGCGATGGAGAAGATGAAGGACGATATGTCCGGCGCTGCGGCTGTCTTGGCCATACTGAAAACCGCCTCTGAACTTCAGATCCCTCTCCATCTGGTGGGGATCATTCCAGCGACAGAAAATCTTCCGAGCGGGAAGGCCTATAAACCCGGGGATATTCTAAAAACCCTGTCGGGGCAAACCGTAGAGGTGATCAGTACTGATGCGGAGGGCCGCCTCATCCTTTCCGATGCCCTTACTTACAGCCTTCGTTATCAGCCCAGGGTGATCATCGATCTGGCCACTCTCACCGGAGCGATTGTCATCGCACTGGGAGATCATGTGATCGGCCTTTTCGGAAACGATGAAACTCTTTTGAAGAGGGTTGAAGAGGCTTCGGGCAAAACCGGAGAGAAGGTCTGGAGATTACCCCTCTGGGATGAGTATTTCGACTATCTGAAAAGCGATGTGGCCGATTTCAGGAATGTGGGAACCCGCTCAGCAGGGGCCATCATCGGAGCTATTTTTCTGAGCAAGTTTGTGGGGAAAACCCCATGGGTCCATCTCGATATTGCAGGGCCTGCCTTTGTGGACAAAGAGAAACCCTATATCCCAAAGGGAGGAACAGGTGTTGGGGTAAGGCTATTGATTCAACTGCTGAGGGATTGGAATAGGTGAGGTTCCAATAACTCAACGAATTTTTAGACCTTGCAAATTGGAGATTGGATATTATTTGATAATTGGTACTTGGGTATTGGTGATTGATTAAAGAAAATCGGATATGAAAAAATTTGAGGATCAATATCCCTTTCTTTTGGCTTGCCGGAGGCAGCCCACTCCTTATACACCCATCTGGCTGATGCGGCAGGCAGGCCGTTATATGAAAGAGTATCGGGCGCTCCGAAAGAAGTTCTCCTTTTTGGAGATGTGTAAAAACCCCGAACTGGCTGCTGAAGTCACCCTCCTTCCTATTGAGAAGTTTAAGATGGATGCGGCCATCATCTTCTCCGATATCCTCCTTCCATTGGAGCCGATGGGAGTGGGTCTGGAATTTAAAAAGGGGGAGGGTCCTCTTGTCAGTCCTGTCCGGGAGGTCAAGGAAATAGATCAACTTCGAATCATTGATCCCGAGAGAGACCTTTCTTTCCTGATGAAGGCCATTCGCATGGTCCGAGGGGAATTGGAAGGGAAATTCCCGTTGATCGGTTTTTCAGGGGCCCCCTTCACCCTTGCCAGTTATGTGATTGAGGGGGGTCATTCCCCCAATTATGTTCTTACAAAAAGCCTGATGTATCAAAACCGGCCTGCGTGGACCGCTCTGATGGAGAAGATTTCGGAAGTATTGATCCGTTACCTCAACGCTCAGGTCCGGGCAGGTGTCCAGGCCCTTCAGCTCTTTGACTCCTGGGCGGGATGTCTGAGCCCGAACGATTACCAGGAGTATGTATTCCCTTATTCTAAAAAGGTGATTGACGGTGTGGACAAGACTGTTCCGCTCATTCATTTCAGCACTTCCTCTTCAACCCTGCTGGAAAAGATAAAGAAGGCGGGTGGAGAGGTGATCGGCGTGGATTGGAGGGTGGATCTGGATGAAGCCTGGGCTCGGGTGGGTTATGATGTGGCCATTCAGGGAAATCTTGACCCGGTTCTTCTTCTGGGCCCTATCCGTTTGATTGAAGAGGAGGTCAAAAGGATTCTCAATCAGGCAGGGGGCAGGCCCGGACATATCTTCAACCTTGGGCATGGAATCCTTCCCAATACCCCTGTCGAAAATGTGGTTGCGCTGATCGACAGGGTCCATGAATATAGCTCAAAGATCAGACAGGATTGAGGGTTAGGGTTAAGGCCACGACGCCGATTGGCCACCATGAACGATGGACGAAACAGATAACACACTGTTCATCGTTCATCGTTTAACGTTCATCGTTGCTAAGCAAAAATGATGAAAGCAATTCTCCTATTGGCTTTTGGGGGACCTCGCTCCCTTGATGAAATAGAGCCTTTTTTAACCCGCCTGATGAAGGGGGAAAAACCTTCTCCGGAACAATTGGAAAGGGTGAAGGAACGGTATTGTTTAATCGGAGGCTCTTCGCCCCTTCCGGAAATCACCTTCCGGCAGGCTAAGGCTTTAGAGAAAAGGCTGAATTCGAAAGGGTATTTACTCCAATCTTATGTGGGGATACGTTATGGTAAGCCTTTTATCGAAGAAGCACTGAAAGAGATTCTTCAGAACGGCCACCGGGAAGTTTTTGCCATTCCCATGGCACCTTTCCGTTCCCGACTCAGCACAAACGCCTATGAAGAAGAATTAAACAGGGCAAACCAAATTTTCGGAAACCGATTGAAAATCAATTTTATTGAGGGATGGCATTCTCATCCCCTCTTTTTACGGGCGATTGCAGAGAAGGTTTTAGAAGGATTGAACCATTTTCCTCAGGAAGAGAGAAAAAAGGTTCACCTTATCTTCACGGCCCATAGCCTTCCGGAGTCCGCCGTCAGCAGGGATCCCTATGTGGTGGATATGAAGGAGAGTGTCGAGGGGGTACTGAAAAGGATCACGCCACTTCCCTGGCATATGGCCTTTCAAAGCAAAGGAGGCGGGCGTGAGAGGTGGATCGGTCCGGATATTGAATCGGTGTTGATCGAACTCCAAAAAATTAATGTGAAGAAAGTACTGGTCGCCCCGATTGGATTTGTTTCAGACCATATCGAGATTCTCTATGATGTCGATATCCTCTGTCGGGAAAAGGCTGAATCCATGGGGATCGTATTGGAAAGGACTCCTTCCCTCAATGATTCTGAGCAGTTTATTGAGGCCCTTGCGGCCGTAATGGAAGAACATTTATAAAACCTCTTCCGTCTCCCCTGAGAGACCGTGTTGTAATCACTATTTTGTCACCCTGAACTTGATTCAGGGTCTCGTAACTCCTTGATTCTATTAGATGCCGAAACAAGTTCGGCATGACATTTTTACCGTTTACCCCATTATGACATAATCTCTGATGGGAGAGGGCGGGGGTGAGGGTGAATAAGGATGAGGCGGATCATCATCATTGGGGGTGGTGTTGCCGGCCTGAGCGCCGCTTACAAAGTCAGACGGGCTGCCTCCGAAGGCCATGATGTGGAGTTCGTTCTGATTGAGAAGGACAGGCGCCTGGGCGGGAAGATCCAGACAGAGATCATCCCGGATCCTTCGGAGCGGAGCAGGTTCATTGTGGACGGAGGGCCTGACTGCTTTCTGACTGAAAAACCGGCCTGCCACCGCATCGCCAAGCTTTTGAGGATCTTTGATGAAGAATTACCCACCGATGACTCCAGGAGGCGCACCTTGATCCTGTCCCGTGGCAAACTTCATTCATTGCCGGATGGTGTCATGATGTTCGCACCTACGAAGTTCATCCCCTTCGTGACCACCGGTCTCTTTTCCTGGCCTGGGAAGGTCCGGATGGCGATGGATCTTTTCATTCCGCCGAAGAAGGTGGTGCCCGGCGAACCCAACAATGAAACCCTTGAAAGTTTTGTCGTCCGCCGCATGGGAAGGGAGTGCCTCGATCGACTTGCCGAGCCCCTGGTCGGAGGTGTTCATGCCTCCGATCCGAGACAGATGTCACTGGCGGCAACCTTTCCGAGACTCCTTGAGATGGAACAGAATTATGGATCCCTGACGAAGGCATTCATTGCGGCCCGTCGTAAAGTCGAAGAGATGAGGCGCAAATACCCGACCCAGCCGGGTGAGAAACCCCGCACATTTTTCACCTCCTTTGTGAACGGAATGCAACAGCTTACGGACCGGATGGCCGATGCCGCAGGCCGTGAACATATGCGGACGGGGGTTTCCGTCCGCTCACTTCAAAGGATATCCGGAAATGGATGGCGTGCCTTAACCTCGGATGGCTCAATCATTGATGGAGACGCTGTCATCATGGCAACGGAATCATGGGCGGCCGAGTCGCTCATCCGGCCCCATGAACCTGCCATTGCAGATGCCCTTGCCCGTATACCGTGCTCTTCTTCGGCGACGGTCTCGGTCGCGTTCAGCGAAAACGAAGTGGGTTTCGATCTGAATGCATTCGGGGTCCTCTGCCCCATTGTGGAGGGTCGCGCACTCATGGCGGCAACTTATTCCTCCACCAAATGGCCTGGCCGTGCACCGGCAGGGAGAGCGCTCCTTCGTGGTTTCGTCGGTGGTCCTCACAACCAGGAGATTTTGAAACGTCCGGACGAGGAACTTGTCCAAATAGTGCTTTCGGAGTTCCGAGATATCCTGGGCCTCAACGCTTTTGCCAAACCCCTATTGACTCGCGTTTTCCGGTGGCATTTAGGCATGCCGCAGTACACGCTCGGACACCTTGAACGGGTGAAATTGATCGAGGATCGGAGTGCCGAGATCCCTGGCCTTGCCCTTGCAGGCGGTTGCTATAAAGGGGTAGGGGTTCCCAATTGTATTGAGAGCGGAGAGCAGGCAGTATCGAAGATCCTCGGCGAGTGGGAAATTGCCCTCGCCGAAGATCAGTGCGAGGAGAAACGATATTATTGATCTATCAATCTATTTTTTAATTGGTTTTGATCTTCTCTATGTCCAGATCATCCAGAACCACGATCCCTTTGGCCCTCATCTCATCGATGGCTTTCTGAGAGGTATCCGGAGCGACCCCCCTTGAAAGATTTTTAATCAGGATGACTTTGTAACCCGAGGCTACGGCATCCAGTGCTGTGGCCCTCACGCAATAATCCGTGGCAATGCCATAAACCACCAATTTTTTGACCTTATCCTCCTTAAGAATTTTATCCATCCTGGTCTTTTTTCCACCATCGTCCTGGAAACCGGAGTAACTATCGTATTTAGAGTCCATTCCTTTTTTCACGACAGCCTTAAATAATTTTTTATTCAGGAGGATTTCCGCGCCGGGTGTCTTCTGAACGCAATGGGGAGGCCAGAGGACCTGGTCCTTTCCGTGGAGCTTGATCACATCAAATGCCTTTTTCCCTGGATGCGTGGTGAAGAAGGAGGCGTGATTTTTGGGGTGCCAATCCTGAGTGGCATAGATCGGAAAACCTGCCTCCTTCAGTTTCTTCGTATTCTCTTCCACGGCTTTGATATAAGCCTCATCGGTCCCCTCCACGGCCAGGGATCCATTCTTTAACTTTGTAAAGTCTCCCTGGACATCGACCGCAATCACCCCGATTTTTTCTCCCTCTTTTGCCATTCCCACACCTCCCAGAATGAATGTGAAAGATAATACCATGACCCCTATTTT
>Ga0116202_10002568_pt1 | contig 10902 bp, 13 predicted proteins | sample LakKivw325mmetaG_FD_94479 | JGI IMG/M metagenome (GOLD analysis project Ga0116202, IMG submission 94479) | Anoxic lake water microbial communities from Lake Kivu, Rwanda to study Microbial Dark Matter (Phase II) - Lake Kivu water 325m metaG | ecosystem: Environmental > Aquatic > Freshwater >... | reverse complement strand
TTGAGGACACCGACCCGCGGCTGAAGAAATCCGCCCTCGAATTCTACGACTCCATCCGGGAGGATCTGAAGTGGCTGAGATGCTCCTGGGATGAGGAGTACATCCAGAGCGACCGCATCGACACCTACTATGATTACGCAGAGCAGCTTCTGAGAATCGGTGGAGGATTCATCTGCGACTGCCTGAAAGATGAGTTCACCCGACAGATCCTCGGCGAGAAACCCTGCAGATGCCGAGACCTCCCGGTTGAGGAGATCCTCAGGCGGTGGCGGATGATGCATGACGGCTCCTACAGAGAGGGCGAGGCGGTCTACCGGGTGAAGACAGACCTCCACCACCCCAACCCCGCAGTCAGGGACTGGCCTGCCTTCAGGATCATCGACCCCGAAAAGAACCCGCACCCCCGCGTCGGGGGAAAGTACCGGGTCTGGCCCCTCTACAACTTCGCCTCCGGCGTCGACGACCACCTTCTCGGCATCACCCACATCATACGCGGAAAAGAGCACATGACCAACACCGTCCGGCAGAAATACCTCTACGAGTACTTCCACTGGGACTACCCGGACGCCATCCACTACGGGAGACTGAAGATAACGGACGCCGAGCTGAGCAAATCCAAGATCGTCAAAAGCGTTCAGGAGGGGCTAGTCTCGGGTTTCGACGACCCCCGCCTCGCGACCCTCAAGGCGCTGAGAAGAAGAGGTATAACGCCTGAGTGTCTGAGAGGGATGATACTTGAGGTGGGAGCAAAGCCGATCGACGCCACCATCAGCTGGGAGAACGTCTACGCCTTCAACAAGAAGGTTATCGACCCGAAAGCGAACAGATACTTCTTCGTCAGCGAGCCAATCCCGGTCAGAACCAGCAAGGTGGGACAGCCCATAGAGGCGAAGCTCCCCCTCCACCCCGACTACCCTGAAAGAGGCGCGCGGAGAATTGAACTGCAGCCCGAGAATGGGGTTCTCACCTTGCTGATCTCAAAGGATGACCTCAAGTTCATCTCACCGGGCAAGGTCATCCGGTTCATCGAACTCTTCAACGTGAGAATATGGGAGACCGGACCCTCCAGCATAACTGCGGAGTTCCACAGCAAGTCGATTGAAAGCGCCAGAGAGGTAAATGCACCGCTCGTCCAATGGGTGAAAGCAGATGATAACTTGGATGTCGAGGTCGTCATGCCTGACGCAAGCATCAAGAGAGGAAAAGGTGAAGTTGGCCTGCGAAATGAAAAAGCTGACAACGCGGTTCAGCTGGTCCGATTCGGGTTCGCACGCGTCGATGAAGCCTCCGAGCCTAAGATTAGGCTTTACTTCGCGCATGAATGAGATCGTGAGCATACGCTATTCCCTCCTTCTTCAGCCTTAGCACTCTTGGGACAAAGCGCGCGCTCTGAGAGAACACATTGCCAGATAGAAGACCTGCATGAGAACAGCTGCAACGGTGAACATCAAGATGGCGCTCAGGACTGCGACAAAAAAAGGTGGGTGATGCTGGCGACTTAGCCCAGCATCTTCAAAGCTTCATCTCTGGGTACGGCCACGAGCGTCTCGCTTGCTCCGACATCGCCGAGCGACACCAAGACCGACATGACGGCTTTCTCGTCGGGAGCTTCCACATACCATACGACATCGTATCTCCCGAGAGTCCAGAATATCGAGCGGATCGTGACGCCTCCAGGCTTGGTCTCAAGGATCTTGTTGACTTTCTTGGTGATGTCCTTGGTGATCCTCGTCCTCAACTTGAAGAGAACGATAAAATGCAGGAGGCACCCTCCCTACGTATGGGAGAGGTTTCATAAAGACCTTTCGAATACGGTTGAGAAGGGTCAGAGGTCTCGGCCGCAAGGGGCAGTAGGCAACTGAGCTAGGAAGCGTTTGAAAACTTTATTAGGTCGACCCGTCTTAAGGAGGCGTCCGTGTTCCCTACGACGAGGTCATTGTGGAACCCCCGGCATTTCAGCGGTACGGGGATCGAAACATTCATTAAACCGGACAAAAAGGGAAGATTGAAGTTAGGCTGATGAGAGTGAGGCGCAATGGTAAAGCCGTTCTACGTCAAGTTTGTGGTCCCGAAGGAAGTCGCCGACAAGGCCTACCAACTAGTCCAAGTGTCGCGGGACTCCGGTAAAGTGAGAAAAGGCACAAACGAGGTCACCAAAGCGATCGAACGGGGAATCACCAAGCTCGTCTTGATCGCAGAGGACGTCGAGCCGCCGCAGGTGGTCGCGCACCTGCCGATTCTGTGCGACGAACGCAAGATCCCCTACCTGTATGTCCCCAATAAACTCGAGCTGGGCAAAGCCGCAGGCATCGAGGTGACCTGCTCCGCCGTCTCCATCGTCGACGGTGGCGAGGCAGCCGAGACCCTCAAAGAGCTCATCGAGAAGGCGGGAAAGCTGTCCAAGGGCGGGGCTGCCAAAGGTGAGTAGCGCAAGGGGAAGGGCCGAAGAAGGCGTAACCCCGGCAGAGGTCACCCAGATCATCGGGCGCAGCGGCGTCACCGGAGAGGTCATCCAGGTACGCGTCAGGATTATGGAAGGGAGAGACAAGGGAAGGATCATCACGCGCAACGTGAAAGGACCCGTCAGGCTGGGCGACATCTTGATGCTCCGCGAGACAGAAAGGGAAGCGAAGAAGATCAGGTAGACGAAAGGGGGAGACCGGGATGCCGAGAAGCTTCAGATGCTCCTTCTGCGGTAGAAGCTACGCACACGGTACAGGCATGATGTACGTGAGAAACGACGGGACACTCCTCCATTTCTGCTCCAGCAAGTGTCGACGAAGCGTCTTGGACTTGAAGCGGGACTCCCGCAAGCTCAAGTGGACGAAGCACTACGGCAAGAAGGAGAAAGGAGCCTAGCAACTGGCCTTTGCAGCCAGCGGCAGCTCTTCTTCTGCCTGTTTCTCTTGTAACGTTTAAATCCTCTCAGACGTAGTTCTCACCCGAGGCGCGGGTTATGCCAATCCGTCAACCTGTAGTAGCCGTTCTCGGCCACGTCGACCACGGAAAGACCACCCTTCTCGACAAGATACGGGGAACCACGGTCGCAACACGGGAGCCGGGGGCTATCACCCAATGGATCGGCGCAAGCCTACTCCCCGCTGAGACGCTAACCAAGATCTGCGGCCCCCTCCTGAACAAGCTGAACTTCACAATCATCATCCCCGGCCTCCTCTTCATCGACACGCCTGGCCATGAGACCTTCTCAAACCTGAGGAAGCGGGGGGGCTCAGCGGCGGATATCGCGATTCTCGTCATCGACGTGATGCAGGGGATCCAACCTCAAACGGTCGAGTCGATTGAGATCTTGAGGGCGCGAAGGACCCCCTTCATGGTCGCAGCGAACAAGATCGACATGATCCCGGGGTGGAGAGCCCACCGCGACGAGCCGTTCATCGAGTCGTTCCGCAAGCAGGCGCCTGAGGTGCAGGGCATCCTCGAAGAGAGGGTGTACCAGATGATCGGCGACCTCTCCAAGCGCAGCTTCAGGTCAGACCGCTACGACAGGATCACAAGCCAAGACCAGTTCCGAACTCACGTCGCGATTGTCCCGACAAGCGCAAAGACAGGGGAGGGGTTACCAGACCTGATGGTGATGCTGGTCGGGCTCACTCAGGCCTTCATGAAAGAGGGACTGGTCACCGTCTCCGGGCCCGCGAAAGGCGTTGTCCTGGAGGTGAAGGAGGAGGTGGGGCTGGGCATGACGGTGAACGCGATCATCTACGACGGCGAACTGAAGGTTAACGACACGATAATCCTGGGTGGGAAGGAGGGGCCGGTGATGACGAAGGTTCGGGCGCTTCTGCTCCCCAAACCGCTTGACGAGATCAGGGACCCGAGGGACAAGTTCAACTACGTTGACGACGTCGCCGCGGCCTCAGGCGTGAAGGTCTCGGCGCCGGACCTCGATAAGGCCCTCGCCGGCTCACCCCTCTACGTGATCCCTGAGGACGAGAGCCTGGACGTGTACAAGTCGAGGATCGAGGAAGAGATAGGGCGCCTGAGAATCCAGACCGACAAGCTGGGCGTCGTGGTGAAGACGGACACCCTCGGCTCCCTGGAGGCGCTGATCGATATGCTCTCTAACATCAACATCCCCGTGAGGCTCGCCGACGTGGGCGACGTGTCGAAGAGGGACGTCGTGGAGGCGGAGGCGGTCAGGAGAGCCGACCCCGTCCTCGGTGTTGTCTTATCCTTCAACGTGGGCACCCTCCCCGACGCAGCGGAGGAGGCGAAGCAGTGGGGTGTTCCCCTCTTCGAGTCGAGCATCATCTACCATCTGCTGGAGACCTATACCGAGTGGGCAAGGAACGAGAGGCTTGCCAAGACCAAGGCCGAGCTGGAGAGCCTGATCAGGCCGGGGAAGATCAAGGTCCTGAGAGGCTGCATCTTTCGGCGGAGCAAACCCTGCATCTTCGGCGTCGAGGTTCTCGCCGGCATGATACGGACGGGCGACCCGCTCATCAACGAGAATGGTAAAGAGGTGGGGAAGATCCAGAGGATTCAGGATAAGGGAAAGGATATCAAGGAGGCGTTGGTGGGGAGCCAGATCGCGATCTCGATGGAGGAGCCCACCTTCGGAAGGAACATCGTGGAGGACGACATCCTGTACGTGGATGTTCCTCGCAGGCACGCCGACATCATCCTGAGCAAGTTTAAGGACGAGATCGCGCCGCAGGAAGAAGAGGTCCTGAACGAGCTTGACAATATTCGGATGCGGGCAATCAGGACGTAGGTCTGTGGATCAGAGGGTGAGGTTCGGCCATCGACAGCACTGTGGCTGTATTCCATTATTCCCGATTTGAATATTGTGAATAGAATGAATAGGTCTGTGCGCTCTTACCCAACAATTGGCGTATGCGGTCTCGATTGCGGCCTATGACCAAGATACTAGACCGTAGGCATCTCAAGATGCTCGGGGTGCTGCGGCCCCGACTTCTTCGACAAACACCCGACATGCTCCTTCATAACTTGCTGCGTTAAGAAGAGGGGACTCGAAATCTGCGCGGAGCGCCCCGAATTCCCATGCCCGAAATCCGAAGACGCGGACGAGTACTAGGCTTTGGAGACTTCCTCGGATCCTCCCTACCGGAAGATCATACCCAATTTGAATTGCGTCAAGAACCACGGTATGAAATCATTCACAGAGCGGCAGAGACGACGAATGAGACTGCTTGAGAAAATGATGGAGAACTTCGACGATGGAAGATCGAAAAGCCTCCACTGTAGGGTGGCAGCTCTGCCCGATTCAACAAGTTTAGAGGCAGCAATAGATGACGCAACCCGAAAAATGCGTGCAGATCCCGCAAAGCCAAACGATGCCAAGGCCAGAATTCTCAAGGAAATCCTCAGTGAAACTGCGCTCAGAGACCGGGTTGCAGCTGATCGAGACAGGGGAACCCGTAGAGGGTAGCTCTTGACGTACCTCGCAGCTGTGGAGACGCGTGGAGAATTCTAGAGGTTTGAAAAACTCATCCAAATTCGTCAGTAATGTATTTAAGCACCCGGCAGGTAGATACGTGCCACACCGAACCGGCAAGACGCAAGTATGCAAAAGAGACCGAACAGTTGAGGGTTGCCAGTGGCGAAGTTCAAGATCGTCGTTTCCGACAGCAGTGGCAAAGCGCAGACGGCTGAACTCGACGGCGCCAAAGCCCACCCTCTCTTGGGCCGATCCCTCAACGAGGTGATCGACGGCGGCCTGCTGGGAGTCGCCGGCAAGAAGCTGAGAATCACCGGAGGAACGGATAAGGACGGCATCCCGATGAGAGGTGACGTCCAAGGCGGCGGGAAGAAGCGGGTCATTCTCACCTCGCGCCCCGGCTTTAATCCCAAGGAGTCTGGGGAGAGAAGGCGGAAGATGGTTCGCGGCAGAGTCATCACCGAGGACACGTACCTGCTGAACATGCAGGTGGTGGAGGAGAAGCCGCAGGCGAAAGAGGAGACACCGGATGAAGGCAAGAGTCCTTAACGAGACATACAACCCACTCCTGAAGCGGAAAGAGATACGGGTGGAGGTCGAGCATGACCCCAGCGGAACCCCTAACAGGGCCACTGCAAGACAGGAGATCGCCACGCTTCTGGGCGGGGATGCTCAAAAGATCAACGTCATTAAGATGGTCACCCTGACAGGGACGACAAGAACCGTCTGCGAAGTCGAGCTCTACGACGACCCTGACAGAGCAAAGAAGATTGTTCGCCCCTACCTTCGCGAGCGTGAACTCCCCAAGGAGGAAAGAGAGAGAGCCAAGGCTGCCAAAGAGGCGCCGAAGAAAGAGGAGCCGAAAAAAGAGGCGAAGAAGGAGAAAGAGGGGAAGCCGGCGGGCGAGAAGACCAAACCCGAACAGGCCAAGCCGAAACCTGAAGCGAAGCGGGAGGAGAAGAAGTGAGCGCGCCCGAAGAGAAGAAGCCGAAGGCGAGGAAGCAGCTCGGCACCCTCTACGAGTACAAGTACGAGACCGGCGAGATAAGGCTGAAGAGCAAGAAGTGCCCCCGCTGCGGAGCGATTATGGCAAAGCATGACGCGCCGGTGGGCAGATGGACCTGCGGCTCCTGCAACTACACAGAGTTCACGAAACCGAAGGCTTAACCTGAGCTCGTGCACATCAGACGCAGCATCGCGTCAACCTTGCCTTTTGCGGCCTTGTCGACCGTCAGTGCCACCACCCCCCTTCCTGGCTGGCCGTAGACGATCAGCGACCCCAGAGGCGACAACGCGACAGCGACCAAGGTCAACAGGTCTTCTTCGCCGTCCACGATCAGCAGCGAGTCGGACTTCTTCAGCGCGTCGGTGACGGTGGGCCACACTGCATCCTCGATCACGCCGGCAGGGTTCGCGACCTTGAAGATGTTCTTGGCGGCATGACTGTAGGGTTCGGCGGGCTCCCGCATCTCCCGGTTATCGATTACCCGCAGGTTCGTTCTCACTTTGTGCCTGTTGAGGAGACGGGAGACGTTGTCTCCGACGCTGACGACCCTCTTCGGTCTCTGTGACGACATGATCGCGTTGATGCGCGCGACTATCTTCTGCTCTGGGCCGGTGAGGAGTTCGCCATAGGGCTCTTTCAGCGCTTGGCGGAGTTCCTCGGTGAGAACGTGGCGAGCCATCTTACCTGACACGAACTGCGTATCTGCCGGGGGTCTTGACATTCATCTTCTTGGCGATCTCGGAGCTGACGTCGAAGACGATGAGGAGCCCAGACCAGTCGTCGCTGAGGTTCGTGGACTTGCAGTTGGGGCAGACTGGACCCGCGCTTAGCATGTTGCACCCCTTGCATGCCTTCTCGGTCATCGCTAGCTCTTCTCCGCGGGCCTGCTTTTCCTCACATCTTCCCCTATCCAGTCGAGCTTGCCCAGGAACGGCTGCCGCATCGTGATACCGATTTTGCCGCCGCTGCCGCCTTTGGGGAAGCTGACGGCGATCACGCGCGCCCGCACTAGGTCTCCTTTCTCGATCTTCCGCTGAGTCTCTTTGCCCAGGAGGATGCCCCGTTTCCCGTCGTAGGAGAGGAAGTCATCCATGATCTGGGAGACGTGGAGGAGTGCGTCTTCCGGTCCAGTTCGCACAAAGGCCCCGAAGTCGGTTGCCTCGACGACCTCTCCCTCGACGACCTCTTGGAGCTGCGGGTAGAAGGTGAGGAGCTTGAAGACGGATTTGTGGTAGGTGGATCCGTCGCCGGGAAGAATCTTTCCAACCTCGTCCAAGTCGACATCGACGACGAGGATTACGTAGCCGAGTTCGTCATCGACAAGACTCTCATACTTCATCTTGATCTGTTCTAACGCGACTTCCCGGATCGCTTTGCCGAATTTCTCCGGGGGGATCCTGATGATATCTTCAACTGTGATGAGACGAAACATGTGAGCTCCTCCTTGAGCACCTTCCCTATCTCGCGTGGGAGTTCAGTCTAGGCGCTAACGCACACGTGTTTAAATATCTTTTTGTGATCCTCCTAGAAACCATAGCTCGGGGTCTCCGGGTTCGCAGTAGAGGCGTCTTCCCCTGAGACTGATGATGGGCAGATGGTTTTCTCGCAGCATCCCCCGCATCTTCACGTCTGCCGTCGCGACAGCCGCGGAATACCGTTTCGCCGCCCTGAGAAGAGAGGTATCGGTGTCTTCTCCGGGCACGGCGTCGAAGGGGACGACTGTGCACCGGTTGGCGAGTTGAAGCGCAAGCGCCGCCTCTTTGCTGACGCGGGGGCCCCTTTTCGACTCAAGCTTCTTGAGCTCTGCGACGACTTGGGGGATGGTGAGGAAGTGGACCCGGCGCTGGACAAGACTCTCGATCTCCGAGAACATGTCGAATCGTTTGCTGATGGAGAGGAGGAGGAAGTTTGAGTCTACGAGAACGTCCAGGACCAGGCGGAACGTCTCCCCGAAGGCTTTCACGTTCCCGGGCAGCTATTTGAGGGTGGCGTACCCGATCAGTCTCCAGCCCTCTTTTATCCGTCGGCTGATCGCGATCTTGGAGGTCGGCTCGATGCAAACAGGCTTCTTCAACGAGACGACGACCACGTCGTCTCGCGCCGAGGTGACCATGCCCGAGGTGACGGAGGTCATGACATTGAGCACGAGGGCCTCGTTCGTTTTGATCTTCTCCACCTTAACCAGCTCCTCGGTACCGAACGCCCTCTCGAAGAGTTTGACGTCGAGGTTCAGCTGGTCTAGCGTGGGAGGGAGCGTGCCCGCTCTTCCCACCATGTTTCCGACCAAGCCGTCGGATTTGGTGAGGGAGGGGTCAAGCGCGGTCCCTATGCCGACGAGGCCGCCGGGCTTTGCCTCAGCGACGGATCCTAGGCTGACGCGAAGGCTTCGGATCTGCGTGGTGAGGGGTTCGTACTCTGTCTTGCCCGCAGCTGTCTTCTTGACCCCGGGCTTGATCTCGATCGCGTCGTCGACGCGGAAAACGCCTTGGAGGATGGAACCTCCGACCACCCCGCCGACCAGATCTTCAGCGAGCGTGCCGGGCTTGTTCACTTCGAAGGATCGGAGTACGTACATGCGAGGGTGGGCCGTGTAGTCCCTCTTGGGGGTCGGGATGCACTTCTCGATCGCTTCGATCAGGACGTCGATGTTCAGCTTGTGCTGGGCGGAGACGGGGATAACGGGCAGGTCTTGCAAGCCCATCTCTTTGAGGAAAGCTTGGATCTCCTCATAGTTCTGTACAGCCCTCTCCCGCTCGACGACGTCGATCTTGTTCTGGATGGCGATCATGTTGCGGATGCCGGTCATCCTGGCGGCGACCATGTGTTCCCGGTCTTGGGCTTGAGGGCACCGCGCATCCGCTGCGATGACGAAGAGCGCGCCGTCCATGAGGGCGGCGCCGGAGAGCATGGTGACCATGAGGCTGTGGTGTCCCGGACAGTCGACGAAGCTGACCATCCGCAGGACCTCGGTCTCCCCGCCGCAGAGGGGGCATATCTTCTCGCTGGTGTAGCATTGAGGGGGCTCGTGATTCTTGCACTTGTAGAGGATCGCGTCGGCGTACCCGACTCTGATCGTGATCCCCCGGCGCAGCTCCTCGGAATGCTTGGAGGTCCATACCCCCGTCAGGGCTTGGACGAGGGTGCTTTTCCCGTTGTCGACATGACCGAGGGTTCCGATGTTCACCTCAGGCTGCATGACGACCTTGTCAGCGGCCGCTTTCGCATCTTTCACCATAACAGGATTCACTTGTAAGCGCGGTATTTTATACTTGTGAGACTTGGGGAGAGTATATAAAAGTGTGTTCTCAAGTCGCGGTGGTGTCGAGCGACGCCACGCCTACTGACCTCGCGCTCAGATTGGAGAGACCCTGCGACGCCGGCGCGTTTTGGAGAGCGCGTCTTTTGACCGTCCTCGGCGTGTGGAAGCTTTTTAAGGACACGGCTGGGTATCTATCGTGATCGTGTTGGCGAAACTCGTCTTATGCCTGGGGATCGAGAGCACCGCCCACACCTTTGGGGTGAGCATCGCATCTGACGAGGGGCGCATCCTGGAGGACGCGAAGGAGGTCTATAAGCCTGCGCCGGGAGCCGGGATCCATCCCCGCGACGCGGCACAGCATCACTGCGCTGCAGCCCCAGACCTCGTCGCGAAAGTGTTCGAGAAAGCCAAGATTCGCCCCCGTCAGATCGATGCGGTAGCTTTTTCGATGGGACCGGGACTCGGCCCGGCGCTGCGGGTGGGTGCGACGATCGCACGGGCATTGGCGGTGTATCTGAAGAAGCCTCTCGTCGGCGTCAACCACGCCATCGGCCACATCGAGATCGCCTCGCTGACAACCGGTGCGAGAGATCCCCTGGTGGTCCTTGTCTCGGGAGGACATAGCGCGCTTGCGGCGTTTGCCCAGAATCGGTGGCGGATCTTCGGGGAGACGGAGGACATCACTGTGGGAAACCTCTTCGACATGTTCGCCCGGGAGATCGGCTACGCCTCGCCGGGGGGCCAGATCGTCGAGCAGCTTGCTAGGAAGGGGAGACGGTACGTTGAGCTCCCGTACACGGTGAAAGGGAACGACGTGGCCTACTCTGGCCTCCTGACCGCCGCGGTGCGGAAGGTTAAGGAGGGGGAGAGGGTGGAGGATGTCTGCTTCTCGCTTCAGGAGGTGGCGTTCGCCATGCTGACAGAGGCGACGGAACGTTGCTTGGCGCTTATCGAGAAGCCGGAGCTCTTGCTGACGGGGGGAGTCGCGGCGAACGTGAAGTTGCAGACTATGATGCGTCTGATCGCTCAAGAGCATGACGCGACCTTCAAGGTAGTGGATAGGAAGTTCAGCGCCGACTGCGGAGCGCAGATCGCGTGGACGGGGATCCTCGCCTACAAGTCGGGTGGGACGGTGAAGGTCGAGGAGAGCGTTGTGAGGCCGCGCTGGCGTCTGGACAACGTCTTCATTCCGTGGAGGGAAGGGTGACGTGCTGA
>Ga0116202_10002567_pt1 | contig 10902 bp, 13 predicted proteins | sample LakKivw325mmetaG_FD_94479 | JGI IMG/M metagenome (GOLD analysis project Ga0116202, IMG submission 94479) | Anoxic lake water microbial communities from Lake Kivu, Rwanda to study Microbial Dark Matter (Phase II) - Lake Kivu water 325m metaG | ecosystem: Environmental > Aquatic > Freshwater >... | reverse complement strand
TCAGAAGTCCACGTAATCTCCCCGGAAAGTCCGAAAATCGTTGGGCCTATCGGGAAACGTACTAGCATTATCGCCTACGTTCACTGTGCAACCCGTCGCGAACTCGAAACTCCCTCTCGCCGCACCACCATTGTATTCCATGGAGCCACTAGAAATCCGGCTTCTGCACTGCCATGTCATGCTGACCTTGCAATACGGCCCTAAGCTGAGTTGTGACCAAAATCCGTTCTTTTTCAACCGCGACATCGTTTTGCGTCTTCCAATAGCTGTGCAAGAGATAGTTTTGGTAGCATGGCTGATTGTTAAAGGGTTCGATTTATCTGCAATTGCTCTCATGACTGCTAAAGCACAAGGTAACAAAACGTGACAAGTCAGGTCGATTTGAGATGACAAACCGACTCGCCGGTCCATCACAAGGCAAGACTGCAAGAGCCGCAGGGTTGGCTTTACTGATCATGTTCCTCCTCAGTATCTTCGCTGAGTTTGTCGTTCTCTCCAAGCTTGTTGTGCCGGGAGACGCCGCAACGACAGCAAGTAACATTATGGCTAATGCAATGCCATTCCGCATCGGAATTGTTGCCTATCTGATCATCCTTGCGCTTGACGTGGTTGTCGCCCTAGCGCTTTACGTCTTGCTTAGAGGAGTAAACAGGAATTTCGCGTTGCTCACGGCGGTTCTTAGGGTGCTATACGCCGCTACAATGGGAATTAGCCTGCTTGCCCTAGCGTTGCTATTTGTAGATGCATACAACTATGGGAAACTCGTTGCATACGCATTCTTTATCCCCCATCTCCTAGTCGTTGGGTATTTGGTCTTCAGGTCGGGATACATTCCCAGAATTCTGGGTATCTTGCTGATGATCGCATCTCCCAGCTATCTGGTACTACTCTATGGAAATCTCCTCCTTCCTCAAGCATGGAGCCAAGCAGTATACCCGATTGTTCTGGTGCCTGCAACCATCTCGGAAATCTCACTTGGCCTTTGGTTTTTGCTGAAAGCTGGTAGAATACCCGGAATGAAATCCTAAAACTGATTCACTAAATCAGTTACAGTCCTTCCCGATGTTCTGCCGCCGACTGTCCCAGTCGTATCGTAGGATCTAATGCGTGCAGGCATAAGTTCGTGTACATGATTGAACTTGAAGAATGGTGGGGCCGGTGGGATTTCACCCAACTAGTTGGTGGGGTTAATTCGCCCGATTCGAGGTCAATGCTGACCCAATTGCCCTGTGCGCTCTCGGCTATCGCAGTGAGGTATCATCTTCACCGCAACTTTCCCGTCTGCGAATTTCGACCTGACTATTGGAATTCTTCTCCACCTCTGCCAAAGATCGAGAACTGTTTCCCTATCTACTCCGATCTTGCTCGCGATTTCATCCGCCGAACGTCCATCGCTCATTTCGTATACTTGCCTTTCTTCGTCTGTTCGCAGTATGTGTCGAAGCAGCTCCTCTTTTGAGAGCTTCAATTCCGAGTACAAGTTCCGAAGGTGCTCGTTGCTGAACTCGATTATCTCATCCAGTGGAAAGAAGACAGTCGGTTTGTAGATAATGACGCTGACCTCCCTTTCAGGCTTGCTCAGTATCCAATCCCCTATCCCCCAGAGAGCTTCACGATAGTGCGACCACACATTGTAAACGAAATTCCCATATTGATCTGCGCTGACGCTTCTGCGTTCTATCTCCAAATTCACCTCTTGCGATTTCAATTGCTTGACAAGGGCTTCCACATAATCTTCCAGATTTCTTCCCAGAAAGGCAACATCTATGCCCATTACACCGTACCGAATCATGAAGATCGTCATGGAGAAGCAATACATCGCCGCAAGAGATGCCATGCCCAGGTAGGCCAAGCCGAGCACAAACGGAGTTCTCTTCGCCGCGAACACTTCAGGGAAGAATTGCGTGTTTGCGAAGCTCAGCACGACACCCACAGCCCAAGCAACGAAAATGGATCGCGATAGCAATCTGAACAATCCATCCTTCTTGAAGAACCCGATCCCCCACAGAACCGGTGAGACGATCCCTATCAGCACATCAAGCTGCCTGACCCAAGCGGGGATTGCGGAAAAGACACCGACCAAGAGCACAACGGCCGTATACGACGGAACTATTATGCTCCCCACGATTGCGTCCTCCTTGTCCATTTGCTTCTCCGTTAACCGCCCGAACCTTCTGACACCGTAGTCAACTAACCCAGTAACTAAGGTCATCCAGAGAAGATATGTCGCGGCGAAGAACGCGATCCAAGCGACCCATTCAACGGCGTTGAATTCTACTTGGTAGTACGAGGATTCGGCCAGCAACACAAGGACTGGACAAAGAGGAAGGAAGACGAGAAACACAACCAATAACAGGGCCTTAGCAGGATCCAAGGGCGAGAGCCTCTTGGGCGACTCTCGACTACTAGAACTCGTTCCCGTTCTTCAACCTGTTGTTGGGAGGACTCCCGCTGCGACAGGATGCCTTCTCGGACTTGCCGCCTCCGTCAGGGCACCGAAAATCGGTCATTCGTTCATCATTAGTTTGCACTTTGCGTCCAGCATTCTGCTGTAGGTTTCCATTTTCACATTTGCTTCCCATTGCGGAATGCTGTCTTCTTGTTCGCTCAAGATGGTTTCGCGTAGTTCGTTGTTAGTAGGGAGCGCATTTCGTGCCCAATCCTTCACTTCCACTAGGCTCGCCATTCCAGGGTTGATTATCTTCATGGTTAGTCACTTCTTCTTGCGTTTCTTCCCGCCGATGAGTCTGATCTTCAGATCCTTCTTGGTTAACGTCTTCCCGAGCGCGTTTCCGAAAGCCTCCACCACTTTGCTGTGTAGAAGTCCAGTCATCTTCTCCGCTGGAAGCACAGCCAAGTCGCCCAACTCCAGAATCTGCGACCCCGTGTAGCCCGCGGTCTTTAGAAACACGAGTCGGCCTGACCTCAACAATTCCTTCGCTCTTTCTTCCCCAGCCTTTGTTGCTTCCGACACGCCGGCCACAAGCGAACCTCAGATGCTAGTCTGCTATAACACTTTCAGGCATTGAGATCATTATCTAAGAGCTGGGCACACTTATCCGCACATTGGCTCAAACCCAAGGCAACCCCGGCAAGACGCTTGGACGGCTCATCGGGAAATGTACTCGCGTTATCGCCACGGTTCATCTCCTTCTCCACCCCTATAGAACGAGCGCACAAACCTCTACACGACCACAACAACAGTACCCCCTTCCAACAGCAACCCAACGGAAAACGAACTGCAGGAAGTCAGAGCTAGGGTGATCACTTCTCATGCAAACTGATTTAGCATAGAGTCCCAGAGTCACATCTGGAAGCTTGCGAGATGTCAAAGAACGGTAGCTCTTTGGTCTCGTTCTTGTCTCTCGTTGCCATAGTTGTCGGCATCTTGTCTTTGTTTCTGCCGATGTACTGGGACTTGGGCAACAGAGTCAGCAGACTTGAGGGCGCATTCAGCGTGGCAGAGCCGCTTATGGGAAAAGCAACCATTACGCAGACAGTCATCGTTCAGACCGTGACGCTAACAACGACTTCTGGACTCGCTCCGCCTTTCTTCTATCTGTCGCCGGAAGCACTGTCAACACTCGGTTCGATCCTGGCAATAGTTGCCGGTCTACTTGCATCTCTGGCAACTTTTTGGATTCAGCGCAGAAAAAGCCCTACTGACTAGCCCTTATCGCCCCGGTTCATTGTCTCGGTCTCTTCAAAGTGATTATTCCTTTCAGCTCCACCGAAAGCATGCTCAGATACTCATTAACATGACCGTCCAGTTCTCCTTTGTACCAAAACACTGCACCATACCGCGCACCTCCGAGATCTCCCCGCTTTGCCTGCTCGCGTAGCTTCTTGACCTTCTGGACAAATCTCACGAAATCATTTAGCGTGACCTTTCCCCGGCTCCTGTATTTGCATTCTACCAAGTAGATTTCTTGCCTTATTCCTTTTATTCTATCACTGAAGCCCAGCCCACTTTTTCTTACCCAGAGGTCTACCTCCCCGTACCTCTTGCTCCTCTCTCTTGTTGTGACCACGAAGCCTCGCTTAGTGTAGTAGTTTCTTATCTCGTTCTCGAATTCGTGTCCGTCTATGACAGCCCGAAGCCCAGCTTTCTCCTTCTCAGCCTTCCTTGCGGAGACTACCTTAGGCGCTTCGAGTTTCATCCAGAACCCCAGCCCCCGGCCGTTATCTCTCGAAGGAGAACATATACGCCTTTTCGAATCATGGCATTGTATGCGCGAAATTGCACGGACACGACCTGGTTAACGGCCTGCTCGGATTGTCTAGGACGCTGACTCTTTTCTCTCGTCTCGTTAGCGTGGTATACCGATAGACCTTGATTGAGGAGATCGTCCAGCAAGCAACAAACACTACGACTGCAAGTGCACAACAGTCAATCGATCTGACCTCATTACCCGCTCTCCTGGAGCCTGGGCTTTCTCAGGAAGCTGAGCGCGACGACTAATGCAACTAAGGCGACCAGACTCGCTCCCATGGGAAATTCGGGGACAACTTGAAACGGGGACGCTGAGTTAGACGCGACTTGGTCGCCGACAACGACACTGCAGTAAACGCTATACCAGCCGTCTAGGAAATCGGCTCCAACCGTTATTGTTCTTGAAAAGCTACCGACCCCGTCAGTCGTCATGTAGCCAGTTGCCTTGACGTTGTTCCGGGAGTCTCGAAGCTCGAAGACCACAACTGCGTTTGGAACTGGGTTACCGGAGCTTTGTACCTGTCCCGTTATCGTTATGACTCCACCATGATCGTACGTTGTCTTGTTTGTCGCGACGCTGATTGTGAGCGTTCCCTGTCCCAAAACCGAAGGCACAGTCAAGAAGCTCAATATCAACAGAGATACCAAGACGAGACGATTCACCTTCAGGTCACCACGAAAGTTACTGCTCCCGATCCGTCTGGAACATAATGACCACCAGACGTAAGGAAATCGGTCAGAACCACGACCTCTCCCCTGAAGGTGCCTGCTGAGAGTGTTGACCCGAGGGGCATGCCAAGAAGCTGGGTCTGCTGTTGTCCAGCATTGAGCGATACCACTGATATTCCGAAGAAGATTGGAACGTTGTTGGGGTCATAGATCGTTAGTAGAATGTGAGCGTTGTCGAGGGGGAGGTTGCCGTCATTAGCCACCACGATCTTGACGAGGACGGTTTCGCCGCGCGAGAACGCCGACTTGGGGTTACCGGTCGAGTCCGTAGCCGAGAGGGTGATAGTGACGTGCGTGCGCCCCGTTTGCGCCTGCGAGACTGGGATGTTTGTGTGGACATCAAGGGTGATGTTGCCCTGGCCTCCGATCTTCGGTATTGTGGTTGAGGCGTAAGCTACGTATGTGCCAGTGTCACATGTCGAAGGTAACGCAAATTGGAACCGAGCGACCCCTATAGGATCTGTTATCGATGATCCTGTCGCTAGGACACTCCCCGACGGGGTGTGTATCTCAAAGATCACTGTCGCTCCGGGAACCGCGGCCGGACTACCTAACAGCAGTTGCACGACCGCAGTCGCTAGAACGCTATCCCCACAGGCATACGATGTCCTGTCAACACTGACTGCGAACCAGTATGGGTTGACCACCTGAAATGTTCCACTCCCATAGACGGGAGTGCCACAGGCACTATACGAAACCAGAACAGTGTAGGGAGGGATGTAGGTGCCGGATGACACGCTTGCCGGTATGACGTAGTCGTACGCGTAGTTCTTGTACCCAGCGGCGGACGGATCTGTAACAACCGTCAATATTGTAGACCCGTTGGGATCCAAGATTGAAAGATTAACCGCCAAGCCTCCCGCGCCGGTGTAAGTCCAAGTGCAACGGGGAGTGGAAATGTCTCCGGTGATATGCACCGTATCGCCTGCGTAGTATGTTGCCTTGTCAAAGTTGACAGATAGGTACCCTAGAGTAAGGTCATTGATGAGGGCGAAGGCTGCGCCGACCGACTCACCAGCATCCGTTGTGGTGGTCACAACATAGTTGCCAGAATCTGTGCTGGCGATAGTGAAGCCTCCCGTTAGTATCCCAGCCGAGATCGAGCATGCGGAGGAGCTGAAGAGACCTGATGGAGAAGACGACAGAGTACATGTGGTTCCAGCATAGTTCGACCCAGTAACCGTCACGACAGTCCCAGTTGGGCCGGACACCGGACTCAAGATGAGTGTCGAGATATACTCACCGGGACAACCAGGGCCGGGACAAGAAACACGGCCGGAGGTTATCGTACTAGTGATCGTTGTCGTAGTGACTGTGCTGGAGCTGGTCGCCGTCGTTGTCTCGCCGGAATATCCATTCAACGATAGAAACACTAGAGACGAAAGAAGCACTAGGCTGGTCAAGCTTCTCTGTGACAGAAGACGGGAGACTGGACTTGCCAAACGTTCCGCCCCAGTCTAATGGTCGCGTGAACCCCCTTTAGCATTTTCTCTTGTGTTGCTGTGTTGCATGACTACTCCAGGTGAGAACTCGACAATATGCTGTCTATTCTCCTGCCTACCTTTGGTTCCTAGCCTTTGGATTCGAAGACCATGAATTCGTCAGCGTTATTCGACTGTGACCCGACCCATTCAAGGCTCCCGCCGGTATGCTAGCTAGACTGGGTTTCCTTTTTCGTCGAAGTGTGTTGTGGTTTCGAGCCTTCTGAGTTTGATTTTCTCTTTGAAGTTCAGCTCCCGCCATTGAACGCGACATACACATGGAAGATAAACCACGACGTAACGACAGCTCAGACGGAGCCAACGGCCGTCCAGAAAACACTTGATCCGAGTAAGTCGGCTAACCAGCTAAGAGGCGCCCACAACTCCCTCGCAGACCTCATAGTCCCTCCACTATTCGACGTGTTGAAGAAACTTGCTCTGAGTTGACTGTTTAGTCGCAACATGCAAACTGAATAACCACTCTTCACTCTGCTGCTACTGTAATGAGATGCGAGCATGCCAAGTTCCAATCTGGAGCATCTCCGTTCTTTTGTTATGAACAGTGTCCTCGATGCCGCGCCGGTTGCAGACGAAGTCGAATGGTACCGTAACCATTGGAAACCTCGCCATGTAACAACGCTCCTTCTCGCTGAGTCTCATGTCCACACCTCAGCTGATGACTTCCGCCACATGTGGACTTACAAGAATCTAGGCGGGCATTTTGTCCGATTCGTCTATTGCCTGGGATATGGAGAAAATGAATTGTTCGTGGAACATCCGACGAATAACGAGCAAGGGACGCGACCCTACTGGGAGATATTCTGCGCTTGTGTTTCCGATGTAGAGTCGAATGACGACTTTGGCCTTCTGCGCAAGTCAACGGACAAGGAGCATAGAATGGAAGGAAAGATTCGGCTGCTCGAGAATCTCCGCGATCATGAAATCTGGTTAGCTGATGCTAGCCCAGTCGCGATTGATACGCTGAAGAGCGAAGTGAAGAAGGAAGTCATGAGAGAAGCATGGAACTGCTACACTGGCAGTTTGGTTGAGCAGCTCGCAAAAGATGGCTTGAAGAGAGTTGTGATTATTGGAAAGACAGTGGAAGGCGCCATCGGGAAGAATGTTGAACGATTGGGTTTACGGATCCACGTCATTCCGCAACCTAGTAGGTACACCCCTAAGTCCCAAAGATGGAAGTCATTCTCTCAATATTACGAGATATGCAATGCGAGCTAGCGCCCCAGTTGGAGATTATGGGACATGACACGGGTTCCTTCGGGCTACCGCTTTTCCAATCCTCACGATCGAGAGCCTCGACTCGAGTTACTCCTGAATGAATTCTTGCTCACTTCGCGCTCAAGCCTTTCCTCTGGCAGAGGCTTGGCAGAGGAAACCAAGAGACGACGTAACGCCTTTGATTACATATGGCAGGTACCATGTGCCCTTCGAGTAGCGCCATGGCTTCTCGTCTTTCAGCTTCTCCGCAACAAGCGACTTGAATCGATCCGTTGACTGAGTAACCCACTCGTCCAGTTCTCTTATCGCGTCCTCCTTCGCCGAAATGCCAGGAAGCTCGCCTTGCAGGATTTCGCGGATTCGCTCTAAGAGATCGTCCCGCCCCGTAGCTATGCAGCGGCTGATTAGCTCATCCCATTCCCGCCCTGACTGAGGCGGCTCGCTCTTTGGGCCCGGTCGCCTAATGTAGAAGAGATTCTGGTGAACATGTTGCCCATTTGGGCCATCACGTTTGGCTCGAATAGGAACCCTGTGAGGCCTGGTACAGTCACGATTGGGTAGAGCAATCCACTTTGCGGATGGGCGACATGACTCACGTTGCAATGAAAAGACGGGTCGGCATACCGCTCGACGATGCTGTTTACGCAGTCCTGCGAGTAGGAATCTAGGTTGGACGGTCTAGGCTCTTCCGGCTGCCACGAACCATTCTTCTTCGTGAAACCTATGAGAACGAATCCTCCCCCATGATTCGCAAGGGCAAGTATGGCCTGCGCCAGGTTTGCCTTGTGCTCCTCAGAGGATAGATCGAACCACCCCTTCAATTCCGTATCCAACTCTTCATGAGCTCGGCTGAGAAGAGCTTGAAGTCGCCTGAGACTATCGCCCTGCCCGGTCATTCAGCAGGATACCTTCTCGGAGTTGAGGCCGCCTCCGTCGAGTGTCAGGAATCGGTCACTCGTTCGTCATTAGTTTGTACTTCGCGTCGAGCACCCTGCTGTAGGCTTCCATTTTCACCATCGCTTCCCACCGGGGAATGATGTCACGTTCTTCGTTTAGGATAGCCTCACGGAGTTCATTGTCGAGGGGAAGCCGTTTTTCCGCCCAATCCTTCAGTCCTGCAAGGCTAGCGTTCTCTTCAGGCTTGATTACCTTCATGATTAGTCACTTCTTCTTCCGTTTCTTCCCACCGATGATCTTGACCTCCAGATCCTTCTCGGGTAGCGTCTTTCCGAGCGCGTTTCCGAAAGTATCATTAAGCATCACTGAGCACGAATTTCCGGTGGCACATTCTATGGTTAGCGAAGAAGAGGGCAAGAAATGGGTGGTGTCTTGGCTCAAATCCGAGAAATACAAGATTGTCAGTGTCAGTGGAGCGAGAGGTGCGCCAAACAGGAAACATAGCAAGGGCCGAAAACCGCTTGCTGTCACTCAACCCGATATTAAGGCTAGAAAAGGAACAGACTACTATTTCGTGGAAGCTAAAGGCGATCCACCGAGCATAACCAATCTATACACGGCTATCGGTCAGATTGTGACGAAGATGGTCGCGTCAACACCAACGAAATTTGCAATTGCTCTGTCACCAAGCTACAAACAGTATTTGCACCTATTTCCTCCTGAAGCTCAGGCGAAATTCAAGATCAAAATACTGATGCCTGAGACAGAGAAGAAACGCCTTCCTGAGGTAATCGAGATTCCGAAGCCCGAATAGCTAGGCTAATAGACGCCGGACAGTTCAGCTCAATTTCGTGAAGACCCATGACAAGGTGGGCCTGCCCAGGGGCAGAAAATCAAATAAGCCCACCTTTCGTACCTCATAGCTAGCGTAAGAATGACCCAGCGGGTGTGAGTGGCTCGCCCTAGCCGAGTCTTGCGGTAACTGTCACGCGCACTTGAGGGCCGTGAATCAGGTTCCCTGCTCGGTTACGCGGGGAGCCATTCCTCCCGCAGGGTCGCTTATTCTTGAGAGGATTTGACACATAAGTTCTTCCTCATGATACGCAAATGAAAATGGTTCATATTTCAGGCGATGGAAGGCATCCCATTCTTTTTTAGGCGTCGAAGCGTGCACAAGCACCTGTCGTTGTTGCGTTCCATATGGAGGTTGTCGAAAGCCTATGGAGAGCAGAGGTGGAAGGTGGGTCATCGAATGGATGATGATGAAGCGAGATACCTGATTGACCAATTTAACAAGTTTGCCTCATGGAGAGTAAGGTATTTTGAGATTCTTTTCCCCTATCTCGCGGTGGGCGTAGCGATAGCGGCCCTGTACTTTTCTTCCGTCGTCGAAAGTAGCTCGACAAACCGTTCGATTATCGCGTTCGGTTTTCTCGCGTTCCTGATCATAACGACCGTACTCGCATTGGATCGACATACCAGATACAGGGAGGAACTAGTCCTTCTAGAAGGTCACCGCTTCAAATACAAATCGCTGCCAGACAGTGTGATGTTCAATCGGATTGTCGAACGCAAGTTCAAGCCGAAGGATTTGAAGGAGCTACTGAAGAGAGAAGAAGAGAGGTTACTGAAGGAGACTCAGCCGAGCAGCATACATTCCAAAACTATTGAAATCACTCATCTTCCATGAGGGTTCAAATGGTTCAAGTCAGATTGCGCAGCTACTTGCCTCGCTGACGTCCTAGGTGCCTGGGTTCCAGACCCAATTCCTGTAGCGTTCTGTTTTCCATTTCCCATCTCTTTGGTGCCGTTATAGGCCACTCGTAATAGATTGAACCCAGCCATACAGCTACGAAGCTGAGCAAGGCAACCAACCAGCCTGGAAACCATGCCACGGCGGCGAACTGCGGTGAAATGCCTATGCCGAGCACTGTAATGAGGAACAGCAGGATCCATTCTCGCCTTTCTGCAAAAGGAATCCAGTTGAGTGCTCTAATCCATCTTTCCCTGATGTGTTCGTAGACGCCTTTGTTTACGTCGCCTGCCCAGAACCCATCAAAAATATCCATGAAAGAGTGTAACCAGGCCCCGGCAAAGAAGCATGACCCAACAATCGAAGCCACCAGAATAGGCGGAAAAAGATAACCCAGAACTATCAGAAGGATCGCCAATACTCCACATCCTAGGGGAAAGTGGAAGGTCTTTCTGTGGCTGAAACCGTACTGCTCGTATCGATCTATGTCGGGCACGAATCCACCTACAAGACCGACCAACACGAAACAAACACTCAAAGACAAGATTTCTGATGAAGTTCCTGGAAAGAGCTTCATTGCAGACAACGATAAG
>Ga0116202_10002566_pt1 | contig 10903 bp, 10 predicted proteins | sample LakKivw325mmetaG_FD_94479 | JGI IMG/M metagenome (GOLD analysis project Ga0116202, IMG submission 94479) | Anoxic lake water microbial communities from Lake Kivu, Rwanda to study Microbial Dark Matter (Phase II) - Lake Kivu water 325m metaG | ecosystem: Environmental > Aquatic > Freshwater >... | reverse complement strand
GATGACGGCCGGCTATGGACCCTTTGTGACGGGTACAATGTTCCACCAGGAGAGGCCCGCACCGTCGACTCACGTGTTCATTTCTGGTGGAGCGAGGACGATGGGCAGACCTGGTCGGGACCCGAGCCCACCTCGATCTTTGGCATCGTGCCCGACAAGCTCTGCGTGACCCATCGTGGCACCTGGCTGGTCGCCGCCCATATTCACGAGACCCGGCATGGCTTCATCGTGCAGTTCGTGTTCCGCTCCGAGGATCAGGGCCGAACGTGGGAGCCAATCGTGGTGTGCGACCAGGAAGGGTTGAACCCGTGCGAGGGCAGCATCGTCCAGTTGCCTGACGACGGCACGCTGGTCTGCTACATGCGGGAGAACTCCGGGCGCGGCTGGCCGGGCCCCAAGTGCCTGTCGCATGATGACGGGCGCACCTGGGAAGGGCCCTACCTGACCGACATCATTGGCTGCCACCGTCCGGTCGCCGGGCTGCTGCCCAGCGGCAACATCATGGTCACCCACCGGCACACCTGTCGCGGGCGGATCGGCAGCGCGCGCAACTTCTTCGCCTTCCGCGAGAGCTTGGACAGCGCCCGGCAGACCGATCCCTCGCAAGGCGGTGGGATACTGCTGCCCCTCGATCACGACCGCTGGGAAGCTCCCGACCAGGGCTACTCCGGCTGGGCGGTGTTGCCGGACGACCGCATCTTCGTCGTCAACTACATCCGTGATGACGGGCCGATGGCCCAGATCCGCGGATACTTCCTGACGGAACAGGATTTCTGAGAGATGCGCCGAATAGGGAGACCGGGGCGGCACATCCAACGCTGCGCAGCCGAGGCACAGAGATGAAGAACAAGCGAGTTCTGGTCGTGGATGACGAGGTGGCCATCGCCAGGCTAGTCGCCCTGATCGTGGGCGAGATGGGGTGCGAGGTGGATACGGCGAACAACGGCGCCGAGGCCCTTCAGAGGATCAGCCAGAACAAACCGGACCTGATCATACTCGACCTGATCATGCCGGTGATGACGGGCGAGGAAGTCATTCAGGAAGTCCAGGGCAATCCGGACCTGGCCGACATCCCCATCGTGCTGCTCAGCACGCGGCCCAGCGCTCGCGGCTACCGCATTGACGCCTTCCCCGTCATCGCCAAGCCCTTCGAGCCTGCGCAAGTCAAGGAGACCGTGCGCAGCGTGTTGGGGGAAGGGTAGGCCATGTCTGAGGCCCCCCCGGTCGTGCTCATCGTCGAGGACGAGCGCCCCATCGCTACGCTGCTGGCGAAGCTGGTCGAAGGGTGTGGGGTGGAAACAGCCATCGCGCACAACGGCGCCGAAGCCCTACGCTGGATGATGCTCCGGCGTCCGGATCTCGTCTTGCTCGACCTGATCATGCCCGTCATGAGCGGGGAGGACGTGCTGGGCGAGATGCGGCAGAATCCTCGGCTGGCCGACGTGCCTGTGATCGTCATCACCACCAAAGACATGATGCCCGACTCCCCGCCCCTCGACGCGGAACTGCTGCAGAAGCCGTTCGCGCCGGCGGAGGTCAAGCAGCGCATCCGCGCGATGCTCAAGCTGCCTCCGCCCCAGGCCTGAGGCCGAGTTGCCGCCCGGCGCTCCACGCCCGCAACCTCTCTTGGAGAAGCGATCCTGATGGACCTCGACCGCATATCATCCTGCACCTATCCCGTGCGCGAACTCGACCCCGGCGCCGCCTTCGACGTCATGGCCGCGGCTGGCGTTCACAAGGTGGACCTGTGGGGCAACATGCCGCACTTCTCGCTGGTGTCGGTCGCGTGTAGTCTGGACGATCTGCTCAGCAAGGCGCAGGCTGCCGGAGTATGTGTCGCCAATCTGGGAAGCTACCCGGGGCGCGCCTTCGCCAGCGACAACCCACTGGTGCGCGCCGCGGAGGTCAAAGCCCTTGAGGCAACACTCTGCGCCGCCAAAGCCCTGGGCGCCCGCTCGATCCGCATCATCCCCGGCAGCGGCGAGGACCCCGCGCAGATCGAGCGGATCGCCCCGTGTTTCGCCGAGGGGGCGCGAACAGCCGAACTGCTCGGCATCTACATGGGCATGGAGAACCACGCCGGCAGCATCGCTGGTTCACCCGAGCACGCCCGCGCGCTCTGCCAGGCTGTCGGTTCGCCCTACTTCGGCGTACTCTACGAGCCGGCCAACCTGATGCACGGCGGCGTGGACTACCAGCAAGCCTTTGACATCTTCCACGACCACATCGTCCACATCCACGTCAAGGACGGCAAGGTCGGACCTGATGGCTTCGCCCGCACTCACCTGGGCGAAGGCGACATTGACTACCGCTGGGTGATTGACAGCCTCGAGAGCATCGGGTACAAGGGCGACTATGCCCTCGAGTACGAGATCTGCGACCTGGAAGCCATCGAGACCGGCCTGCCGCGCTGGGTGGAGTACTTCGAGGTGCTGTAGGCGGAGGCGGCCAAGCCATGGCCAAGCGATGTCCCCACTGCGGGGAGACAAGCGACGCTGACAACATCTGCACCTGGTGCAGCAGGTCCCTGGTGGCCGAGCAACCGGCTGCTCCCGTCGAGGGCGGGGCCGCCAGGCCGTCCGCAGCGGGCCCCGGTCCGGCCCCGACCCGGCCATCCGTTGCGCCGACCACCGGACCCGCGCGACCCAAGCCGGAGGCGGTCCCGCAGCCCCGTCCGCTCTGGCCCTACTTCGTGGGTGCGGGGGTGGCGCTGGTTGTGGTCGTGCTCGTCGCTCAGTTCGTGGCCGTGAAGGCCGCCGCCGGGCCGCCGCCTGAGCCGGCCGATTGGGGCACTCAGCAGAGCAAGACGAAGCTGCTCTCCGTCTTAGTGCCCGGCAACTACAAGTTCTCAACCTCCGGCTCGGCGGGCACCTACGAACAGGTGACGGTCAAGGCGACCAAGTTGTGTCGGGTGTACGTTGATGGGAACGCGACCAAGGGCGCCATGAGCGACGTCTCGGCCGCCACCGCCCGCATGACTGAAGACACGGGCCCGGCGACCGTAGTACGCAGCGCCGAGGGGCGGTTCCATGCTGCCCAGGGCGAGCTCCACAAGCGCAAGGACCCGAGCTACGCGGAAGAGGGCCAGATGGGGGAATGGAGCTTTGCCGGCATGCCGGGCGCCTACTCGGAGTACGCGAGTGTCAAGAAAGTGGGCCTGCTGGCCGTAAGGATGAAGGGCTGGCGCCTCTCGTGCATGGGGGGCGACTACGGCTATCAAGTGTGGGCCGAGGCCCCGGCGACGCAGTGGGAGGAGTTCCAGCCCACCGCCCGTAAGATCCTGGAGAGCGCAAAGCTCAACCCCCAGAACTGACGCAGGTGAGGGCGCGCATTGCGGCGAAGAGCCGTGCTGCTGAGCCGATTGCCTGGAGAGAGAATACGCATGAAGTTCGGCTGTTCGACGCTGCTGTTTGGTGGCCACGATCTTGATACCGCCATCTCTGGCATCAGCGAAGCCGGCTACAAGGCCGTGGAGTTGGGCGCCATCCCCGGGATGGGCGAACACCTGCGCGTCGGCGAAGACCCCGCCGCCTATGCGGCCATCCAGGAGCAGTTGGCGTCGGCCGGGCTGGCGCTGGAGTCGGTCGGTGGCAGCGGTGCCCTCGGCTCCGATCGCTTCGCCCCGCTGATGGAAGCCGCCGGTCTGCTCGGGGCTCCGTACCTGACGCTGGGCACCGGTGGCGCCTCCGATGATGAGGCCTCCTGGGAGGAAGTCGTCGCGTTGATCCGCGACGTCCTTCCGCTCTGCCAGCGTACTGGCGTCAAGCTCTCCGTCAAGCCGCATGTGCGTTCGGCTGTCTACAGCATTGCGTCGGCCCGTCGGTTCATGCAGGAAGTCCAGAGCGAATGGGTCGGCCTCAATCTGGACAACACGCACCTGCAGCGTGTGGGGGAGGATCCGATCCGGGCCGTCGAGGAGCTGCGGGACTGGGTGTTCACCGCGCGCATCCGCGACTACCTGTCCGACGATCTGAGCATCGGCCCGCTCGAGCACCAGATTCCCGGTCAGGGCCGGGCCGACGTGCGCGGCTACTATGACGCACTCACGCAGGTTCCGGGTCTGCAGTACGTCGTCTTGGAGATGGTCGGGACCAGGGACCTTCCCCTCAGCGACGTGCAGCGCATCGTGGGGGAAGCCCTCGTCGTTCTGCAGAGCTATCAGTAGCATCGAACTCATCTGAGGTAGCCGCTCTTGTCCGACCTACAAGTGCGCCCGCTGAGCGCGCCCGAAGTCAGCAGTCTGCGCAACGTCATGGCCTTCGCCGTGCTCACGCACGTGCTCGACCTGATCACCACGCACTTCCGCGACCCGACTCTGTCCCACGAGGGCAACCCCTTCTACGTCCTCGCCGAGCACCTCGGGTACGGTGGTTGGGCCTTCCTCGTCGTCACCAAGGTCTTCCTGGTCGGGGTGCTGGGGGTGGCCTTCTGGTGGTACCTGGGGATCCGCCACCACTACCTGCCCGACAAGATCGTGCGCAGCCCGCGTTCGCTGATCTGGTACGGCATGTGGGACCGCAAGCCCTACCCGCGCTCGATGTGGGCCCGGCTCTTCAACCGGCGCAAGCTCAAGTACCTGGGCGTGGTCCTCGCCGGCATTGCCCTGCCGGCCAGCGGGAGCGCGGCGTTGTTCATCTCCGTGGACAACGTGACGTGCGCGTTGGGCCATGCGTTCTCGATGCAGGTGGCGTCACAACTCCTGCTGGCGACCATCATCGCCACCTTCATCTGGTGGTACTGGGCCTACTGGCACTACTACCAGCAGCAGGTCCGTCTGGGCGTGATTCGCAATGGCAGCTGACATGCGGTCGCTGCAACGACGGCAGAGCATCCTCCACCATGTTGATTGACGCCAACACCTGCTTCGGCCTCTGCCCGCGCGGGGGGCGCGACCTGTCGCTCGCCACGTTGCTGGCTGTGTTGCGGCGCCACGAGGTAGACCAGGCGCTGGCGTACAGCCTACGCGGCGTCGAGTACGACTTCCTCAGCGGAAACGAGGAGACGCGCCGGGTCTGCCAGGAGCACCCTCAGCTTCTGCCCGTCGCCACTGTCCACCCCGGGCGGCATGTGCACTGCCGCGACGAAATCCTGCGCGTAGCGGACGAGGGCTTTGCGGCGGTCCGCTTCTTCCCGGACGTGCAGGGCTGGCCCATCGTCTACCAGCCCTTCCTGGACCTCTGCGAACTGCTTGCCGAGGTGGGCCTGCCGATCATCTTGCCGGCCGGGCCCCCCGGCCAGCAGACGGTCATCGGCGAGCGCGTGGGCCCGCTCGGCATCAACGTGCTGCTGATCGGGTCCGGCTATGGCACCAACGCCGAGACGGCCTCGGTGCTGGCTCGCTGGCCCAGCCTGTACACCGAGTCGCACATGTACGACACGCCGGGCACGCTGGAGTATGTGGGCGAGGTAGCCGGTTTCGATCGGCTCGTCTTCGGCAGCAACAGCCCCGACCGCAGCTTCGAGGCGGCGTACCACCACGGCGCTTGCGCCCACTTCACCGCCGGTCAGCGGGCCGACTTCCTTGCCGGCAACCTGTTGCGCTTCCTCGGGCGGGGGGGCGACTGAATGCAGAAGATTGACGTGCATGGCCACTTCGGCCTCTGGAACTTCCCCATCCCCGGTACCAACCGGGTCGAGCACCTCCTGGCCCTGTGCGAGCAGCACGACATACGTCACACCGCGTGCTCCTCTGTACTGGCGCTCTGTTACAGCATGGAGGAAGGCAACGCCGAGATCGCGGCCGCCTTTGCCGGCCACCCGCAGTTGCTCGCCTACGTCTATGTGAACGCCAACTTCCTGCCCGAGTCGGTCGCGGAGATGGAGCGCTATCTGTCGCTGCCCAACTTCGTGGGCGTGAAGATCCACGCCTCGTATTCGGGGGTGAACAACGCCGACTCGAAGATGCAAGACTTGATGGCGGAGATCGCCCGGCGGGCACGGCTGGTCAAGATCCACAGCGGCGGTCCCGACGTGTGCGGTGTGCTGGCGCGGTGGGCCGAGCAGTACCCGCACGTCAACTTCATCATCGCCCACGCGCTGGGCACGGCTGTCGAGGACGCAGCGCGACTGGCCGCGTCACACCCCAACCTGTACCTGGAGTTCTGCAGCAGTTGGGCCGGAGCGGGGAAGATCGCGCGGGCACTGGACATCTGCGGCGCCACGCAGTTGCTCTTCGGGACGGACATGGACCTTATTGACCCCGCCTTCGTCATCGGGCAATATGAGAGCGCCGGGTTGACTGAGGAACAGAAGCAGGCCGTCTACTGGGACAATCCCCGCCGGGTGCTGGGCCTGGATGCCGGATAGGGAGGCGCGCGTCGTGCCGCCCCCTGTTACTGTTGCCCTCGCCTTGTGGGCGCTGAGGAAATGAGGAGGAGTTGTGCGCATGGCCGATGTCATGCAGTCCATTCGAGAACGTGCTGCCAGCCTACACAAGAAAGTCGGGTTGCCGGAGGTCGCGGACCCGCGGACCATTCGGGCCGCTCGCCAGCTCTGCGATGACGGGCTCGTTGAGGTCGTGCTCGTCGGTAAGCCCGACGACGCCGCAGTCGCGGCCGGGGAGGGGAGCTGCCGGCTGGACGACCTGACCATCGTCAACCCCCTGGATGAGGACATCCGCAGCCGTTGCGCGCGGCTGTTCTACGAGCTGCGCAAGAGCAAGGGTGTCACCGAGGACCAGGCCTGGGAGCAGGTCGCCGAACCGCTGTATTGCTCGGCCTGTCTGCTGAAGATGGGCGACCTCGACGGCACGGTGGCGGGGGCCGTCAACTCCACGCCGAACGTGCTGCGGCCGCTGCTGCAGATCGTCAAGACCGCGCCCGGCTACGAGACCGTTTCCAGCAGCTTCATCATGGAGACGCGGGTGCACGACATGGGGGAGGACGGGGCGTTGCTCTTCGCGGACTGCGGCGTGTTGCCCAACCCGACGGCCGAGCAGCTCGCCGACATCGCGGTCACCACCGCCGAGTCGGCCCGCGTGTATCTGGAGGCCGAGCCGCGCGTGGCCATGCTGTCGTTCTCGTCGAACGGGTCGGCCAAGCACCCGGACGTGGACAAGGTGCGCGAGGCGCTGGCGCTGGCCCGGGAGAAGGCCCCGCAGTACCTGATTGACGGGGAGATGCAGGCCGATGCCGCGCTGGTGCCGGCGGTCGCGTGGGCGAAGTTCCCCAACTCCGAAGTCGCCGGCCACGCCAATGTGCTGATCTTCCCGGACCTGGACGCCGGCAACATCGGCTACAAGCTGGTGCAGCGTCTGGGCATGGCCGGGGCGTACGGGCCGCTGGTGCAGGGGCTGGCGCGGACGGGCCTGGACCTGTCGCGGGGCGCCACGCCGGAGGACATCTACAATGTGGCCGCTGTCGCCGCCCTGCGGGCCGCGCACTTCAACGTGCCGCCGACGCCGGTGTGAACTATGTGTCACACACAAGGGGGATGCTGTAGGGCGCCCTACTCCGCCCTCTTCTCCTCCGGCCATAGCGCCCCGTACAGCTCCGGCCGACGCTGCTTGATGATCGTCGCCCGCAGGTCGTTGTATTCCTTCGGCATCTGTGTGTCCTGGTACTCCGGCAGGTAGCCGCCCGGCTTGCGCTCCGTCCATTCGCGGGCGTAGCGCCGCGGCCGGTCGTGGTCCAGATCCACCACCGCCGTCACGATCCCGTTCCCCAGGTACTCGCTCTGCGCCACCGGGATGCCCGTCGGCTCGACGATGGCGCTGCGGTGCTGGGGCTCGCTGGAGCGGTGGGTGCATTCGACGCGGAAGAACCCCGCGTCCATGCAGCGGCTGATGTTGCGCAGGTTGCGGTAGATCGCGTCCGGTCCCCAGTCCTGCGTCAGGTCGAACATGATGTCCGTGTCCATGATCCCATAGCAGCGGTCCAACTCGACGAGCGCGTTGTCGGCGCAGATGCGTACGCCAATGCGGCCGAAGTCCGTCTCGATGACGCCGGGGCCCTCACCGATGATCTGCTCGGGGTGCGTCGAGATACACTTGAAGTACCGGCCGACTTCCTGGCCGTCGCGGCCGTACAGGATGCCCTCGTTGCGCTCCAGCCGGTCCACGACGCCCCCCACGAGCACGTACATCTTGTGCTTGGCGGCCTGCTCGCGGATGCGCCGCAGGTTGTCCTGCGCCTGGGTGGTGCGCTGTGCGATGTGCTCCTTCGTTCCTCCGCTGATCCACACCATCTCATACGTACACACGATGTCCGCGCCCATCTGGCCGCACTGGTCGAGCTTGGCGATGAGGTCATCAATGCCCACGTGGTTCTCGATGGCGCAGATGCGGATCTTGCGCTTGGCGTACTGCGTAGCGGCGCCATTCATGGCGCCTGGGGGCGCGATAGATCGCGCCGCTACCGGCTCGACGAGCATCTTGAAGCCGGGGTACTTCTGGCTGATCGGCCCGCGCCCGGGCCCCATCAGCTCGCTCTTGGGGATGACGGCGGTGGCGACGCTCCCCTTGCGCGTCGTGTACGCGATGGGCATCCCCTCGCGGTTGATGAGGTATGACCGGCCGATGGCGCTGCCGCGGTAGGTCGGCATGAAGTTGGTGATCCACCCCGGCTCGGCGCGGGCGTAGCGGCTGCAGGCGATGAAGACGCTGTAGTCCTGCGCCCGGCCCTGGCTGGGGTAGTCCTGCAGCCACTCGTCCTCCATCGGCTCGCGCTCCTGGCTCCAAAAGATCATCCGCGCGCCCTTGGCCGCGTACACGTGGTCAACGTCCGCGAAGTGCCGGTCGCTGCCGATGCGCATGGCGATGGGGCCGAAGTCGGTGGGGAACACCGGCAGCTCATCGCCGAGGGTCATCGTCTCATCGGGCAGCTTGTGCGACTTGCGGTACTTGCCCACGATCTCCCCCTGGCGGTTGCACAGGAACGACGTGACGTACGTCTTGCCCCCGTCGGTCTCCCGCACGTTCCCAATGACAACCATGTGGCGCATCTTGGCCCGGCCGGCGATGGCCTCACTGATGGGCCCGGGGATCGGCTCGCCGTCGGTCTTGACGCACTCCATCGGCAGGCAGACGACATCCGAGCCGGCGGCGGCGGCCTCGTCAAGGCGGTCGAGCACGAAGGGCAGCGAGCGGCCCTCGTCCGAGTGCGGCAGCGTCACGACACTGGCGCGCACGCGGGCGAAGCGCCGCCGCTGCGCCTCGGCTTCCAGGCGCTGCCGCGCCCCGGCCGCGCCGGTGATCGTCACGTCATCCACGAAGATGTCGGCGGTGACGTTGGGGCTGGTGCCGACGGCCACGATCAGCCCCGGAATGAAGCCCTCGTCCGCGTCGCGCTGGCCGCCCTCGCACCACTTCTTCATCTCGGCGTACAGGCTCTTGACGGTCACCTGCTGCCACTCGGCGGAGGGCCCGACGCCCGGCCCGTGGACGATGAACCCGAAGGGGCTGATCGGCACCTTGAGGCTGACGGGCACGTTGGTCTTGACCCACAGCGAGGCCTCCTGCAGCTCGCTGAGGATCGGCACGGGCGCGGGGAAGGTGACGGTGTAGTAGGTGAGCTTCGCCTGGGTTTCGGGGCCGTACTGGAGCTTGAGGTGGAAGCCGGCGCCCGCGCGGCCGCAGTCCGGCGCGGCGGCGTTGACGAGCACCTGCGGCTCGTCGCCATAGATCTTGGGCAGCGGGTTGGCCCAGCCGGTGAAGTCCACGCGGGCGAGGTCCTCGGCGGCCAGGGCCGTCGGCAGGGCGAAAAGACAGATGATGAGGGTGACACGGCGCATCGTGAGGCGCCTCCCGAACAGAGTCGTTACCCCCATGCGAACGGCTGAAGTTTCGGAATGCGCCTGGCGAATACCTGTGTCCAAAATGCGGCAAATAAGAAATTGTGTTCAAAGATGCACCAAACAGGCGATTGCTGTACCTGCGTATATAGAGGGGCGCATCACGCGGCGTAGTGTGTCGTGTGCCGCTACCCCTGTCTTTGCGGCGCAAGGAGGCCGGCATGGCGGCGAGCCTGATTGAGCAAATCAAAGAGGAGGTTGCGCGAGATGTCCGAGGCTGCTACACCAAAGTGTGGGGCGAGCCCGTCAAGGAAAGCTGGGGCAAGCTGCACTACGTGTGCCCCTATCACAACGACACCGACCCCTCGATGTTCGTCACCCGGCAAGGACCCCACGCCGGGAAGTTCCGGTGCTTCGGGTGCGGAAAGCACGGGGACTTCATTGACGCCGTCGGAGACCTCGACCGCGCTGCTGCCTTGGTCGGGATACGACGGGAGAGTGCTGACCGTGGATCTGTGGGTGGCGGTGCGGTGGGACGCCCTGACGCCGGAGGAGCAGAAGGCGGTGCCGGCGCTGATCAAGCTGGTGGATGCCCTGGGGGGGACGGCAAGCCTGGGGCACTGCCGGGTGCGGGCGGTGCCGAGACCCGATGGGACATCCGAGACAGTGTTGGAAAAGTCGTTGCCACCCACGTCCGGGTAGACCTGCCGGACGGGAAGAAGAAGTTCCGCTGGGAGCGCAACGGGGCGAACGGTCTGCAAGGCAAGCCGTCCGCCGACCTGCCCCTCTACAACACGCACCTGCTGATGGCGGTGCCCGAGGAGTACACCCCCATCGTCTTGTGCGAAGGCGAGAAGGCCGCCGACGCCCTGACTGCCGCCGGGCATCTCGCCCTCGCCACCGTGACCGGGGCGAACGCACTCCCGTCGCCCGCGGTGCTCGGCGTGCTCGCGGGGCGGCAGGTGGTGCTGTGGCCCGACAACGACGAAGTCGGCTGCATCCACATGAAGCTCGTGGCCGAAGCCCTGTGCAAGCTGAATGTGTGTGTCGCGTGGGTGGACCCCCAATTCTGCGCCCTCCCCGAGCACGGCGATGCGGCGGACGTGGCCGACGAGGCCGACCTCACGGCGGCGATCAACGCCGCGACCCCGTACACGCCGGACTTGCACGGGCT
>Ga0116202_10002565_pt1 | contig 10903 bp, 10 predicted proteins | sample LakKivw325mmetaG_FD_94479 | JGI IMG/M metagenome (GOLD analysis project Ga0116202, IMG submission 94479) | Anoxic lake water microbial communities from Lake Kivu, Rwanda to study Microbial Dark Matter (Phase II) - Lake Kivu water 325m metaG | ecosystem: Environmental > Aquatic > Freshwater >... | reverse complement strand
TTATAAATTAATAGCTATTTAAGATTAAAAAGCTATGGAAGAAAGAAAAATAACAAGCATAAAAACTCATACGATAAAAAAGAAGGTATATGATATGGCTAAAAAGAGTCTGTAGCTGGACGCCTGATTAGCTTACTGAATAAAAGTAGCCCGGGAGGTAAAATGCCCGGGTTATTTTTTTAATTCTTCCGGGCACTGTTCAAGCTGGAGCTTAAAATCCATATAGTTTTCGTTCCTGTATACTTTAAGTTCTATTATTTCGCCGCAATTATTCCTGAGTATCTGTGTGAGCAGATCAAAAGGTGTCTTAATTTGCTTTCCCTTAAATTCAGTTATTACATCCCCTGCTGCAAGCCCTGCTTTTGATGCAGGAGTATCAGGGACCACTTCTTCAATATAAACACCTGGTATATTTGTATTGTTGAGGCCCATCATTATACCGATAAATGGTATCCTTGGTTCACCATATTTTATAATCTGGTCAGCAATATTTGTTGCCGTATCAGAAGGGATGGCAAATCCTATGCCTGCGCTCGCCCCTGAAGTTGAAAAAATAAGAGTATTTATGCCGATGACCTCTCCATAAATATTTATAAGAGGTCCCCCGCTGTTTCCCGGGTTTATTGCAGCATCAGTCTGAATAAGGTCAACTATGGGCATCTGGTCAGAAGCTGCGGGTATGTTTCTGTTCTTGCCGCTGATTATACCTGTAGTGACTGTCTGCTGTATGCCAAAAGGGCTGCCGATTGCCATTACAAAATCCCCGACATTCTGGTCCTCTATTGATGCAAATTCTGCTGCCTGAAGGCCGGTAATTTCTATTTTTATTACTGCAATGTCAGTCTCGGGGCTTGCACCCACCAGTTTTGCCTCATGGCTGGTCCCGTCTGCAAGGGTAACAAAAAGTTCAAAAGCACTTCCGGCAACATGATTATTAGTTATAATATATCCGTCGCTGGAGTAAATAACTCCGGACCCCACACCTTCAGATACTCTTTCATTGCCGAAAAAATCCTCCTGTTTTACAAAAACAGCAATATTTACAACTGAGGGGGTCACACTTTCAACAAGGTTATTTATCTCAAGATTGAATTGCTGAAGCTGTTCGCTATCGCCCGAGAGCCTGAATGGAATATTTGTTGTTTTTTCAATATTATTTCCCAGATTTTTAATCTGTTCAGTAATTTTCCCGGTATCAAGATTAATACACCCGGTAATTAAAAAAACTGCAATAAATAGAGGGATAATTATTGCAAAAGCAACTTTTATCATAAAACTTCCCGGGATATTTTTTTTACCTGTTTTTTTACCGGATTTATTATTCAAGCTGACTCCCTTATATACTTAAAATGACTTTAGAGAACTTTCTCAAAAAATTATGTCCTTAATAAGGTGCATGTTCTCTGCAAACCTGTAGCCTTTCATATTTGCATCTATAATAGCCGATTTTTCTGAAAGCCTATCAGCGATTTCCTTATATTTCCAGGTCATTGCTACGGCAAGCTCGAGTGTTTTGACCCTGTCGTCACGCGAAGCTATTATATCAATAGTCGACCAGGAGTTATAGTTTGTTTTATTTAAAAAGTAGAAGAACTCGAGCACTTCCCAGAAATTTACTGTTCCAAGCACCATGTCAGGGTCAGCATCTTTATAATTATCATTAAGATGTATCTGGAAGAGTTTTTTATGCAAGTCGATAAGCATAAGTGATTCAGCAATGCTTTCACCTGCCATCATGGCATGGCCCAAATCAAGCGCGCACCCGACATTTTCAAGCCCCACATCATTAATAAAAGCCAGAGCTTTACCAGTGTCGCTTATAAGCTGTTTCTGTCTGGGGTCCTTTGATTTTGCCTCAATTGCAATCTTTACTGTTCTGTCATACTCGCCTATTTCCCTGACAGTTTCCACAAGGTATTTCCATGAATCCCTGTAGTCTGACTGGAATGGATAATCAAAACCGTCGTGTGCGGGCCAGAGAAGAACGCTGTCTGTCTTAAGCTGTCTGCCCATGTCGATGCTTTCCTTTAACATTTTCACTGCTTCTTTTCTTATTTTTGCATCATTTGTGCTGAAGGCACCATCGCGCCATTTCCTGTCGCTCCACACCTCAGGCTCCATCACAGATGGCTTGAGCCCATAATTTGCAAGGAGCCTCAATAATTTATCAGGATCTGATGGCAGAGGGTCCGTAGGATAAAAAATCACGAGCCCGGTTAGCCCTTTTATTTTTGAGAAAACATCAAGTTTTTCCTCAAGTCTCATATCATCAAAATATCCGCCTGGCACATATCTTTCTGCATATGTTCCAAGGCACCATAAATGCGCGTCTACTTTAAGGTCCATTTTCCCTCCTCAATAATATTTTCATTTAAAAAAATCAGCAGGGCCAGAATATGGGCCACCCTGCTGATTTATCAATAATATAACTGCAATGTTTTGTATGCAAATTCTTGCACAAATAAAAACCTGTTATTGAGACGTTTCCGCCAATATTTTATGGTTTTTAATTTTATTGTGCAGGAAATGCTGAATTGCCTGTTTTTTCAAGAATGTCTGCTGCAATCTGGTCGATGTTTTCAGGTGTTACAAGTTTTACATCTACAGGTACTTCCACGTTCTCATAGAATTTGCCGTCCATGAGTATTTCTTTCAGTATTTCTACTGACTTGTAACCAATGTAATATGGTTCCTGCAAAACAGTAGCATCCAGTACCCCGTCTTTTATTGCCTGGAACTCTTCGGGGTCCCCATTATAACCAACGGTCCAGATGTCCTTGCCTGCAGCCTGTATAGCCTGAGCTGCGCCAACAGCTTCACGGCCGCTGGTAAAGAATACACCTGCTACATCTGGTACTGCAGAAAGAATCTGCTGCATGGTGTCATACCCGCCTTCGGCGCTTGGATTCTGTACAATTATATTTGCGCCAACATTGTATTCCAGCTCCATAGCTTTAGATAAAAATCCCTCGCCCCTCTGCCTTGCATATGTCCATTGTGGAAGAAGGTTTCCAAGTCCAAGAGGTTTTGTTTTATCATTTAACTTGCCTGCCAGAAATTCAGCTGCCAGTTCCCCGCCCTTGAAGTTATTCGAGATCATAAGAGCATTAACAGGTCCTGATTTTCCAATATCTGCACATACCACAGGAATTCCTGATTTTCTTGCATTTTCAACTGCAGGGCCGATAGCGCCCGGGTCAACAGGAGTTACAACTATTCCGCTAACTTTTTGTCCGACAAGCGCATTCATATCCTGGACCATTTTTGTTGCATCACTGTTCTGGTCTATCATTACATATTTAAATCCAAAAGCTTCACATGCATCTTTTACACCTTTTTCAACATTCTGGAAAAAAGTGAATTCCATTGTCCAAAGCGAGAACCCTATAGTTATATCTGCTGCATTTGTATAGGTTTTTACCTGCATCCCGCCTTCTGCTGCCTCTTCTTTCTTGCATCCTATAAAGGACAGCGTTATTGCAAGAGCCAGGCAGAGTGCGGTGATAACTAAGATTTTCAGTTGCCTTTTCATTTTTCCTCCTTTGCAAATTTTAAAAAAAAGAAATATATTTTTCCCGGGCACCACCCCCTTCTTCTTAAAATTCACCCTGCCCCAGCAGGAAGAATTTCAGCTTGTTAAGTGACACTGCAAAAATCATGACAAGTCCTGTGGCAACCATCTGCCAGTACGAATTGACCTGCATGAGGCCCATGCCGTTATTTAAAAATGTAATGATTAAAGCCGCAATAAATGAGCCGCCAAGGCTGCCATTGCCGCCGCTTAAAGCAGTTCCCCCAAGAACCACCGCAGTAATTACCTGAAACTCAAAATCCTGCCCCATAAGGCCGGGATTTGCAGAACCAAGATTAGCTGAATTTGTAACGGCGGATATTCCTACAAATAATCCGAGAAGTGTAAATACTAGTATTTTTATATTATCGACATTTATTCCCGAAAGTGCAGCAGCCCTTGAATTTGTCCCGACTGCTATTATGTATCTGCCCACTGGCGACCTGCGTAGCAGCAGGTAAGCAGCTCCGTAACAGAGTCCCATTAGAAGGATAGGAAACGGGATTACATCAAATAGCTTACCGTTGCCAAAATAGAGCCAGAACCTGTCACTTATATATACCGGCACATTGTTGGTATAAATAAATGCAAGTGCACGAAATACAAATAACATACCCAATGTGGTAATAAAAGCAGGTATCCTGAGTTTTGTAACAAATATCCCGTTTAAAAATCCGAGAATGCATGCTATCAGCAGTGTGGAAATAACACCTGCTGCGCCACCGATTTTGGGAATGAAGGAAGAGCCAAGTACAGCAACCAGTGAAAGCATTGAACCTATGGATATGTCAAAATTTCCTGTCATTATTACAAAAGTCATGCCGATTGCTGCAATTCCTACATAAGATGCAAAACTTAAATTATTCAGGAAATTATAGGTACTTCTAAAACTTGGTGTCGATATGGCAAATATTGCAAACATAATAATAAATATAAGGGGCAGTCCGAAGTTACCCCAGAATACTCCAAACTTCTGTTTAGTTTTCCTTGCCCTGTAATCATCCATTTATTGCCTGCCTTATTATTCTGTTTTCCTGTCTTTTAGACCCTTATTCCTTTTATTTTTGCGGTCTCCAGATACCTTTTACGCAGCCCGTCTACAAACAATGCAAAAAGAAGCACGAGCCCTACTGAGAGAAGCTGGTAAAAGTACTGGACACCGATGAGGTTGAGCCCGTAATAAATCATCGATATAAATATTCCTGCAAATACCGCGCCAATAAGGTTTCCTTTGCCCCCTGAAAGGCTCGTCCCGCCAAGTATTGTTATCGTTATTACAAGCAGTGTAAACCCGGGTGCCATACTTGGTATACCTATCATTGCCTGTGAGGTCCTGATTACTCCGTTTATGCTTGCTGTAAATGAGACAAGCACGTATACCATTATTTTTACAAAAGTCACATTTAATCCTGAAATCCTTGCGGCACTCTCATTTGAACCAATAGCGCAAATATGCCGTCCATATGGTGTCTGGTTTAGGAGCAGGAAAAATAAAATAAATAATACCAGCATTATCCATATAGGATTGGGTATGCCTAAAAGCTTGCCGGTGCCGATGACAGTAAATCTCTCAACGCTTATAGGAATCTGTCTTCCTTTCGCAATAAGAAGTGATGCTCCCCGGATAATAGTCGCCATTGAAAGTGTGGTTATCAGGGGATTTACTCCAAATTTAGTAATTATAAAGCCATTTAAAAACCCGACAAAACAACTGATCAATATAGATAAAATTATTGCAGAAGGTATACCGATATTGGGGATAAGAAGTGACAGAAAAACACTTGTCAGCCCCACGACAGCATCTACCGAAAGGTCAAATCCCCCGCTGGTTATTGCAAGCACCATGCCAAAACCTACAATTACACCATAAGTGCCCTGTGTTATGATATTAAGTATGGTATCGGTTTTTAAAAAATTCGGGCTTGCTATTGCCAGGAAGATTCCTGCAAATATGATAAGTATAAAAATCCCTATTTTTTCATAAAGCTTTAAGAACTTTACCATTTTTCTACTGCCTCATTTACGCCTGGTTTATTTTTTGTCCTATTTGTGCAGCAACAAGTGCCTCCTCGTCCATGTTCTGCCTGTTGAATTCTGCAACCAATTTACCTTTATAAAGCACAAGGCACCTGTCGGTTAAGTTTACGAGTTCGGGCAATTCTGAAGAGGACAGAATTATAGATATCCCTTTGTTTGCAAGCTCTCTCATTATCCTGTGAATCTCAGCTTTGGCACCTACGTCAATGCCTCTTGTCGGTTCAAGTAGTATAAGCACCTTGCAATTACTTATAAGCGTTCGCCCTATAATGACCTTTTGCTGGTTGCCGCCGCTTAAAAAAATTATTCTCTGGTTCAAATCAGCAAATTTAATATCAAGATCTTTGCTCGCCTGTGCAAATACTTTTTTTTCATTTGCCGGCTTTACAAACATCCCCTTTAAAAAAGTTAGTGCCTTTATTACTATAATGGTCAGGTTCTGCATTACTGACATGTCATAAAGTATTCCTTCGCCTTTCCTGTCTTCAGTAACAAAACCTATACCAAGTTTTATTGCGTCATTTGTATTCTTTATCAAAACCTTTTTATCATCAAAAAATATTTCTCCCTTTGTCCTGGGTGCCGCTCCGTAGATTGAGCGCAGCATATGGTGTATTCCGGAACCAAGCACCCCGGCAAAGCCGAGTATCTCACCTTTATAAAGCTTGAAATTTATATCATAGACATGGTCGGCAATTGTATAATTCTTTACTTCAAGCAAAGCCTCTTTTTTGCCTTCTGAGATTTTTTCCCCTGCAAAATAATCTTTAACCACCTTGCCCACCATCATGGACACTATTTCATCCTGGCTGGTCTGCGAGGTGTTTTTTGTCCCGATTTTTTCACCATCCCGCAATACTGTTATCCTTTCAGACAGTTTAAATGCTTCTTCAAGGCGGTGTGATATATAGATTATCGAGACTTGCTGTTTTTTAAGCTCGCTTATTATTTCAAATAATTTAACGACTTCTTTTTCTGTAAGCGTTGCTGTTGGTTCATCCATAATGATAAGTCTTGCATCCAGTGAAAGAGCTTTTGCGATTTCCACCATCTGCCTTTCAGCAACAGACAGGTCCGAGACAAATTTTTTAGGATCAAGGTTTATATCCAGCCTGTCAAGGATCTTTTTTGCCTCTGCGTTCAATTTTCGCCAGTTTATAAAGAGCCTTCCCGGAGTTTTTGGCTCACGTCCGACAAAAATATTTTCTGCTACTGACAGGTCAGGAATGAGGTTGAATTCCTGGTAAATGACTGCTATCTTGTAAACCTGTGCCTGGTGCGTATCAGAAAAGAAGACTTTTTTGCCTTCAAACAGCATTTCACCGCCATCGGGCCTGTACAGACCCCCAAGGATTTTTATGAGAGTGGATTTGCCGGCGCCATTTTCTCCAACAAGCGCATGGACCTCGCCATATTTTACTTCAAAATCAACATCTTTGAGTGCGGTAACGCCAGGGAATATCTTGGTTATACCGGTCATTTTAAGAAGAACATTATCTTCTGATATTTCTGCCATATTAATAGTAAAAACTGTTATTAAGCTTTTTAATAAAACTTGTAAAAACTATTTTTTGCAAAAATCATATATTCAGTCTGCATACATCGAATATATAATTTAATTCACTTGAAGAAAAACGTTTTTTTATTCTTTAATTAAACAATCTTAGAAATTTTTTTATAATTTTTGATAACTGAAATCGCTGACTGAAAATAAAAATTTGTGTAAAAATTAATACTTGAACAAAAATATTATATATAAATAATTTGCATAAATGAAGTTTTTATGAAAATAATTTTATTTTTCCAAAAAGCCTGGCTGCATTAAGCCCGAATATATTTGCCCTGTCACTGTCCGATATTTCTGCATTGAGTATGTTTGAAAGGTAATACCGCAAATCAAGCCATGGCAGGTCCGTGCCGAATAAAAGCTTTTCTGAACCGGCCCTTTTTACATAATCCCTTATAAGGAACGGTTCAAAAATATCTCCTGCAAAATCGACATACAGATTATCATTGTTTATTATAAGGTCTATTACCTTGTAAAGATAATCCCCTCTGCCTCCTGCATGAGCAAGAATTATTTTTAAGCCCGGGTGAGCATTTGCTATTTTTTCAAAAAATAAAGGGTCGGAAAATTTCTGTGATTTGTTTGACACATTGGGGTTCCAGCTGTGGGTCAGGACGACAAGCCCTTCTCTATCTGCAAATTCCCAGAATTTGCTGTATCTTTCATCGTATGGATAACAGGAGTGCCAGGACGGATGAATCTTAACTCCTGCTACTGCTTCATGATTTACATATTCCTTTATAATCTCGAGGCTCTTTTTTTCAAAATTCGGGTTAAAAACCAGGTATGCAAAAAAATTGCCTTTGTATTTTTCCAGGGCATGCATTGTGCACCTGAGCCCGAATTCAACTGAAGAAATTGCGTAGTGGTGCGAAAATATTGCCTTGCTTATGCCGTATTTTTTATATTGCCCGACAATTGCGCTGTCAGGTTCCTGCGGCATATTAAGGCCGCTGAGATACCCCAGGTGCAGATGTGTGTCAATGATTTTAAATTTCTTTAGTCTATTCTGTATTGAGTTTTCTTCTATCATTTTTTCTTTTCCGGTCCTTATAATAAATTGAATTGTTTCTTTTTTTTGTCTGAGACGATTTTCTGTAAATTGATTCCTGTTTTTTTAAAAATATCTATTGTTTAAATACGGCCCCAAGCAGGCTTTTTGAAACAGGCCCTATATTTTAATATTACTAATTATGTTTTTAATGTTTGCCGATGATATATTTGCTTTATCGGCTTCAGACAGTTCTGCTTCAAGTATCCTGTCAACTGACAGGAATGTCTCATAAAACGGAAAACAGGAATCAAATACGAGCCTGCCCGAACCTCCAAACTCAGCAATATTTTCTATCTGCCTGAGTCCAAACAGATTATGGGTATTAAAATAAATATTTGAGCTGTTTCTTATAAGAAGAAAGATATAGCTGTTAAATATAATTTCCTTTGAATTTCCCCCATCGATTATTATCGGCATATCAGGAAAGCTTGATGCCACATGGAGTATTTTCATCCATTCAATGTATTTATCGCCTGTAATATCAAGTTCCTCCAGGTTGATTATGACCGGGAACCTGAACTCGTTGAGAACCTCATATATGTGTTTTACCAGTGTAGCCTCGAACGGGTATTTATGTGACTTTGGAACCAGCCTTACTGCCCTGAATCCCTGCTGGTATCTTTTTTTAAGCTGCCCACTAAAAATCTCTGGCCCCCTGAAGTAATCAAATTCGATAAAAAGCGCACCGTGATAGGATACCGACGGAACAGTGGTTTTTATTTTTTGAAGAAAACCTGCAAGGATATCGTTTCCGGCTTCAGGGGAACAAAAATAGCTGTTGAAGTGGTTAATAAAAGCACCGGTTATATTGTATTTTGCTTTCATGGCAGAGATTGCTTCAAGTGCAGCTGTATCATTTACTGAATATTTATCACTGAGGTTATGTTCCCCCATCCAGAAATTGGTATCAAAAAACGCAATTTTTTCCTGATTCATTATTTATCCTTTTTAATTGATCACAGTATTATCAATAATATCCAGGGCAAGCTGAATTGGAGTAAACTCCAGTCCGTATACCACATAGATCCCAACCACCTGGCCATACTCATTTATAACAGGGCTGCCGCTTTCGCCTCGTTTGGAAGAATCCCCAAGGTTTCTTGCAACACTTAGCCCTTTATCAATGCTGCCAAGCAAAAACTGGTCCTCCGTCTTTTTATCGCTTACTTCAAAGCCCCCGGACATGCCTTCTGCATAAAATACGCCATAATCATCAAGATTGTAAAACTCTGCTTTATAACCAAGCAGGTCCGGATATATCCAGTCCTGGCTGAAATTTGCCTTGAACTTAAATGTGCCTTCCTTGCCGTAATTATCTGCAACACAGTGCCCAGCAGTGATTATATATGTCCTGCCATTATATAAGATTGTAAAAGCAGTAAAAGTATATGCAAGCTCTTCAGGGGCGGTAGAGCCTATATATACATTTGCCAAAAGGTCATTCATATTGTTTAGCAGCTTTTTCAGATTACCCGGCTGCAGCTTGAGCTGTTCCACCTGATCTTCAAGGTTTTTAATGCTTTCATCATCCAGCCTGTCTTTTAGTTTATTTATTTCAGCATTGAGTTTATCAATCTCGGATTTTGCTTTGGCATTATCTTCTTCAATTGTTTTTTTCCCGTTTTGCATATCCTGGATTATTTTTGCCTGTTCATCGTTTTCGCTTGTTGCAGTAATTAATTTCTCACTAAGCGCATCATACTCAGCTTTTTTTACAAAGTAATCATCAACTAATGAACAACCGCTAAAAACTACACAAAGTGCCATTATTGTTATAAGGGTCAATGTAAATAAAATATAAAAAATAGTGCCTTTAAGCAATCTTTCTGTTTCTTTTTTCATAAAACAAAAATTGTTTTAAAATTATTTTAATTTTTTTACGCCGGCTTTTTAAAAACAGCCAACACTTATAAAATATATAAAAATTATAAAAATAAATAAGCAAATATAATTTCAAGGACCTGTTAAATAAGATATTATACAACTTAATATGCTGATAAAAAATGTTATCAGTTTTTAGTAAATTATTAATACAAATTTTTTAATCTTAATGAAAAATTTCAGTAACAAAGATATTGCCGAATACCTTCACAGAAACTTCACAAGTGTTGATGGTCTATGGTTTGTAAAAATTGAGGAAATCCTTGGTTTTGAAAATGCTCTGGAGATTGATAAAGAAGTATGGAAAATCCTTCCAAAGATCCAGGCCAGGTTTATAAAATCTAAGCTGGAAGAAAAGTTTTTACCTATTCAGGACGATAATGCCAATCAACATTTTCAAAACAGGAATAAAAAACAGGATTTCAGGAAGGATCTAATAGATTTTGGCCCGGAAGAGTTTTTTGTTGAGGCTCTAAGGATAAAAATGAGATTGGATAACTTTAAATTCAGGTTGTTAAAGAAACCCGGACTGGTTAAAGTAATTATAAATCAATGCCCGTGGCACGAGATAATGTTAAAGTCAAAGCGGGAGCATCTTTCAGGCAAAATAGGTTCTGCGATATGCGGCACTGAATATGAGGTTTTTGCATCAGAATTTTTTAAAGATTCCAGTTTTATTATAACCAGCCAGATTTGTAATTCAGCTAAAACCTGTAATTTTAAATTCAGAATATTGAAATAGCTAGCAACAATTAGAAAAACAAACTATTTACAGTCTCGTATTTATCAAATT
>Ga0116202_10002562_pt1 | contig 10905 bp, 7 predicted proteins | sample LakKivw325mmetaG_FD_94479 | JGI IMG/M metagenome (GOLD analysis project Ga0116202, IMG submission 94479) | Anoxic lake water microbial communities from Lake Kivu, Rwanda to study Microbial Dark Matter (Phase II) - Lake Kivu water 325m metaG | ecosystem: Environmental > Aquatic > Freshwater >... | reverse complement strand
GGGGTGTACCTTCCGAGAAGGTCAGCGTCCTCTATTCCGGCGTCGAACCCTATTTTCGCCCCCTGACCGACGGAGCAGAATTAGCCCGCGTGCGGAAGCGGTATAACCTGCCGCCGCGTTTTATCCTCAGCGTGGGCACCCTCCAGCCTCGCAAGAACTATGAGCGGCTCATCCAGGCCTTCGGCCAGTTGATGGGTAACTTGCAACCTGAAACCTGCAACCTGAAACTGGTGATAGCAGGTGGCAGGGGCTGGCTGTACGAGCCCATCTTCGACTGTGTGGGGGAGTTGGGCCTGGAGAAGGAAGTACTGTTCCCCGGTTTTGTGGCCGAGGAGGACCTGCCCGCCCTGTACACCCTGGCCGACTTATTTGCCTTCCCCTCGCTCTATGAGGGCTTCGGGCTGCCGGTGCTGGAGGCCATGGCCTGCGGAACGCCGGTGGTCTGCTCTGAGGCCTCCTCTCTGCCAGAGGTAGCGGGTGATGCCGCCTTGCTGGTGGATCCTCTGGATGTAGAGAGCTGGACGGAGGCGATGGGGCGGGCGCTGGAGGATGAGGAGTTGCGGCGAGAGCTGGTCGCCCGAGGGTTGGCTCAGGCGCGGAGGTTCACCTGGGAGCGAGCCGCAATGCAGTGGTTCGAAATCTGTGGGGGCAGAGAGTCCTGAATGTGGACATGGCACCTCATCCATGATATAATAACGTCTGGAAGGGCATCCCCCACCTGGGCCAAGTGGAAGACAGAGAGCTATGATCTGAAGAACTCCCTAGAAAGGGCATCACATGCAAGGACAGGATAGTGCATTGAAAGCGCTGCAAGAGGCCATAAAAATTGAGATCGAGGGGCTGGAGTTCTACAACAAGGCCGCAGAGTGGACCATGGACCCCAATGGGAAGGAGGTGTTTCGCTCCCTGGCTCAGGATGAGGAACTCCATCTACGCATCGTACGCCAGCAATACCAATCTCTCAGCGAAAGCGGAGAGTGGGCCACATCCGATGAGTTGGGGGAAGCAGAGGCGGATCTGGACCAACCACTTCTTTTCCCAGCGGGCTGGGAGGGGTTGAAGGAGGCTATCCAACCCGACGCTAGTGACCGCGAGGCATTGCTCTTCGCACTGGAGATCGAACACAGGAACTACATGCTGTACAAAGAGGCGGCCCTGGAGACAGTGGATCCCAGAGGCAAGGAGATGTACCAGCGTCTAGCCGGTGCGGAGCAGAACCATTTCAACCTGGTGATGCTCAACTACGAGCATCTGACCACAGTGGGACACTGGCGGGGTCTGGGAGTTGAGGTGTAGAAGCGACACCCCTGCCTCATCACCACTGCCTAAAGCGCAGGTAGAATCAGAAAGATGCGAACACAGGCGTCTACCGAGGAGCCTTACGACCTGATCATCATCGGCGCGGGGCCGGCAGGGCTTTCGGCCAGCACCTTCGCCCGTGCCAAAAATCTCACCACCTTCATCCTCGAAGCCGACCAGGCCGGCGGACAACTGGCCACGCTTTATCCCCAGAAACAGGTCCATAACTTCCCCGGCTTCGTAGAGACCACCGCCGAGGAGTTCGCTCAGAAGCTGGTCCAGCAGGCCCTGAGCCACGGCAGCGTGTTGCACGAACAGGAGAGTGTCGAGGGACTCAAGAAGGCCAACGAAGGCTGTTTCCTGATCACCACTGCCCAAGGAGAGTACCAAGCCCAATCGGTCATCGTGGCCACAGGGCTGGGGAGGATCAGGCCTCGAAAACTGGGCCTGCCTCGGGAGGAGGAGTATGTTGGGAAGGGCCTCTCCTACGCCGTGGTGGATCCCTCTGCCTTCACCGGCAAACGGGTGCTGGTGGTGGGAGGGGGGGATTCGGCAGTAGACAATGCCCTCCTGCTCAGCGATTTTGCCGCTCAGGTGCTCATTGCCCATCGCCATGCCACCTTTAGAGCTCAACCACGAAGCGTTGAGATGCTGGAGCAAAAAAGGGTGGCCCTGCTGACTAACACCCAGGTGACCCATCTCTTCGGTGACAGCTCTTTGACTGGCGCGGGCTTGGTGAACACGGAGACGCAGGAGGAGATGTCGCTTCCGGTAGATGCTCTGTAGTGAGCATTGGCCTGAGGCCCGACCTGGGGCCAGTAGCAGACACACTTCTCACTGCCTCAACCCCTAGTAGTGTGACGCTTTCTGAGCGGGTGAGTGAGTTGATCCGGGAGGCGATAGACAGATTCGGAGAAGGATGAAATGGACCTGCGAAGCATCGGGATGATCCTCCCTCAGCAGCGGGAGGTCCAGGCCCAGCCGGCTAATGAGGCGACGCTCTACGACCTCATCATCATCGGCGGCGGGCCGGCGGGGATGACGGCGGCGGTGTACGCCGCCCGCAAGAGGTTGGCAACGCTTCTGGTAAGCAAGGACCTGGGAGGGCAGACCCTTGTGACCCCCGAGGTCGAGAACTACATGGGCTACCAGTACATCACCGGCGAGGAGCTGGCGGCCAAGTTCCAGGAGCAGGTCAAACAGTTCCCCATCGCTCTGGATGTGGGCGACGAAGTGGAGAAACTGGCCACTGAGGGGGGGCAGTTCTCGGTCACCACCCAGGGCGGAAAGCGATTCCGGGAGCGGACGGTGATTATCGCCTCCGGCAAGCGCTCCCGAGCCCTGAATGTGCCCGGCGAAAAGGGGCTGATCGGCCGAGGAGTAAGCTACTGCGCCACCTGTGATGCGCCGCTCTTCGCCGGAAAAGATGTGGCCGTCATCGGGGGTGGCAACTCGGCCTTCACCGCCGTGGCGGACCTCATCCCCATCGCGGGCCAGATCTACGTGGTCAACTTCGCCACCAACTGGCAGGCGGACGCCATCCTGTTGGAGCGGGCGGAGCGCTCAGACAAGGTGATTCCCTTCCTGGGTCACCAGGTGGTGGAGATACAGGGTCAGAATAGGGTGGAAGGAATCGTGATCCAACCTCGCAACGGTGGGGAAGCGAAGGAACTGGCGGTACAGGGCGTCTTCGTCGAGATCGGGCTGGTGCCCAACTCGGAGTTCGCCCGAGGCTTGGTACAGCTTAACCGCGAGGGCGAGGTGGTGGTAGACTGCAAGGGGCAGACCAACGTGCCCGGTGTGTTCGCAGCAGGCGATGTGACCATTGTCCCGGAGAAGCAGATCATCATCGCCGCCGGGGAGGGGGCCAAGGCCGCTTTGAGCGCCTACGAATATCTGCTCACGAAGGTGGGGATATAGCACCTGGCTGATCGCTGATGGCTGAGCGCTACTTTGCCCCATGCCACGGAGGCTCTTCCAGAACTGCGGAGCACCTCCAACTCGCTTTTCGTGCTTCCTAGTTCTTCCAGAGCCTCGGTTGCGTTTAGAGAGAAGAGGACATGCTGATCCGCGTGGAGATTCGAGAGAAAGCTTCTTTCAAGGATCGCCTCGGCCAGGCCCTCGCTGGCCAGATCGCCGATCTGGGTATCCAGACTGTACATGCTGTGCATACCGCTCAACTCTACTTCATCCAGGCCGATTGGACTGAGGCCCAGGTGGAGCGGTGCTGCCATGAACTGCTGATGGATCCCCCGGTGCAGGAGTACAACTACTGGGTGAGTGAGAGGGCTATGCCCCAGCCAGAACCTGCCTTAGCAGATGATGCCCACGTCGTGGAGGTGATCTTCAAGCCCGGCGTCACCGACAACCTGGCCGACGATGTGCTACGCGGACTGCACACTTTGGAGCTGGAGGATGGGGTGCAGGTACGCACTGGCCAGCGATTCACCCTCTTCGGCCCGCTGACCGAGGAAGAGCTGGAGAGAATTGCCCGACAGGTGCTATGCAATCCCCTCATCCAGACCTATACCTTCGGTCCCATCGCGCCCGCTTTCGCCCGTCCCCCTTCCACGGCCCGTCCATGGACAAGGGAGATCCCCCTGCGAGAGGCTGGTGACGAAGGGCTCATGGAGGTCAGCCGCCAGGGGGTGCTGGCCCTCGATCTGGAGGAGATGCAGGCTATCCGGAACTACTTCTGTCTGCAGGGCCGCGACCCCACCGACGTCGAGCTGGAGACACTGGCCCAGACCTGGTCGGAGCACTGTGGGCATAAGACCTTTAAGGCCGTGATTGAGTACGAAGAAGAAGGGAAACGAAGGGAAAGGATTGACGGCTTGCTGCGGACGTACCTGTGGCGGGCCACGGAGCAGATCTCAGCCGAGTGGGTGCTGTCGGCCTTTGTGGAGGATGCGGGGGTGATTCGTTTTGATGACGAATACGAGGTGTCCTTCAAAGTGGAGACCCACAACCACCCCTCCGCGCTGGAGCCCTTCGGCGGGGCCAACACCGGCACCGGTGGGGTGATCCGCGACATCCTGGGCGTCTCAGCTCAGCCCATCGCTGCCACCGATGTCCTCTGCTTCGGCCCGCTGAACCTGGACTGGGATGAGCTGCCCCCACAGGTCCTCCACCCCCGCCGCGTGTTCGACGGCGTCGTGTCGGGCATCGAGGACTACGGCAACAAGATGGGCATCCCCACCCTGAGCGGCACGCTGCTTTTCGACCCCGGCTACACCGCCAATCCGCTGGTGTACTGTGGCTGTGTGGGACTGGCCCCCCAAGGGGCACATCCCCGCAAGCCACAGAAGGAGGATCTGATCCTGCTCATCGGAGGGCGCACTGGGCGCGACGGCATCCACGGCGCGACTTTTTCCTCGCTGGAGCTCACCTCCCAGACCGGGGAGGAGCTGGGTTCAGCGGTGCAGATCGGTAACCCCATCGAGGAGAAGAAGTTCGCGCAGGCCATCCTGGGGGCTCGCGATCGGGGGCTGTACTCGGCCATCACCGACTGTGGCGGCGGGGGGCTGTCGTCGGCGGTGGGGGAGATGGGCGCGGAGCTGGGAGTGGAGGTCGCTCTGGAAAAAGTCCCCCTGAAATACGCGGGCTTGAAACCCTGGGAGATCTGGCTATCGGAGGCCCAGGAACGGATGATCCTGGCTGTGCCTCCGGAGAACCTAGGGGCCATCCAGGAACGGTTCGCCGCCGAGGAGGTGGAGACGACGGTTATCGGCTCCTTTACCGGAGACGGACGATTGCGTCTCACCTACCGGGGGGAGACGGTAGCGGATCTGGAGATGGCGTTCCTCCACCACGGCCAGCCACGGCTGCACCTGCGCACCGAGTGGCATCCACCGGACAAAACCGATCCCGATCTGGACGAGCCCGCCGATCTCACATCTTACCTGTTGCAGATCCTGGCCGATCCCAATGTAGCCTCCAAGGAGTCGGTGATCCGTCGCTACGACCATGAGGTGCAGGGCCGCACCGTGGGCAAGCCGCTGGTGGGTGCTCACGACGATGGCCCGGCGGACGCAGCGGTGCTGCAACCCCGCTACGATTCGCCCCAGGGTGTGGTGATCAGTTGTGGTATCAACCCCCGCCAGGGGGTGATGGACCCCTACTGGATGGCGATGGGGGTTATTGACGAGGCGGTGCGCAATGGAGTGGCCGTGGGGGGCGATCCGGACCACACGGCGATCCTGGACAATTTCTGCTGGGGCAATCCCCGCCTTCCCGACCGGCTGGGCGCTCTGGCGCGCGCGGCCAAGGGGTGCTACGACGGGGCTGTCGGCTTTGGCACACCCTTTATCTCCGGCAAGGACAGTCTCAACAACGAGTATCGGGACATGCACAGTGGGGAGCTGGCCTCGATTCCCCCCACGCTGCTCATCTCGGCCCTCAGTCTGACACCCGATGTGCGCCGGACGGTGAGCATGGATCTCAAACGAGTCGGTAGTTTCCTATACCTGGTGGGAGAGACTCAGTCTGAGCTGGGAGGGTCGTACTACTATAAAGTCCGTGGTGTGGGGGGAGGACAGGTGCCACGGGTCCATCCCCAAAGTGCACAGGCGTGCTACCGCGCCCTCTTTCGAGCCATTCAGGGGGGGCTCATCCTCTCCGCCCACGACTGCTCCGAGGGTGGATTGGGTGTAGCGCTGGCGGAGATGGCCATTGGAGGGCGGCTGGGGGCGGAGGTGGATTTGTGGGCCTTGGCCGGCCAGGTTAGCCGCTCCGACCACGCCCTGTTCAGCGAATCGCACTCCCGGCTGGTGGTGGAGGTGGCGCCGGAGAATAGGGTGGCCTTCGAGGAGGCGATGGCAGGACACGTCTGCGCTCGCATCGGCACAGTGACCGGAGATAGTAGATTACGTATGACGGGTCTGGGGGGGAGGAAGGTGGTGGATGTCGGAGTTGGACAACTCAGAGCAGCTTGGCAGGCGCTGAATGCGCAGACCTTGAGGAGGACAGCGAACGGTGCCACAATATCATAGGCTGGCAGTTTAGGCTATTGGTCAAACTGGGGCTGGTTAAGAGTTTGCTGTAACTGCTCAGCCTGCTGGGGCAGTTTGAGCACAAACGGTGGGAGAGACAGCGGATCTGGCAAAAGACCTGGGTGCCCGCTTCGCTGCGAAAGCGTTAGTGTCACTCGGTTTTCGCAAAATCGACTCGCTCATGCTTGGCATGCTCCCGCACCATGACCAGATGAAAGACTGTCAAACCACTATCTCTGTTGGGAAAAGCACTAATCTCATCCGCCTTGTTGCGGAACTCCCGGAAGAAGCGCTCCAGCAGGTTGGTCGAGCGCACTAAAGGGTGTAAGGTGGCGTTCAACTGGTAGAATGTGAAGCAGCGCTTGATCCCCCAGGTGAAGCTGTGCACGGCTTAGGGCTCCAGGGACTCCCACTTGGCCACAAACTCTGCCAAACGCTGTTCCGCCTCGGGGCGCGTGGGAGCGTCCAAGGATATTCAACGCCTCCCTCTTCATGGTGCAGCGGCGTTGTTGGCAGGCCTCGGCCTTGGTCATAGGTTGACCGGTTTGTGGATTGGTGCTGGGTAAGTCACGGTTACTGCAGAGTTCCTGCTAACCAGCACCGGCTCTTCAGGCCGGTGCGAAAGGAGGTTCTTCCATGCCCAATCCCTTCTTCTACGGCGGTCCGATCACCGAACCCCAGAAGTTCTTCGGCCGCAAACGCGAGTTTCGCGTCATCTTTGGCCGTCTTTCCACCACCCCACCGCAGAGCGTCTCCGTGGTAGGTGAGCGGCGCATCGGCCGGACATCGCTTCTCTATCACCTGACCCAGGTCTACTCCCAATGGCTGACCGACGCCGAGCGCTATCTCTTCGCTTACGTTGACCTACAGAGCGCTCGCTGCCACACCAGGGCAGGACTGCTGGCAAAGATGCTGGAGGCGCTGTTGCAGCAGGCCAGACTCGACAGAAGATCCGATGACGGGCAGTGGCTTACCCACCTCCGAGAAAGGATTAGCGAAGGGGAAGCCATTGACCTGCCCTGCTTCGGGGAGGCTTTGGAGAGAATTAAAGCACTAGGGTATAGGTCCGTGATCTGCCTCGACGAGTTTGAGAAGTTAACAGCCCGCCCTCAGGAGTTCGGCGATGATCTCCTCGACTCCTGGCGCAACATGGCCCAGTTCGGTCACATCGCTTTCATTACCGCTTCAAAGGTGCCTTTGGAGCTACTCTCCCGTACTGGCAGGCTCACCTCGCCCTTCTTCAACATCTTCGCCCAAGTGCCCCTGGGGGAACTGGAGCTGGATGAAGCCCGAGAGCTGATTACACAGCCCAGCGATCGCCCCTTCACTCAGGTGGCCCGATCTGAGGCCGAGCTGGCTTGGCTGCCCGATGATCCCGGGACCCTGCCCAGAGGCGCTCACGAGGCACTGCGGCGCGCGGAGGAGGCCAGTCAAAGTGTGGCCGCCGCACTCGAAAGCACCAGCCGCTACCGCCGGGTAATGGGGCTGGAGCGGGCCCGCGCCCGGCTAGATGAACTGCGCCAGTCCCTGGCCTATGCCGATCAACGGGTGGCCGGACGATTAGGCCCGGTGGCCGAGGGGTGGCGGGAGGTCATTAACGCCGAGTTGCTCCGCCTGGCCATCGAAGAGGAAGCAGCCATTGAGATCCCACAGGTGTACATCGCCGGCCCGCCTGTGCCAGGCGAAGAGGAGAGGCTGTTCGTGGGGCGGGAGGACCTGTTCCGCACTCTGCTGGACTTACTGACCAGCCCTCACCGATGTCCACCCCTGATGCTGTATGGCCAGCGGCGCACAGGCAAGACCTCGCTTCTGCTGCAGCTTCCCCGCCGCCTAGGCCCCGACATTGTCCCCATCTTCGTGGACATGCAGGGGGCAGCCAACGTCGAGGGGCCAGCGGGCCCGCTCTACAATCTGGCCCGGGCCATCATGGAGGAAGCCAGAAGAGGGCGAAGATTGGAGCTGCCCCCCATCACCCTGCAGGAGCTGGCCGCCGAACCCTTCATCGTTTTCGGCCAGTGGCTGGACAGGGTGGAGGAAGCCCTTGACGACCGCCTGGTCCTCCTGAGCCTGGATGAGTTCGAGAAGATCGAGGAATGTATCGAACGCATCGGCACAGGCTTCCTCGACTTCCTGCGCCACCTCATCCAACATCGCCCTCGGTTCGTCCTCCTCTTGTCCGGCACCCACACCCTGGAGGAGATGGGGCAGCGATGGTCCACCTACTTCATCAATGTCCAACCTCTCAAAGTGAGCTATCTGAAAGAGGACGAGGCTCGTTCGCTCATCACCAACCCCATTGACGACTTTCCACTCAACTACGAACCGGCAGCCGTGGAGCACATCATCGCCGCTACCCGCTGTCAGCCCTTCCTGGTGCAGCTCACGTGCCAGGAACTGGTGAATCACCTCAACAGCCAGCGCCGCCGCAACGCTTCTGTGGCCGATGTGGAGGCCGCACTGGAGGAGGCCTCGGTCCGGGGGGAGTTCCACTTCGCCGAGATATGGAATACCGCCGATGCAGTGGAGCGGCAGGTGCTGAGCGCGGTGTCCCGATGGGAAGATAGGCCGCCCACTCTCGGGCAATTGCGGAGGAGAATCAGGCTGGAGGAGGCAGATCTGAAAAGTGCCCTGGTCAGATTGTGCCGTCGTGACCTGTTGGAGTTGCAGGACGAGGGGTATCGGTTTCAGGTGGAACTGGTGCGGCGGTGGTGGAGGAGACGGTGACCATCCTCCAGGCCCTTCTTCTCGGCCTCCTGCAGGGAGCCACGGAGTTCATCCCCATCTCCTCCTCCGGCCACCTGGTGCTGGTGCCCTGGCTGCTGGGCTGGCCGGAGCCGGGGCTGGCCTTCGACACCATGGTCCACTGGGGGACGCTCCTGGCCGTGGGGGGGTACTTCTGGCGCGACCTGGCCCTGCTGGCCAGGGCCTGGCTACGAGGATGGCGCGCCCGATCCTGGCCTGACCCCCAGGGACGGCTGGCCTGGCTGATCCTGCTGGGTACACTCCCCGCCGTGGCGCTGGGCCTGCTTTTTGAGGAATGGTTCGAGGCGCTGTTCAGCGCGCCCGCGGCGGTGGCTGGTTTCCTGCTGGTGACAGGAGTGCTGCTGATGGTGGGCGAGCGGCTGGGGCGACGCGAGCGTGGGGAGGAAGAGTTGGGCTGGCAGGATGCGCTGCTCATCGGGCTGGGACAGGCGGCGGCCATCGCCCCGGGCATCTCCCGCTCGGGAGCCACGATGGCCGCCGGGCTTTTTAAGGGGCTGCGGCGGGAGGCGGCGGCCCGCTTCACCTTTCTGCTGGCCACACCGGTGATCCTGGGGGCAGGACTGCTTCAGCTCGCCAAATTGGCTCTGTCTGGGCAAGGCGAGGGGCAGTGGCTGACGCTGGCCCTGGGCTTCGCCACCGCCGCAGCCAGCGGCTATCTCTGCATCCGCTTTCTGCTGGGCTACCTCCGCCGCCGCAGTCTGTACCCCTTCGCCCTCTACTGCTGCGCGGCGGGGCTCGTGGCCCTAGCGGTGAGCTGGCTCTCGCCTGCCGGGGTCGAGCCCCCTCCCACCCCGGGTGAACTTGTGCTGGCCGGGCCGGAGGCCCTCCATCCCCTGATGCGGACCCTGGGCCAGGCCTACCAGGTCCACAGGCCCCACATCGCTGTCATCGTGGGGAACGCCGACGCCGATCCTTTCGATCTGGCCTTCAGCTACCAGGAGGCTGGGGAGGGCCATCGGGTGCCCATCGCCCTGGATGCGCTGGCCATCGTCGTCCATTCGCGCAACCCGGTACAGGAACTCACCCTGCTCCAGGTGCAGGACCTCTTCGCCGGGCGAACCTACGATTGGGAAACATTGAAGGGGCATCAGGGGGCGATCAAGGTGCTGGATCAGATGGATGGCACACCCTCCCAGCTTTTCTTCGTGGAGCGGGTGATGACCTCGCAATCGGTGACGCCCAATGCGCTCCTCGTGCCCCACGACGCGGCTGCAGTGACGGAGGTGGCCTCCGACCCCTCGGCCATCGGTTACACCTCTGTGGGCTACCTCAGGCCAGGGGTCAGGCCGCTGGCCATTGAGGGGATATTCCCCACGCCGAAGAATCTGGCCCGAGGAACCTATCACCTCATCCGTCCGGTGTATCTTGTGGCCCTCGATCATCTCTCGGAAGAGGCGCAGCGCTTTGCCGACTTCGTGCTCAGCGAGGAAGGGCAAGAGGTGGTGGCGGAGCGGTACGGACGGGTAGAGATCGTTCGGGGTCCGTAGGGGCAACCCTCGCGGTTGCCCACCTGGGGCGACCGCAAGGGTGCGCCCCTACAGAAAGGGGTTGCGCCTCCGCTCAGCACCGATGGTGGTGGCCGGGCCGTGGCCGGGGTAGACTATCGTCTCGTCGGGAAGGATCAGGAGCTTGCGACGGATGCTGGCTATCAGCGTGGCGTAGTCCCCGCCCGGCAGGTCGGTGCGGCCGATGCCATTGTGGAAGAGGGCATCGCCGGAGAAGAGCACGCCCTGCTCCGGCAGATAGAAAGCCACGTGGCCTGGTGAGTGGCCGGGAGTGTGCAATACCTTAAGCCGCAGCCCGCCCACCGTCAGTTCCTGACCATCCTCCAACTTCACATTGGGGTTGGGGC
>Ga0116202_10002560_pt1 | contig 10909 bp, 7 predicted proteins | sample LakKivw325mmetaG_FD_94479 | JGI IMG/M metagenome (GOLD analysis project Ga0116202, IMG submission 94479) | Anoxic lake water microbial communities from Lake Kivu, Rwanda to study Microbial Dark Matter (Phase II) - Lake Kivu water 325m metaG | ecosystem: Environmental > Aquatic > Freshwater >... | reverse complement strand
GCCGAGACCGACGCGATTCTGGCCGTCATCGCCGAGGAGGTCGGCTTGCTGGGCGCAGTGGGGCTCATGCTCCTATTCCTGTTTGTGGCATACCGAACATTCGCGATTGCCTGGCAGTCAAAAGACCGATTCGGGGCGCTACTGGCGGCGAATCTGGGCATCGTGTTCGCCTTGCAGACTCTGGTCATTGCCGGTGGACTGCTCCGGTTAATCCCGCTTACCGGTATCACCTTGCCCTTTGTCAGCTACGGCGGCAGCTCGGTGGTGGTCAATTTCATCGCACTGGGGCTGGTACTTACGGTCTCGCGCGACTGCCGGCCTGCAATCGGCAGACGTGCAGTGCCTCGAGCAACCGACAACGATGCGCGCGAGCGGCTCCCGGAACGGTTCGTCGCAGGCAACGGGGCCGCACCTAGCAGGTGACAGCAATGCAGGAACTGGCCGACAGCATACGAAGGCTTGCAGTGTGGCCGCTGGCGGGCTTTATCGTCATCTGCCTCACGCTCACATATTGGCAGGTAGCGGCCGCTCCGCAGCTCAACAACGCCAAGGAGAACAACCGCTCGGAGCGCATGCGGCGACGGGTGGAGCCGGGCCAATTGCTGACGCGGGACGGCCTGGTCATCCTTGACGCGAAGAAGGGCGACAAGGGCTGGGAACGCGTCTATGCGGATACCCAGGCGTTCTGCCACCTGACAGGCTACAACGGCCGCAGCGGCCTGCAGAAGTCGCTGAGTGACGTGTTCTACGCCCAGGGGGCCTATGCGCACCCGCTGGAGGACCTCCTGCGCGGCGGCGACGTGGGCAACAACGTGTACTTGACGATCGATTCGGGCCTGCAGCAGCGCGCCCATCGCTTGATGCGCGGTCGGTGCGGCGCAGTCATCGCGATGGACCCCCGGGACGGCGCACTGTTAACGTTGTACAGCTCTCCCACCTATGACGCAGCAGCAGTAACCGCGTCGGAAGATGCATACAACGTATTTGTTTACGACCCGCAGAAGCCGGAGATCAATCGCTCGCTGCAGGGGATGTACCCGCCCGGGTCCGTGTTCAAGATATTCACCGCCGCGGCGGCCATTGACGCGGGCATATCGGGACCCGACGCGAAGCTGCACTGTGCCGGTACGGAGCGCATTGCCGGCACAGTGGTCAAGTGCCGCAGAGGCTCCGGCCATGGCGACCTCACGCTGCAATGGGCGCTGGCGGACTCGTGTAACATCGCCTTCGCCAAGCTGGGGGACGAACTGGGGCCGGGCCGTTTCCGACAATACGTCAAGCAATTCCACCTGCTCGATGCGGCGAATCTGCCCCTGCCGACTGCCGTTGGCCGCATGGCCGACTTTAAGGGCTTCAAGGGCGACATGCAACTCGTAGAGGCGAGTTACGGGCAGGGCGCGACCCTGATTACGCCATTGTCCATCGCCAGGTTGACGGCAACGATAGCGCGCGGCGGGGAAGTCATCCAGCCATGTTTGGTGGACCACGTGGAGAGCCCGGGAGGCACGGGTCTGGCCCATGGGCAGGGGAAGGTGCTGGGCCGTGCCGTATCAGAGGAGACGGCTCAGGCGGTGGCAGGAATGATGCGAGCGGTCGTCGAAGATGGAACCGGAAGCGTGGCCAATCTGCGCGGCCTGAAGGTGGCGGCCAAGACCGGCTCGGCGCAGAACCCTTCCGGGGACCCACACGCCTGGTTCACCTGCTTTGCGCCTTACGAACAGCCGACGGTCGTGGTGACCGTGTTAGTCGAGAACGGCGGTTCGGGGGCTGAGGGAGCCGGTCCTATCGCCGTGGACATTCTACAGGCGGCCGTGGCGAGCAGGCCCCAGCGATGAATCTGTGAGCTGACAGGTGGTTACCAACATGGAAGGCTCTCTCATAGCCGGGCGCTACAGGATGGACGAGCTCATCGGTGAGGGCGGTGTCGCAGTCGTTTATCGCGGCCTCGACATCTCGCTGGAGCGCCAGGTCGCCATCAAGGTGCTGAAGAGCGAGTATGCCCACGACGCGGAAGTCGTGGAACGGTTTCGCCGCGAGGCCCATGCGGCCGCTAAACTCAACCATCCGAACATCGTGCAGATCTACGACACCGGCAGCGCGAACGGCACCTACTACATCGTGATGGAGTATCTCCCCGAGCCGGACTTCAAGCGCATTATCAGCGAGTACGCGCCGCTGCCGCTGCGCAAGGTGATACAGGTCAGCATCGAGTGCTGTCGTGCGCTGGCCTATGCGCATCGTCTCGGCATCGTACACCGCGACATCAAGCCTCACAACATTCTGTTCACCGATGATGGGCGGGCGAAACTGTCTGACTTCGGTATCGCTGCCGCCATCGGGGCCCGTGGCCTCACGGATGAGGGCATGGTGCTGGGATCGGCGCACTACATGTCCCCCGAACAGGCACAGGGCCGAGCCACAGGCCCGCAGGCTGACATTTACAGCCTGGGCATCGTGATGTACGAGGCGCTGACCGGGTCGCCGCCGTTTACTGGCAAGACCGCTGCGGAGATAGCCGCCAAGCACGTGCAAGAGAAGGTGCCCCCTCTGCGGCTGCGTAACGTCAACATCGGGCCTTCCGTGGAGTTCGTCGTCGGGAAGGCGTTGATGCGCGACCTCGCCCGCCGCTACCGCAACGTCAACGAGATGTTGATGGACCTGGAGAAGCTGGCGGATGGTGTGGAACTCGACCAGACGGGTGTACTGACACCCAGCGCCGAAGACGCCACAGTGCGACTGGAGGCGCCAGTCGAGTCTGTTGAGTCGGTCGTCGAACCGCTGCCTCCGGCTCCGCCGGTAGCGGCTCGGCCGGCCAGAGCCGAGAATAATCAGGCAGCGATGTGGGCGGCCATGGCAGCGGCTATCGTGGTTGGCGTGTTGGCACTCGCGGGTGTGGTCTGGCTGGCGAAGGCTGCCTTCTATCCCGGCCACGTGGGCAAGAACGTGCAGGTTCCTATGGTCAAGGGCTTGCCGGAAGCGGAGGCAGTTGAGGCCCTTACCTCGGCCGGGCTACAGCTGGGGCATGTAACCTATGTGTATGAAGACAGCGCACCGGCCGGGACTGTGATCGCCCAGAGCCCCGATGTGGGGGCGACGGTCCAGACTGAGACTGCGGTCAATATCACGGTCAACAAGGGCAAGAGAGAAGTTGTGGTAGTTGATGTAGCCGGCAGAGATCTGGACAGGGCCAAGGCATTGCTGGGCGAAGCGGGCTTACAGCCCGGGCGCATTGACTGGAACTTTAGCGACGAGATTCCAGCCAACCGAGTTATCAGTCAGAGCATCCGCGCCAATGCGAGGGTGGAGGAGGGTACGGCGGTGGACCTCGTCGTGAGCAAGGGGCCCGAGGAGGCAGCGCCACCTGCGCAGGACGTGAAGCCGGACACGGGAGTGCTCGGGGAGGACACGGGGGTCGAGACGCGGCCGGCCGACCCACTGGTTCAAATCACGAAGGACGAGACGTATCCCGCCACCAAGCCACGTGAGCGGCGACTGCTCGTGCGCATTGCGGCTCAAGGCACTCAGGACGGACAGAAGGTCAAGGTACTGCTGAGTGACGAGAGGAGCCCACGGCTGCTTGTGCAGGAGAAGACACTCAATCCCGGCGACAGCGTTGAAATCCCAGTGATAATCGAGGGCAATGCCACAGTCGAGGTACAGCACAACGAGCACGTAGTGCGTAGCGACACGTTCATGATGGATCAGTAGGACGTTGGTAGATAAGAGCGGCACAAATCACGAGGCACGATGAGGTGAAAGGCATGTTCAAACGCTGCGCGGTGCTAGTGGGGCTGGTGTCTTGGGTGTGCGCAGTACACGTAGCCCAGCCGGGATGGGGTGCCGAGGACTACGCGATTGGTGAGACCAACATCGCTTTGGCTGCGAACGGAGGGCACATTGTTGCCTTCTCCAGCCAGGTGCTGGACGAGAACAAGCAACCGATCAGGCAATGGCAGATAGGGAATATCATAGATGGCCAGTATGTCCGTGGCAGCGACCGCCCGCGCGATTCCTACGGTTGGTCGTCTGCCGTCCCGCCGACGCCGAGCAGCCCGCAGTGGTTCATACTTGCCTTCAAGGACGAGCGCACGCGCCTGGTGGGACGGGTGCGCTTCGACCCGGTCACCGACGATCCGCCGGAGATAGGCCGCTGGGCCAAGGACTTCAGGATATTCGTCTCCAACACCACCCCGGACGGGCCGTGGGTCGAGGTCAAGAGCGGCCGTCTGCTGAACAAGCCGATCACGCAGACCTTCGATTTCCCGCCGGTTGAATGCCGCTACATGAAGGTACACATCACCTCCAACTGGTTCTCGGACCAGTTCGTTGAATTGGGCGAGATCGAGGTCTATGAGGCGTTGGCCACCGGCGACACCCTGGACCAGTTGATCGTGCGACTGGAGAACCTGCTGCAGGATCTGAAGCGCTATCGCGACACGGTGAGGTACAATCAGCCATTCCATCCGGGACTCAATCCGCCGGCGACCTCGGAGACGACGACCACTCCAAGCACGACCGCAACGACTTCCGACCAGCCGCGGACCCAGTGAGTGAGTGGATTGCTTGCGGTTCCGGCCAGGCTTTCATCCCATGACTTCATGGACTGACAGTACACGAAGCACGCACGTCAGCTTGCGGGACACTGTGAGCCAGTATGGACGCCTGCGGATCAGCGGCTGGCAGGGCCTCGCGCTGGTGCTGGTGCTGGCGACGGCGCTGAGGCTGTGCGAGCTGGGCGCGCGGTCATTCCATGGCGACGAGATGCTTTCGGTCACCATTGGCAGCAGCAAGACAATGGCCGAGGCGCAGAAGCTGACCAAGCCGAGCTGGCATCCGCCCCTGCATTACGCAATTCCCCGCCTGCTTTACCTCGCCGGCGCTCGCACGGAGTTCCAATGGCGCATCGCAGGCGCGCTCTTCGGCGTCGTGCTTGCCGGCGTCACGTTCTTGATACCCCTGCTGTGGGGCTCACCGCGCCTGAGTGTCCCGGCCGGTGTGTTAGCCGCCGCGTCACCCATGGGCGTGCTATTCAGCCAGACCAACCGCTGGCATCCGGTGGTCGCCGGCCTCCTGGCCGTCGGCTGCCTGGGGCTGGTCATCGGTTTGAAGCGCGGCCGGATGTGGGGATGGCCGCTGTCGGCGGCGTGCTTCGTTCTCGCCTTTCAGACCGTTTATCTGGGCGGTGTTGTGGCAGCCTTACTGATGCTGATGGCGCTGTATGGGGCGTACAGGGAACGGAAGGCGCTGACCGGCTGGCTGACCGCCGCAGTGCTCAGCCTCGCTTTGGTGGTGCCCTGGCTGCGACCGGCCATACACTGGAGCAAGCCCGGCGAGATATTCTGGGAACCGGTACGCGGAGTGCTGCCCGGGATCGGCAAAGCGGCGCTGTTGCTCCAGAACCTCACCGTTGGGCCGACCATATTGCCCTGGAATTGGCCGATAGTAATCCCCGCCGTGCTGTTGCTGGGCTATGTGGCATGGTGCTTCATCAGAAGCTCGGACCCACAGATTGCCCGTATCCGCATGCCGGCGGTTGCGTTCTTCCTTCTCTGCCTTCCGGTCATGTTTCTCGCACCCGTGACGTCGTCGCCGCGCTACTGGTTGATCCTGCTGGTGCCAGTGCACATCGGCATCGCCGGCGGACTGCTGAGTATCCCGTTGCGTCCGGTTCGGATCGTCTCTGTCGCGGCGATGGCCGCACTGGTGCTCTACGGGCTCACGAATCTCTACACACACCGCCAGTACCAATACATGGAGCTGACCGACGATTGGTGGGGGTTGGCCAGGATGGTGCGCCTGCAGGCTCAGCCCGGCGACGAGGTGTGGTCTGTGATGACGCCGTTCAGCTACTACTACGGACTGGACGCCCTGAATGTATTCGATTGGTACTATGACAGGAGCCAGGTGCAGAAGCGTATCGAGCAGACGCGACCGGCGCGCGTCTTCCTGCAGTACTCGCCGCTGAGCGGCTGGGAGGTCGTCAGTTTCTCCCACATCGGCGAATTGATGGGCGAAGAGCTGGCGAAACTTGGCTTTGAGCGCGACTGGCGGGCATACTACGGTCGCGATCCCGATGCGGCGGCGAAGAGGAAGTACGTCAGGGGGCGGGTCTTCCCGCAATACCGGCACGTCCTGGAGTTGTGGGTTTCCAAGAGACGCTGAACCCTGCCGCACTCCCATGCAAATAGAGGGAGCGGACGATTGATGACTGACAGGCTGATGCCCCGCGATGAGATACCGGGGTGCGGCATGTGCACTACCGTCGCCGTCCTCAAGGGGCGGCGCTTCAGCGGATGGCATGGCTTACTGGTGGTGATTGTCGCCGCCACGCTCCTGCGGCTCTGTTGTCTGGGCAGTCGCAGCTTCTACGGCGACGAGGTATTCTCCATGCAGATCGCCGGTCAGAAGACCATACCAGAACTGGTGCAATACGCTGAGACTGCGGAACGCCATCCCCCCTTGCCGCACATCATCTCACGATGCATGTATCTAGCAGGAGCCGACAGCGAATTCGAATGGCGCCTATTCGGGGCATGCTGTGGCGTAGTACTGGCCGGGGTGGTATTCCTGGCGCCGCTTGCGTGCTGTTCGCCGCGGGTGGGGCTGCTTGCGGGTCTGCTGGCGGCGACTTCGCCGATGGGGATTCTGTTCAGCCAGACCAACCGCTGGTATCCGCTGGCGGCGGCGCTGCTGGCCGTGGCTATCCTCGGCATGGTAGTGGGCGAGAGACGCGGTAGCCTGGCCGGGTGGGGCATGGCTGCCGTTGCATTAGCGCTGGCCTTCTACACCGTGTACCTGGCCGCTGCGGTTGCTTTCATTCTCATGTTGATGGCCCTCGTTTATCTTCTGAGGGCGCGCAGGAGACTGACGGGCTGGATGCTGGCCGCCGTTATCACCGTTCTGGCGATATCGCCCTGGGTGAAGTTTCTGCTGCCGATGTTGAGTGCCGGCAAGATACAGCTTGATCCGGTGCGCACTTCGGTACCGGGCCTGGGGAAGGCCGCCCTGCTATTGCAGAACCTGTCCATCGGGCCAACCGTACTCCCCTGGAACTGGGCTGTGACGGTGCCCGGCGTCGTGTTGTTCGTGGCTCTGACATACAGCTTCCTGCGCAGCGACGTGGCAGAAGTGCGGCGCTTCAAGGCGTTCGTGGTGGGCTTGCTTGTTCTCAGCCTCCCGGTAATGCTGATGGTACGGGCGGCATCAGGGCCGCGATACTGGCTCATTCTGTTGCTTCCCTGGCAGATACTCGTTGCCGGGGGTCTATTGAGCTTGCGTTCGCGAGTTTCCCGCATGACGGCAGGGATAGTGCTGGCGGTCGTCGTCGGTTACGGCCTTTTCAACTTGTACACTGTGCGGCAGTATCAGTACCTTGAGCTTGCCGATGACTGGCGAGGGCTGGCGCGTGCCGCGAAGGAAACCCAGCGTCCGGGTGATGAGGTGTGGACGCTGGCCAGTCCATTTGCCTACTACTACGGCCCCGAGGCGCTCTACATTCTGGACTGGGGATGGCAGGATGGCGCCCTCACGCGGAGATTAGCGAGGCAGGCGCCACGGCGGGTGCTGCTTCAGTACTCACCGCTAAGCGGTTGGGAGGGCACGCCCTTCATCCGCATCGGGGAAGAGATGGGCCGGGAACTGGCGGCAGCGGGCTTCAAACGGTCAGATATCCGGCGGTACGCACGAGACCCTGACTTCGAGAAGAAGCGCAAGTACATCCGTGGGCGAGACTTCCCCGAGTACAGGCACGTAGTCGAGTTCTGGGTACGGGGGTCCGGGTAGCTCAGGCGTCGCCATGCTCCCAGCCGCGGGCAATCGGCAGGCTGTGCTCGCGCGTCGGCCCGGCGTAGTCCCAGTACTGCTCCGCGAGCGGCAGGTCCATCCACTCGCGCCTCTCGTTAGCGAGATATGCCCCCAGCGCCCATTCGATATTCCTCAAGCCGTCAGTACCTGTAACGGATGGCTCAGTATCGTCCTCGATCGCCTGTCGAAGACCGCGGTGCAGGCGCTCCCACGGCCCCTCGGCCACGATGTCCTCGTCGAATGCCACCTGCGTGTACGTGTCGTCGCCAGCGCGCTTGACGGCTACGGCATCGGGCTGGTAGAACGCTTCAAGGGTGCCTGCGCTTCCGTATATTGTGAAGCCCGTGTTGCGGGAAGGCACGTAGTCAACTTGGCCATACTGGCCTATCGTGACGATTGCTTGTGAAGCGCACACGGCCGTGACGACGAACTGGTCCTCAGGCGCCTGGCCCTGGCTGAAACGGTTTGTGATATAGGCACCCACCTGGGCAAACTCCTCGCCGCACAGATACCGCGCCGTATCAGCGTAGTGACAGCCGAAGTTCATGACAACCCCATGTCCCCGCGCTCCGGCCTTGATTCCCCAGAACGTGGGCCGCACAGAGCCGGGGAGGTCGGCTCTGGTGGGAAATGCGCCGTCCACAGCGATGACCTCGCCGATCTCGCCTGCCTCGATGAGTCTGCGGGCTTGCATGTAGGCCGAGTGGTAGCGGGTGCTGTGGCCGATCATCAGCTTGACACCGTTCGCGTCGGCCGCCCGAATCATGGCGCGGGCCTCGTTCACCGTTGAGGCCATTACCTTCTCACAATAGATGTGCTTGCCGGCATTCGCAGCCGCTACCGTCGCCTCAGCGTGCAACTGTGAGGGCAGGCAGACGACGACAACATCAACGGCGGGGTCGGTGAGGAGGTCGTGGTAGTCCTGATATGCGGTCGGTTTCGGCTTGCGGCCTGCGGCGATTCCGTCGGCCCGCTCGAACTCACGGTCCGCTACAGCTACCAGCCGCATTCCCGGGCCATGCTCGATTGCATCCATGTGCCGGGTGCTGACTCTGCCGCAGCCGACTATTCCATACCCGAGATCTTCCATATAGCAACTCCTCGTCAGGTTGCGCTCAGAAGGTAGAGCCATTACTCCTCGGCGACTTGTACCGTCTCGTACAGCTTGGGTCCGCCGTACTCGTAGAATTCGGGACCGAGTGGCAGGTCCATCCAGGCGCGTCGCTCATTGGCCAGATAGGCGGCCATCGCCCACTCCAAATTCAGCATCCCGTCACGACCCGTCACCGGCGGCGCCGCGTCTTCCTCGATGCAGCGGCGGAATGCCGTGTGGAAGCGCAGCCACGGGTCAGTGCCGCGCAGGTCGGCGTCAATCTCGATGGGCGTGGCCTCCTCAGAGCCTCGCTTGAGGGTCAGACCGTCGGGACGGTAGTACGCCTCAAGCACACCTTCGCTGCCATAGACGGTAAAGCCAGTATTCGGCGCATTGGTGTACACCGGGGCCCCATACAGCCCGATTGTGATGATTGCCTGACCATCGCAGACGCACGTGATGACGAATTGGTCTTCCGGTATCTGACCTGCGCTATAGCGGTTGGCGATGAAGGCGCTGACATGCCTCGGGTCCTGGCCGCAGATGTAGCGAGCCGTGTCTATGTAGTGACAGCCGAAATTGACCACATAGCCGTGCCCCTGGGCGCCTGCCTTGAAGCGCCAGAAATCGGGCGGAACGTTCTCTGCAAGCGTCGCGCCGGTGGGGAACGCGCCGTCCACGGAGATCACTTCCCCGATCTGGCCGGCCTCTATCAGGCGGCGGGCCTGCTGAAATGCGCCGTGGAACCGCGTGCTCTGCCCGATGGTGAGCTTGATGTTGCTATCGTCTGCGGCCGCGATCATGTCGCGGCATTCCTTCAGTGTGGAGGCCATGGCCTTCTCACAGTAGATGTGCTTGCCTGCATCGGCTGCAGCGATTGTCGCTTCGGCGTGGAGCTGTGTCGGCACGCAGACTACGGCCACATCCACTTTGCCGTCCGCCAGAAGGTCGTGGTAATCCTGATACGCCTTCGGCTTCGATTCCCGTTGGCCGGCAATCTCACGGGCTTTTTCGAGATTGGCGTCCGCGACGGCGACCAGTTGCGCACCGTCAATCTGTTCCGCCGCATCCATGTGACGCTTACTGACCCGCCCGCAGCCGATTACGCCGTATCCTAGCGTTTCCATTGCACAATCACCTGATTCGCGTCCGAAGAGTCGAAACTATCCGAGATCAGCACGCTCTAAAGTTCTCAAGCGAGTGCGCAAGACCTTCTGGAAGGATACGCCGCAGTCGCGGAGAATGGTGTGACAGGATGTGCACCGCGCCGATGCCCGGGTTTGAAATGCGGCGGTCCTGGCGTATAATGTAAGGAACGCGGCGCTCTGGAGCTTCGTGACGGGCATGTGACGTGCTCGGGCGTCGGCTCTTTAGACTGCAAGGAGTGACGAAGCATGGGACTCACAATCTACCTGGACGGGGAACTCGTTCCTGAAGAGGATGCGAAGATATCCGTCTTCGACCACGGGCTGCTGTATGGTGACGGCATCTTCGAGGGGATTCGCGCCTACAACGGGAGAGTCTTCCGCCTGGAGAGGCATCTGGACCGGCTCTACGACGGAGCAAAGGCGCTGCAACTGCGCATCCCGCTGGACAGGGCGCAGATGACGGAAGCACTGCTGGAGACGCTGCGGGCCAATGATCTGCGCGACGCCTATATACGCCTGGTGGTAACGCGCGGCCCCGGCCACCTGGGGCTTGCCCCGCGCAAGTGCCCCAAGCCGACGGTTTTCATGATCGCCGCTTCGATAGAGCTATATCCTGACGAGTTCTACGAAACAGGGTTGTCGCTGATAACCTGCTCGACGCGGCGCAACGACCCGGCGGCACTTGACGCCGGCATCAAGTCGCTCAATTACCTCAACAACATCCTGGCGAAGATGGAGACCACGCAGGCGGGAATGCCCTGCGCCTCAGCCAACTCCATGACGACCTCCCTGGTCACACCGGCGAGGTTGCCGACGTGTAGGGGTGGCGTCATAAGTCCGCCATTCTTGACCAGGAAAATGTTAT
>Ga0116202_10002559_pt1 | contig 10918 bp, 7 predicted proteins | sample LakKivw325mmetaG_FD_94479 | JGI IMG/M metagenome (GOLD analysis project Ga0116202, IMG submission 94479) | Anoxic lake water microbial communities from Lake Kivu, Rwanda to study Microbial Dark Matter (Phase II) - Lake Kivu water 325m metaG | ecosystem: Environmental > Aquatic > Freshwater >... | reverse complement strand
TACCCACTCTCATCCGGCATTGCGGCTCCCGCATAAATCCAAAGAAATTCGAGGGGTTCATTAAATGGATTCCGAAGCCAATGAATTTCTCCGATGGCCGAAAACTGGATATCTCCTGGTGTAAACTGATACTCGCCCTTATCACCACCGGCAATCGCCTTGCCACTCAAGCAATATATGACTTCCTCGGCGTACAGATGAAAGTGGGGGTCATGGTAAGATCCTGGAAAAAAGACCGATCGCCCCATGACGGTGAGCTTGGAACCGGCGGTTTCCCGACAGATAATAAGCTCCGTTTCCATATCACCATGAAGACCAGCCCAATTCCCCAGCTCCATGGGTGGGATTTCCCTCCAGTTTACAAGCCGGATTTTTCCATCCGGGAATTCATAAATTTCTCTGGGTAATGTTGGTTTTAAACGATTCATGATAGCCTCCTTTTTATTATTGACTCAACTATCGCACCCTATAAAATCTATGAAAGTCTTGATTTTATAGGGTTTTTTAAGGCTGGTATTACCTAAGACAATCAAACAATTCTCAAAAACAAAGAGGCCTTTTATATCTATCCTACCAGAAAATTGGGAAAATGACAGACTATTTCCAATGACCTTCCATTCTTTTTTTGGGGATTAAAGATAAAAGAACTTTTCAGAAATTGATTTTTTATAACTAAAACCATCACGTTTGTAGCATAGTGGTCTATCCTGGAAATACAGTGAGTCGTAAAGAGCTGTGGAATTGAGGAACTGTGGAAGTGTGGAAGTGAAAAAGCTTTAAAAAATCACCTTCATCTTCTCACATTCTCATCTTTTTCAACTCAACACCTCAACCTCTCAGCAACTCAACATTTTGGTGTTTCCATCCTCACATGGTGTTGCGAAGCAGCATGGCGGTCTATCCTTTAAAGGATAGCCATGGGGTGAGATTGGAAAAGTGGGAATTCGGAGCATTTGGTAGCCAAAGTGGAAAGAACTGAACTCCAATATTCCCGACCGATGAGGTATCTCCTCCCACCCTTCTGGTATAATGAACGGTAAAACACCGAATATACTTGACCGTAAACGGCATAAGGGAAGATACATCCCCCCCCAAGCCGCTCGAATACAGGAGGCGTATGATTCATGAGGACGGAACTCCCCGAAAAAGGGGCCAACTTTCTGGAACAGATCATCATCGACGATTTGAAAAGCGGACGGGTAAAGACCGTCGCGACCCGATTCCCGCCGGAACCGAACGGGTATCTTCATATCGGCCACGCCAAGTCGATATGTCTCAATTTCGGCCTGGCCGAAAAGTTCGGTGGCACCTGCAATCTCCGTTTTGATGACACCAATCCGGAAAAAGAAGAGCCGGAATATGAAAAAGCTATTATCCAAGACGTGGAATGGTTAGGCTTCAAATGGCGCCGATTGTGCTACGCCTCTAATTACTTTCAGCAGTTCTATGAATGGGCACTGGAGCTTATCCAAGCAGGGAAAGCCTACGTTGATCATCAGAGCGCCGATGAAATCCGCGAAACCCGTGGAACCCTCACCGAGCCAGGCATTGAATCCCCTTACCGGAACCGATCGATTGAAGAAAACCTATTACTTTTTGAGAAGATGAAAAACGGCGAATTTGAGGAAGGTGAGTGTGTACTCCGAGCCAAAATCGACATGTCCCACCCCAACCTGAATATGCGGGACCCGGTGATGTACCGCATCCTCAAAAAACCTCACTACCACGCTGGTGACTCCTGGTGCATCTATCCCCTGTACGACTTTGCCCATGGCTATGAGGACGCTATCGAAGGGATTACTCATTCCATCTGCACCCTGGAGTTCGAAAACCACCGTCCTCTCTATGACTGGTTTTTGGACAATGTGAACATTCCCTGCCGCCCCCATCAGTACGAGTTTGCCCGCCTCAACTTAAGCTACACGTTGATGAGCAAGCGTTTTCTCCTGGAATTGGTGAATCAAGGGATTGTGTCGGGTTGGGACGATCCCCGGATGCCTACCATCAGTGGACTTCGCCGACGGGGTTTCACCCCCTCATCGATCCGCCACTTTTGCAACGAGATCGGTGTGTCACGGGTGGAGAGTCTGGTGAGCATCGAGTTTCTTCACCATATCATCCGGGAAGAGCTGAACCAGACTGCTCCCCGGGTCATGGCAGTGCTTCGGCCTCTCAAGGTAGTGATTGACAATTACCCCGAGGGGAAAATCGAGGAGCTCACCGCTGATAATAACCCCGAGGATCCCGGTTACGGAACCCGGACTATTCTCTTTTCCCGAAACCTATTTATCGAAGAGGATGACTTCATGGAAAACCCACCTAAGAAGTTTTTTCGCCTCGCACCTGGTCAGGAGGTACGGCTCAAACACGCTTATATCATCACCTGCCGGGAGGTGGTCAAAGACTCCGCAGGCAAGGTGATTGAACTCCATTGTACCTATGATCCCAAAACCCGCAGCGGGTCCGATCAATCAGGACACAAAGTGAAGGGTACTCTCCACTGGGTAGCCGAAGAGGCAGCTATGAAAGCCACTGTGCGGCTCTACGACCATCTCTTCACCCTGAAAGACCTTTCACTTATGGAAGAAGGAAAATCCTACACGGATTACTTGAACCCCGACTCTCTCATCGTTCTGAACGACTCCCTGATCGAACCGGTCCTTGCCGAGGCCAAACCCCTTGATCGATTCCAGTTTCTGCGTCAGGGGTATTTCTGCGCCGATCTCGACCACACCCGGGAAAAACCAGTATTCAACCGGATTGTTTCCCTCAAAGATACCTGGGCTAAGATCCAAAAGCAGGAGAGTTGAGGTGAAAGCGGTATCTAATTTATTGTAGCGACATGCCATGGCATATCGCTCCCGTAATTCGGAAAATAATTTGATTTTCATTTCTCACATGGTGCTGACAACAGCATGAATGTCTACAGCTTTACCACAATTTAAAATCAACATTTATTTTTTCTTCATTCACCTTGTATATTGACAATTTTTATGTAGTTCCATATTATGGTAACGGTTACGTATGCGTTTACAGGATTGATGGAGTGAGTAAGAATTATGGAATTTTCGGTCCTTTTCGGCATCGACACTGAAACCGATATAGGGAGCTTTACGCCCTTTTACAATGGAGTCGAAAAAGGAATACCACTTTTATTAAAGCTGTTTGATCAGAAAAAAATCCTGGCAACGTTTTTTTGGGTAGCAGAAACTGCTCAAATATATCCAGTATTAGTGAAAGAAGTTGAGAAGAGAGGACATGAAATTGGGTGTCATACCATCCACCATGAAACCATCGGTGACCAGCTGTTTGACATCCCGTTGGTCAAACCAGTACTACCCGAAGAGGTTCCCTTTCGACTGAAAAAAGCCACCGAAATGATCGGAGCGATCATTGGCCACCAGCCACTCTCGTTCCGAGCCCCGCGCTTATGGGGAAGCACCATTATGATAAATACTCTTGAAGAACTTGGCTACCTCGCCGATGCTTCTTACCCAATGTACTATTTTAAAAAACAACTCACACCATACCATCCTTCACGGGAAAACTGGACTGAACCGGGAAGTTTACACCTTTTGGAAATTCCGAATTTTGCCGATCTCACCCTGGAAAGTTACGACCCCTACGGTCGAGATCGAGATCAATGGCCTCTATTTCGTACCGAGGGATCTACCGTTTTTATGAAGCACATTCAAAACATGATTGATTTCCTAACCATAAAACAACTTCCCATGATTTTTTGCTTTTATTTCCATCCCTGGGAATTTATCGAAATGCCCAAGCGACTTACTTATGGAGAAGCCGCTATTGAACCCGTCCCATTCATTACAAAAAATTGCGGACAAAAGGCTCTTCATGAGCTATCAGTACTCATCGATGCTCTGCACGAATCAGGGGCTTGGTTTACCACTGCCGAACGACTGGCTCGCAATTGGATGATGGAAAAAGGATAAACGATTCTGTAACCGCTTACCGAGGTAGAAAATGGTGAAAGAGCAAAAAATCGATCAGAAGTCTGAATATCACAACATTACGATACGGGATGTAGCTCAGAAAGCCCAGGTAAGCGTCGCTTCGGTTTCAAGGGTGCTGAACAATTCCGGAAATGTGAGTGATTCTATCCGTCAAAAAGTACAAAACGCTATTAATGACCTGAAATATCATCCCGACCCCAACGCCCGGTCCCTGGGAAAGGGAAAAAGCATTTTTAACGATATAAAAAAATACGTTGGAGTTCTCTTTGGCGAATATGTTCGTTCCGACCATACTTTTTTCTCCAGCATTATATCTGGCATCGAAAAAACTATGTTTGAAAACCGGATCAACGTTGTCATCTCCTCAGCTTCTCAACACGATGCCACTGTCCTTCGCAACCTTCCTCCATTTGTGGAAGAAAAAAACCTGAAATATATCATCAGTATTGGAAAAGTACCCAATCGTTTGCTTTACTTTTTACGTGATAATGGTTTCAAGGTGGTCACGGTGGATGATATTGGTCCATCCGGTTTCGATTGTGTCCTCTGTGATTATAAACGCGGTTCGCAAGAAGCCATGGAATACTTATTAAATTGTGGCCATTCCCGAATAGGTCTGATACTTGGTCCACAACATCATTATTTCTCCAAAGCTCTTGAATTCAGTTACCGGAAAATGCTCATCGATCGTGGTTTGTCGATTCAAAATGAATATATCTCGTATAATGTAGAGTTTTCGGTTGAAACCGGATGTGAAGGTCTCAAACATCTTATGCGACTTCCTGTTCCTCCTACCGCCATATTTACTAATGATGAAATCGCGCTGGGAGTCTTTCAACAAGCAGCAGCCATGCACATATCCATCCCAGAATCGCTTTCAGTGGTGGGGTTTGATGATATCCAGATGGCAAAATTCTATCAACCACCCCTGACCACCATGAGAATCCCTGGGGCAGAAATGGGGCAATTATCGGCTAAACTCATCCTCGAAAAGATGAAGGGAAATGATCTCCCGGCTCAAAGGATAGAAATATCTCCTCTTCTTATCGAAAGACAATCATGTCAATATAAAAAGGAGTGAGAATATATGTCTTTACCGCAATTTGAAGCTCAAGCTCATCTCAAGCAAGCACAGAAACTCCTCAACGCACGTCAGCTTCCCTGCATGCTCGTTTACTATGATGAACTCAATATCGCCAACGGCTGGTATCTTTCCGGTTGGTGTCCACAATTTGAAAGTGGTTGCATTCTCATTCCCCAAAGCGGAGAAGCCATGATTCTCGGTGGACCGGAATCGGAACCCTTTGCCAAAACCGACTCAAGCATTACCCTAACCCGGAACATCCCGGTCTTCATGGTTCCCGAGGAAGAATATCCTAACGCCACTATCTCTTCGTTTGCCCGGGTCTTTCGTGAAATCGGTATGAATTCATCCTGCACCAAAATCGGGGTAGTTGGATTGGAAAAAATGCCTTACGGTGTATACGAGCTCTTGAAAAAGGATCTACAAGGAATCGAGCTGGTAAATCTCACCACTGAATTCGAAAGTTTCCGGAAAATTAAATCGGCCTGGGAACAGGAACAAGTGAGAAGATCGTTTGCGATTTCCGACCAGGCTTTTCAAAAGATGGAGCCGCTGGTCCAGGTTGATCAGGTGGAAACAGTTATCGCTGCTGCCGGGGAAGGAAAGGCTCGTTCCCTGGGTGCAAATTGGTTTGCATTTAAAACGATCGTAGCCAGTGGACCACGAAGCAACGGTGTGGTTCCCACTGCCTCTCCGGAAAAGATCATAGCGATAGGAGAAACGGTCATGATCGGGATCAGCCCCCGATATAACGGCTATGCTGGTGTGGCAGGGTACACCTTTGTTGCCGGAGGAAAAATGAATGAAGCTCAAAAAACGGTGATCAATGACATGATCGAAGCCTATCGGATCACAAAACAGAGCCTGCGTCCCGGAATGATTGGAAAAGACATCGATACCCCAACCCGAGATTTTATGACCAAAAAGGGATATTCAAAATACCTGGTTTGCCCCTTTGTTCACACCATCGGCCTCATGGAAGCCGAAGCCCCATTTTTCGGTCCGAACAGCAACGACGTCTTGCAACCCGGCATGACGGTCTGCATCGATATCAGCGTCTTCTCGGTTCCTGATGTGAACGGAGTCCGTTTCGAAAGCGCTTATCTCATCACCGAAAAAGGTCCCGAACCACTCTCGCCATTTATGGACCAGAAAATCTTAAATACCAGGGTATGAAACTATTTTTGAAAATCCAGTTTACAGTGTAAAAGTGGAAGTTGGAGCATTTCCTTCCTTTAATACCAGGCACCAATTTTTTAAACGGCAATGGGGCTTGTTTTTTATAAAAATATGAATATTACCGAAGATCGAGTTTTATCAGACATGGACTTGAATCTATAAGGAGGTGGTAGAAAAAAAATTTCGATTAAGTTTGTTTGATAGCATCAACTTTATGTTATTCTTAAGAAAATATTCTGAAAAGGGGGGTTTTTAATGAAAAGATTGAATTTGCTTTTTTTCTCCATAGTAATCTTTGCTTTCATAGTGGTTTTCTCGGGTGCTTTCGCCTTTGCCCAGAGCGAAGAAAAGGCAATCAATGAAACCGTCGGACCACAGGGTGAAAAACCAACCTGGTATACCGACGTCAAACTCAACGATGAAGAAATCCAAAAAGTAAAGGAAGGAAAATATAAGGCTGCATACCTGATGCACACCTCTTCCGATTTTACTAATGCCTTACTTGCCGGGGCAAAAGATGCCTTTAAAGAATTAGGCATTGAACTGGTGGTGACGACCGATGCGGCTATGGATCCAACCAAACAGAAAACCGATGTCGAAACTGCTCTCGCCCTTAAACCGGATATCATTCTCACTCTGGTTATCGATCCTGTAGCCGGAGCCGAGGCTTTCCGACCTGCAGTAGAAGCTGGAGTGAGTCTGGTTTTCATGAGTAATCTTCCCGCTGGTTATATTCAGGGAAAAGATTATATTGGAATAGTAACCGACGACCTCTTTGGAATGGGAAAAGCTGCTGCCGAGATGTTGGGAGATGCTCTGGGCGGTAAGGGGAAAATTGCCTGGCTGTTCCATGATGCCAGTTACTATGTTACCAACCAAAGAGACAATGCCTTCAAAACTGTCATTAATGAAAAATACCCCGATATTGAAATCGTCGCCGAACAAGGTATAGCCAATCCATCAGATGCTGAAACCATTGCCTCCGCCATTATCACTCAACACCCGGATATCAATGGTTTCTATGTTCCTTGGGATACTCCAGCCGAAGGAGTTATCGCTGCTTGCCGTGCTGCAAAACGGTCCGATATTAAAGTCGTCACTCTCGATCTGGGTGCAAACAATGGGCTCGACATGGCAAAAGGTGGGAACATGGTGGGAATTGCCGCCGACCTGGCTTATATGCTCGGGTATACCAAAGCCATGCTTGGTGCATATGGAGTTTTAGATAAACCTGCCCCGGCTTTCGTCATTGTCCCAGCCATTAAAGTTACCAAAGAAAATTTAATCGAGGGTTGGAGAGAGTCACTTCATCAAGATCCTCCTCCAGAGATCATGGAAATTTATGGGAAATAAGAAACAACACGATTAAAATTCTTTTTAATGTATCCGATTTCAATATTTCAGCTGTAGAAATCGGATACATTCTTTTATATAAGTTATTATTTACGTACACAAAAGAACATATAAGGAGAACATTATTCTTTCTATGGATTTTCCATTGTTAGCAGCTAACAAAATCTGTAAAAGTTTTGACGGCGTTATGGTCCTTGATAATGTTGATTTTACGTTAAATAAAGGAGAAATACATGCTTTGGTTGGACAAAACGGTGCCGGGAAATCAACTCTGATGAAAATTATCAATGGAGTATATACCAAAGATAGTGGAGATATTTTCATTGAAGGAAAAAAACAAGATTATAAAAATGCTCAGGAATCTCGTCAAGCCGGCATTAGTATGGTATTTCAGGATTTTAGCTTGGTATCAACCCTAACCGTCGCTCAAAATATATTTCTTGGTCGAGAGCAAAACAAAAAAAGTCCAATCCTCGATGATCATTTGATGGAAAAAATGACCGAATCACTTCTCTCCACCATCGGTATTAACGTCGATATTGATCCGAACGATTACGTAGAAAACCTCAGCGTCGGTTCGAGACAATTAATAGAGATTGCAAAGGCTTTATCCAGTGATTCGAAGATCCTCATCTTCGACGAACCGACGGCATCTCTTTCTCAAGCAGAAATCAACGCTCTGTTTCAAGTGATTGATAATCTAAGAAAACAGGGAATATCCATTATATACATTTCCCATTATCTGAAAGATATTTTCAAAATATGCGATACGGTTACAGTACTTCGAGATGGTAAAAACGTTTTGTCTAAACCTATCAATGAATCGAATCTTGATGAAGTAATCGATGCTATGGTCGGGAAAACAATGAACCGGGAAAACATTCATTGGGAAAGAATGACACCAGATCGGAACACTACTCCTCTGCTCTCAGTGAAGAATGTTTCGACTCAACATATTCATGATATCAGTTTCGATCTCTTGCCAGGTGAAGTGGTGGGTTTTGCCGGGCTTCTGGGGAGTGGACGGACAGAAATTTTACGGGCTCTATTCGGTCTCGACCCCATTATAAGTGGGGACATCTCCATCCAGGGAAAATCAGTGAAAATCTATTCCGTGGGTGATGCGCTCCGTTATGGTATGGGACTGGTTCCCGAAGACCGTCGAAATCAAGGACTTATTATGGATTTTTCTATTACGGAAAACATTCTTTTGCCGATTTTAGACAAACTCACCAAGTTTATTCTTATCGATGATCGGAAAGGGAATCAAATTGTTGAAGAATATACCAACAATTTCAAGGTCAAGTGTCAGCATATCGAACAGGAAGTCCGGTATTTATCCGGAGGAAATCAGCAAAAAGTGGTGGTTGCCAAGAATCTTGCCAATCATCCCGCTATCCTGATGCTTGACGATCCAACCTTCGGAGTTGATATACAATCAAAATGGGAAATTATGACAATCATAAGAGAATTTGCCAAAATGGGAAATGGTGTGCTCTTTATCTCTTCCGAGTTTAGCGAAATCGCCTCGTTTTGTGACCGGATTGAGATAGTAAAAAAAGGCTACATCACTCATTCCATAGATAATACCAGTGGTACCACGTTGAATGAGGAAAAAATATTGAAAATGGTCCAGTAAAAGACTATCGACCCATAAGTGAGGGATTATGCTTTGAAAAGGATAAAAAAAGGACTTATAACTCGAGAATACATAGTATACATTGCCTTCCTGGCCATTTTTATTTTCTTCTCAATTGTCTTATCCGGCCGGGGGTTTTTATCCGGTGGAAATCTCATGAACATTGCCAGGCAAACAGCAATGATATCGGTTATGGCTGTCGGAATGACCTTCGTGCTCGGTGCGGGAGAAATCGATCTCTCAATCGGATCAATCGTCGCCTTAGCTTCGCTTACAACCGCTCTGACCCTGCGTCATTCTTCACTTCTGAATGGAATTCTGGTCGGTCTCGGCACCGGTATTGGGGTAGGCTTTGTGAACGGGTTATTCGTTGCCAAAATAGGTGTTCCATCATTTCTGGTCACCCTGGGAATGACCGGTATCGTAACCGGTGTCGCACGATGGATCACTCAGCTCAAATCGATTCCGGTGACCAACGATACTTATAATTTCATCTTCGGTTCAGGTGATATCGGCCCAATTTCAATTCTTTTTATCTGGACTTTAGCCCTCCTCATTCTTGGACAGGTAACCCTCAGAAAAACTAAATTTGGGCGATATGTTCTTGCGACCGGCGGGAATAAAACTTCAGCGCTCTATTCAGGAATCAACGTCGATAGGATTAAAATGCTGGTGATGGTCCAAAATGGTATGTTGGCAGCTCTTGCTGGCATGCTATATGCCGGGCGTCTTCACGGAGCTCGTTATACATTAGGCGAAACCGACCTCATGACCGTCATCGCAGCGGTTATCATTGGTGGAACCAGCTTATCCGGCGGAAGAGGTTCGGTGATAGGATCAATTGTCGGCTCCTTAATTATGGGAATGATCAATAATGGCCTAATCTTGATGGGGCTATCCGTCGACCAGCAAATGATATTTCGCGGTCTGATCATTATCATCGCTGTGTCGCTTACCATGCGAGAGAAAAAATAATGAGGAAAGCCGAATGACACTGACCGATCCCAATTATTGATACTTCTAAAAACCCTCATGAAGTATTACTTTCAAAGGAGGTCCGTATGTCGTCACTTTCTGATATCCACGAATTGGTGAGGATTCATTCTCAATCCAGGATAGATATCTATATCGATGAAATCCACCACGTCCATCCGGTTCGTTTGTTAAAAAAATATTTAAAAGAGGAGAATCTTCGCTTTTTTCCTCTCATCGAATATTCTGGATCATTTAATAGGACTCCCGACTTCACCATGGTAGTTACTGATCAATCCTTTTCTTCATTAATAGGACAAGACGCTGGTTCCATACATGGGCATCTCCCAGAAGATGGCTTTCGCATCCATCCTCAATCTCAAAAAAAGAATCCGCTGCTGGTGATTACCGGAGGTGGACTTCCAGGCATTATATACGCCATACACGAATTCGGAACCCACTGCGGCTTTCACAATTCTGATGGATCAAATACTATCCCTCTACACGACTTACAGTGCTCACCGTCTCTCCCGTATCGTCTTTTTTGGACCTGGGATCACAGCACCAACTGGTATTTAGAACAGGTTGGAATCCAGGAAATAGGGGCAATGAATTATTATTCCAAGCCTTCCAATGGATTCCTCAAAGATTATAAAAGACTAATCGATTTTATGAGTCTCCACCGAATCAGCGGTGTCACCGTCTATGGTTTTCTTC
>Ga0116202_10002558_pt1 | contig 10918 bp, 13 predicted proteins | sample LakKivw325mmetaG_FD_94479 | JGI IMG/M metagenome (GOLD analysis project Ga0116202, IMG submission 94479) | Anoxic lake water microbial communities from Lake Kivu, Rwanda to study Microbial Dark Matter (Phase II) - Lake Kivu water 325m metaG | ecosystem: Environmental > Aquatic > Freshwater >... | reverse complement strand
CTCCAACACCGCCGACAGCGAAGGCCCCGGCGGCCCCAATACCTGTTGCCGTGCCCGTCGCAGCGCCCGAGTCGGCAGCCCGGCAACTTCTCGCTTCAGCCAACACTGATCCCGCGACCGACGCGGCACGTCCGCCGACGCCGGCCACCCGAATGGGGGCCGATCTGGGCGCCATGCCGGCCAGTCCCCCACCGCCGGCCGCGACTGATGACCCGCTGCGCGCAGTGCCCGCCGCAGCCCCTGTTCCTAAGACACGGCCAGAGCGTGTTCCACCTCCGAGTCGTGGGGTGTCGGCGCAGCCGACGGGGCCCCACGAGCCCGTCACGGGGCCCCGTCAGGCCTGCGGCCTGACACCCCATGGCTCCGCAGAGGTTGTGAGACGGCTTCTCGTCGCGGCGCCGACCGGTGACGCGCAACACAGCACCATGGTTGCCCGGACAGAGGGCGACCTGGGTGCGGCCCCGGCTGCCTCTGAACTCCCGGTTGTGACCGACGATGCGCCACAGCCTGTGGCGGCGACACTCGCGCAGGAATGGCCTGCCTTGGCGCCGCTCCCGGTCGCGGGACCGGTCAGCGTGGAGGTTGTCCAGACCCGTCCGGCGACGCCGACTCCGGTGGCAACGCCACCAGCCACCAGCGCACCGGCATCGGCCACGCCGGTGTCCTCGCAAGACCCCATGCCGACCCGTGCGTCCCTGGTCGCGCCGGTTGCGTCGGCGTCGGCTGGTGCCTCACCTCTCGGCGGCCCCCAGTCGTCTGACGCTCTCCTGGCGCCTGCCCCAACAGCCCTGTCCAGGGCGCCGTTGCAGGTCACGGCCTCGGCTCCCGCCACGCTCACCGCACCGACTGCGACTGACGCGACAGCATCCATGACCGTACCGGCGGCACCCGCCGCAAGCGCCGCTCTCGCCTACGCTCTGCCCGCCGTCAGCGAGAGCCCGCGGGACGTGCTGCCCACGGCGGCGACACCGGCCGTCCCGCGGGCCCACCGTGGCTTCCTGCCGGCGCAGCCCACGGAGGCCGTGCGGACCGTCTCCACCACACCGGCCGGCACCGCCGCCGCGGTCACACCCGAGTTAGCGCCCACGGCCGTCGTGTCACCGATGGCTGCCGAGCCCCGGCGGGACCGGGACGAAGCGCCCACGGAACGCGAGCCCGACTTGCCGCTGGCGGCCCTCGCGAACGCCGTCGCGACGGCAGAGCCCGCACCGCAAGCCGCCACTGCCGGCGCACCCCACGTGGCCGCCACCGCCGCCGTGCCGTCCCGCGAGACCGACGAACCGGACCCCGTGACTCACCTGCGCCTCCGGTTGGCCCCGCCGCTGCTCGGCGAAGTGCTGCTGGATGTGCGCCACGACAACGGGGCCGTCACCGCCCACGCCGTCGTGAGCCTCCCGGCCACCGAGCACGTGCTGCGCCAGGTGCAGACGCAGGTGCAGCAGTTGCTGGCCGACCAGGGGCTGCAGGCCCGGGCGTTCGACATTACGTGCGCCTTCGCCGGCGCGGGGAACGGCGGGGGCGGTAGCCATCTGCCCCAGCCCTTCAGCGTCCCGTCCGGCGCCTGGGCTGCCCGCCCGAAGGTTCCAGACTCTAGCCCCCCGGAGGCCCCCCAGGGCCCACCGCCGGGGTGGAGCCGCATCGTGGACATCATCGCGTGAGGCGCGCCCTCACCGGAGGAACGAGATGGACATCAGCAGCATTGGCTCGGCCACTCAGACCACGTCCGGCGGCACCAGCAGCCTTCTGGACGCCGATTCCTTCATGAAGCTGCTGCTGGCCGAGCTGCAGACCCAGGACCCGCTGGACCCGATGGACACCCAGAGCATGGTCTCGCAGCTGGCCACGCTGCAGATCGTCGCCGACAACCGCCTGTCGCGCGAGAGCCAGGAGTTCACCCAGGCGACGAGCCTGCTGGGCCGGCAAGTCACGTGGCAGGACGCCGCCTCCGGTGCGGTCGCCGCCGGCGAAGTCAGTGGTGTCGTGCGCAGCGGCGGCACGGCGCAACTCCTGGTCGGCGACACGACGATCAGCCTGGGGGACATACTGACGGTAATCTAGCCCGGCCGCGTAGCCGGCATGTCGTCCTGAGGAGGGAAGCCTGTGAGCAGTCCTGCTGTCTCGATCCCCTTGCGAGTGCGGGCCGCCGTCGAGCCCGACGCCTCGCCGGCGCGGCGGTTCCGGTCGGCCCCGGTGGCCGCGCCTGACCCTGTCCGCGCCGTATGGGAAGTGCTGGGCCTCGTGGTGCGCCAGCAGGTCGCGCAAGACGCCCTGCTGCTGTGGCGCCATGGCCTGCGTGATGACCGGCTGGAGCTGTTGGCCGCCACCCCGGCCGGGGTGTGGGCGCCGGCCACGCCGGCCGCCCCGGAGACGATCATCACGGCGGACGACCCACTGCGGCAGCTTTCGTCCCACCATCTCGACCTCCTGGCGCACTTGCGCTGCACGCCTGAGGACGGGGAAATGGAGCGGGTGCTGAGCGACCTCGGCCTGCGGTCGGCGGTGACCACTGTCCTGCATGGCGACGACCGGGAGACGCTGCTGGTGACGGCCGGCTTCCGCCACCACTGGCGGCTCACTGCGCCCCATGCGCCGGCGTTCGCGGCCTTCATCGAGCACCTGCGGGCGTGCCAACAGGCGGCGCTGACGCCTCTGCGCACGGTGCCCCCGGACCTGCCGGCCTGGTGGGAGCTGCGCGCCCAGGTCCCGACGCTGTGGCAACAGCCCTACCGCCCGTCGGTCCTGCGCACGGTCCACGATCTGATGGAAACACTGGCCGAGGCGGCGCGGGCGCTGCGGCCGCGGCACGACCCCACGGCCCTCCCCGGCCCCGAGGTCGCCCTTGATCTGGCCCACCGCACTTCCGCCCTCATGGACCGGCTGGAGCAGGTCACGACCGGCCCGCCGGCCCGCACCGGCTTTGACGAATTGCTCTCCCAGGCCCTCCTGCTGGTGCGCGATGCCTACCACCTGTGCCGCGGGACCTGGCCGGGCTGCCTCGCGGTGGTGCGCCAGCGGCCCGAAGCCATCGCCGGGCCCGCCGGGGACTTGCGCCACCAACTGATTGACTGGGTCGCACATCACATCGAGGCGGAGCACGCCGCCGAGTAGTCCGGTATCCGCCGAAGGAGACATGAGCATGAACCGCGCCCTGCTGTCCGGCCTGTCCGGAACCCTGGCTTTCCAGTCGTACATTGACGTGCTGTCCAACAAGATCGCCAACGCGAACACGGTGGGCTACAAGGAGGGGCGGCTGACCTTCCTGGACGCCTTCTACCAGACGCTCAGCGGCGGGGCGGCCGGCACCCCGGGCGGACTGGGGGGCATGAACCCCTCGCAGGTGGGCAGCGGCACGCGCGTCGGCCAGATCCAGATGATGACCACCCAGGGCTCGATGAGCAACACCGGCGCGGCCCTCGACGCCGCCATCGAGGGCCAGGGCATGTTCGTGCTGGGCAACGGCGGTGACGGCCGCTTCTACTCCCGCGACGGCTCGTTCGTGCTCGATGATACCCATGTGCTCGTCGCCGGCGGCAGCGGCCTGCGGGTGCTGGGCTGGATGGCCCAGGATGGCGTCGTCACTGCCACGGGCGACCCGGCCGAGATGAGCTTCCCCATCGGCCAGGTGCAGCCCGGCGTGGCCACCGAGACCGTCACGATGGGCGGCAACCTCGACGCCGCCCTGGAGACCGGCGCAACCCGCACGGCCACCATCTCCGTCTACGACTCCCTCGGCCTGTCCCACGAGGTCAGCGCGACCTTCACCAAGACCGCCACGGCCAACCAGTGGACGGTCGAAGCGGAGTGCGAGGGCAGCACCGCCGGCGGCACGATCACCTTCAGTTCCGCCGACGGCAGTGTCGCCTCGGGGGGCACGCTGGCGCTCAGCGCGGCCGTGACCAGTGGTGCGAGTACGCCACTCGGTCTCACCCTCGACCTGTCCTCGGTCACGCAACTCACCCAGACCGGCAGCAACGTCCGCGCCCTGGGGCAGGACGGGACGCCTAGTTCCACGCTCAGCGCCGTGAGCATCCTGGACGGCGGCGACATCCAGGGGGAGTACTCCGACGGGCACGTCGCGGTGCTGGGGCGGGTCGCAGTCGCCAACTTCGCCAATGTCGCCGGGCTGGTGCACGTGGGCAGCAACCTGTACCAGGAGGGTGCGGCCAGCGGGCAGATTGACATCGGCTCGGCGGGCACCTCCGGCCGGGGGCAGGTGCGCTCACGCCAACTCGAAATGTCCAACGTGGACCTGACCAAGTGCTTTGTCGAGGTGATGATGGCCCAGCGGGGCTTCCAGGCCAGCACCCGCGTCATCTCTGCCGCCAACCGCATGCTCGATGACGTCATGCAGCTGAACATCGGCTAACGCTAGTTGCGGGGTGGCGTGCCGGCCGTATCGGCGCGACGGGGGCCCCGCATCGGGTGACCGCCCGGTTGCGGGGTCCCCGTCCCCGCCACGATACGACTGTGGCGGGTCCACCCCGCAACTAGAGATGAATACCGGCAGCGGACCCGACGGCGGGGGGCCGCTGCCTCGCGGTTCTGACCGGTGGCCACTGCCTCTTCCTGGCACGGGACTTGCAGTATCCCCGATACCATGATCACTCTCACTCGTCTCAATGGCACGCGCATCTGCGTCAATGCCTTTCTCATCGAGCACCTGGAGGAGACGCCCGATACGGTCGTCAGCCTCACCAACGGGCACCACTTCCTGGTGCGCGAGTCCATCGAGGAGATCGTCAACGCGGCGGTGTCCTACCTGGGCTGTCTGCGGGATCAGGGCGTGGACCCCATCGCCGCGGGCCAGGCAGGCCGCATCTCCGAACCCGCCCGGGTTGCCCCGAGCAGCGGGTTGAGCGCGTGAGGTAGCCCCGGTGGACCTGAGCACCATCATTGGATTGGTCGTCGCCTTCGGCGCCCTGGGCGCGTCGGTGGTGATGGAAGGCGGGAGCCTGCGGGCCCTCGTCAGCATGCCGGCGCTGGTCATTGTGTTCGGCGGCACCGTGGGCGCCACGCTCATCAGCGTGCCGCTCGCGGACTTCATGCGCTTGCCCCGCCTGCTCAAGCTGACCTTCTTCCCCCACGCCTTCGACCACGCCGACACGGCACGCGAGATCGTGCGCCTGGCCGGGCTGGCCCGCCGCAACGGCCTGCTCGCCCTCGAGTCCGAAGTCGCCGCCCTCAAGGACCCGTTCCTGGCCAAGGGCCTGTCGCTGGTCATTGACGGCACGGACAGCGACATGATCCGCGGGACGATGGAGACCGAGATCACGACGATGGAAGCGCGGCACAAGGCCGGGGCCAAGATCTTCACGCTCATGGGCGGGCTCGCCCCCACCCTCGGTGTTACCGGAACGGTCATGGGGCTGGTGCACATGCTCGCCAACGTGGACGAGCCGTCGAGCATGGGCCCGGCCATCGCCACCGCCTTCCTGGCGACCCTCTACGGCGTGGCCTCGGCCAACCTGCTGTTCCTGCCGCTGGCCGCCAAGCTGGCGATCCGCAGCAGCGAGGAATCCCACCAGCGGGAGATCCTGCTCGAGGGCCTCATGGCCGTGCAGGCGGGGCTCAGCCCGTTGATCGTCGAGGAGCGGCTGAAGTCCTTCCTGAAGCCGGACGAACGCAACTGGGCCAAGGACGAGGCGGCCGGGGAGCCGCCGGCGGCGGCGAAGGCGGCCTGACATGGCCAAGCGACGCGGGCATTCCGAGGAGCATGAGAACGCCGAGCGCTGGCTGCTGACCTACGCCGACATGATTACGCTGCTGATGGCCTTCTTCATCATGCTGTACAGCATGAGCCAACTCGACCTGAAGAAGTTCGACGCCATGACCGGGGCGGTGCAGGCGCAACTGGGCGGGACGGGCGTGCTGAAGGGCTCGATGAACGTCGCGCAGGGTCCCGAGCAGCGGACGGGCACGCCGGGCATCATGCCCATGTTAGGCGGCGGGCCGGGGAGCCTTAAGCGGACGCTGGCCAAGGAACTCCGCCCCCTGGTGTCCGGCCTGCAGATCACTGCCCGCAACGGTGAAGTGACGGTCGTGCTACCGGCCACGACGGTGTACTTCGCCCCCGGCAGCGCGGAGCCGAGTCAGGCCATGCTACGGGCGTTGGACGCCATCGCCAAGGCGCTCAAGCAGGACCGCCACGCCGTGCGCGTGACCGGCCACACCTGCAGCCTGCCGGTGCGCAATGGGCGCTACAGCTCGAACTGGGAGCTATCGGCGGACCGCGCCCGCAATGTGGCCTTCCGACTGATCCGGTCGGGTGCGGTAACGGCCGAGCACTGCTCGTACATGGGTCTGGCCGACACCCACCCGGCCTTCCCCAACGACTCCGAAGCGCACCGCGCGCGCAACCGCCGCGTGGAGATCAAGATCACACCGTTACCCGGCAGGGCGAAGTCGTCCGCCGCTGCACCGGCTGAGGCGTCCGAGGCCGACTCGTCCGACCCGGCGGCTAAGGCGGAGGTAGACCTCAGCCCCCATCTGGATCGTGCGGGTGCACGACCGCGAAAGGAGCAACCATGAACCGGCAGACTCCCCAGGCAGGCAAGGGCCTGGTCGTCATGATCGTCGTGATTGTCCTGGTCCTGGCGGCCGGGGCCGGCGGCGTCGTCCTCGGCGCCAAGATGCTCGGCGCCAAGGCGCACTCGGCCGAGGGCAAGACGGACACCGCCGCGGAGAAGAGCAGGGACAAGGACCACAAGCCCGCCAAGGAGACGCACGCCAAGGACAAGGGCGGGGAGCCGAGCCACGAGGCCGTCGTAGTGGACCTCGGCGAGTTCCTGGTGAACCTCGAGGGCGGCGCCGAGAACCGCTACTTGCGCGCCGAGGTGTCCATCCGCGTCGCCGGGCTGCCCGTCAGCGCCAAGAAGAGCGGCCACGGTGCGGCCGAGGACAACGACCTGCCCGGCGACGATCTCGCCGTGGCCAAGGACTGCGTTACGACGGTACTCTCCAGTGGCGTCTTCGCCCAGTTGCGCACCGGTGCCGGGCGGGCGAAGCTGAAGGCCGAGGCGCAGTCCCGTCTGGCCGAGGCGCTGCCGGAATACACGATCCACGAAGTGCTTTTCACTTCCTTTGTGATGCAGTAGGAGACCCGGATGAGCGAGAACGCCGCGCCGCAAGCCGTACCCTCTGAACCCACCGGGCCGCAGCCGCCCGCCGTCGCCGACGGCTCCGGCCGCCAGGCCCTGGACTTCCGCAACCTAGCGGCCATGCTGGATGTGCCGCTGAAGCTCACCGTCGAGCTGGGGCGGGCCGAACTGCCGCTGGCCGAAGTCCTGGCGCTCAAGCCCGGCGCGGTGGTCGAGTTGGACCGCTTCCCCGGCGAGCCCCTCGAACTGTACGTCAACGGGCGGCTGGTCGCGCGCGGGGAGATCATCGTGCTCAACGACATCTTTGGCTTTCGGGTCACGGACCTGCCCGGGGCCGCGCCCGAAGTGGCGGAGGAGGGAGCGGCATGAGCCCTGAGCACCCCCCGCAGGGACTGATGAGCGGCTTCCGGCTGCCCCCCGGCTTCCGCCCGAACTGGTGGATGCTGGGACTGGCGGGGCTGGCCGCGCTGCTGCCGGCGCTGCTGCTCAAGCCCGCCCCCTCTGCTCCGCCGGCGCCGGCCGCTGAGCACGCTACGCAGCTTCCGGACGAGACTGTCCTGGAGGAGGCCGCCCCGCGTGAGGTGTCGCTGGTGGATGTGGGCACGAAGGCCGCGCTGGGCCTGCTGCTGATTGCCGCGGCCGGCTGGGGGCTCGTCAAGCTGTCCCAGCGTCGCGGGAACCGGCGGGAGGCGAATGACGACTGGCCGGAGGCCGCGCCACGACTGCGCCTGGCCGAGAGCCTGCCGCTGGGCCCCCAGCAGGGCACGCTGCACCTCGTCGAGGTGGACGGCACGACGGTGCTGCTCAGTGCGGTGCTGGACCAGGTGTCGCTGCTGCTGACGCTGGCCCCGGACAGCACGTCGTCCTTCGCGCCGGTGGCGCCCGTGGAGCCGGTCTGCGCCGCACCCGCTCCGGCCGAGACGCACCAGTGGCTCTCCCCCACCCCGCCCGTGGCCGACGAGAAGCCCGCGCCGGCGCCCGACCGCCCGGCGCTCTTGCGCGAACGCGAAGCGGACTGGTCGCGGGAGCGCAGCCGCCTCATCCACGCCCTGCGCGCGCAGGCGTCCGCCGCGCCGCAGGAACCGACTCACCTGTAGGAGCAGGTCCATGCCCCGCCCGTTGCTTGCGCTCGCCCTGCTCGCCCTGCTGCTTGCCGTCGTCCCGGCGGCCGCGCAGCCGCTGCCGACGGCGCTGGGCGGCCTGCTGCCCTCTCCGGACCGTCCCGCCGACATGGCCGCGGCGCTCAAGCTGCTCGTGGGCCTGGCGGTGCTGTCGCTGGCCCCGGCGCTGCTCATCATGCTGACCTGCTTCACCCGCATCATCATCATCCTCAGCTTCCTGCGCAGCGCCCTGGGCACACAGCAGACGCCGCCCAACGCCGTGCTCATCGGCCTGGCCCTGTTCCTGACTTTCTTCATCATGGCCCCGGTGTGGCAGCAGATGGATGGGCAGGCGATCAAGCCCTACCTGGCCGGGAAGCTGCGGAGCGACCAGGCCGTCGCCAAGGCCGCCGCGCCGCTACGTGACTTCCTGCTCAAGCAGACCCGCGAGAAGGACCTGGGGTTGTTCATCACCCTCTCACGCAGCCCGCGGCCCCACAAGCCCGAAGACGTCTCCTTCGGCGCTCTCATCCCCGCCTACATCATCAGCGAGTTGCGCGCCGGCTTCCAGATCGGGTTCGTGCTGTTCATTCCCTTCGTGGTGGTGGACCTCATCGTGTCCAGCGTGCTGATGTCCCTGGGCATGATGATGCTGCCGCCGGTGATGGTGTCGCTGCCGCTGAAGGTGATGCTCTTCGTGCTCGTGGACGGCTGGCACCTGATCACCAAGTCCATCGTGTTGAGCTTCGGATAGCGCCATGACCGACGCCACGATCCTCGATCTGTGCCGCCAGGCCTTCACCACCGCCCTGCTGTGCGCCGGGCCGGTGCTCGGCGTCGTGCTCGTCATCGGCGTGGCCGTCAGCATCCTGCAGGCCGTGACGCAGGTGCAGGAGGCCACCCTGACGTTCCTGCCCAAGCTGCTGGGGGCCGGGCTGGTGCTGATCATCGGCGGGGCGTGGATGCTCGACCACCTGGTGCGCCTGACCGAGCAGTGCCTGACTAACCTGGGGCAGATGGTGAGGTAGCGTCATGACGCTACCGGCCCAGTGGCTGATCCTCCTGGCCGCCTGCCCGCGCACCTTCGCCCTGGTCGCCACCGCCCCGGGGTTCAGCGCCGCCTCCGTCCCGCCGCTTGTGCGAGTGACGCTGGCGGTGGCCCTCGCCTGCACCGTGGCCCCCCTGGTGGCCGCCCCCAACCCGGCCCTGCTCGCCCTCACCCCGCAGGCCTACGTCGCGCTGCTGCTCAGCGAACTCATCCTCGGCGGCATCATGGGCCTGCTGCTGTCGTGGCTGCTCGAAGCGGCGCGGCTGGCCGGCGAGGTCGTGGACCTGCAGATCGGCTTCCGCGCCGGGGCGCTCTACGACCCGGTCGGCGCGGGCTCGTCGTCCGTCATCGGCCAGTTCTGGTTCCTGGCCGCGGTGGTGCTCTTGTTCGCCCTCGACGGCCATCACTGGCTGCTGCGCGGCCTCGTGCGCAGCGTCGAGCTATGCCCCGTCGGCACGCTCGTTTTTGACCGGTCGCTGGCAGCGGTCGCCCTGTCCGCCGTCCAGGCGCTGTTCACACTGGCCCTGCAGACCGCGGCGCCGGTCGTTGCCGCGCTGATCCTCGCTGACCTCACCCTCGGCCTCGTCGGCCGCAGCATGCCGCAGATGAACCTGATGCTCGTCGGCCTGCCCGGCAAGATCATCGTGGGGCTGGCGGCCCTGGCCCTCTCCAGCCCCCTGCTCGTCCGCCTGCTGACCGAGACGCTGGCGCTGCTGGAGAGCCACCTGCTGGCGGTGCTCCGGGCCGTGGGGGCGTGAGACCGTGAGCGCCGACAAGCAATTCGAGCCGACCCAACGCCGCCAACAGCAGGCCCGTGCCAAGGGGCAGTCGCCCCGCAGCCGCGACCTGGTCTCGGCGGGTGTGCTGCTCCTGGCCATCGCGGCGGGCGCCGCGTGGATGCCGGGCCTGTCCCGCGCGGTGCTGCAGGCCACGCAGCACACGCTCGGCGCCCTCCATGAGACCGCACCCACGGCCGAAGGCGCGCGCGAGTTGCTGCTCGCCTGGCTGGCGGTAGGCGCCCACGCTCTGGGCCCGTTGCTGGGGATCGTCGCCCTCGGCGCGGTGCTGCTGACCTTTGCCCAGGGCGGCCTGACGCCCTCACTGGACCCGCTCACGCCCCGCCTGGACCGCCTCAACCCCGCCAAGGCGCTCAAGCGCATCTTCTCGATGCAGGGGCTCGTGGAGACGCTCAAGTCGCTGCTCAAGGTGGCGCTGGCCGCGTTCGTGGCGTGGCTGGTGCTGCGCAGCCGCCTGCCGCAGCTACTGCAACTCGGCGAGATGGAGCTGTCCGGGGCGGTCGCCGCCGTGGGGCGCGTCGCCCGCGAGCTGTGCCTCAAGACCGCCGTGGCGATGCTCGTCCTCGGCGCGGCCGACGTGGTCTGGCAGCGGTTCGACTACCTGCGGTCGCTGCGCATGACGCGCGAGGAGATGCGGCAGGAGGTGCGCGAGACGGAGGGGGACCCGCACGTGCGAGGCCAGCAACGCCGCGCCCGCGAGAAGCTGCTGCGTGACGGCATCAGCGCCCAGGCCAGCAAGGCCACCGTGGTGGTGACGAACCCCACGCATGTCGCGGTGGCCCTCCAATACGGCCCCGGCCAACCGGCCCCGGTGGTCGTGGCACGCGGACAGGGGCGTCTGGCCGAGCGCATCAAGGCTCTGGCCCGCCGCTACGG
>Ga0116202_10002556_pt1 | contig 10925 bp, 8 predicted proteins | sample LakKivw325mmetaG_FD_94479 | JGI IMG/M metagenome (GOLD analysis project Ga0116202, IMG submission 94479) | Anoxic lake water microbial communities from Lake Kivu, Rwanda to study Microbial Dark Matter (Phase II) - Lake Kivu water 325m metaG | ecosystem: Environmental > Aquatic > Freshwater >... | reverse complement strand
TCTCGCCCCCCGCCCCACGCCCCGCTCTGTTCCGCAGGAATATGTGCAGGTGCATCCCGGAACCCGCCTCGCCGAATATCGGTTTGGGCATGAAGGTCGCGCTCTTGTCGTGCTTGAAAGCGAGGTTCCGGACTAGGTACTTGCTCAGCATGATGCCGTCGGCCGAGCGCATCGCCGGCATATAGACCGGTTCCACCTCGACCTGCGAGTACCGGCCGCCCTCGTGGTGGTGGTACTTCACGGGCACTCCGCACTGGCCCATCATCAGCGTGAGCTCGGAACGGAAGTCTGAGCTCCGGTCAAACGGCGGGGCCACGTGGTAGGCAGGACCCTTGAACAAAGAGAATCCCGACGGGTCATCGTGCTTCAGCTCGTCGGTTTCGATGCGATACGCCGCCGAAGAATCGTCGGTCCAGAACTCGGCCTTGTTGAAAAGGTAGAATTCGAACTCTGGCCTGACCATCACTTCGTCGGCGCGGGTTTCTTGCTTCAGGGCCGCCACCGCCCGCTGCAGGATTGCCCGTGGGTCGCGCTCGTACCTTTGCTTGCCGTCACTCTCGTAGATTTCGGCGAAGCAGGATACGGTCGGCTCCTGGGCAAACGGGTCAACAAAGGCCGAATCGAGGTCAGGTTTCAGGACCATGTCCCCGGAATCCACTGCCCGGAACCCGGCAACTGCTGAGCCGTCAAATCCAACCCCTTGCCTGGCCGCGTGCTCCAGTTGTTCGATTGGCAGGGTGACGTGGCGAAGCCGGCCAGTCAGGTCTGGGTACTTCAGGTCAATGAACTTGATGTCCTTCTCGAGGATGGCGTTTTCCATGCGTTTCACGCCTGTAAGCTTGCCACAATCCGCTGGAAAGTCAACCCGGCCGGGGCCTTCAGTCGCGTGGGGCGCAGTCGGCTTCGGGCCGCTGCCTACCGGCGGCGCGGCCAGGTACTAGAGCGGCTCGACGAGAATGAGCGGCTGGCCGTACTCTACCGACTCGCCGTCCTCAACCAGTATGTCGATTATCCTGCACTTTTTCTCTGCCTGGATCTCGTTCATCAGCTTCATCGCCTCGACGATGCAGAGCGTCTGCCCAGGGTCGACCACGTCGCCCCGCTTGATGAACGGCGGCGACTCCGGCCTTGACCGCAGGTAGAAAGTGCCTACCATCGGCGAAGTCACTTCCTCGGTATTGGCAGCAGGCTGAGCTGACTGAACCGCTGGCGGCACCGGCGCTGCCTGAACCACGGGTTCAGTCGCCGGCTGCGCTGCCGCCTGAACCATCTCCGCGACCGGCTGCGGGACTGGTGTTGTCTGCTTCGCTGTGGCTGGAGCGGGTTCACCGGCGCCTCGCCTGATTCTCACTTTCTCGTCCTCGTGCTCCCACTCGAAATCGGTGACCGAGTGGGCAGCGACCAACTCGACCAGACCGCGCAGGCGCCGGACCTGCGGGTCCTCAGGCGGAGTCGCGGGCTTGGCTTGAGCCTGTGCTTGTGCTTGCGATGGTGCGGGCGGAGCCGGCTTCTTCTCCGGCTCCGAGGCGGTCGGGTTCTTCCGCCACTGGAAGAACTTGAGCGAGACCTCTGGGAAGAGCGCGTACGAGATATAGTCCTCTTCGTGTTGAACCAGGTCCTTGCTCAGTTCCTTGCGCGCCCTGGGCATTGCCGGTTCGAGCAGGTCCGCAGGCCGGCCTTTTATCGGTTTCTCGTCGCCGAGTATCTTCAGTGCCACCGCCTCGCGTATCGGCGCCGGCGCTCGGCCGTAAAGGCCCTTGACGTAGTCCTTGGTCTCGCGGGTCACGCGTTTGTACCGCTCGCCGGCCAGCACGTTGTGCACCGCCTGCACTCCGACAATCTGGCTGGTCGGCGTCACCAGCGGCGGAAACCCGAGGTCCTCGCGCACCCGCGGCACCTCTTCCAGCACCTCCGGCAGCCGGTCCTCGGCCTTCTGCTCCTTTAGCTGGGACAAGAGGTTCGAGGCCATCCCGCCCGGAATCTGGTGAATGATGACCATCGAGTCCACGACCTTGGGCAGCGTGACGCATTGGCTGGCCGCCATCTTTCCGAAGTGACCCTCGACGACCTCCATCTCGGCCATGTCCAGGCCCGGGTCGCGCGCGGTCCCGGCAAAACACGCAGCCATCGTCTCGGCGGCAGGCTGCGAAGTCATGAACGCCAGCGGCGCGGCCGCGGTGTCGATCACGTCGACCCCGGCCTCGGCCGCCTTCAGGTAGGCCGCCACCGCCATGCCGCTCGACGCATGGCAGTGCAGTTGCACCGGCAGGCCAAGAGCCTCCTTGAGAGCCTTGACCAGGTCATACGCCATGGCGGGCGCGATGATTCCGGCCATATCCTTGACGCAGATGGAGTCGATTCCCATCTCCTTCTGCTCCTGCGCCCGGGCCAGGTAGTAGTCAACGGTGTGCACGGGCGAGATGGCATAGCAGAGCGTCCCCTGCGCATGCTTGCCGGCCTTCTTCACGAATTCGATGGCGCGCTCCAGGTTGCGCGCGTCGTTCAGGGCGTCGAACACGCGGTAGACATCGAGTCCTCGTTCGGCCGACTCGGCTACGAACTCCTCAAGCACGTCGTCCGGGTAGTTCTTGTACCCGACCACGTTCTGCCCGCGCAAGAGCATCTGGAGCCGCGTGTGCTTCACGCGTTTGCGGATTTCGCTGAGCCGCTCCCACGGGTCTTCGTTGAGATACCTCATGCAGACGTCGAAAGTGGCGCCGCCCCACATCTCCAGCGACCAGTAGCCGACCTTATCCAGGTGTTCGAGCGCCGGCAGCATGTCGGCCGTCTTCATGCGGGTGGCCCACAGCGACTGGTGCGCGTCGCGGAGCGTTGTGTCCGTGAACTGGACCGGAGGAAGCGGAGAAGAACCCGGTCCTGGGGATGGGACCGGTCTAGTTTCGTTTGTCACAGCGTCTTGCAATCTCTTGGCTAATGAGTTCCATCGCGATGGCTCGGGAACCCTTAACGAGGATTGTATCTCCGGGCCGAATGATGTCAAACAGCGCCTCCCTCGCCTCAGCAGATGTCCCGAACCGCCAAACTTGCCTCTGGCCGACGGCCGATGCGCCCTTGGCGGTGTACTCACCTCGAGGCCCCACTAGCACCAGTCTACTTACAAGTGCACCTACTTTGCGGCCCAGGTCTTCGTGTTGGGCACGCGATGATTCGCCGAGCTCAAGCATATCGCCTAGAAAAGCGACACGCCGCCGGGGCTCTGCGTTCTTCTCCAGGACCTCAAGCGCTGCGCGCACCGACTGCGGGTTCGCGTTGTAGCAGTCGTCAATCAGGGTTACGCCGCCCAGTCTGAGAATGCGCAGCCGCATCGGGAGCGGCTCAAACCGAGCGATGGCTCCCGGCATGTCCCCAGGCCACATGCCCATCGCGTAGGCACCGGCGCAGGCCGCCAGGCAGTTGGCGACGTTGTGCCGGCCCGGGATGGGCAGCATTACCTCGTACTCACCCATCAGCCGGAACCTACTTCCGGCGAGTGCTAAGTCCTCGACATCGGTCGCAAACACCTCCGCCTTCTCGTCAAGTGCGAATGTCACCCGGCGGGCCGGCGCGTAGGTGGCGCCGATTGCCATCACCAGCGGGTCGTCGGCGTTTAGCACAGCCGCGCCCTTCTCCGGCAAGGCCTGGAGCAACTCCGCCTTCTCCTGGGCCACGCCGTGCCGATCCTTCATGAACTCCAGGTGCGTATCCCCGATGTTGGTTATCACCCCCACCTCGGGCCGGCAGATGCGAGCGAGTCTGGCGGTCCCGCCCAACTCATTCATCTCAATCTCGAAGACACAAGCCTCGATGTCCCTGGTCATGCGCAGCACGGTCAGCGGCACGCCGATGTCGTTGTTGTAGCTCCCTTCCGGTCTAAGGGTCCTGAACTTGAGCGCGAGGATGGCCGCGAGTATCTCCTTAGTCGTGGTCTTGCCGTTGCTTCCTGTAACCGCCACGACCCGGGCCGACATCCGCTCCCGGTGGCGGAAGGCGATGCGGCCCAAAGCCTCAGTAGTGTTCCCGACGACGATGCCGGTCTTTCCCGGTGGCACCGACACCTCCGAGTCAACCACGACGCCGACCGCACCTTTCTCAATCGCTTGATTGCAGAACTGGTGTCCGTCGAGCCGCTTGCCCCGGATGGCAACATACAAGTCCCCGGGCTCAAGTGTCCTGGTATCAACCGATACACCAGTCACCTCTAGCTCCGTTCCGTTGACCAGCCTGCCGCCGGTCGCGGTCACAAGCTCACCCAGCCTTATCGGTTCCATCTCTGCCCTTTCGCTCTATCCCTTTGTCCCTTTGTCCCTTTGTCCCTTTATCCCTTGATCCCTTCCTCAGACTACCAGCATCGCGTCGCCGAACGAGTAGAACCTGTATCTCTGCTCAATCGCATGCCGGTACGCAGCCAAGACCGCCTCTCGTCCGGCAAAGGCGGACACCAGCATGAGAAGGGTCGACTTGGGCAGGTGGAAGTTGGTGAGCAGCGCCCCGACCACCTTCCACTCGTAGCCGGGGTAGACGTACAGACCCGTCTGCCCCTTGCCGGCCCGTACCCGCCACCTGCCTCGGGCTTCTTCTCCCGCACTCGACATTCGACGTTCGGAATTCGCTCTTTCCTCGAAGGCTTGTCCTTCGAGGACTCGGACTGTCGTCGTCCCCACGCACACGACCCTCCGCCCTTCGGCCAAGGCTCGGTTCACTTGCCCTGCTGCACCTGCGGATAGCTCGAACTCCTCCGGGTGCATCGTGTGCTCCTCGACGTTCTCCGTCTTCACCGGCCGGAACGTGCCAAGACCGGCATGCAGCGTCACGAAAGCGGCTTCGACCCCGGCACGGCCCAGCGCGCCCAGCACCTCCGGCGTGAAGTGCAGGCCCGCAGTCGGCGCCGCAATCGCCCCATCTACCTGCGCGAACACGGTCTGGTATCGCCCAAAGTCCCCGCATTTCTCTTTGATGTAAGGCGGCAGTGCGACCTCGCCGCGCGACTGCTGCAAGCCGGACACGTCCGGTGGGTCGAACCTGACCAGCCGGATACCCTCCGGCTTGCGCTCGACAATGGTCGCGCGGTAGAGACCGAACTCCAGCACCGCTCCCGGCCTCGCCTTGCGGGAAGGCCGGGATAGGGCCTCCCACGTACCCGGTTCGACCTGCCGCAACAGCAGCAGTTCAACCGTGCCGCCGGTCGGCAGCGTACCGAATACCCGCGCCGGTATGACCCTCGTGTTATTCAGAACGAGCAGGTCCCCGGCCCGAAGCCACTGCGCGATGTCGCTGAACATCGCGTCATGCACCTTCCCCGTAGCGCGCTCGAGCACCAGCATCCTCGAAGCATCGCGCCGGGGAAGCGGGTGCTGGGCAATCAGCTCTTTCGGCAGGTTGTAATCGAAATCAGCTACAAGCATGTGCAGAATGACCAATGACCAAGCGCCAATTCCCATTCAATGCCCAAAGCCACAAATGAGAAAGAACGGGCTTCCATACTTGAGCATTGGTGCTTTCATGGTTGATTGGCCGTTGGGGCTTGGGTATTTGGGACTTCAGGCATCCCCCGCCTGTGACAGCACGCTGCCCGTTATCAATCGGTACGCCTCCCGGTATCGCTCGGTTGTCCCCCTGATGACTTCAGGCGGCAGCGTCGGCGCCGGCGGGGTCTTGTCCCATTTGATGGATAGCAGGTAATCCCGCACGAACTGCTTATCGAAGCTCGGCGGCGACGTCCCCACCTTGTACTGCGCGACCGACCAGAACCGCGACGAGTCAGGAGTAAGCGCCTCATCAATCCACATCAGCTTCCCGTCACATAGGCCAAATTCGAGCTTCGTATCGGCGATGATGATGCCGCGCCCCAGCGCATACTCCGCCGCCCGGCGATAGATATTCAGGGACACTTCCCTTATTTCCCGGGCCACATCCACGCCGACCAGCTCCACCGCCTGCTCCTGCGTGATGTTCTGGTCATGTCCGGCCGTCGCCTTGGTAGAAGGCGTGAATAACGGCTCAGGCAACTCCTCTGCCTGCTTCATTCCAGGCGGCAGCTTGATGCCGCAGACCAAGCCTGTCTCTCGGTAGTCGTTCCAGCCGCTACCCGCAAGGTAGCCGCGCACTACGCACTCGACCGGCAGCGGCCTCGCCCGGCGCACGAGCATGGCCCTGCCTTCGAGTTGCTCGCGATAAGGAGCAAGCTCGGTTGGGAATCGGGCGGCTTCGGTCTCGGCTAGGTGATTCGGCACCAGTTCCCGGAACCGATCGAACCAGAACTCCGAGAGCTGGGTCAGCACCCTTCCCTTGTCCGGAATCGGGTCGGGCAGCACGACGTCGAATGCCGACAGCCGGTCGGTGGCGACAATCAGCAGGAGCTCACCGACCTCGAAGATGTCCCTGACCTTGCCCTTTGCGACGTGCTTTATGCCTGGTAGCTCTGCCTGTTTCACGACCATCGTATCTGCGCGTTCACTCGGGCCGCTTCTTGCACCCTCACCCCTTCCCTCTCCCTCTGGGAGAGGGCGAGGGTGAGGGCGCTTCTGACATCCGCCCCTTCCCTCTCCCTCTGGGAGAGGGCGAGGGTGAGGGCTTGCCCACCGGCATGATGTAGAGTGGCGCCAGACTCGTACCCATTAGCTTCCTGACGCGGTCGTCCTGGAACGCTCCTATCATCACCGTGCCGAGCCCCAGCGCTTCACATTGCAGGTGTACGTTCTCGCCGATATGCCCGGCCTCCATGTGCACGTACCGAGGCGCCCGCTGTCCGTAGACCCGTGCAGTGCGGCTGAAGTCCGCGACCAGGACCAGCACCGCGGGCGCTGACGCGATGGAGCTCTGACCAAGCGCCGCCTCGGCCAGCTCTGCCCTATGGTCACCGCCCTTCGCAAGCGCAAGGGAATGACCGTCAAACCGGTAGTGATACATTCCCGGCTTCATACCCTTCACCTTTCCCGCCACGAGGTACAGCTCCATCGGGTATGTGGCTCCGGCCGAAGGCGCGGTCCTTCCGACCAGACCGCGGTTCAGGCCCTGCGCCGCCCACAGCAGTTGACCGACCTGTTTGATGGTGAGTGATTCGCTGCTGAAGACTCGTATAGAACGCCGGTGCCACAGCGCATGCTCGACCGTTACACTGCCTACTGTGTCCGGCGGCGGCAAGGCGACCACGGAATCAGTCGGCACCGGCCCCGCCATCGCGCTGCACCAAACCACTAGCCACAACATTCCTGCCTACGTTTCCCGCCGACTCAACTCCTGGCCGGACCGGAACGCGCCGCCTTTGCCTTTGCGGCCACTTCCCGCGCCATCCGGACGCGATAGGCGGCGAGCTTCTTTGACAGCCTAGCGTCACGTAGGGCCAGAATCTCGACTGCCAGTAACCCGGCGTTTTTCGCCCCGGCCCTGCCCACGGCCATGCACGCTACCGGCACACCGCCCGGCATCTGACTGGTCGAAAGCCATGCGTCAAGACCGCCCTTGACCTCCGCTTCCAGAGGAACGCCAACAACCGGCAGTGTCGTGTGCGCAGCTATCGCGCCGGCCAGGTGCGCGGCCATTCCTGCCCCGGCCACAATCACCTTCACGCCGCGTCCCGCCGCCCCGCGCGCGAACCGCCGGCACGTATCCGGCGTCCGGTGGGCCGACACTATCTGAACCTCGCTCGCCACGCCGAACTCATCGAGCACACGCCTCGTCTCCGACATCACTGGCAGGTCCGAGTCGCTGCCCATCGCGATTGCGACAACCGGGTGTTTCTTCATGACACGGTATTCTATGGACGAGGCCTCGGCTTGTAAAGAATCGCCCCTGCGCCTATACTTGCTCGTGCGCATCCAACTTGACTACGCCCCGAACCGAGAGACGGTCGAGATTCCGGACCGAAATCTCATCGCCGTCTTGGGTCCTAACGACTGCCGCCCCTTCCACGACACCGATGCCGCCCTCAAGCGCGCCGCCGGTGAATGCGCAGCTTTCCTTGCCGACTCGCAGCGCGTGCTCGTCCTCGTCAACGACTACACCCGGCCCACGCCCAGCGCGCCCATTCTTGCCGCACTCCGTCCAGTGCTCTGCGAACGGGACATGAAATACCTAATCTGCGCCGGCACTCACCGGGCGCCAACCGAGGCGGAGTACAAAACCATCTTCGGTCCGGCCAATCTAGAATCTAAAATCTCAAATCCAGAATCCCCCATCCTCTGCCACGACGCGAAGGACAAGTCTCGGCTCTTCTTCCTGGGCAAGACCAGATTCGGCACCGATGTCTGGCTGAACAAGGAACTGCTCTGGGCCGACAAAGTCATCACCATTAACTCCATCGAGCCGCACTACTTCGCGGGTTACACCGGCGGCCGCAAGAGCTTCCTGCCCGGAATCGCCGGCTACGACACCATCACGCAGAACCACAATATGGTCACGCGCGAGGGCTCGGCCGCATTCTCGCTTGCCGGCAACCCGGTGCACGAGGACATGACCGAAGCCGCGAAGATGCTCCCACGCCCGGTCTTCTCAATCCAGCTTGTCCAGGACCGCCATCATCGTCTGCTTTCGGTCCATTCCGGCGACCTGTTTCGGTCCTTCGACGAGGCCGCAGGCGACGCGCACCGGGTATTCGCCGTTCCAGTAAGAGAGAAAGCCGACATCGTCCTCAGCGTGCTCGGCCCGCCCTCGAACATCGACTTCTATCAGGCCCAGCGCGCGGTCGAGTTCGCCCGGTCCGTGCTCAATTGCCCGTCGGTCCACATCACGGTCTCATCATGCACTGACGGCACCGGCAACGACAGCTTCATCCAGGTCTTCCGCGCCCACTCTTCCCCTTCCGAGATTCTGCAATCTGAAATCGCCCGCTCCTCCTCCGCCAATCTGCAATCTGGAATCTGCAATCTAGAATCTGAAATCGCCCCCCGCCTCCTCCCTCCTCGCTCTTCTCTCCTCGGCTGGCACAAATCCGCCCGCCTTGCCCAGATAATGCACACAACCGACCTTTGCACCGTGATGGGCATTGACGACGAAGTGGTGAAGAGCGCGTTCATGCATCCATATAAGACCGCGCAGGCCGCACTCGACGCGGGCCTCACCAAGCTCGGCAAAGACGCCCGCGTCTATGTCATCCCCGACGCCGGCTCCGTAGTCCCGGTCCTCAGCTAACCCAAGCGCCTCGTCCTCCGTCTTCAGTCTCCCGTCCTCGTTCTGTTTCCCCTCCTTCTACTCCTGGCCTGGTTGACATTCCGTGCCCGCCGCTGTAGATTAAACTCAAACTAGAGGACCTGATGACCACACAGAGATTCCTTGTGCTGTCTGCCTTTGCCATCCTGTCGGCCGTTCTGACGTCCGGCTGCGATACCAACAGGATTCCGACGGGTTGGCCCAAGACGTACGGCGGCTCAAGGGACGACAACTGCTCCTCAGTGCAGCAGACGTGGGACAGTGGCTATGTGCTGACCGGCACGACCTGGTCCTATGGTGAAGGCCAGGATGACGTCTACCTTGTCCGGACGAATTCGGCTGGAGAAGCGCTCTGGACGCAGACCTTCGGCGGGGCAGGCTATGACATCGGCTACTCGGGCAGGCAGACCTCAGACGGCGGCTACATCCTCGTGGGCGGCACGAGCTCGTTCGGTAACCGCGACCAGGTCTACCTCGTCAAAGTCGATGCTACCGGCGCTGAGGAATGGAGCCAGTCGCTTGGCTCTGCCGAACAGAACGAGTACGGCACTTCGGTCGAACCGACCACGGACGGCGGGTACATAGTCGCCGGCTGGACCTCGGAGGACTCCGGCGGCGTCCTGCTCATCAAGACCGACGCGCCAGGCAACACTCTCTGGTCCCAGGTCAAGGGCTCGCCCGCAAGCAACGAGTACGGCGCTGCGGTCAAGCCGACGTCTGACGGCGGGTACGTCATCGTCGGCACCACCTACCAGTACGACCCCAACGGCGACGTCTGGCTGGCAAAGACTGGAGCGGACGGTAATGATGCCTGGGAGCCCAAGCACTTCGGCGGCTCGTCCGCTGACCTGGGCAACTCGGTCCAGCAAACCACGGACGGCGGGTACATAATCGCCGGCGTGACTCAGTCCTCGGGCGCGGGTTCAGGAGACATGTACCTCGTCAAGACCGATGCGGCTGGCAACGAAGTCTGGTCAAAGACCTTTGGCGGACCCGGCAATGATGGCGGCAGGTCGGTTCAGCAGACTACCGACGGCGGCTATGTCATCGCCGGCTTCACCTATTCCTCCGGCACCGACAGCTCCAACGTCCACCTCGTCAAGACCGATGGCAACGGCAACCAGATGTGGTACAGCACCTTCGGCGGCTCGGCCAAAGACGATGGCGCGTCGGTCCAGCAGACTGCTGACGGCGGCTATATCATCGGCGGCGGCACCCAATCCTATGGTGCAGGCGGCTGGGACATGTACCTCGTCAAGACCGGCCCCGCAGGCAAGAGCGAGCAATAGCGAGTGAAGGGCAGGCCTCCTGGCCTGTATGGCTTTCCTCCCGATGTTCGTAGCAGAGTACATCCCATTGCTCGCCGCGAAATGCCGGTAGACGTGCCTTCAGCCGCGCAATCACCTGCGTCGGCAAGCGTGCCGGTAGCTGAATCGTGAGCTGTATCTCGACCTGTGTCTCAACCCCGACCTCGACTCGAACCTCTTGCTGCTCCTGAACTCGTTCCGCAACTCGCTCCCGGCGACGTTCCACTTCACGTTCCTCGCGTCCTCCGTCGCGAAGTAGCTCGCTCTCAACCTTAACCTCCACCTTAACCTAGCCGTGTCCAAACCGCGGAAGTGGAATAGGGGAGATACGCCAATGCCTAATAACCACTTGCAAGTGATGAAGTTAGGACAGTTCCGCGCTCAATTCCATGGGTCGAGTAGAAACCATTTGTGCCCTTCTTGGGCGATAGGTTCCCCTCACAGAACCGAACGTGACCGATTGAGTCATTCGGC
>Ga0116202_10002552_pt1 | contig 10932 bp, 8 predicted proteins | sample LakKivw325mmetaG_FD_94479 | JGI IMG/M metagenome (GOLD analysis project Ga0116202, IMG submission 94479) | Anoxic lake water microbial communities from Lake Kivu, Rwanda to study Microbial Dark Matter (Phase II) - Lake Kivu water 325m metaG | ecosystem: Environmental > Aquatic > Freshwater >... | reverse complement strand
GTACAGCGTAGCATTGATGAGTTCGCCCGGCTCAAAGAGAAGAACATCGCGGCCAGCCTCAAGCCGGGCGAACTCATCAATGCTACGCTGTACCAGGAGCTGGTCCAGTTGCTGGGCGGGACAAGCGCCCGGCTCGACCTGAGCGCCAACCCCGCGGTCATCAGCCTCGTCGGCCTGCAGGGCACGGGCAAGACGACCTTTGCCGGCAAACTGGCGTACAAACTCAGGAGCCGCAAACCGCTGCTCGTCGCGTGTGACCCCAAACGGCCGGCCGCGTCCGACCAGCTCCGGTCGGTCGCCGAGCGCGCCAAGTGCGACTTCTACCCGGTGTCGGACGACGTCGTGGCGACCTGCCTGGCCGCGCTCAAGCAGGCCCGGGACCGGGCCAACGGCATCGTCGTCTTCGATACCGCGGGCCGGCTGCACATTGACGACGAATTGATGAACGAACTCGCCGCGATTCAGGAAAAGGCGCGGCCCCATGCCAGCCTGCTGGTGCTCGACGGCATGGTCGGACAGGACGCGGTCAGCCAGGCCGAGCAGTTCAACACCCGGCTCAAGCTGAACGGATGCTGCTTCACCAAACTCGATGGCGACGCCCGCGGTGGCGCCGTGATGTCGGTACGCCACGTGACCGGCCTTCCAGTCTTCTTCACCGGCACCGGTGAGCACCTTGAAGACCTAGAGGAGTTCCACCCGGACCGCATCGCCTCGCGCATCCTCGGCATGGGCGACATGAAGAGTCTTGCCGACAAAGTTCAGGCGGCAACCGAAGGACAGGACCAGCGGGCGATTGCCGAGAAGTTCCTCAAAGGCAAGTTTGACCTCGACGACTTCCTCAACCAGCTCAAGAACATCAGGAAGATGGGGAACGTATCCAAGTTGCTCGCAATGATTCCCGGCGCCGGAGGCCTCGAGGTCGACGACAGCGAGTTCGTGCAGGTCGAGGCGATGATCCAGTCCATGACCGCGGCCGAACGGCGCAACCCCGACATCGTCGACGGCTCCCGACGCCGCCGCATCGCCGCCGGCAGCGGCACCACGGTCACCGACGTCAACCGGCTGCTCAAAGAGTTCGACCAGGCGAGGGTAATGGCCAAACAGATGTCCGGCGGCCGCGGCCCGCGACTACGCCTCCGCTAGCCGCTCAGGATACCGGACCGTCTGCGATTGTGTCTTAGGAGTTGGGATTTGTGATTTGGCGTTTCCCGCGCAGCGGGAGGCTGCCCGGCTGCACCGGCCTACATCGGCATGGTCGTCCTCACGAACCCGACGACCTTCTCCACCTTGAACGAAGCAATCACCTCGTTCTTGCTGTAGAAATTGACGTACCCTTCGGCCTTTTCCACCCGGTCAGCATCAACGGTTATCTGCGGTCGCTTCTCAGACTCAATGTAAACGTCATACGGCACGGCAGACTCCTTTCAAGAACCAGTCGCTGCGCGCGTTCGCGCCGCGCATGGCCACAGGCATTATGCCGGACAGAACCGGCCTGTCAATGTCTGCCCGCTCGCTCTTCGCGGGTGAAGACGTTGTCGCGCAGGAACTGCTCGTCTCGGCGCCAGGCCTCGGCGACTTTGACCCTGAGTTCGAGGAAGACTGGACGGCCGAGGAACTCCTCGATGTTCCGGCGCGCCTGCGAGCCGACCCGCTTGAGCGCACGGCCGCCGCGGCCGATGATTATCGCCTTCTGAGAGTCGCGCTCGACGTAGATGCTGGCGAGGATGTAGTCCTTGCGCCCGGGTCGTTCCTTGAACTCCTCGACCGCGACCGCGGTCGAATACGGTATCTCCTCGCCGTAGAGGTTGAATACCGCCTCGCGGATGAATTCAGCCGCAAAGAATCGTTCCGGCCGATCGGCAACCGCATCCGGCGGGTAGAACGGCTGCCCTTCGGGCAGTTGCGCCGCGATAGCCGCCTTCAGCTCATCCACTCCCCCGCCCTTGAGCGCCGACACCATGAACACGTCGCCAAGCCCGGCCGCCACAAGCCGTTCGACCAGCGGCAGCAGTTCCTTCTTCTCCTTGACAAGGTCCACCTTGTTCAGAGCAGCCACCGTCTTTCGACCGGCAACCAGTTGAACAGAGATATCGGCGTCGGCCGGCCGCGAAGCATCCAGCAAGAGCAGCACAAGGTCGGCGTCGCTCAAAGCAAGGTCAATCTCCCGCCTCATGTAGCGTTGGAGCGCGTACTTCGGGTCGAGAACTCCGGGCGTATCGAAGAAGATTGCCTGGTATCCCGGCCCGTTCAGAATCCCGAGCAGCCGATGCCGCGTCGTCTGGGGCCGGGGCGCGACCGCCGCGAGATGAGTGCCGAGCATCCGGTTGAGCAGCGTTGACTTGCCGACGTTAGGCAGGCCGAGGATGGCGACGTAGCCGGAACGGAAGTGGTCGAGTGGTCCAGTGGTCAAGCGACGAACCGGAATAGAGAGCCCCACGTCTTCTCCGCGTCCCGATTCTGACTTCTGTATTCTAGCTTCTGACTTCTGAGTTCGGCTGGTTCCCGGAATATACGCCGATGGCGCCGAACCTTGCCACGCGGCCGGCAACCAGTTCCGCACCGGACTGGCCGGCAAGCGCACGGTAGTTGGACATCACGGCGTCCTTCAGCAGTCGCGCGGCCTCATCCCAGTCCTGGTGCGCGCCGCCGAGCGGCTCGGGCACGACCTCGTCAATGATTCCGAACTCCTTGAGCTCGCGCGCGGTCATGCGCATGGATTTGGCCGCCTCCTCGCCCCGGGTCCCGTCGTGCCAAAGGATGGAGGCGCAACCCTCCGGCGTGATGACCGAGTAGACCGCGTTCTCCTGCATCAGGACTCGGTTGCCGACCGCAATCGCCAGCGCACCGCCGGACCCGCCCTCGCCCGTGACGACCGCGACAATCGGAACCTCGAAGGTGGCCATCTCGCGCAGGTTCCGGGCAATCGCCTCGCCCTGACCGCGCTCCTCAGCGCCCACGCCCGGGTACGCGCCTGCGGTGTCCACCAGAGTCAGTATCGGCAGGCCAAACCGCGCGGCCAGTTCCATCACCCGCAGCGCCTTGCGATACCCCTCCGGGTGCGGCATCCCGAAGTTGCGATGCAGCTTCTCCTTGGTGTCCCGCCCCTTCTGGTGCCCGACCACTGCGAACCCGACGCCGTCAATCCGACCGATGCCGGCGACGAGCGCCGGGTCATCGGCGAAGCCCCGGTCCCCGTGCAGCTCGGTGAAGTCAGTAACAATCCGTTCAATGTAGTCCAGGGTATAAGGCCGCCGCGGATGGCGCGCGAGCAGGACCCGTTGCCAGGGCGTCAGGTCGGAGTAGAGTTTTGCCTTTTGCTTCTCAATCTGCTCCTGGAGTCGCTTGACCTCGTCCTTGGCCCCGATTGCCGATAGCTCTTCCAGCCGCGTGACCAGGTCGGCCAGCGGCTGTTCGAAATCGAGCCAGCCTTCAGGCATAGTCCGACAGAGGTAAAGGTAGAGGCAAAGGTGAAGAGTGAGATTGAGATTCGGGAGATTCCGAGTCCTTCACCTTGACCTCAACCTTAACCTTTACCTGTCCTTCTAGAGACTGAGTCCGAGTGAGACACGGTGCGCGCCGCCCAGGTCGAGGCCCATCGCCGCGAAGGAATAGTCGAAGCGGAACACACCGGCCCGCAGGCCCAGCCCGAAGTTCAGGTGGTTCGCGTCGGACAGGAAGTCGTATCCGCCTCGCAGCATCACGACCTCGCTCCACGCGAACTCGATGCCGGCCGCGGCCCCGGGTATCTTGCTGTAGACGAAGTACGAGCCGTCGGCGGCAAAGGTCACACGCCCGCGGCCGCCGAACTCCAAAGGTATGAAGTCATAGCTTGCGCCCAGCCGGGCACGGGTCGGCAGCCAGAAGACCTCGCGGTAGTAGGTCATGGTCTTGCCGAAGTCAACAACCGATGCCCCGACCGTCAGTCGCTCAATCGGCGTCACCCTGACGCCACCGTCAATGCCGAGCCCCTCGGCATCGCTGTCGCACACACGCGAGTAGAAGTAGCGTAGGGTAAGGCCGGCCTGGACCATCTGACCGATGGGGCGAGCCAGGTTCAGGTACGCGGTGAAATCGGTCGGTGTGAAGGTGCCAATCGGGTCCTCGGTCGGCTTGATGCGGTACTCAAACTGGCCGGCCGAGAAACTGGAGACACCAGCCCCGATGCAGAGCGCCGAAAAGCCCCGGCCCACAAACAACGACTGGTGGTGAGTGTCGAGCACCCATTTCGCGTACGAGGCGACCGCGGCAAACCCATGCGTGGCGGCGCCGGCGGCTGGGTTGAGAGTTATGGCCTGCGGCCCGAAGGCCGATGCGGCGCCGGTCCCGGCCATCCCGGCCTCGCGGACTCCGGGCAGAATCTTGAGGGAAGAGAACCCGGTCGGCCCGGCCAGAGCCATGACTGCGGCCAGTGCGATGGATGCCAGAACGCGCAAGCGCTAGCTCTCGATTATCTCGACGTTTGCACGAGGCAGCGACACCCGCTTGCCGTCTTCCAGTTCGACCTCAAGCACACGGGCCTTAGCTTCGGTCTCAATCGTCTGAAGCTCGACTGGCAGGCTTGTCACCTTGCCGATTCTGCCGAAGTTCGGCTGCCGGATGATACGCACCGGCATCCCGAGTGTGAGCCCGCCCTCGGCCGTGCTCTGCTTCATTTCGCCGAGCCTGGTTTCAGTCGGGACTATTACCTCGGGCCGGATTACGCCTGCCCTTATCTGGGTTGCGCCGTTCACCGACGCCATCTCGCCCGCAAGCGACTTCAGAAGGTCGAAAGTCCGCTGCGCCATCCGCATCTCGCCGAACCCCTCGGTCGCGACGACAGTCAGGCCCTTCTTCTCCGAACCCGTGATGGCCACGCCGATGTCGTACCCGAGGAACGAACGCAGGGTCGCGTCCTCGATACCCCCGACCACGATTGCTTTGGCCCCGAGGTTCACCGCCCGCTCAATCGCGTCATACTTCACCAGCGACCCGCCGACGAGCACCTGCCCCTTGGAGTCATCAGGAATCATGGCCGCGGTCACGACCACGTCCGGCTTGTCCACGATCATTCGGATGATGCCGCGGACTTCGCCACCGACGCCGAAAATGCCTTGCACGAAACTCGCCTCGGTCTCGACCACCACACCCTCGCGCGGGATAACCTCACTCACCACGCCCTGAATGTAGGCATCCACCTGGACCGGCTCCGGCGCTTCGCGCAGAATCACCTGTCCGGTGATGGCCGAGACGTTCTCGACCGTGCCGGCGACCGGTGCCTTCACCTCGGACTTGAACAGGCCGAAGAAGCCCTTTGACAAGGCCATCACCTCATCCTTGGCCACAGCGTCGCCTGCCTTCTTCACCATCAGGGTCGGCACATCCTCGGGCGGGACCCCGAGCAGGCCGGCTACGTTTACAGTCTGCACGTTTCCGGGCAGGGACGTGCGTGCGACGATATCGTCGCCCTTCACCTTGTGGCCCTTGTCAACAAGGGTTTCGCCGGGCAGCGGGAGCCGGCGCTGCTTCCTGACCAGGGTTCGGGCCGTGACTTTCAGACCGGGCGTGTATGCGTGTGCCATAGGGTAAGCAAGGATATTGAAACCGCAGACGAAGTCAAGCCGACGGGCCGAGGGCGGAACGGCGAGCGACTCACGGCCTTCGGCGTGCGGCCATCTGACACGCCAGTTGGCAGACACGCGCCATCCCGCCTGGCGGCCCCAGTCCGGCCCTGACCCGTGCCAACCCTTCCGCCTGCTGGCGTCGTTCGTCCGAGTCCCGCGTCAGCAACTCCAGCCCCCGCGCCAGTACCTCCGGCTCAGGCTCAAGCACCTCAGGCACGAGCCGCTTCCCGGCCAGGATGTTTGGCAGGGCGAAGTACGGCGTGCGCACGAACACTTGGGCCATCACCCGCGACAGCCACTGCAGATGATAACAGACCACCATCGGCACGCTGAGGATTGCCAGCTCAGCAGTAACGGTACCGGAGACTGCACAGGCACAATCGGCGTGGCGCATCACGTCGTAGCGGTTGTCGGACACCGAGACTAGACCACTCGGCGACTCTGGACTTCGGACTTGGGACTCTGGACTTGCTCCCGCGGTGACCATCACCCCGCGCAAGCCCCCGACCTTGCGCCGCAACATCGCAAAGACCTCGGTGAACAGGGGACGATGATGGACGATTTCCGCCGGCCGTGACCCGGGCAGGAACACGACATAGTGCTCGTCACGCCCCAGCCCGAGCTTCTGCAGCGTCTGCGCCCGACTCGGCCGGGCGGTGATGCTGTCGAGCAAAGGATACCCGAGATACACCGCGTCCACGCCGGCCCGGCGCAGCAGATCCTCCTCGAAACGGAAAAGGCACACCACCTTGTCCGCCGCCCCCCTCAACCGCCGCTTGCGCCATCCGCCCCAGGCCCAGACCTGCGGCGGCCCAAGATACAGAATCTGCAGGCCACGCCGGCGCAGCCGCCGGCTCAAAGGCAAATGAAAACCGGAGTACGAAGCCAGAACGGTAAGGTCGGGCTTGAGTCGGACCACGTAGCCTTCAGCTTGGGCGAGGGACCGTCGGACAGAAGCTGCGGCCCGCAGTCCCTGCCAGAACCCGAACACGGGATCCAGCCGGACCTCATCCTGCAGCCGCCCCACCTCACAATCAGGAGCCTGCTGCGCCAGCTCCTTAGTGAGCAGGCCGAGCAGCAACTCGCCAGACGGTTCTCCGGCTGACACGACCATTCTCACAACAGAAGACTACACACCCACCAGCCCCGGTCAACCCTATGGCATGCCGTTGGCCACCTCAAGCCACGTTTGACCGGGGCCATTTGACAAGCCCGGCGTGGCGGCTAGCATCTCCGCGATGGAATCCTACCGGCCCGAATCAAGATAGAAGGGACCATGCATCCGAACAAGCGTGTGATGTCAGGCCCATCCCGGCATTGAGCAACCCCGAACGGCCGACCCTGGCTGAGATTGCCGGTCCGGCCCTCATACTGATGCTCGTCTTCCTGAGCGTGCTGGTGTTCACGAACCCGCAGGGCGAGTTCCCGCTGAACGACGACTGGTCTTACGGGCAAGCGGTTCAGAACCTCGTGCAGAACCATGAGTACCGGCTCACCAATTGGACATCCATGCCCCTGCTGACCCAGGTGCTCTGGGGCGCGCTATTCTCAATTCCGGCCGGGTTCTCGCACTTCGCTCTCCGGCTGTCAACGCTTGTCCTGTCGCTGGCCGGAATCCTGCTGCTTTTACGGCTTGTCCACTGCGGCGGCACTCGCCGCCCGGAAGTCCTTCTGTTAGGTCCGCTCTGTCTCCTCTTCAACCCGGTGTATCTCGACCTGTCCCATACGTTCATGACCGACGTACCGTACCTGACGCTCACCATGGGTTCGGTCCTGCTGCTGGTTCTCGGCACCGACCGTGACAACAAGCTGATGCTCGCCCTCGGAATGTGCGCGGCAGTGCTGGCAACACTGCTCCGACAGACCGGGGTACTGATACCGCTAGCCTACGGCATTGCTTGTCTCACCGGCCGCCGTGTCAAGGCAGGAGGTAGTCTGCTGGCGGCAGGATTTCTCATCGTCACCGTCGTCGCCCTTGTCGTCTACACGCAGTGGCTGACCGTTACCGGGCGGCTGCCGACCGGCTTCCATGCCCAGCAGTCGCAGGTAACGTCTGTGCTGGTATCCGGGCTCCCGGCCGTTGCCAGACAGGTGACCGTATCGCTGCTCACCACGTTCACCTATCTTGGTCTTTTCGCCCTGCCTCTTGGTCTGCTCTTCACTGCCGGCGCGCGCTGGAGGCGCCTCTTCGCCTTCCTCGGGGTATCCGCTGCCCTGCTGGGCCTGACCCAGGTCCTTCACATCGGCTTCCCGGGCAACATCCTGTCCGACCGGGGGGTCGGACCTTTCACGCTGGCACACACCGAGCAGTTCTCCGCTTTCACCGGGTCAGCGGCGTCTAAGGCAGTGCTGGGCTTGCTGTCCCTGGTCGGCGGTGCCTTGCTGCTCGAGACCCTGGTGCGGTCTGCACGCCACTTCCGGACCTCCTGGCCGACGGCGCTCTGCCTATCGCTCGCCGGACTGAGTTTCCTTTCCCTGTCACTCGTTCACCAGTTTGACCGCTACATGCTCATCTACCTGCCTCTCATCGTCGTCGCCGCTGCAGCGGAGTTCTACCGGAACCCGCCCCGGAGATTCGCGGTCGTGGCAGCGTATGCAGTACTGCTGGCCTATGCCGGCTTCTCGGTCGGCGCAGTCCACGACTACCTGAGCTGGAACAGAACCCGGTGGCTGGCAATCAGGCACCTGATGTCGGACCTGTCGGTGCCGGCGGACAGACTGGACGGTGGCTTCGAGTTCAACGGCCTCTACACCTACGCGGAGGAGTACGTCCGCGTGCCGGGCAAAAGCCCCTGGTGGGTGAAGGATGACGAATACGTAATTGCCTACGACGTCCTGCCGGGCTACGACGTGCTGCAGGTGTACCCGGTGAAATCGTGGCTCCCTTCCGGCATCAGGAGCATTCAGGTACTCAGGCGTTCGGCCCGAACTCCCCCCGGAGGCTAACGTGCTGCTCTCCGGAACGGTAGCCGCGCCGCGGCGCCGTAGCTGACGTGAGACGACCGCCCCTCCGAGCCATGACTGAATCAACCCAGCCCCCTGAATCCGACATTGAACCACAGAGCACACAGAGAGCACCGAGGGTACGGAGCAGACTCCGATTTCCACCCGACTCCGTGTCCTCTGTACTACAATCATCCAACAACGTCGTTTCCGCGACGATGTTTCTGATTCCCGCCTCTGTCCCGAGGTCGTCAGGTTCTTGTTGATAGCCGCCTTTGGAGAGTTTTGACCTTTGGCTTTTGCCTTTTGACCTTTGACTTGCGCGTCCGACGCGCGCTGTGCCCTCTGTGGTTAGTTCTATCTCGGTTTCAGGGCAGCCCCGCCTGCTTGACTTCAATGCCGTGCCCGCTAAGCTGGTTTGAGCGCATGGCGTTCGACTACGCATCGGCAGGCGCCTCCGAAGCCCGCGTTGTGATCATCGGAATGCCGCTTGACCGCACCAGTTCCTTCATTCCCGGCACGCGGTTTGGGCCGGACGTGACTCGCATGGCGGCAGGCAACATCGAATCCTACAGCCCCTATCAGAAGCGGGACGCCTCGAGTATCAAGGCCCACGATGCCGGCAATCTTGAGTTCACGTTCCCGACCGCCGCCGCTCCGCTCGAACTCATCGCCGCCACGACCCGGGCGAATTACGCCCGCGGCGCGAGGCAGCTTGCCATCGGCGGCGAACACACCATCACGCCGCCGATTGTGGCCGAGCTTACCAGGACATTCCCCGACCTCTGCGTTATTCATTACGATGCCCATTCTGACCTGCGTCAGGATTTCCTCGGCGAGCGGGTCTGCCACGCTACCGCGATGGCGCGCGTGCTGGACGCGATTCCGCGCGACCGGCTGTTCCAGCTCGGCATCCGGTCCTTCTCGCAAGCCGCGGAGATGTCCGAACTCAACGTGCACCCGTTCGAAGTGCTGACGCCGGTCGAGCGCGTGCGGGCCGCAATCGGCTCCCGCCCGGTCTATGTGACGCTGGATGTTGACGTGCTCGACCCGGGCGCAATGCCGGACGTGCAGACGCCGGAGCCGGGCGGCTGTTCGTACCGGGAGCTGGCGCTGTCCCTGGTCGGGCTGGCCGGGCTTTCGGTCGTCGGCTGCGACCTGGTCGAGGTCTGTCCGAGAGCAATGCAGCCCTCACCCGGCACCGCGACTGCGGCCGAACTTGTAAGAGAGCTCGCGCTGCTGCTCACCAGCAAGCGATAGTCAGGTCAGTATGATTCTCCGGGAAACCGGCGCTGATGCGGCCTTGATTCTCCGCCGGCGCGGCTTCTCGTTTTCCGCTCAGCAACCTACCGAGGAGGTAACCAACCATGTGTTGTCGTGCTTGCTCTGGCTACGAGCTTTGCCGGGCCAGGGGCAAACTGTCCGAAGACTGCTGCTCGCAGTGCCGCTACTTCGATTCGTGCATGGAAGAACCTGCACAGGAGAAGACAAAGCATAAGGCCGCACCCCACTACCACCGGGTAGTCCGGACGTAGTTCGCGGTTCAGGGTTCGGAGTCTGCAATTCTCGAACCCCGGGCCAGAAGCTACAGACAAATCAGGGACTGACCAGCGCGACGCGCGCGACGCGTACTCCGCGCGGCGTGTTCACCACCAGCAGGTAGAGCCCGCTCGCCTTGTTCTGCGGCCGCCAGACCGCCTGGTGCCGCGCCGACTCGACCCGCAGCTCGGCGACCGGCCTGCCGTCGATCGTCCTCACCCCCACGCTCGTCGCATCATAGGGCAAACCGTCAATAACGACTCCGCTGTGCACTCCGAGAATGCAGGGGTTCGGGAAGACCCGCAGGTTGTCGGCGGTGCTCTCCGGCTCAACTGAGTAGTTGTAGACCGAAAGGCCTCGCTGCGTGCCGACCAGGCCGAGCCCAAGGTCGTCGCTCAACGCCAGGGCCGAGTAGAACCCGACGAAACCCTGCATGTTGGCAATCAGGCCGCTGTTCTGTGGCGTGAGGCTGGTCCAGTTGCGTGCGACCTGGTCGTAGATTGACAGCCCGGCCTCGGTGAGCAGCCAGACCCGGTCGGAAGCGTCAACCCGGACCCGGTAGACGTTGTTTGACAGGATGCCGCTGTTGGCGGTGGAGAAGACCGAGAACGACGAGCCGTTCCACATCGCCGCGCCCTGCGGAGTCGCCACCCAGACCTGGTCCTGGCCGTCGACCGCCACCGACCTGACTTCAGATGACGGTAGCCCGCCGGCAAGCACGGTGTCCTTGTCGTCGGACCGCTCATGCAGAGTACCGGCGTAGTCAATCATCACCAACCCGACGGTGAGACCCAGCCAGGCCCGGCTGCGCGAGTCGAACGCAATCTCGTAAAGCCCGCCCGGCGGCGGC
>Ga0116202_10002550_pt1 | contig 10934 bp, 7 predicted proteins | sample LakKivw325mmetaG_FD_94479 | JGI IMG/M metagenome (GOLD analysis project Ga0116202, IMG submission 94479) | Anoxic lake water microbial communities from Lake Kivu, Rwanda to study Microbial Dark Matter (Phase II) - Lake Kivu water 325m metaG | ecosystem: Environmental > Aquatic > Freshwater >... | reverse complement strand
TTCAACTGGAATAAATCAGCCTGATTCTCAAAAATATCCCCGAAAAATATCATGTCCCTTTAGAAATTGTAAAATCCGTTATTCAACAAACTAAGTTTTTTTGAAATATGCAGTTTATCATGGAAACATCCAGATTAAATTCCCACTCAAGCTTTGCGGAAAACGGCGACTCTTTCAATACCGGCGAGGTCTTTTTCACTGGTGAGAAACTTCATGCCGCAGTGTAAATTCCTGACAAATTCCGCCTGACCGTACCCGATTTCCATTACAAGAAACCCACCGGCATATAAGAAAGAATCCGCTCGTTTCAGAATTTTCTCTATCACCCTTGTACCGCCGTCGCCTCCGTTCAGCGCCCTCAAAGGTTCTTTTCTGACTTCCTCATCAAGTGAAGAAATGTCAGAGCATGGCACATACGGGGGATTGCTTGCAATTATATGGAACTTGTCTCCTTCCGCCGGAAAAAGATTCGCTTGTCTGAATTCTATCTTTTTTTCCACCTTATGCAATACGGCATTGAGACAGGAGAGCTTCAAAGCTTTCAACGAAATGTCCGTGGCAACGACTGAACATTTCTCAATCTCTGCAGCGAGAGAAACGGCTACATTCCCGCATCCGGTTCCCACGTCTAGTATTTTCACGCGGGCCGGCTCAAGATATTTTTTATATAGTTTAAGTGTCTTCTCAACCAGAATTTCCGTTTCAGGCCTGGGGATGAGCACCCCTTTTCTCACAATAAATTTCCGGCCGAAGAAATCCACCTCACCCGTGATGTATTGTACCGGCACATGAGCCGCCCTTCTCTTGAGCATACTCACGTATGTTCGCGCAAGGTCTGCGCTGACAGTTTCCTCCCAGGAGGTATAGATGTGGTGCAGAGGTTTTTGCAGGATATGCGCAAGCAGTATCTCGGCATTTCTGCGCGGTTGGTCAATCTTGTGTTTCTCAAGAAGAACGGTGCCTGATTCAATTAGCTGTTTCAGGCTTCTTTTTCTCCGGTGCCGGTTTGGCGATTGCCGTAAGGACACTTGAAGCGGCTCCTCTTATTTCAGGATAACTACCTTCTTCGCTTAAAAATTCAATAAGTCCCTGCATCTGCACATCGGGTCTCTTCGCTATGTATTCACCAACGACCTCTATTATACCCGTACGCAGGCGTACCTCTTCCGCTATGTCCTGCGGATAATCCTCTTTAAGCCTGTTTACAAGGTTCTTTATGCCTGTAAAATCGCCCAGCCTTCCAAGGGTAAGGAGGTAGTAAATCCTTTCCTTCTCAATTCCGTATTCATTCCATCCTCTCTTGACAACCGGAAGCCCTTCCTTGTCCCTTATCTCGCCGATAACCCTCATGGCCTGCAGGGCGAAGACAACCTCATTCTTGTCCTCGTCGGTCTCCTGGTAGGTGTATTGCTGCTCCATCCCCGGCATCATCATTTCTTCGGGAGACGGTCCTGCCGGCTGTACATTGATGGGCATCGTGATATCCGTTATTTTCTTTTCCTTTGCCTGCAGCAGCGCCACGTATCTCGCTTTCTGTTTCTCAAGATCCGTGGAATCACGGTCTATCTTTGCTATCTCTTCATTCTTCTGCTTTATGGATTCGTCTATCTTGCGGCCATCTTCTCGCAGTTTGGTTATTTCTTTCTCGGTCAGAGGCTTTTGAACTCCGGGAGCTGTCGTGCCCGGAGGCATCATCTGGAACTCCGGAGGAACGTCGGTGAACTGGAGCTTCTGGTCTATCTCCGCCTTCTTCTGTCCGTCCAGGCCAATATCCATGTTCAGCTTTATTTTGCGCGCTGCAAGACTGTCCAGCTTTGCAGTTATTTCATCAATGTTCTTCTTTGCCGCCGCTCTCTCCGCCTCTCTCTTGTCAACCATCGCCTTCAATATATTCTTGAGCACCCCGGAAACCTGCTGGGTCTTTATCTTGTTGAGACTGTCCAGGGAAACAATCTTCATGTCGTACAACTCGTCCTTGTCCTGAATTATGTCAAGTATTGTGGTAATCGCTTCCGGGGTCGCCGCCTTTCCGAGCGCGTTTATGAGATTCTTTCTCACGGGCGGTTGTTCCTTGATCAGCTGGGTGAGGTCTATTATGTCCGGGGTGACTTTTACAAGCTCCGCCTGGTCATACAAACGCAGGACTGAAGAAGATTTCAATCTCACGGTTGCCGTGCCGAACCTGATCCGTTTCATGAGCTGCTCAATGGGAATCTTTGCTATTTCTTCTTTCTTCTGCTCTTCACCGGGCATCCCGGCAAACTCCGGAGGCATACCTTCTGGCGTCTTCCCCGTATCCTGCTTCTTCTGCTGTTCAAGATCCAGCTGTTTCTTCCTTTCATCTTCTATACGCAGCCACTTCTGTATCATCTCCTTGTTTCCAAGGTCTGCGTTGATAGTTTCCTTCAATTTCAGCGCATACTTCCCTGTTATGGATACGGGGACAATCTCAATCACCTTATTAAGCTTTGCGATGGCATCCTCAGTTTTCCCTTCAGACAGGTTCAGCAATGCAATGGAATAGTAGTAGTCCGGATTTGAGCCCTGAAGTTCAACCGCCTTGTTGTAATTCTCCAGCGCCTCTGTCCTCTTACCCATACTGTAATAGGCTTCACCGAGGTAATAGTACGCTTCGGACGAAGACGGCTGCATGCTCCTGGCGTTTTCAAAAATCCGTACGGCTTCTGCCGGCATTCCCTGTTTCAGAAGAATAACTCCGCTGTTGACGACCTCCCTGTAATCGGCGGGGAAGACCATCGTGCAGATTATCACAAAAAACCCGGGAATAATCAGCCATCTGTTCCTTTTCATTGTAGTCGCCCCTTTAAGAGTTCTATCAGCTCATTCATGTCTCCCTCAATAATCCTGTCAAGGTTGTAGAGGGTCAGGTCTATCCTGTGATCCGTAATCCTGTTCTGCGGGAAGTTGTAGGTTCTTATCTTCTCGCTCCTGTCCCCGGTTCTCACGGATTCCCTTCTTTCACTATCAATTTTACTCTTTTTTTCCGATTCGTAAAGGTCTTGAAGCCGTGCCCGCAGGATCTTCATCGCCTTTATCTTGTTTTGAATCTGTGACCTCTCGTCCTGACAGCTTATGACCATCCCAGTGGGTATGTGGGTAATTCTCACCGCGGACGAGGTCTTATTCACGCTCTGCCCGCCTGCACCGGAGGAACGAAACGTGTCAATTTTGATCTCCGATGGGTCAATCTTCAGTTCCTTCTCTTCCGTTTCAGGGAAAACCGCTACCGTGGCCGCAGAGGTGTGTATTCTTCCGTAGTTCTCGGTATCCGGGACCCTCTGTACGCGGTGAACACCGGACTCATATCTCAAATCCCCGTAAGCGCCCTTGCCTTTAACCAGAAAAATGATTTCCTTGAAACCGGCGGTGGACTCGTGTGTGCTCAAGATATCCATGCCGTAACTCTTCTTCTCGCAGAACCTGGAGTACATACGGAATAAATCCCTTGCAAAAAGAGCGGCTTCCTCTCCGCCTATCCCTGCACGTATTTCAACTATTGCATTTTTCAGGTTCTCGGCCTTCTCGGGGAAGAGAAGTATCCTGATTTTTTCTTCGGCCTGCGTTTTTTCCAGAACAAGAGATTCCAATTCCTCTTCGGCAAGCTCCCTGATACCTGCATCTCCGCCCTTAAGAAGCTCTTTCGCCTCCGCTATTTTCCCGTTGAGGTCATCCCTTGCTTTCTTTAGGAGTATTATTTCTTCAAGCCCCCGGACATTTATAACGGCATCCTTGAATTCCGGGGACTTCTTGTCTCCGGAGGTTATTACACTGATGTACCTTTCATATTGTTTCCGTACGTCATCAAGCTTTTTTTCAAGCAGAACGGCATAATGTTGGTTCCCATTATTTGCTTCCATATTTTTTCTTGAATTTTTCCACCATGCCGGCGCTGTCAACGAGCTTCTGTTTTCCGGTAAAATACGGATGGCAGTTGGAACATATTTCCACCTTTATCTCCGGTTTGGTTGACCTGGTCTTCACGATGTTGCCGCAGACGCACACAATGTTGCAGTCCGTGTAATTCGGATGTATCTTTTCCTTCATCTTTTACTTCCTCCCTTTATTTTCTCACGCTGTACTGAAAGGTATCCCTGTCCATCGGATGTTCAACGTCAGTGATTCCCTCTCCGCTGAAATACTTGATTGTCTTGCCGTTTATGAGCAGCTGCACCTTTGTCACGGGATAGAACTGCGTTGCGGTAAATATTATCTGCGCGAGCCGGTCCGTCATCATCTCCGTGCCTCCGCCCTGCTCTATGTCCCTGGAAAAGTCAAGATATACCGTGTCGCCGTCAATCGTAACATTGAGCAGAACGGCGTTCTCCGCAACCGCGTTGGTCAGACCTGCCTCTTTTTCCTCTTCCGTAAGGCCTTTCAGCAGACTCTCAATGGCAAGCCTTATTTTTTCTTCCAGGACGTTTGTCCTCTCAATCTCTCTGCGCTGGGGAACGAGGTAAGACTTTTGCTCTCCCTGGTCGTAGTTCAGGAAATAAACAAAAACACCGGTCTCACCAGCCCTCCGGTTCCTCTCCTTTATAACCAGGAGAGACACCGCCATGATAATGAGCACCGCCAGCAACATGTATACGACAATCCTTTGCCTCTTATCCATTTTAGATTTCAGGTATCCCTATATTTTACTTATAATTACGGGAGGCGTCAACCCGGGGACGCTATATCTCCCGGAGGGCGCCGGTCTTGAGAAAAACGATGAACCTCTTTACTGCGGGTATGTCCGGGAAGATCCTTCTGGCAGCTTTCTCGTATATATCCATCTGTTCTGCCTGGCGCCCGGTGCTGCCGCCCTCCAGCTTATAGTCATATATGCAGCAGGTATTTTCTTCCCTGTTCAGGATAACCCTGTCAATCGCACCGGTATAGATCCTGCCCTTTTCCAGCTCAATAATGAACGGCAACTCTGAAAAAGCTTCGCCTTCCGCGTGTTTTTCAACAATCGCTTTCAGCCGCGTATTTTTCTCAAGATTTTCATATACAGCCATAAGAACGTCCCGTATCTCTCCGGCGTCATCAATTCCTGTTTTCTCCAGGTAGAAACGCGCCCTTTTTTCGTATTCCCGCCTGTCCGGTTTTATTCTGCCTTCGGATATATCGCACATGAGCTTGTGCGCGGTATCCCCGGCAACGGTACTCTCAAAACGGTAGTATTCATGCTCCTTTTCACGGGTATACGAGGTAAGCATCGGAAAAACTTTATCCCCGGGGAAGCCTGTTTTCATCTCCTTCGCCTTCTTCTCAAAAGGCATGCCCGTGAAACATCTCACATCCGAAGGAGGGAATGTACTTTCAAATTTCTTCAGGCGGTTCAACCACAGGCCGCTGTCGGAGCCGCGCCTGTTCTTTACTCCTGAAACGAAAAGATACTGGCGCGCCCGGGTGAGGGCGACGTAAAGCACCCGCTCCTCTTCCTCCTCCAGCATACTCCTGTGGGCATTCCTGTATTCCTCATCCGCTTCGCTTCTCAAAACAAACTTGTACGGGAACTCTGCTCCGGATGTTCTTCTGTAGAGAATTTCATCCTTCAAAATCACCCTTCCATCCTCAACGTTTATCAGAAACACTGCGGGAAATTCCAATCCCTTTGCGTTATGTACGGTCAGGATCCTGACGGCATTCTGGTGTTCCGAAAAAATGTCCGCCTTGGCCTCTTCGTCAGAAATCGCCACTGTCCTCAAATTCCTTGACACCTGGTACAGCGGCAGGTCTTCCCATTCCTGAAGCAGCAGGAGGAACTTCTCGGTGTTGGCCTTCTGCTGTGTGCTCAGTCCGTCCCAGTATCCTGTCTCCTCCAGGATGAACTCAACGGTCATCGTCAATTCTTCCGAAGCCAGCCTCCGCCTCCATTCATAAACCTTCTGTTCCGTTATCCCGTAGACAGAATTACGCAGATTCCACAGCGATATCCTGTCTGTGGGATCGGCAATTGCGAAGACCAGGGCAAGCAGGAATATTATCTCCGGCTCGTTGTAGAACCCGATGCCTCCCAGAATGACAAAAGGTATCGCCGCTTCCTTCAGCTGCCGTTCCAGGATTAGGAAATTGTTACCGGCTCTCTTTCTCATCAATATGGCGATATCCCTGAACTCCATCGGACGCAGCTCTCCTGTCTTCTTGTCCCGCACCGGATTCTTGCGGTTCACAAGTTCAAGTATCCTGCCGAGAATCCATTCGTACTCTTTCTTTTTCGCTTCCGGATTCTCACTGCCGTCAACCAGGTTTATCTCTATACTGTTCGGACTCCTCTTTTCAAGCCCGGTTGACAGAGGCTGTTCGTTCCATGGATACGTGTCTCCGAAAACATTGTTGACGAACTCCAGTATCAAGGGTTCGCTCCTGTAATTCCTCAAGAGCTTTTCCTCGCTGCAGTAATCGCTCAAGACTGCTCTCGCATCGTCAAAGACACTGCCTTCAGCACCCCTGAACTTGTATATTGACTGCTTCCTGTCCCCCACGAGAAAGAGCCCGTAAGACTCCCCTTTTTCCGCCTTCGCCCCGTAGCCGGAGAGCCACTCTTCCGCGAGCTTGTGTATAATCTCCCACTGGAGTATGTTGGTATCCTGGAACTCGTCCACGAATATATAATTGTTCTTCTCGTCAAAGTCCTCAAGGATCGTGAGGGACTCCGGGTATTCCGCAAGCATCCGGTACGTCAGTATCTCAAGGTCGTTGAAATCCAGCATTGAAAGTTCTTTCTTCATCCTAAAATGGACTTCGGATATGCGGCGGGAAAGCTCGCTTATCTCCTTTGAAAACGCGCCTTCCGGAAGACCCGCGGTGGCATAGGGATGACACTTCCTGACGGCAAAGAGAAGAGCCTTGAGGGAATTCAGCTTGAAATCCTTCAACACCGACAGCATCCTTTTGCTGTCTCTACCGTTCAGAAAATTGTAGAAGGCCCTGTAATAGAGCAGGTCGCTCTGTCTCTCGTCTATGACAGTGAAGAACGGGTCCATGCCCGTGTAGAACGCAAACCTTTTCAGCATGATGCGGCAGAAGGAATGTATTGTGGATATCCGCAGTTTGAGCATTGCGTTTTCCGCGTCAACCTTCCCGGTCTCGGTAAGCCCGGGATATATCCCGGCGTATATCTTCTCCAGCACCCGCATCTTCATTTCCACCGCGGCCTTCTCGGAAAATGTCATCGCGAGGATTTTCCGCATCATGGGTGCGGGATTATTTTTGTCAAGGATACCGGTGAACTCTCCCGTTATGCGGCTCGTCTTGCCGGTCCCCGCTGACGCCTCTATGATTACCGCCCTGAAGTCAGGCTTTTTCATAAGGACATGCCCCCTTGTACTGGCAGTTGAAGCACGCTGACGGATTCTCCGCCGTGAAACTTTCCTTCCCTTTCAAATATTCTCCCGCAGCGTTCTCAAGAAAATCCTCTATCCTTTCAAGGTATCCCAGTTTCTTCCTGCCGTAGAACTTCTCGTTTCCCCCGGCCTTTTCTTCCAGGAAATCAAAGCGCCATATGCTGCCGCTCACCGCATCCGTCTTAAGCCTTTTTCCGTACATCCACACGTAGAGCGGCACCTGCATGTTGAACTTCTTAAAGAAATCATCTTCGGTATATGATGGAGGCACGGACGTTCCGGTCTTTATGTCTATGATATTGAGTTCGCCGGAGGGCGCCTTCTCAATCCTGTCTATCTTGCCCTTGAGCCGCAGTGACGGAAGCTCAACGGATATCTCATATTCTGCGTCAACGAAGGTGCAGCCCCGGTGCTCTTCAATGATTGAGGCGAATTTCGCGCACACCTCTTCCGACCGCAAAGCCAGCACGTCCCTGTAGAAAGCAGATATTGCCCCCTCTTTGAAAAGCTGTCTGATGCCTTTTCTCACCTCGCCCCTGAAGTCGTCTTTGAGCGCTTCAACCTCTTCCCCGTCCATTGACCTGCCCTTATGTCCGAAGAAAATCTTCCGCATCACACTGTGAATGATGGTGCCCCACAGGTCCGGCGCCTCGTCTATTTCAGGCGGCCGGTAGGGTTTCAGCTTCTCAACAAACTGCAGGTAGAACCTGTACGGGCACTTCATGAGAATTTCCAGTTGAGTAACACTGATTTCCAGTTTCCCGTCAACAACAAACTTCTTCCTGAACTTCTCCCCGGAGAACCGGAAACTGAAGAATTCTTTCCCCTCGGGTATAAACTCCTCTTCCCTGACAACCGACTCTTCGTACCCGAAAAGGAAGATGGACTTCATCCGGTTTTCTCTCCCCACCTTTGAAGGATACGTGAAAACAACGGTTTCGTTCTCGTTCTTAAGCCGGTACAGGTCAAGGCGTTCGCGGGCTATTCTCAAACCGTAATCCGTGAAACCCAGCTGTTTCTTCAGTGTATCGGGTATGAAAACCTCCTCCAGCGAGGGCGCACCCGGTATATTTTCCTCTGTAGCCCCGCCAACGATGCAAAGCCGCTTCTCCAGTCCGACGCTTTCCTGTACCCCGCTCACCTTGACGCCCGAACCTTTTCCCTCGTCCACCTCAACCAGCTCAAAAGCCCTGTTCAGTACGTTCACGAACTCTTCCGACGTAAAAAACGCTTTCTTCTTCATCTCGTGCATTACCTTCTCAAAGGAGAGCTTCACTTCAGGGATACCCGGGTCCCAGCCCAGTTTCTCCGTGCAGGTCTCAACATCCCTGACCCATGACTTGAGGGTTCTCGGTTTGTCCCCGGTTTTCCCGGTAAGGGCCTTCATGATGGTGAAATTCTTTCCCTGAGCGGAGAGGAAGTTATCCATGAGGAACCCTGTTCTGGCAAAATCGTTTCTTGAGCTCTCGGAAAACTTCTCCGACTCCCCGAAATCAATACTGCGAAGGTGCGGGCTCATGATTATGTTCATCAACGCATCCCATTCGTAAGTATCGCGGAAGGCGAAAATCTCCTGCAGGGCTGAAATTGAAGAATTCTTTGACAGGGAATAGCCCGGGAGTATCTCGCAGGGAATGCCGCAGCGCCTGAAGATCCTCTGGACAACCGGCCTGTACGAAGGCATGCTCGGAAAAACCGTCATAACATCGTTGAGCGTGGCATCAGGTTTTTCCACAACGTATCGCCGGATTATCTCCGCTATTCCTTTCACCTCTTCCGGCTGCGACGAAAAATTGCAGCACTCTATCCTGTTTTCCCTGTCCCCGGCTTCAAACCTCCTCTCTTCCCACCGGCACAGGCCCTTCAGCCACGAAAGGGACTTTTCAAGTATCAGTTCCCTGACGTCCACCGAGGCTCCTTCATCATGACAGAAGGAGAAACAGACCTCCGGAGTTTTCTCAACCAGCCCTTTCACGAATCCCTGCTGATACGGCGGAATCTCGCTGAACCCCTCAAAAACGGCCTTTCTGAACTTCAGCTCGCCTGCGTATCCCGATGCCGCCCCGTAGATATCCTCCATGTCCATCAGCTTCTCTTTCTCCAGGAACGTCTCATAGTCTTCCGTCACCTCAAGGGCAAAAAGCAGGAGCGAAAGGTTGTAGTCAAATTTCCATCCGTATTCACTGACGCTGTTCCGGATCTTCTCAAAAGAGATCTCTCCAGACGTGGAAATCTTCACGTCTTTTATGAACTGCGAGATTGCCAGTGCAATGCCCGGCAGGGTATGCCTGAACCTGTTGTCGTGTTTCTTCTCCTTGAGTATCTGGAGGAGCGTCACGTATTTTTCCACCTCGGATATGATTCTCCTTTCCGAGTACCTGTCAATGAGCCCGGCAGCAAGGGTTCTTATGGTGTGAGCTGCCGGCAGTAGCGGGCTTTCCGGAAAGAATCCGTGGTACCGCATCTTGAAATCCCTGACCTTGCTCATGTGCGGCGCCACGTAGAGCATGTCCGGCGGAAATCCCTTGACGGACTCCGAGAGAAGCGCCTCGGTCTTGTTTCTGAATCTGAACGGGAATACCAGCAGTTTTCTCATTTTGATTACTATCCCGGGGAAATTGATAAAGTTTCAAAGATGACGCATTCATATTATAATAAATGCTGGCCAATAAATAAAGGAACCGCAGGTACCATGGCGAAAAAAAGAAGCAGGGGGAAGAGGATTCAAAAGGGGATATTGCACTTCATCATATTCCTGTTTTTTGTCCTCAACTATTATAAGATCAGGCTCATGCCCGCCGTTTTCTATCCCGTCTTTGCCAGGATAACGGGCCTTATGACATTCGGAACAATGAGAAAAAACAGGAAGTTGATACTGAAAAACCTGGACATCGCCTACGGAGACGGCATGAGCCGTGAAGAGAAAATCAGGATATGCAGGGAGATTTTCGTATCAATCGTTCTTGACCTGTGCGAGACCATACAGATAGGCAAGCTAACCGACCAACAACTGCTGGACACCGCCGTCATAGAAGGAGAGGAAAACCTGAAAACCGCCCTCAAGGAAGGAAAGGGCGTTGTTGCCGTATGCCCCCACATGGGCAACTTCCCCAAGCTCCAGGCGGTACTGACGAAGAAAGGACTGCCGGTGACCTACTTCTCAAGACCGCCCTCCGGCGACCACCTGGCAAGGTTCTTCAAGAGACTCATCGGCAGTGTCAACGTCCCCCTGATATACGTCGTTGACATGAAGAAAGCCATAAAAGAATCCCTGAAATGGCTTGCGGGCAACGGAGTCCTCGGTTTCTACATAGACCAGCACACCAGAAGCGGTGTCGAGGTAGCGTTCTTCAACAAGAAAGTCTTCTCCCCCCCGGGCGCCGCCACCTTCGCGAGAAAATGCAACTGCCCGGTCGTCGGCCTTTTCACCTACCGCATGAAAGACGGGAAGCAGAAGATAATCGTGGAAGGCCCCTACCCCATACAGAGAACGGGCAATGCCGCGCAGGACATACAGGTAAACACCGCCTTCTTCATGCAGAGGGTTGAACACTACGTGAGACAGCATCCGGAACAGTGGTT
>Ga0116202_10002546_pt1 | contig 10943 bp, 8 predicted proteins | sample LakKivw325mmetaG_FD_94479 | JGI IMG/M metagenome (GOLD analysis project Ga0116202, IMG submission 94479) | Anoxic lake water microbial communities from Lake Kivu, Rwanda to study Microbial Dark Matter (Phase II) - Lake Kivu water 325m metaG | ecosystem: Environmental > Aquatic > Freshwater >... | reverse complement strand
AGGGATAAAAATTAAGCCAAATTTTAAAGGTAGAAAGCTTAGCAGTGGAGATATGTCCAGAAGCCCTGTTTTTTTTGTTGACCGGCTCCCTCACCCCCATTTTTTATTCAAAAATGGGGGTTTAAGAAAAATTGAAAAATACCGGAAAATAGATTAAACTAAAAGAATAAAAACTCAAATGCCAAAAGAAAATCAAAAGAAAAATAGAATTAAAGATTTACCGGAAAAATCTTTTACTCTTCACGATTTACCACCCGAGGAACGTCCACGCGAGCGGTTGGTTAGGTTTGGCGAACAAGCACTTTCAGCACAAGAACTTCTGCAGCTTATTTTAGGCCGTGGTATTGCCGGCGAGTCGGTTGCCATCACGGCCCAAAAATTATTGAGTCATTTTGGCAGTTTGCAAAAATTATCAGAAGCAAATATTGAAGAACTTTCTCAAGTAAAAGGTATAGGGCTTGCAAAAGCGGCCCAAATCAAAGCTGCCTTTGAGATTGGTCGGCGTATTTCTTCCCAGGCCCCGGCATATAAGCAAAAAGATCTTTCAAGTCCGGAAAAGGTATTTAAGCTAGTCAGAAGTAAATTAAAGGACCATTCCAAAGAACATTTTTATTTGATTGCTTTAGATAGCCGTAATTGGTCAATTAGTGAGGTTTCGTTAGGTACGCTTGACGCCAATCTTGTTCATCCGCGCGAGGCGTTTTCCGAAGCCATAAAAAACAGAGCAGCTTCAGTTATTTTCGTTCATAATCATCCATCCGGAGATCCCGAACCATCGGAAGATGACTTAGCGATAACCAAAAGATTAGTAGAGTCTGGCAAAATTTTAGGCATTAAAGTAATTGACCATATTATTGTCGCCAAAAATAGATTTCTAAGTCTTAAAGAAAAAGGATTGTTGAAGGGTTGACAATGAATCTCAGTTTGCTAAAATAGGTTAAGTAAACTAATTCCTATTTGCCTTTTATGGCCGGAGAAAACCTTTTAGCAAATTGGATTAAAAAACGATATTTTGCCCTTCAAGAGAAATTTAAGAGCGGTAATTTTACCTTTCCCGAGGCCTCAGCCGCTCTTTTTAATTTGTACAAAGATTCAGAAAAACAAACAAAAATTGTCCTTTCAGAAATTAAAAGAGCTGGGTATCTTAAAATAACAAGAAATCCCAAAGACGAGAGAGAAAAAATTTACCAGCTAATTGACATTTTTAAGCCCTCTTTAACCTTGAACCGAGAAGAACTAACCAGCATTTTAAAAACCGCGGCTGATATTATCCGCACGCGGGTTGATTATACTTTTATTTTACTTCTGCTTTTTTATAAAGCGGTTTCCGACAAATGGCAAAAAGAATTTCAAGTCCGAAAGGAAGAATTAATTAAAAAAGGACTTAAAGAGGCAGAGGTAACGAAAGAAGCAAGCCAACCATATTATCACACTTTTTATTTAAAACCAGAACTTTTATGGGCGGAATTAAGAAAAGACCCTCTAAAACTTCCGGAAAATCTTTCCAAAAATTTAAAAAAAATCGCCGAACTTAATCCTGACTACAAAGAAATATTTGCCCAGTTTGATTTTCATCAATTTACTTCTAATCAAGAAAATAATGCTATTTTGAATAATCTTTTTGAACTTTTCAGTAAGCATTCTTTTGAGAATATCAGCACTGATATCTTAGGTGATGCTTATGAGTGGATTTTAAAATATTTTGCACCAACAAAAGCTAAAGAAGGAGAGGTATATTATACTTCGCGGGAAGTAATTCGTTTAATGGTGGAAATTTTAACTCCAGAACCCAAAAAGAGCGTATACGATTGTTCAGCCGGTAGCGCCGGAATGCTTATTATTGCTTACCAATATGTAAAGGAAAATTTTGGCGAAGAAAAAGCCGACACTTTATTTTTGCGTGGCCAAGAACAAAATCCCAAAACCTTGGCTTTGGCAAAGATGAACGCAATTTTGCACGGCATAAGAAATATAGAATTGGTTCAGGGCGACACACTTTTATACCCCAAATTTAAGGTGGGAGATAGTATTAAGAAGTTTGATTACGTTATTGCTAACCCCCCTTGGAACCAAAAAAATCTTTACGATGAAGATACCTTGAAAAAAGGTGAGTATTGGCGGGAAAGATTTATTTTTGGTTTTCCGACAAGACAGTCAGCAGACTGGATTTGGATTCAGCATATGCTGGCTTCAGTAAAAGATGGAAGTAAGGTGGTAGTTGTTATTGATACTGGTGCGGTTTCTCGCGGCAGCAGGGAAAAAGCAATAAGACAGAAGATATTAGAGAAAGATTTATTTGAGGCAGTAATTCTATTGCCGGAAAAGCTTTTTTACAACACCGGCGCTCCGGGACTAATTATTGTTTTTAATAAAAACAAACCAAAAGAAAGGAAGAATAAAATTTTATTGATTAACGCCACCAAAGAATTCGTTGCCGGTAAACCTCAGAATAGTTTAGGCAAAGAAAACATCAAGCGCATCGTTGAAGTTTACGATAAATTCAAAAAAACCGAAGGGTTTAGCAAAATTGTAGAAACTGAAGAAATCAAAGAAGCCGACTACAATCTTTCACCATCAAGGTTCGTGAGCGTGCTGGATGAAGAAGAATATCGGCCAATTGGAGAGATTAAAAAAGAACTTCAAGAAGTAGACGAAAAAAGAAAAAAGATTGAAACTAATTTAGAAAAGATTTTAAAGAAGATAAGATAATTTATGCCCCATATATTTTTAGACGAAAGCGGACAATTTACTAAATATAAGGATGAAAAATATTTTGTTATTGGTTCCTTTACCGTCGGCAACCCGAGGTAAAGAGCTTTTTAAGAATTATTGGGAGAATAAATACAAAAATCAAAAAACCCAATCTTTTTGATTGAGCTCTTTGGTAGAAGTAGCTTCTTAGAGAATGATTAATCCACAGCTTAAGTCCCAGATACTCCGGGGGAACACCATGGCACTCCCTAAGTTATTATTGCGTACTTCTATTATCAGATTAGCACAACCTAAAACTTTGTCAATAGGCTAACCCGTGGCTAACCCGTGGATAACTTAAATCAATCAAAAGGTCGCAAAAAATCAATCAAAAAGCAGCTTATGGTTAAAATTAAAGGAAAATTAATCGATGTTAATAAAATCGGGCCGTTAGCTTACTCAAAAAGAACAATAAAAAAGAGCACCGGAGATGATTATACGCATAATGTGCGATGCGTAGGGTTGAAATCTAAAAGACGAAAGAGAAAAGAGAAAAATTTTTAGAAGAAATTAAAAAAGTCGTCAAATAAAAAGTTTGACATTCGGCAGTCAAAAAGGTATATTGAAAGTGTAGAATATACCATTAAATAGTGTATTATGCGTAAAGAATATACCAGAATAAAAATAAATGGAGCAGGTATCTCAAAGCGAAATAGAGCTTTGTTAGACAAGTTAAATCGTGAAGTAAAAAGACCCTTCACCGTTTTTGAAGTTAGCAAGATACTAAAAATGAGAATAGATAAAGCAAGGCGGTTAGTGACGTACTGGGTTTTACGCGGTTGGTTAACTCGTATTAAAAAGGGATTATTTATAACTGTTCCATTGGGCGCTATTAGTCCTGCAGAGAGAAAAGAGGATCCCTGGATAGTAGCTACTGTTGTTTTTGAACCTTGTTACATTGGCGGTTGGAGCGCTTGCGAATATTGGGGGCTTACAGATCAAATATTTAAAGATATAGTTGTTTTTACGACTCGAAAGTCACGAAAACAAAAAACTGAGATTCAAAGGACGACATATATTGTGAGAAATATCAAAAAAGAAAAGATATTTGGCACAAAGACAATATGGCGTGGGCAAACACGAATTAATGTGTCTGACGCTTCCCGAACATTGGTTGACATTCTTAACGAACCTTATCTTGGTGGTGGTATAAGAAATGTAGCTATTATTTTAAAAGAATATTTTGGCGGAGAAAATAAAGACGACGTTAGGATTCTTGATTATATTTCTAAATTAGGTAATAGGGCGGTATATAAACGTTTAGGTTATCTTTTAGAAATTCTTAAAATAGACTCTCCCAAAATTATTGCGATTTGCAAAAGCAACATAAGTTCTGGTTATTCCAAGATAGACCCGTCTCTACCTAAAAGAGGAAAGATTTTGCGAAGATGGAATCTCTGGGTTAACGCAGTATTATGATTGGTCACGAAGAAATTAAAAATTTAGTTACCGAATGGAACATAAGAGAAGATGTTATAGAGAAAGATTATGTTATTGGGTGGGTTTTATGGGGCATTGGCCAAGATAACGACCTTAAAGACAAATGGATTTTTAAAGGCGGAACTTGTCTTAAAAAGTGTTATCTCGAAACTTATAGGTTTTCTGAGGATTTAGATTTTACGCTTTTACCTGATGCCCCAATTAGTCCAGATGATGTTTTATCTATTCTTAATAGGATATTAGAGCGGGTTGCTGAAGAGTCAGGAATAAATTTTTCTGTAAAACCTCCTCAATTAAAACAACAAAAAGATTTTCCGTTGTATACGGAAGGACGGATATATTATCAAGGACCGCGCAACGCGCCAACGCCATCAAGGATAAAATTAGACCTTAGCGCTGCAGAAAAAGTTATCCGCCCACCGGTTTTAAGACAAATAGCTCATAATGCTTATTCAGATAAATTGCCTGAACCCGCTCAAGTTTTATGTTATTCCTTGGAGGAAATTTTCGCCGAAAAAATTCGGGCAATGGGCGAACGCGGCTTCCCAAGAGATCTTTACGACATTGTATTTCTTTTTAGAAATGGATATTTTCAATCAAATCCTGAACTTATAAAATCTGTGTTAGTATCTAAATGCGAATCAAAAAATGTACCCCCACCTACTTTAGAGAGAATCAAAAATTTCCCAAGTTTAAATGAATTGAGAACCGAATGGAGTAATATGTTGGCGCATCAGTTGCCAAAACTACCCGAATTTGAAGAATTTTTTAATGAATTACCAAAATTGTTTGATTGGTTGGAAAGAAAATATACTCCAAAAACACTTCAAACCATACCAGCGGGCAGAAATGAGGAGATAGGTTGGCGACCTCCTATCGGTGCTTTCAGCTGGAATTTGGGTATACCATTAGAATCAATAAGATTCGCCGCAGTAAATCATCTTTGCATTGCATTAGGTTACAAGGGCACAATACGAATTGTTGAACCCTATTCTCTAAGACGCACTAAAGAAAATAATCTCCTTCTTTATGCTATTAAAGTAGACACTCGTGAACTCCGTTCATACCGCGTCGATCGGATAAAAAGTATAGAAGTAACCGATAAAGCATTTCAACCGGTGTATCAAATTGAATTTTCTCCATTAGGAGATATTTATGCCCCACCTACTCATAGAGAAGCAACGCTCAAATACCCGTCTTTTAGAGAAAAGAGTTATAAAACCAGTTATGGTCCTAAATATATTTTTGAATGCTCTATCTGTGGCAAACGATTTAAAAGGTCAAAATATGATTCAATATTAAAACCGCATAAGGACAAGAGTGGTCGGGATTGTTTTGGACGAGTGGGAATATTTATAGAAACTAAATATGACTAACTGGTCAACAAACCCCGAAGGAAAGCCTTCGGCTTCCTACGAGGCAAGAAAATTAGGAAAAATTTATGGACGAAAAAGACAAAGAAATTATCAAAGGGAGCGCTCTTGCTATTGCTGACCAAATTGCCTCAACTATTCCTCCTTTAAGTATTGCATGGGGGTTGGCTAAAGCATGGCTTGGCGCACCACTTAAACTAAGACAACAAAAAGCTCTTGAATGGGTGGAAATGGTGAGAGATAATCTGTCTGACTTTACCGAAGAAATCTTAAAGAATGAAAAGTTTCAGGATGGTTTTGTTTTTGCTCTTGAGAAATATTTGCAAGAACGAAGTGAAGAAAAACGAAGAGTTTTTAGAAGAATATTTCTTGGCTATACAAAAGCCGAGGATCAGGAGAGTTTTCCTTTAGAAAAGTTTCTTTCTGTTCTGAATGTATTAACTTTAGAGGAAGTTAGGTTGCTGACTCAATTGAGAGGAAAAGAGAATAAAGAAGAATATTTTCAGCCCCCAATTATTTATCCGGAAACCTCAGAAGCAATCCATCATCTTATTCAAAACGGAATTTTAATAACTGATCCTAATTCTCGATGGGGACCGATCGAAGTTCCCTTTATAAGGGTTACCACATTTGGTCGACAATTTATTCAATATCTTGAAAAATGAAAAACATTTGGCCAACAAAAAAATTAGGAGAGATTAGGGAAGAGGTTAAATTAAAAAAAGCGCCGGTTGGAAATTTACCCTATATTGAAATAGGAAGTGTTGATGTTGGTGGCAAAAAGATAGCTTACGGAGATAAAGGGGCTGTTGGTGGTAGTATTTTTTGCCCAGAAAACTCTATTTTAATATCACGGGTTAGACCAACACGAGGTGCGGTTGCGTTAATAGATAAAAAAATGGCGGTTTCATCTGCTTTTACAATTATTAAACCAAAACCTGAAATTAATACTAAATTACTTTTTTATTTCTTGGCTTGGAATAAAAAACTCTTTAATTATTTAGGCAATAAACAGAAGGGGACTAACTATCCATCTGTAAAGCAAAGTGATATCTTAGATTTTGAAATTTCTTTTCCAAAAGATAAGAATGTTCAACGAAAAATTGTTTATGTTTTGGATAGTATTCAAGCGGCGGTGGGGGTGCAGAGCGAGTTGATTGAGAAGACGAAGGAGCTGAAAAAATCTCTTTTGAGTGAGATTTTTAATTCAAAAATTAAAAGTCAAAAGTCAAAATTACAATTCAAAATTCAAAAATGGGTAGAGATAGGAGATGAAAATTATTTTGAAATTAGATTAGGCGGAACTCCTAAAACTAATGTCCCTAATTATTGGAATGGAGATATCTGCTGGATTACTCCTAATGATTTAGGCGAATTAAATTCTCAATTTATAACAGACACAGAAAGAAAAATAACAAAAGAGGGATTGAAAGCCGGCTCAAATTTATTGCCAGCTGGTTCTATAATTTTATCTACAAGGGCACCTATTGGGTATTTAGCGATTTTAGATCAAGACATGGCTTTTAATCAGGGATGTAAAGGAATAATAATTAAAAAATTCGATGAAGTTTTTAATTTATATCTTTTTTATTACCTAACAACCCAAGTTAATAAATTAAAAGACTGGGGGAGCGGATCAACTTTTAAAGAATTATCCACGTCTGGATTAAAACAATTCTCTATTCCTTTAGTAGATATTAAAAAACAACGAGAAATTGCCCAAACCCTTCAAACTATTGACCAGAAGATTGAGGTTGAGCAGAGGAAGAAAGTGCTTTATGAGGAGTTGTTTAGGGTGATATTGAATAAGTTAATGACCGGAGAAATTAAAGTAGATAATTTAAAATATGGATTTAGAGGAATTTAAATTAAAAAACTTAGGAATAGATAAAGAAAAATTTCAGAGAATTTATAGTTTTGTTGACTTTGGCAATGTTAATTATTGGTACGAAAAAGACAGGAAAGATTTTAATGATAATCTTTTGCCTAAAAGTCAAAAATTAATTGTTGGGATTGAAAATCTATCAAATTTTATCAGTTCATTTTCGGATGATAAAAGATTTTATTATGGGTTAGACCAAAGAGATAAGTCTACTTGGCACATTACTAAGTTAGCCGAAAGATTTAATTTTAAGGTTAACAAGAAGCCAATTCAGTGGATAAAACATTATTTGGAAATTGAAGAAAGTAAAAGTATAAAATTAAATCATAAGATTAAGAGAGACAAAGATGGAATTTTTATAGAAATTCCAAAATGTAATTTTGACGTGGAAATAACTATTGATGCAATTCGTTTAATAGAAAATTACGATACCTTTGCCTTATTTTCAGGCGATAGCGATTTTTCAATGTTGTTAAAATTTTTACGAAGGAAGGGAAAGAAAATCATTCTATTTTATGCCGGGAGAATATCTTATACCATAGAAGATTATGCTGATTTATTGGTAAATGCTCAAAAAATTAAAAGTTTTATTTGTATGTTAAAAGAAATAAAAAAGAACCCCGTATAAGGGGGTTCGGAAATCGGATCCGTCTCCGACGGACAGGGTAGCTTTCGCTACAATATCAATATAACACAAAACTTATTGTCAAGCAAGGCACCCTGTGGATAACTAAAATATGCCACAAAAAGCTGAAAAAAAATTGGCTGAGGATTATGCGGTTGAAAAACTGCAGGAAATTGGTTGGAGATTTGTTGAGGCGGCTGAACTGAACAGAGAAAACATTAAAGAGCCGCTTTTGATTGATAATATAAAAAGCGCGGTTTTAAGGATTAACAAGGATTTGGCTATAGGTGAAGAGGAACTGAAGAAAGTTATTGACGAGATAAAACTTTTAACTTCGGGGCAGGAAGGAGCAAAAAGCTTTTTGCATTTTTTAAAGTATGGCATTGGGGTGAAATTTGAGAAAGAGCGTGTGGTTAAATATGTTAACCTTTTTGATTTTGAAAATCCAGAGAATAACGAGTTTATTTTCTCAAGACAGGTTCATTTCCGGGGCAGAGATTTAATTATTCCCGACATTGTTTTGTATATCAACGGTATCCCCCTGATTGAGATTGAATGTAAAAGCCCGGTTGATTTAAGAACCGATTGGCAAGAAGGATATTTACAAATAAAAGAGTATGAAAAATTGGCTCCCGAGCTTTATAAGTATCTTCAAATTGGCATTGCTTTTGCTGAAAAAGTAAGATATTTCCCTATTGTTTCTTGGCAGGAGAATGTGCCGGTTTATGTTTGGAAAAAGGACGAATTGCCGGAAGATGAGGCAATTTTTGAAATGTTAAAACCAGAAATGATTATTGATATTTTGAGAAACCACCTTTTTGTCAGGGAAGAGCATAGCGAAGTGAAAAAAGTTATTGCCCGTTATATGCAATGTCGGGCAGTTAATAAAATTTATCAGCGGGTGATAGATAATTTAGAGGGAAAAGAGGAAAAAAATAAAGGCTTAATCTGGCATTGGCAGGGCTCGGGAAAGACTCTAACAATGATTTTTGCCGCCCATAAACTTTATTTTGATAAACGATTGGAAAAACCAACGATATTTATTATTGTTGACCGTCGGGATTTGGAAGAGCAAATGAAAGGCGAACTTTCGTCTTTAAGGTTGAATTTTAGCTTTGAGACAATAGAAAATGTCAGAACTCTAAAAGAGATTATTAGCCACGATAATTTTAAGGGCAAAAGAGGAGTATTTCTTGCTTTGATTCATAAATTCAGACCCGATGAAAGATTTTTGCCGGAAGGGTTGCCGCTCTCAATTGCCCAAAGAAAAAATATCGTTTGTTTTTTAGACGAAGTCCATCGCTCCCAGTACGGACTTTTAGCGGGGCAGATGAAACAGGTTTTGAAAAATGCTTTCTTTTTCGGTTTCACTGGCACGCCGATTGCCGAAGATGAAAGAAATACTTATGTTGAATTCGGTTATCCTTTAAAAGAAGAAGGTTATCTTGATAGATATTTTATTGATGAATCACAAAAAGATGGTTTTACTTTACCCTTGGTTTATCTGCCGAGATTAGAGAAAGAGGTGCACATCAAAGAAAACGATATTAAGTTGTTTGTGGAGAGGGTTGGAGCTGAGGATATAGATGAATTAGAAAAAGAAAGAATAAATGAAAAAGTAAGACAAAGATTAAATTTAATAAATGTCTTTTTAGAAAATGAGAACAGAATAAAAGTAATCGCTAAGGATATTGCCGAACATTTTAAGGAAAATGTAGACGGGAAATTTAAGGCAATGGTAGTTACCGGAAGTAGGAAGGCTTGTGTTTTTTATAAAAGATATTTAGACGAATATTTGCCGAAAGAATATTCCGAAGTAGTAATGACTTTTAATGTCGGGGACAAAGAGCCCATCAGCCAGTTTTATAAAGATTGGCAAAAAAGATATCAAGAATTTCCAGATGATGAGCATCGGGTAAAGAATATTATTGAGTCATTCAAAGAAAAAGAAAAAGATTTGCCAAAGATTCTAATAGTTACTGATATGTTAATTACCGGTTTTGACGCACCAATTTTACAGACAATGTATCTTGATAAGCTTCTAAAAAAGCATCGTTTACTTCAGGCAATTGCCAGAACAAATAGACCATATAAAGACCTGAAGGCGGTTGGTTTGGTCGTGGATTACGCTGGCATTCTTAAAAATATTAATTTTACTCTTCGTCATTATTACAAAACAGAAATTAAAGAAGGAATTATTGACTTTTCAATAGCTCTTAAAGAATTCGGGGATACTATTAAAGAACTTGAAGAGATTTTTGAGGGAATTGAGTTAGTTTTTGAAAGAAAATACTTATTAAAAGCAATAGACCGGTTAAGAGATGAAAAAATAGAAAGTGAGTTTGTTGATAATTATAAAAAAGCAAGAAAATTATTTGAATTTTTAGGCTCTTTGCCGGAAAAATTAAAATATTTGGAAAAGTTTAAATTGTTTACCACAATATACGAATATTGGAAGAAATTGACCGAGTCCGAGGAAGAAAAAGAGAAAATTGAAAAGTTTTTTAAACGGACCTTAGAAATTATTCATCAAAACACCGAGATTCAGAGAATTGAAAAATCTTTACCTCCGGTTATTTTGGACATTGAACACCTCGCCAAGATCCAAAAAAGCGCCCTGTCGCAAGAAGAGAAAGCAGTAAATATTCTGTTTGCTTTAGAAAAATTAGTTTTAGTGCATCAAAAACAAAATCCTGTATATAGGTCTATCATAGACCAGCTTATTGAATTGATAAGAAAGTGGAAAGAAAGGGAGATTAATTATCAAGAATTATTAAAGGAAGAGAATGAAATTATAAAAGTTATTGAAATGCAAAATGAAGAAAGAAAAAACCTCGACTTGAACCAGTTTGATTTCGGTTTGTTCTTAATT
>Ga0116202_10002543_pt1 | contig 10946 bp, 10 predicted proteins | sample LakKivw325mmetaG_FD_94479 | JGI IMG/M metagenome (GOLD analysis project Ga0116202, IMG submission 94479) | Anoxic lake water microbial communities from Lake Kivu, Rwanda to study Microbial Dark Matter (Phase II) - Lake Kivu water 325m metaG | ecosystem: Environmental > Aquatic > Freshwater >... | reverse complement strand
TCGACCAGCGCATACTCCTGCTGCCCGCGCTCGACCTTGACGCTCTGGTCGATCGTCAGGTAACATCAATCGTGGCAGCAATGCGCAAAGGGGGTCACGATGTGCCCGGGCCGGCCCATCCGCAGGGGCAATGTTGACATCAGTGCCCGCAGCCCTAGAATAGAAGCGAGCAACAGAAGACGCCGGCATGAGTCCGGCGTCCTTGCCAGACTGGAATTCAATTGCCTGACGACAGCCGGAGCGACGGCGCCGGCTGCTGAGGAGGAACTTTATGTCGGGACACTCTAAGTGGTCAACAATCAAGCACAAGAAGGGCAAGGCCGACCAGGCCCGGGGCGCGGCCTTTTCCAAGCTGATTCGGGAAATCACCACGGCGGCGCGGATCGGCGGCGGCGATATCAACGGCAATCCCCGGCTGCGGACCGCGGTCGAGTCGGCCAAGGCGATAAACATGCCGGCCGACAACGTTGACCGGGCCATCAAGAAAGGCACCGGCGAGCTGCCGGGCGTAACGTACGAAGAGACCATCTACGAGGGCTACGGTCCGGGCGGAGTGGCCTTGATGATCCGCGCGCTCACCGATAACAAGAACCGGAGCACGGCGGAAGTCCGCCACGTGTTCGACAAGTACGGCGGCAGCATGGGCTCGGCCGGTTCGGTGGCCTGGCAGTTCAAGCCGCAGGGCCTGATAGTTGTCTCCAAAGACAAGGCGGACGAGGATGCCGTGCTGACTGCGGCGCTTGAAGCCGGGGCCGACGACGTGCAGACCGAGGCCAGCGCCTATTCGATTGTTACTCCGATCGGCGCGCTGGAGAAGGTGAAGAAGCAGCTCAAGGACGCGAAGATACCGACCGAGAGCGCCGAGCTGACCATGATTGCGGCCAACTCGGTGAAGCTGTCCGAGCAGGACGCGCCCAAGGTCCTCAAGCTGATTGAGATGCTTGAGGAACTCGAAGAGGTACAGCAGGTCTACGCCAACTTCGACATCGCCGACGAGATACTGGAGAAGATAGCGTCCGAGGACTAGGCCGACTTGAGGATTCTGGGGATTGACCCCGGGCTTGGCGCGACCGGATACGGCGTAGTCGAAGACGGAACGGCGGCCGAGTTCGGCCTCATCACCACCGACACCAGGTTGCCGATGCCAGAACGGCTGCGGTCGCTCGGCGAGGGCATGGAAGAGGTGATTCGGCGGAGTCGGCCCACCCTCTGCGCGCTCGAGACTCTCTTTTTCAAGTCGGTCGGCGCGCGGAGCGTAATCCGTTCGGCCGAGGCGCGGGGCGCGATAGTCTACGTGCTGGGCCGGAATCGCATCCCGGTGACTGAGCTGACTCCGGCTACCATCAAGCTCGCCCTGACCGGGAGCGGACGGGCGTCCAAGCACCAGATGAACTACATGGTCAAGCGGCTGCTGGGTCTGGGGGAGCGCATCTCCGAGCACGCGGCCGACGCGCTGGCGGCAGCGTACTGCCTGAGCCGGAGGGTCCCGGAAACCGGACGGACACGGACAGGCACGGACGGACATCGGAAGGCGGGTCGGACATGCTAGCGCGACTGCGCGGGATTCTGGCTGAGAAAGAACCGACCTGGGTGGTCGTCGATTGCCAGGGTATCGGGTTCGGGCTGAAGGTGCCGCTCTCCACGTCCCGCCGGCTGGCCGAGGTCGGAGCCGAGGTCGTTCTGCGCGTCCACACCCACTTCACCCGGGACGGCGTTGAGCTGTTCGGGTTTATTGACAAAGCAGAGATGGCGGCGTTCCAGCGTCTGACCTCAGTGAAGGGCATCGGGCCCAAGGCCGGGCTGAACCTCCTTTCCCGGTTCGCGCCGGCGGAAATTGATTCCATCATTGCGACCGGCAAGGCCGACGTGCTGCGGACCGTTCCCGGCATCGGGCCGACCCGGGCCGACAACATCATCAAGAAGCTGCAGGCCGAGGCCCCGCCGCCGGAGCTCGGGTCAGAGTTGCTGGCCGACGCCGAGTCTGCCCTGGTGTCGCTCGGACTGACCCACCGCGAAGCCCGCGACCGGCTGCGCCGGGCCGGGCCCATCGAAAACCTGAGCCTCCAGGAAATCCTGAAGCAGGCCCTTGCGCAACGCGGCTAACCCGGCATGGTAGTTACCGAACGCATATCGTCGCCGCAGCGGATGAGGGGCGAAGAGGCCCTTGATGATGAAATCAGGCCGCGGACTCTTGCCGACTTCATCGGTCAGTCCCGGCTCAAGGAGAACCTGCGGGTCTTCATCGAGGCGGCCAAACTGCGCGGCGAGCCGTTGGAGCACGTCCTGCTCTTCGGCCCGCCCGGCCTGGGCAAGACGACCCTCGCGCATATCATTGCCGCGGAAATGGGCGCCGCGCTTCGGGCCAGTTCCGGTCCGGTCCTGGAACGGCCGGTTGACCTTGCCGGCATACTGACCGGGCTTGCGCCAAAGGACGTGCTCTTCATCGACGAGATTCACCGGACCAACAAGGCGGTTGAGGAGTACCTTTACCCGGCGATGGAGGACTTCTCGCTCGACGTCCTCATTGACAAGGGTCCGGGCGCCCGGTCCGAACGGATAAGCCTGCACGGATTCACCCTCGTCGGCGCTACGACCCGGTCCGGGCTGCTGACTTCACCGTTGCGGTCCCGGTTCGGCATGACTTTCCACCTCGACTACTACCCGGCCGAGGAGCTGGTCCTGATTGTACGGCGGGCCGCACGCATTCTCGGCGTGAAGGTTGACGACGATGCCGCGGTCGAGATTGCCGGCCGGTCGCGGGGAACGCCGCGCATCGCCAATCGCCTGCTCCGCCGGGTCAGGGACTTCGCCCAGGTTGGGGGTAAGGCACTGGTTGACAAGGAGATAACACTCTACGCTCTCAGTCAGCTTGACGTGGATACTTTGGGGCTCGACGAGATGGACAAGAAGATACTACTTACAATCATCGACCGGTTCAACGGCGGCCCGGTCGGGGCGTCGTCGCTGGCAGTGGCGGTCGGCGAGGACGTCGGCACGCTGGAGGAAGTCTACGAGCCTTTCCTGGTCCAGCAGGGCCTGATTCAGCGGACCCCACGCGGTCGCATTGCCCAGAAACGGGCATACGACCACTTCACCCGCAAGTCAACCAATCCGCTCCAAGGCGAGCTGGAGCTCGGCTAGCGCCCGGAGCGCCTTCAGCCGGGTCCTTTTCACCGATGACGCGAGGTCGGGCCGATACCGGGTCGAAACTGCCCGATTTCGGCAGGAATCCTGCCCTGACGGCGCTTCATCACGGTAGCCAGCCCAAAACCCGCATATGCCCCGTGTGAGTAAGGCGTTGTATCTCAGCAGCTTACGACGTTGGCTGTCCCGGGTCCAGAAATCCGCCTGAGGATTTTCTTGACAGAAGGCCCAGGATTTGGACGATATTGGCATGCAAAAATGGGCAGTAGGCCTGTTTTTACTGGTGTCGGCCTGTTTTCTGCCCCGGGCGCAGACTACCAGTAGCCTTATCCGGGCCGGCGTTCAGCCGCCGGATTTCCTTTCGTCCGGCTCGCGCGACAGCGCCGGCGCGCCTTCGGTCCGATACATGGGCCGGTTCAAGGTGACCTACTACTGGGCGGTCGAGGAGAACGAGTATCCCACCAGCCGTTCTTCGCCCATCTACCTGGCCGACGGCCAGCTCCTTGGCCGGTTTTCGGCGGCGTTCGTCAAGGCGTTCCGGGTTGAGGCCGCCGCCCGGCTGAAGGACGGTCGGCGCATCAGCTACCTGAAGCAATCGGACCGGGCCAAGGTCGTGGACGAGTACCTGGGTTATGGCGGACACAAGCTGGCGGAGCTCAAGTCCATTGCGGTCGACCCGCGGCTCATCCCGGTGGGGTCGGTGGTCTACATTCCGCAGGCCGAGAACGTCGCAGTGGACGGCCGGACCTTGAGCGGCGTCTTCTATGCCCACGACGTGGGCAGCGCGATCAAGGGCAAGCACATTGACATCTTTGTCGGCCGAAAGCAGAACATGGACGCCTTCACCTCAGCGGGAATGGGGAGTTCGAGTGGCGTCGATGTCTACATCCTCGAATAACCGGGTCGGGTTCGGACTACCGGTCGCCTCAAGCAGGGCCCGGTTCAACTTCTCCTGCCACCATTCCCGGTAAAGCCCCTCCAGAGTAACAACCCGGACCCGGCGGCGGTGCATCCAGTCCAGCAGGGCGCTGAAGTCGGACAGCGACCATTCGGTGAAGACCTGGGGCGAGCGGACGATACGGTGAAAGAGGATGACCGTCGTTTGGTGGCGGCGGATGTGGTTGGTTATCGTCCGCAGCGGCGTTTCTTTCCTGAGCTCGAGTTCCGGTATCTGGTACGGGTCAGTCCAGAGGTTCGGGGTGCCGGGCCCGACCTTGCGGGCGAGTCTGTACCCGGCGCGGCGGACCATGTTGCGGACCCGGCCATTTGCGCGTCCATAGGGATAGACGAACGTGATGACCTCGGTGCCGAAGAGCGATTCGAGCCGGCGTTTTGAGCCGGCAATCTCCCGCCAGGCTGACGCGCTGTCAATCTCGGTCAGCCGGGCGTGGGCGAGGGAGTGGCTCGCGATTTCGATGCCGCAGGAGTCAATCATCTCCCGGATTTCGCCCGCGTTCAGGAACCCGTCGGAGCGGCGATAGGACGCCGGGCCTTCGGTCACGTAGTTGGCGATTACCGCCAGAGTCATGGTCATCCGGTAGCGTTTGAGCAGCGGGTAGACGTTCTCGTAGACTGTGTGATAGCCGTCATCAGCCGACAGGACAACGGTATGGTCCGACAGGTCGAAGGTATCGAGCGCCGGCGGAACCGGCAGCGCCGGGCGCGCCAACTGGGCCGGCAGCAGCAAGAGCAGCAGATGAAGCATCCGGCACTATGATAAACGATGCGCCCCTTGTTGACAAGGGGCGTGAGTTTGGCAGACTGCTAGGGGACAAGTGACGAGTGATGAACGATGAATGATGAGCTTATGGCAGGCCGCAGGCGATGAGGGTCGTTCTCGCGCAGCTTGACCCCGTGGTCGGCGACGTGGCCGGCAACGTCCGGCGCGTCGAGCAGGCGCTTGAGCAGGCGGTGCGCGACAAACCCGACCTCGTCGTTTTCCCCGAGCTTTTCCTTACCGGGTATCCGCCCCGGGACCTGCTTGCCCGCAACTGGTTCCTCGACCGCGTGGAGGCCGGGCTGTCCGAGGTCGCTCAGGTCTCGGTTCGCTTTCCCGGCACCGGCATCGTTGTCGGCGCTCCGGTCCGCACCGGCCAGTCGCGCGGCAAAGGATTGCACAACGCGGCGCTGCTCTTTGCCGACGGCCGGGAGTCTTTCCGCCAGGCCAAGTCCCTGCTTCCCACGTACGACGTATTTGACGAGACGCGGTACTTCGACCCGGCCGGCAAGGTGGCGTTGGCCCGGTTCAAGAACGAGGCGGTCGGGATCTGCGTGTGCGAGGATGCGTGGAATTCGCCGGAGATGTGGGAACGGCCAGCCTATGACCGCGACCCGGTCGCCGAGCTTGCGGCCGCGGGCGCGACGCTGCTGGTCAACATCTCGGCATCGCCCTTTGCCGCGGGCAAAGGAGCGGTCCGGAAGCAACTGATTGCCGGGCACGCGGCGCGTCACCGCCTGCCGTTCGTCTTCGTGAACCAGGTCGGCGGCAACGACGAACTGGTGTTCGACGGCCTGAGCATGGCGTTTGACCGGCAGGGCCGGCCGCAGCTCGTCCTGAAGCCGTTCCGTGAAGATCTGGCGATGGTTGAGACCAACACCAGCGGCGATGAGGCTAGTTACCAGGAAATGGAGATGGTCGAGTCCATCCACCACGCGCTGGTGCTGGGCGTGCGCGACTACGTGCGGAAGTGCGGGTTCGAGAAGGTTGTGCTCGGGCTCTCGGGCGGGGTGGACTCGGCTGTGGTCTGCTGCCTTGCGGCCGAGGCGCTCGGGCCCAAGAACGTGCTCGGTATTACGATGCCCTCCGAATACTCGTCCCGCGGCAGCGTCGAGGACTCACGCCGACTGGCGCAGAACCTCGGCGTCGAGTTCCACGAGGTCGGAATCACCGAAGCGTATCATGCCTACCTCTCAGTGCTCAAGTCCGAGTTCGCCGGCCGAGCGCCGGATACCACCGAGGAGAACCTGCAGGCCCGGGTGCGGGGCAACATCCTGATGGCGGTCTCGAACAAGCTCGGGCACATGGTGCTGGCAACCGGGAACAAGAGCGAGATTGCGGTCGGCTACTGCACGCTCTACGGCGACATGAGCGGCGGGCTGTGCGTGCTCGCCGACGTGCCCAAGACCATGGTCTACGCCCTGGCGGACTTCATCAACCGCAGCGGCGAGAAGATACCGCTTTCCACCATCCGCAAGCCGCCGTCGGCAGAACTGCGCCCCAACCAGACCGACCAGGACACGCTGCCGCCCTACGACGTGCTCGACGCCATCATCGCCGCATACGTCGACGAAGGCAAGTCGGCCGACGAGATTGTCGCATCCGGCCTTGACCGGAAGACGGTCGAATGGGTCATCAGGGCCGTGAACCGGAACGAGTACAAGCGACGGCAGGCCGCGCCCGGGCTCAAAGTCACCAGCCGGGCATTCGGCACCGGCTGGCGCATGCCGATTGCGGCGAAGTATTGAGGAGAGGGATTAGGGGATAGAGGCTAGGGGATGATGTGAGATGTAAGATGTAATGATGAGAGATGTGACGCGGCCGAAGGCCGCGAGTGGCCAGTTTGCAGTTGGCAGTTTGCAGTCAAAGACCAAGCCCCAAGTCCCAATGACCATTCAAGCACGAAGTCCGAACGCAACACCGCATCTGCGTCCATCGGCGTTTATCGGCGGTTGGACTCCGCTCCGTAGTTCTGGATTCTGGTATCTGGTTTCTGAGCTCTGAATTGTCCGTTCCCGCATCTGCGGCCTTGGCGTCCTTGGCGGTTGGTCAGGAGAGGGGTCGAGGGATAGGGGCTAGGGGCCAGGGGCCAGGGAGTTGTAAAGCTCTTTGATTGCCTCGAGGTCGGGGCGGAGACGGTATGCTCTTGCGGCCAGCACCCGGGCCGCGCCGGAATCGCCTTTTGCCCACAACAGCACCGACTGGTTGTAGAGCGCCGGCACGCAGGTAGAATCGAGCCGGAGCGCCCGGTCGTAGCACTCACCGGCGCGTGAGGAGTCGCCGGCCGAGATGTACAGGCTGCCGAGACGGTTGAAGTACTCGGCTGACGGCTGGCTCTTCACCACATTCTGCATCAGGACAATCGCGCTGTCGTACCGGCCACGCTGCTTGAGCCGCTCGGACAAGAGGGCGCCGACCCCGGGCAGCGTACTGTCGAGGGTGAGCGCGTTGCGGAGTTCGGCCTCGGCTTCGTCCGGCTGTCCGGCAGTGGCGAGCACATTGGCCCGGTTAAGGTGGAGCAGGGCCGAGCCGGGCTGCACGGCGATAGCGTGCGCGAAGGTCGCGAGGGCGCTGTCGGTCGCACCCGCGGCCATGAACGCGAGCCCGAGGTTGTTGAGCACCGTCACCGAGTTCGGCTGCAGCTCATTGGCGACGCGCAGGTAGTGTATCGCGCGGCGGTGGTCACCTTTCTGGCTGAGCAGCATGGCGGCGTGGAGGTGCGCGTGGACGTAGCCCTGGTCGAGGCGCAGGGCGTGGTCGTAGAGCACGAGCGCGGAATCGGGCCTGGTCTCGGCAATCGCGTCGGCCAGGTTGGCGTACCCGCTCGGCGCGGTCGGCGCTTCCCTGACCATGGCCGAGAACAGGGTTTCGCCGTCCTTCCAGACCCGGGAGCGCCTGACCGTGTCGGCGCCCAGGAAAGCGATGATTGCCACCAGCCCGACCCCGACCAACTGCCGGGTTCTGACCCGGAACGTGAGCAGCCGCGAGAGCGCCGTTACCACGACCATGACGATGCCGGCCGAGGGCAGGTAGAGCAGCCGTTCGGCGGCCAGCGGGCCGATTGAGGCGATGTTGGCGACCGGCAGCAGGAAGGCGATGGTCCACGCGTAGCCCCAGAGCGTTGCCGCGAACCGGCGACGGAGCGCGAGCAGCGGCACCGTGACGACAAAGAGCAGGGCGGCGATGACGTTCGGGGTCGGGACAAAGAACTCGTCGCTGGCCGGGAACTTGGCGTGATGCTCGAACGGCCAGAAGAACATGCGGACGTACAGGCCGAGGGTGTTGGCGACCGCCGCGAGCCGGGCCCAGAACCCGACATGGCCTTCAAACGGTATCGGGCCCGGGACCGCGGCGGCGCGGAGCAGCAGGTAACCGGCAAGCACAGCGAGCGTCGCCAGCACGAGCAGCCAGTAGCGGCGGTCGTACCTGACCCCGACGAGGAGCGGGGCAAAGGCGACAAGCAGGGGGAACAGGACCGCGGTCTCCTTGCAGAGCAGGGCGAGGCCGAACGCGGGCGGAACGGCCAGCCACCAGAGGCGGTTGTGCTTGCGGAATGACCGGAGCAGGGCAACGGCGGCGGCGCCGATGAACAGGGTAAGCATGACGTCGGTCCGGCCCGAGACAAACGCGACCGACTCGACGTGCGACGAATGGGCGGCAAAGAGCAGGCCGCCGAGCAGGGCCCAGACCCCGGAATGGAGCAGTTCCCAGAGAACCAGTGTGACCGCGGCCGCAGCCAGGGCGTTCAGCAGCAGGTTGACGATGTGGAACCAGCGGGGGTCGGCGTGCGAGGCGTTCAGGTCAAGCCGGAAGCTGAGCGTGACAAGCGGCCGGTAGTAAGTCGCGCCCGGTCCGGAAACCGGCTCCTGGGTGCCGGCCCAGAACCCGCGGGAGAAGATGTCGGCCGGACGGGAGCGGGCAAGCAGCGTGTTGCCGGTGATGAGCAACTCGTCATCCCAGACCAGGCTGTAGCGGGTCGAAGGCAGATACAGCGCCGCCGAGAATAGCGCGACTACGGCCAGCACTACGGACATGCCGGCGCGAGTACGCAGTTTTTCCTGGAGCGGACTACCGCCCATCGCTCAAAGTCTTGCCGGAAACAGGGTCGTTGTCAAGAATCAGACGAAGTCAGAAATCAGAACTCAGAAACCAGAAGGCAGAAGTGGGAAGAGACTGAGAGGTCATACAAGCGAGTGGACGGAAGGCTTCAGACTTCAGACAGTCGGGTCAGAGACTGCAAACTGCAAACTGGCAACTGCAAACTCGCGCGTCAGCGCGGGGGTCCGTTCCACGACGCGATGTCGGACAGCGGCTTGCGCGGGCGCTCGTTCGCCGAGACGTCCTCGGCCGGGTAGCCGAGCGCGAGGAGCGCAACCGGCTTGTACCCCTTGCCGCGCAGGCCCAGGTGCTTGAGCACGGCCCGGCCGTCAAACCAGCCAATCCAACATGTCCCCAGCCCCTGCTCGGCCGCGGCCAGAACAAAGTGCTCGCCGCCGATACCCGCGTCAACAAACTGCCACTTCGTGCCCTGGATTGCGCCCGCGACCTTGTTGACCAGCAGATTCTCCTTTATCAGCAGGCAGACAAGAACCGGGGCTGCGGCGAAACGCTTCGAGGCCGCGTACACGCCCGCAAATATCGCCGCTGCCAGCTCCGTCTTCTTCTCCGGGTCATCGAACACGACGAACCGCCACGGCTGCAGGTTGTCGGCCGAAGGCGCGCGCCGCGCCGCCTCGAGGCAGACCTCAATCTTCTCCCGCTCCACCGGTCGGTCCGCAAACCGGCGCACCGACTTCCTCGTCCGGCAGAGCCTCAGAAACTCAGAGTCCATACGAGGGTTCTACCACAAAGGCACACAGGGCGCGTAGGACGCGCAATTCAAAGGTCAAAGGGCAAAATGCAAAGGTCAAGATGCTCCGAAGGAGGCAATCAACAAGAACCTGACGGCCTCTGGACAGAGGCGGGAATCGGAGACATCGTCGCGGAGAAGACGTTGTCTTCCGTTCCCGGTCCCTCGTCCGGTCCGACTCTCTGGACTCTGGTTTCTGGATTCTGGATTGTCCGGTCCCGATGACATGCGACCTTCTGACTTCGTCTCTCACAACAGCTTGGGCAAGGCTTCTCCTGCCTTACCCCTCAGGTGCACGTCGATAATCGAACCCAGCCCGGTATCGCGCGGATTCACGTCAACGACCATCGCCCCGACCTCGCGCGCATGGAACGCCCACTGCACAATGTATCCGAACGTCGCCTCGGTGCCGATGACGAGGCAGAGGTCAATACGGCCTTCGAGCAGGTAGTGAGCCACCTGCTCGACCGGTCCCGGCGGCAGATTCTCGCCGAACCAGACAACGTCCGGCCGCATCACCTCGCCGCACATGCAGATTGGCGGGATTTCGGACAGCGGCGACTCGCGGTTCTCAAGCACCGTGCCGTCGCGCTCGCAGCGGATGCGCCAGTAGGAGCCGTGGATGTGGACGACTTCCCGGGAACCAGCCTGCTCGTGGAGGTCGTCAACGTTCTGTGTGACGATGAAGACCCGCTTGCCGGCCTGTTCCAGCTTCGCCAGCGTGGTGTGGGCGGGATTGGGCCGGGCCGCGGCCGCGTTCTGTCTCCGCTCGTCGTACCACTTCCAGACCTTCACCGGGTCGCGCCGGAACGCCTCACGGGTCGCGTAGTCCAGCGGGTTGAACTCCTTCCAGAGTCCTTTGTCGTCGCGGAACGTCGGTATGCCGGACTCGGCCGAGATGCCCGCGCCGGTGATGGCCATCACGTTCTTCGCCCGGGCAAGCCGCTCGCGCACCAGTGTGATGGACTCGCTTTCTCCTGTCGCTCTTGCTCCATTCAAGGAAGCGTGTCCCTCCGCTGCTCCCTCTCCCTTGAAGGGAGAGGGTGGGGGTGAGGGTGATTCAGCGCGATGTGGTTCGGTCATGATAGCTCGCCGCGTGATTCTAGCCCGCAGTTGCACCCAGTCAACGAATCACGCCACCCCTGAACCCGATATTGAACCACAGCGCGGCCCCGGCGGCCGCAGCCAGACCGAATGGAGCCGCCGATGCACGCCGATGCCGCAGATGGTTCGAAC
>Ga0116202_10002539_pt1 | contig 10950 bp, 9 predicted proteins | sample LakKivw325mmetaG_FD_94479 | JGI IMG/M metagenome (GOLD analysis project Ga0116202, IMG submission 94479) | Anoxic lake water microbial communities from Lake Kivu, Rwanda to study Microbial Dark Matter (Phase II) - Lake Kivu water 325m metaG | ecosystem: Environmental > Aquatic > Freshwater >... | reverse complement strand
GTATTCTTCTATGAATACCTGGTCATCCAGCATGAAACATTCATCAACCGCTGACCGGAGCTGCCTCGCATTCCTGACAATCTTTATCCCTATTGTGGAACCGAGATTGGCGGGTTTAACCACCGCCGGCAGGCTGAACGGAAGCGAGACAGTCTTTCCTTTCTCAACCTCCACGAACGCAGGCGTCGGGAGCTTATGGTATGCGAGGATCTTCTTTGTCAGAATCTTGTTCAGGCATACTGCGGATGCCCGAACTCCGGAACCGGTATAGGGTATCCCCAGTACCTCAAGGAATCCCTGCATGACGCCTCCCTCGCCCATTCCGCCGTGGAGCGCTATGAATGCGCAGTCCGGTTTTGCTTTCAAAAGCTTTTTGAAAAAATTCTTTCTTGCGGGATCAAGAAGGCAGACCTTGTGTCCCTTTTTTTTCAGTGCACCCGCAACCGCTCTGCCTGACTTTAACGAAACTTCTCTTTCAGGACTTTCTCCTCCATATAGCACTGCGATTTTCATTGTCAGAATCTCCCGACCAGCTTGATTTCCAGTTCAAGCTCTATATTATACACCTTTTTGACCTTCTCTCTGACATCCTCTATCAAACCGTATATATCCCCGGACTTTGCGTTCCCCTTGTTCACTATGAAATTGGCGTGTTTATCTGATACGAAGGCATCTCCCCGGCAAAGTCCTTTCATGCCGCACTTCTCTATCAGCTCCCCGGCGAAAGCTCCCGGGGGATTCTTGAATATGCTTCCGGCCGAGGCATACTCAAGCGGCTGGCTGGACATTCTTTTTTTCATGTGTCCGGCAATGGCATCCTTTATTTCTTCTTCCGCTCCCTTCTTCAACCGCAACTCCGTTCCGCAGATGAAGACATCCGCAAGTCCGCTCGTCCTGTAACCGAAATTTATCTCCCGACGGGATAATCTATGCGGACTTCCTCCGGTGATCGGAAGCACCTCCACCTCTTCTATAATTTCAGAGAACCACATAGTTTTGAGTCCCGCGTTTGAGATGACAGCTCCTCCTACGGTCCCGGGTACCCCGGCGAGAAACTCCGCTCCCGTAAGGCAATGGATGAGAGAAGTTTTCACAAGGGATGAAAGGCGTACGCCGGGTTCACAGATGACCCGTTCGTTTTCAACAAGCATGCGGTTAAGTCTCTGTGTCGTCAGAACAATCCCCGCAAATCCCCCATCACTCACAAGAATGTTGGTTCCGTTTCCGATTACCAGCAGAGGCAGCTTATTACCGGCCGCAGAGGAGAGGATTGTCTCTGCTTCTTTTATATCCACCGGAGACAGCAGGTATCTCGCAGGCCCGCCTGTCCTGAAGCTTGTCAGCGAAGCGAGCGGAACGTTCTCCTGCACCATCCGGGATATTTTGTCCAGGTTTTTTCTTGTCTCTTCCATTCGTCCCATAATATACTACCTTGTTTTTCTTCAGTCAATTAATGCAGGAGAATCAACCGCTGCAAATTTGTCGCCGGTTCCAGTCATAAACATTTTTTCAGTAGCGGACACTCTTGAGGTAGAGGCCGGAGGCAGGGGCGGTGGGAGGGGCTTTCTTCCTGTCTTTTGATTTGATGATGCCGGGGATGTCTTCCGGCTGGAGCTTGCTTTTTCCCACGTAGAGCAGGGTTCCGAGGATATTTCTTGCCATCTTGTACAGGAAACCGTTCGCGGTAATCTCCACCGAAAGAATCTTCACTGACGGGTCAAGCGTGAATTTCTCGTTTCTGATGGTAATTTTGGAAACAATCCGTACCGTGTTTCTTTTCTCGCTGCCGGCGGCCTGGAACGCCGAAAAATCATGCTCACCGAGGAAATAAGCCGCTGCTTTCCTGATTTTTTCCGCGTCAAGATTTCCCCTGACATAACAGACCAGGCCGTTAAGAAAGGGGTTTCTGTCCCCGCGGACAATCAGGTACCTGTAGGTCTTTTCCTTTGCCGAATACCTGCTGTGGAAATCCGGCTTTGCGCCCCGTGCACTCTTCACGCATATGTCGTCAGGCAGTGTGGCGTTAAGGGCATTTTTTATCTGCTGCGGGGCAAGCCTGGAGGATCCTGTCCTGAAATTTGCCGTGTAGGATATTGCGTGCACTCTTCCGTCGGTTCTTCCGCATCCGGTCAGTTTAATCTTTTCGCCGAGGATTTGTTTAAGGGCTTTTTCAATAGTTCCCTGGATGGTTATCCCTGTTTTCTGATCCTGCCAGCCGGAGAACCTGCTTCCGTTGTAGGAGATGACCAGTTTTATGTTCCGCTCCATGTTTATACCGGCTGCGGGACCTTAACTTCGGCGGCGAAGATTATCTTTCGCGGGCATTCCGGAATGCATTTGCCGCAGTTGTCGCACTTTGAGTAGTCAATGACGGCAAGATTGTTCTCCAGGACTATGGCATCTCTCGGGCAGACCTTCACGCACTTGCCGCACCCGATGCATCCTGTCTTACATACTTTCACAACGACCGGTCCCCTGTCGGTGGACGAGCATGCCACGTAAACTTTCTTGTCCGCGGGAGCAAGCTTGATGATGTTCTTCGGGCATTCAGCCACGCATTTCCCGCAGGCGATACACTTTTCTTCGTCAACGACGGGAAGCCCGCTTTCATCCATCGTGATTGCATCCACCGGGCAGATCCTGGAGCAGTCTCCAAGTCCCAGGCATCCGTAAGCGCATTCAAGGTTGGTATTGAAGAGAGAGCTCAATGCATTGCATGTCCTGATCGTCCTGTACTCAAATTTCCTTTTTGCGTTCACTCCGCCGTGGCACAGCACCCTTGCAACCTTCTTTTCCCTTTCTTTTTTCTCAATCCCGAGAATTGAGCATATCTTACCCATGTCTTCTTCCGGCAGCATCGCACATTTTTCCGGCGAAACCTTGCCCTCGGTGAGGAGCTCCGCAAAGAGACCGCATCCAGCCTGGCCGCATGCTCCGCAGTTGGCTTTCGGCATCAATTCAAAAATCTGCCCGGTCAGGGGATTCTCCTCAACCTTGTACCGCATGCTGAAATATGTCAGAAACACCCCGAATGCCAGGCCAAGTCCTCCGAGAATCGCTATCGGTACCCACATTTTTTTTCTCCCTTACCACGGACTCATATTGCTGTATCTTTAGAAAAGCGAGGGTTCCTCATCTTCTTCCTGATTTTTATCGGAACGTTTTTTATCCATCACTGTCCTGGCGACGCAGAAAATCATGAGGCAAATGATGAATCCCCAAGAAACCAGCATGAAGATCAGTCCGCTTGTTCGCATTTCCTTTTCTCCCACGCTTTCTTTACCAGCAGAGATAATATCAGAAACAGAACCAGCATCATAATCCTGGTCATGATCACAAACGGGACGTTCTCTTTGGCCACGCCCTTCAGCAGGAGCGTGGGGATTGCCTGCTGGAACGTCCAGAAACCAAGTATTGCCAGCAGGAAGGCCGGCGTCACGTATTTTATGACGAATTTGAAGATTTTCGGTATCCGTATGTCCGAACCGGAGTGCATCTCCTCCCACGCCCTGTCAATTCCGAATACCCATGCGAAAAGAATAGTCTCCACCGTCGCAAAAACCACCAGCGCAAAAGTACCGCCCCAGAAGTCAAGCTCGTCCACGACCCCTCTTGCGAGGAAGAATATGGCGAATTGCGAAAGAGCGAAACAGGCGACAGCGAAAATGGAGACAGCTTTTTTTCTTGATATGTTGAATTCATCTTCAAGGAATGTTATTGCCGGCTGCGCCAGCGAAATTGAAGAGGTGATGCCTGCAAGGAACAGCAGGATGAACCAGAAAAAGCCGAACATGGTGCCGGCAGGAAAGGTTTTCAATATGAGGGGCATCGTGACAAAGCCGAGATCAAACGAGCCCTGCTGGGCAATCCTGCCGATGCCCGCGGGACCGAAGAACATGAATGCCGCCGGTATGACTATGCTGCCGCCGATAATTACCTCCGCAAACTCGTTCGTGCTTGCCGCCGTGAGCCCGGAAAGCAGCACGTCGTCATTCTTCTTGAGGTAACTTGCGTAGGTGAGTATAACGCCTATGCCCACGCTCAAGGTGAAGAATATCTGTCCTGCCGCCGCGAGCCACACCTTTGCGTTTTTGAGCGCGGAGAAGTCAGGATTCCACAGGAAACCGAGTCCGCCTGCTGGCGTCCACAGAGGGTCAACCGCAGGATGCAGGGTCAGCACCCGCACCAGAATTATCAGCGCGATTGCCAGCAGGGCCGGCAGGGCCACAAGGCACAGCCGTTCAATCCCCTTTCTTATGCCGAAGAGAACGACCAGTATGTTCAGCCAGAAAGTAATGAAGAAGAAAACATATGCTGTCCGGATCCCTGAAAAGTATTCGTTGTGCACGATGCCCTGGTAGCCCTGCAGGAAGGCAACCATGCCTGGTTCGTTGGTAATGCCCGCGTATCTTCCCGTCAGGGAGAAAAGGCTGTAGCCCAGCAGCCAGGATTCAATGTAGGTGTAGTAAATGAAAATCACTATGGGCCCGAAGATTCCTATGACCCCGAAGTACTTTATGAACCTGTTTTTCCGGCAGAGCGAGTGGAATATTCCCGGCGCCGTCCCGTGCTCAAATCCTCCCCCGAACCTTCCTATCGTCCACTCAATCCACATCAGGGGTATGCCCAGGAGGATGAAGGCGAAGAAGTACGGTATCATGAATGCGCCGCCGCCGTTTTTCGCCGCCTGAACAGGAAATCGCAGGAAGTTGCCCAGGCCTATCGCACTTCCGGCAACCGCGAGAATTATTCCTAACTTGCTTCCCCAGCTTTCTCTTTGCATTGTAGTTACAGTTTGAGTTTGCGCAGGTATGCGACGCTCTTCTTGTATCCTTCCGCGCCGTCCTTGCCTTCGTATTCCACGCACCATACTCCTCTGTACCCGGCATCCTTCAATATGTTTACGGCATCCACCACGGGCACCTCTCCTTCGCCCAGCACTTTCCCCTTGTACGTACCCATGCTTCCGGTGCCGTCCTTGAGGTGCGTATGCAGGGTATAAGGAGCAACCTGCCTGTATATGTCTCTCAATTCGTCCACCGCATATCCGTACCACCTGTAATTCATGGTGTCAAGGTTGGTGCCGAGATGCTTTGAATTGATTGTTTTCAGGATATCCAGAAGCAGGACGTGGTTGTTGGTTACCGTCCCGTGATTATCAAGTGCAAGGTAAACGTTCTCTTTTTCCGCGTTCTCCGTAACTTTTGAGACGCCTTTCATTATGAGATCCCTGTAGTCTTCTTCCTTCACCCCTTTCTTGGGCCATCCCCCGTCAATCCTCAACTGGTTGAATCCGAGGTCTTTGACCATCTTGCACATCTCTCCGACCATCCATACCTGCCTGTTGAGGTCATCCCCGGTTTTTTGCAGGAAGTCGCTTCCGGAAGATATCTGGGATACCTTTATCCCGTACTTCTGCAGCAGCAGTCCGGTCTCCCGTATCCTGTTTTCTGGTTTTCCAATGTCCTCCCACACGTCTTTCCTCTGCAGTTCCACGTACCCGACACTGTTGTCCCTGCACCACTTGAAAAGCTCTTCATTTGAGAAATTTGAAATGTTGTAATTAATCACGCCTATCATGCTCTCCATTGCTTTCTCTCCTTTACCCCGAACACTTCCTGATACGCCCGATAAGTGAGGGGTTCATGATTTTTCTTCTACGTGAAAATCCTTGCCAGCAGGCTTTTCTTTACACTGATGGCTTTATATGGGCACACCTCAAAACAACACAGACAATTTATACACTTTTTCCTGTTAAATTTCAAGTCCTGCGAGATTGCGCTTACAGGACATACCTGCCTGCACGCGTAGCACTTCCTGCATATTTCCGGGTCTATCACCGGCATGGCCCTGAAATGCCTGCCGAGCAGTTTAAGAAAAGGCCTGAAGCATCTGTTGAAAATCAGGGAGCCGGTACGTCTGGCGGGTATCCTGAAATTCTTTGCCGGTACAAGTACATCTCCGGTTATCTCAACTTCCGGAAGCCCGTATTTCTCACTGTATATCTCAAGGCACGGCACAATTTCCGGCTTTATCCCTATCAGGCGGCAGCACGCAATGTCAACGGCTACCGCGTCTCTGCCACCGACCAGGTATCCGGTTTCACGCAGTGTGCCGGATGCGGGCCCTGCTCCTTCCATTGATACGACGGCATCCACCAGGTTAAAGGAAACGTAGTCCTTTACAGCCGCGTAGTAGGCGGTTATGAATTCCGAAAAGTCATACGGGGAGACAAACCTGCTGTGCAGAATGCTCTTGTGAAATCCCGGGATGAGCCCGTAGAGATTTTTCACCGCGGCGGTGAGGATCGTAAGACCGTGCGTCTTCAGTTTTGCGACGTTGACCATGCTGAAATTCTTCACATAGTCGGTAAGCGGCACCTCTATCTTGTATTCTTTTTCCCTGATCCTCTGTCTCCCCTTTTCCTCCCCCTTGAGGGGGGAGGATAAAGGTGGGGGTGATTTTGTGAGGTGTCCGAGATTCACCTTAACCATGAAGGAACTGTTGAATTTTACCAGGGGTGCGCCGGTTGCCTCCGAGACCTTCTTATATCCGCAATTCTCCCAGTAGAGTGAAAGCGGTTTTTCCGCGTTTGCCGGGCTGTCGCCGATTATGTTTTGAGAGCCGGAAAAGTATCTTACCGCCGCTTCCACGACGGATGGGTGCGTGGTCACGCCTTCTTCGGGGGTTCTGGCCGAAAGCATGTTGGGTTTAAACAGGATTTTTTGAAAGGCGTCCTGGCGGATGTCCGTTAGCATGAAGACTTTTCTTACGGCATCCCTTACAACAGCACTGTCATAGGATGTGCACCTTACTACCGCAACCTTTTCTTTCACGCAGGCCCCCTCAAACTCCGGCAACCTGCATGAGTTTCTGCCCGTAGGTGATGTAGGTTTTGTAGGTGAGGTCTTTATCTCCAACCTTTCCTTCGTGCACGACGCTTGCCAGGTGCGGCTCTATGGAAACGAATCCGTCATATCCCGCTTTCTTCAGGTCCTGGAGCACCTCTTTCACCTTGCCGTCGCCTTCAGCCGGATAGGTCGCCCTCAACGGTTTTGTCCCGAGCCTGTAGTCTTTTATGTGAACGTATTCAATGAGATGCCTGACTTTTGAATAGAACGTCCAGGTGTCTCCGTAGTCGTGGGCGATGACGTTACCGGTGTCATACAGCAGTTTGAACGAGGGGGAGTTCACGCCCTCGTACAGTTTCAGCATGTGGTCTCCGCTCAACCCGCCCCATCCGCTGCAGTTTTCGTGCGCAAGAATGATGCCGCCGTCTTCCGCCATCTTCGCCAGTTCCTTCATCCGTTTGACGGCCTCTTTGCCCCATTCCGCTTCGGAAAGAGGATTCTCCTTATTGTTCGGCCAGGACATCACGCGGATGTACTTTGTTTTGAGCCTGTGCATTCTGGGGATTGCCCTCTTGAGTTCATCAACGTCCTTCTTGAAATCCCCGGAAATTTCGGTTGCCCAATTTGCGATGGCGCTTGAAAAACATGATACCTTCAGCCCGGATGCCGCAACCCTGTCGTATATCTCATCAAATTTTGCGTCTGACACCATCGTCAGGTTTTCACCGTCAACGTTGCGTATTTCCATGTACTTCCAGCCCAGTTCCTTGTGCGCCTTTATCTGTGTCTCTATTGCCTGTCCCGCCTCATCGCTTATCCCTGAAAATTTCATCTTGTCTCCTTTACCCCGTCTGGGGACTGTTTTTCCAAACAGTTTACCGCATAGACACGGATTTGTAAAATCCGGAGGTGCATTATATAATGGAAATGTGAAAGACAATACCGACTACATGCGCAAGTTTGAGGTCCTTCAGAGAATCAGCGTTTTCATATCCTCCATAGACAGCCTGCAAAAACTCCTCACCCTGATAATGGAAGAGAGCAAGAGTATCCTAAATGCGGAAGCAAGTTCACTTCTTCTTTACGACAGGGAGGAAAAAGTCCTTTTCTTCAAGGTTGCCACAGGAGAGAAGGGCAGCAAGGTAAAGACAATCAAGCTGAAACTGGGACAGGGGATTGCAGGAACCTGCGCGAAAGAAAAAAGGATAATAAATGTGAAGGATACCTCACAGGACAAGCGCTTTTTCTCTTCCGCGGACAAGAAGTCCAGCTTTCAGACCAAGAGCATACTTGCGGTTCCCCTTACAGGCAAGAAAGGGAAACTGCTGGGGGTTCTTGAAGTTCTCAACAAGAAGGACGGCACGTCTTTTGACGGCGGAGACGAGGAATTGATGAGCATCATCGCCGGGCAGGCATCCCTCGCGGTTGAGAATGCGCAGCTGTACATTGAGAGCATGAAGAACGCGAAGATGGCGGGAGTCGGCGAGACGATGCTCTCGCTTTCCCACGACATCAAGAACATTCTGAACGGCCTGTCCGGGGGCGTTTACCTGCTGGATGAAACAATGGCGTCGGTGCAGGGTGAATACGTCCAGGATGCGTGGGGGATTGTCAAGTCAAACGTGAACAGGATTTCCGACCTGATACTGGACATGCTGAATTACTCATCCAAGAAAAAACCGCTCTTCCAGCAGGTCGTCTTGAGCAATTTTCTCAAGGATGCCGTCAGCGTGTATGATGAGAAACTGAAGCAGAAGAAGGCAGAGCTTCAGTATGAATTTGACCCGGATGTCGGGGAGATAAAAATTGATTCCACGGGCATGCAAAGGGTAATCCTCAATATTTTCAGCAACGCGTACGAGGCCATACCGGATGGGACGGGCAGGATAAAAATCTGCACCAGGAACATGCCTGAAAAATGCAGGTGTTCCATAACAATACAGGACAACGGGCCCGGCATTCCGCCCGAGAACCTGAAGAAGATATTTGACATATTTTTTACCACGAAGGGACATAAGGGTACCGGACTGGGACTGGCAGTCGTTAAGAAGATAGTGACAGAGCACAGGGGAACGATAGATGTTTCCTCGGAACCCGGGCAAGGTGCTGCTTTTACCATCACGCTTCCTCTGGACCCCGAAAATGGTAAGGATAAAAAATAAGAGAAACGTTTTTGTAGTGTCTTTCCTCACAACCGCATTCTTCTTTCTGCTTTTCCGCCTTGACATTTTTAACAGTATTGAGAACGTTACCTACGACTGGAGGATGAAAACCTTCAGTAATAAACAGACAACCGGGAACGTGGTGCTTATATTCATAGGCGACGATACGCTTGACATGCTCGGTGAATGGCCCATATCAAGGCAGTGGTATGCAGGCCTGACGGAAATACTGAAGGTCATGGGTGCAAAAGCGGTCATTTTTGACGTGCTTTTCATGGACAATTCTGGGGAGGCGGACCGGGAATTTGCCGCTGCGATAAAAAAGGCAGGCAACGTTATACTGCCTTTTTATTTTGACGATCTGGTGGAGAAGGGCGGTATGCTCCATTCGGAAAGGATGATGCAGCCGCTCAAATTGCTACGGCAGAACGTCCTGACAACCGGTTTCATCAACATAATGCCTGACAGGGACGGCGTATTGAGAAAATACCCGCTTTTTGTAAAATACCAGGACAATCTTTATAATTCTCTCTGTGTCTCCGTAGTGGAGGACGTCCTGGGCGGCCGCATAAACGGGATGACTGCGGGAAGCGTTGAATTTGAGACCCCGGGCATGATAAGAAAGGTGCCGTTTTCCGGTGACTATTCCACCTATATTAACATCTATGACGACCTGAAGCAGTTTCCGAACTACTCGTTCGTCCAGGTTTTCCAGTCGTACATGGAGTTGAGCAAGGGCGGCAACCCCATGATTCCCATTGACGCGTTTGAGGACAAGATTGTGATTGTCGGTTCAACTGCAACCGGCGCTGCGGACAAGGCGGCAGTATCCGGCGTGGCGAACTATCCCCTGATGGGTGTTCATGCGAGCTTCCTTGAAAACTTTTTCAAGGGAGAATTCATAAGGAAGGCGGGGAGTCCGGAAAACATCCTTATTTCTTTTGTTTTCTCTTTCGTTGCGGGATCCGCCGCGGTCTCTTTTTCTCCGGCGGCAGGCATCATTTTTATCGTCTTGCTTGCCGTGCTTTTCATGTCCATCGCTCTTTCGCTTTTCAGCTTCCAGCTTATCTGGGTGGACATAGTGCCTGCCATTTTGAGCATAATTTTTGTTTACGGGGTGCTCATGGTGCGGGAGTTCATATCGGAGAAGAAGGAAAGGCTGAAGGTCAAGGCTCTTTTCAGCCGGTACATTTCTCCGGCGGTCATGGAAAAACTGCTCGGTTCAGGAGAAGATGTGCAGCTTGTCGGCGACGAAAAGACGCTGACTGTTCTGTTTGCCGACGTCAGAGGGTTTACTCCTTTTGCGGGCAGGCATACCCCGGAAGAGACGTTCACTTTCCTGAACAGTATATTGAGCATCATGTCGGATGCGGTGTTCAAGTACAGCGGAACGCTTGACAAGTTCATAGGCGACGAGGTCATGGCGATATACGGCGCTCCGGTTGATGATCCGAAACATGCGGTCAATGCCGTCCTGTCCGCAAAGGAAATGATGGTGAAAATGAGGGAATTCAGCACAGACGTTAAAATAGGAATAGGCATAAATACCGGACGCATGATCATAGGTAACATAGGTACCGCAAGAAGGATGGAGTATACCGCCATAGGAGATGCCGTTAACGTCGCCGCAAGGATTGAGGAGCTGACAGCGGGTGACGAGATACTCGTGGGTTACGAAACGTACAGGGCAATTGAAAAGGAAGGAATACTGTGCGAACTGGCAGGCACGTTCAGCATAAAAGGAAAAGGCGAAGGGCTCGCCCTTTACCGCGTCCTGTGGGGATCCTCCGGCCCCAGTCCGGTTCCGGGTACGAAAGGAAGCTGAAGGAGAAGGGAGTTGACCATGAAAACGTTCAGAATTCTGTGCGCAATGATTCTTCTCACGATATCTTTTGCCGCCCTGTCATGTTCTGCCCAGGAGGAAAGCCAGATAATAC
>Ga0116202_10002538_pt1 | contig 10951 bp, 11 predicted proteins | sample LakKivw325mmetaG_FD_94479 | JGI IMG/M metagenome (GOLD analysis project Ga0116202, IMG submission 94479) | Anoxic lake water microbial communities from Lake Kivu, Rwanda to study Microbial Dark Matter (Phase II) - Lake Kivu water 325m metaG | ecosystem: Environmental > Aquatic > Freshwater >... | reverse complement strand
TCACTTGTGGCCCACTGCACAAAGATCACGGGTCTCTTCCCCATCACCCCGTGAACATTGTTCTCCAATATTCTGACAATATCCTCTCTCGGGCTGGTATAGTTAGCAGCACTTTCGTTCAATACCTTCAGAGCACTATCATGTCTACTAGTTAGTCTCTTTACAGCATCCAAGACCTTTCTGGCTTCGATTCCGATTGGTAACCGAATGTCCATTTCTAGAGTGCACCTGTCAGGAACCATATTGACCTTAGAGCCACCGCTGATCACGCCAAGGTTTACTGTGGGGCTCTGCAGTATCCTTCCCACACCCTTTCTGCCTATCAGTTGCTCCGCGACGCGCTTGGAAGAATTGATGACCCGAAGGATATCGGCAGGAGGTTTCGCACGCACTTTCGTTACAGATTGCAGTTCATTTGCAAGGGTCATCGCCTTTATGATAGCGTTATCCCCAACGTAGGGTGACAGACTGCCATGTGCCGGTGTACCATGAGTCTCTATCCGCAGCCAAAGTATTCCTTTTTGTCCAACATCAATCTTGCCGAGTGCAGTAGGTTCCGCAAATATTGCCGCGGTTGAATCAGCGTAGCCGTTATCAACCAACCATTTAGTTCCATGTAGACCCCCCGTCTCCTCGTCGGGAACCAATTGCAGCTTTACACGACCTCTAAGACTCTCCCTCCTATGATGTAGCATGATGAAGGCAAAAATGATGCCAGCAACTCCAGCCTTCATATCTGATGCTCCTCGACCGTAAATGAAGCCGTTCCTTATCTCTCCCCCAAACGGATCGAACTTCCATTCCTCCCTCGCTCCAGCAGGCACAACATCTAAGTGTCCATTCAAAAGCAAAATCTTGGAAGAATCTTTGGAACCTGTTTCACACAGCAGATTTGGCTTGCCCTTGACTCCCTCAACCATTGAAACGTCGATACCATTGTCTTGGAGATAGTTCTTCAAGAAATCTGTGATCTTATCGACATTCCCTAGGGGATTTTCGCTTGGGATCCTAATCAGATCCCTTGCCAGCTGAATTATTTCCGAAGATCTGCCTTCTATCTCTTTGAACATGGCCGTCTTACTTTCACTTGTTGACATCTTGTGAACCTCCAGAATAGTAAGCCTTCCTTATGTCAAGACTTAACTGGTTCCTATTTAATTGGATAGGCAAAGAAGGGTATGGTCACTAATCTCACAGAGACGTATTTCGTGTCACAAGGAATTGTGTTGCGGTCCATATCCTGAGGGCAGGTTAGGATCGATGGCAATGGTTGAACAAGTTCCCCATAACGATACACGGGTTCCAAGGGGAGCCTCCTAATGAGCTTGGATGGCGTAGTCGCGAAAATACTAGAACAAAGGCTAGATCTGACAAAGGAAGAAGTTCTAGCCAGAATAGAGGCCAAGAAAGCTGACGCTCAAGGATTGCTTTCTGATGAAGGAGCTGCAAGACTTGTGGCTCAAGAATTGCTTGTGAAGATAGATGCCAAGGCTTTCAACGAGATCAAAATCTCAAACCTTGTCACCAACTTGAATGATGTGACATTGACCGCGAGAGTAGTCACGCAATGGTCGCTGCAGGAGTTTCGAAAGCAAGATGGAACCTCAGGCAAGTTGCTCAGGCTGGTTCTAGCTGACAAAACTGGAACCATAAGATGCGCACTGTGGAATAGCAAAGCTGAACAACTTTCAGCTGAAGGCGAACTACAAGGGAGAATGATTCGATTAGCACATGCTTACACTCGTGAGGGTCGCCTTGGGATACCAGAGCTGAATGCAGGAGAGAGATGCGAAGTCACAGTTTTGCCAGCAGACTTGAAGAATAAAGACTACCCTGATGTCTCAGGATTCTTCAAAAGCCTCAGCGAAATCAAGCCGAGCAATGGAGAAGTGAACGTCATCGGAATAGTCACTTCACCGCCAAAGTTCTCGACCTACGTAAGAGATGAACATGAAGGAAGCATACTCAAGGCAACTATTTCCGATGGATCCGGAACAATCGGCATAGTTGGCTGGGATGATCGGGCCCAAGGCCTGACTAACCTCAAGAAGGGGGATATTCTGCAGATAGTAAGTGGGCGTGTGCGAACCGATCTTTCCGATCGACCAGAAATACACTTAGGAGGCAGTTGCATAGCAACTATTCTTCACGAGAAACCGCCATATCTCAAGATCAGCCAATTTGAACGATGCCAAATCGCGGATCTTAAACCGAATAAAAATCTGACTTTGCTGGCTAGAGTCCTAAAGGTAGGCGAGATTAGAGAATTCACTAGGTCAGATGGCAAAACTGTCCGTTACGGAACCCTACTCGCAGGTGACAACACGGGCCTAGTCAGGATCTTCCTCTGGGATGACAAGATCGAAACTATCGACACTTTACATGAGGGCGACACCCTTCTCATAGAGGACGCTCAAGTGAAGGATAGACATGGAGAAGTCTTCATCAGCATCGGAAATTCTGGAACTCTGAGAATAAACCCACAACTAGATGATAAGGAAATGCCAATGTGTCCCAAGCGAGTTGCGCTGGCTCAATTGAATGATTTCTCTCGACCCGTAATTATTGAAGGCCTTCTGACCAGCGACATAGAGCTGAGAGAGGTTCAGATTGGGAATGGTGAGAAGATCAGGGTGGCAACGTTGACAGTCGCTGACGGCGCTGACAGGGCGCGGCTCTCCTTATGGAGAGAACTTGCCGAGGCCGTCGGCAAGCTTGACCTGAAAGCTGGTATGCATGTTAGGGTTGTGGGGGCGCAACCTAAGTCCAAGGTTGCTGGCGAAGTGGTTATGACATCCAGCAACTTGACCACGGTCAAAATTATAGACAAGAAGAACCAAGGATCTAGTGACGAGAGGCGGCTCGGCGACTACTTGTAGGAATCTTCTTTTTGATAGGTTCCTCCTCTACACTCCAAAGTATTTCCCCGGCTGCGCGGTGGCTCCGGTACCAACTACAGCATCGTTTCAATTTACATATAATACACCTAGGCCTGACAGGTCTGCATACTCTCTGACCAAACATGACAAACTCCTCATTCAGGCTAAGCCAGTACTTCTGTGCGACATTTTCGCGCAGCTCAAGTTCAGTCTCCTCAGGGGCCTTCGTATTGACTATGGCAAGGCGGTTAGCTATCCTATGAACATGAGTATCCACGGGGATTGCCGGTATTCGGAAGCCATAGACGAGAACGCAGTTAGCTGTCTTCCGCCCTACTGACGGAAGCTCAAGCAACTTCTCAAGTTCCCTAGGCACTTCACCATTGTAATCCTTGACAAGTCTCCTAGCTGCAGAGATTATTGATCGGGCTTTGACACGGTAGAATCCTGAAGGGCGGATTAGCTCCTCAATATGCCTTGTACTTGCGTTAGCTAAACTTGCAGCATTCCGATAGTGCGTGAATAGACTGTCCGACGCCTTCCGGGTGTTCTCGTCCTTTGTTCTCTGCGACAATATCGTCGTTATCAGGACTTTGAATGGATCGACATCTGCTTTACTAGCAGCTTCTTCTAAAGCAGTAGTTTGCTCTGGGTTAGCCATTCTATTCATGATTTTAATGAAGTCGAGTATCTCTGGGAAGCTACACCTCAACTAGGTGATTCACCGCTTCTTATCATAATCTTCTTGAAGCTTTTCAAGGAGGGCATTTCTTTTTGTGTAGAGTCGCTTCAGTCGCTTTTTCCTTCTTCCTGCGATTATGTAGGCGAAGAGTATCGGTGCGGCTATGGTCGCAGCTGCATATACTACTACATTGTTTCTGGGCTCGTGAGGATTCACTTTGCCCCATGAGACCGCTTCTTGAAATGTTGCTCCTGAAAGCCCTCCCCATTGAGGTGAGGATGTTGTTATCTGAATGAGAAAGTCTTGCCCTTCGCCGCCAATATCTAGAATCTGTGAAAGTTGTGGCTGTGTCTGCAGATAGAAGTTCTTGGGTGAGCCTCCGCCTATCTCAATGGCGCCGTTCCTCCGGCTGGAGTAGACTATTGCGGTTGTCTCCATTATGTCGAGATTTGGGTCAACAACGATTGTGCCACCCCTCATTCTTGCAGCGCTGAGGTTCATTCCTATAGAGGAGTCCCCGGGGGAAGAGGTGTAGATCGGAACATCAAACTTCGCAGCTTGGGCAACCACGGATCTCTCAGGATGCTTAGCTCTCTCCAAAGCAACTTTCCCAATGATGTAATGAAGTTCTGCAGTTGAGATTGGCTTGTCTATTCTCTCTTTCAGGAAAATTTCTCTAAGGAATCTGTCAGTCTTCAACAAAGCCTCCTCTGGAACGAATATATCATATATTCTCACGATGCCTTCTTTCCTTAGCCCGACATCATCAGCTCTGAAATCCCCCTGATATATCGGAAGGCCCAGTGCAAAGTGCAGGTCATGGTATAGGTTAGCTCCTGTAGATATTATGAAGTCAATCAAGCCTTTCTCCATGAGCTTGATTATTGGCCCGCCCATTCCAGCAGGTGTCATAGCCCCCGCTAGAGTCAGTGCAATGGTAGCACCCTCGTCAAGCATCTTCTCATACAGTATACATGCCTCGTAGAGCCTCCCAGCATTGTATGCACGGGAACTACCGAAAGCACGCACAAGTTCCCCAACAGTCATATTGGGCGTAATGTTGATTGGGAGTATTTCTTTGCCTAGCATGAAACATCACATTCCACATTGACTCTATTTAACTGAATATCTGACCACAAACGTCTGAAATGCTTTCTCCTCCACGTTCTCTATCTTCGGGTCAACATCAACAAGTTGCTTGAGTTCATATGCGAAGTCCTCAAGATAGTCGTAGAAACCACACGTAGAGCAGAAGGGGCCTTCAAACTGAAGCGTCAACTTTTTTTCGTCAAACCCAAGTACTCTAGCTGTTGCCTCTGGGCTTCTGAATCTGTTGTAGAGAGCTATTGCATCGGCAACATTCTTAATATCGAGTTTGGATTCAGACATCAAAGTTATTTCCTAGATCATAGGATTAATTTGACAGGCGGAACTGATGGACTGTTTAGATTTAGACTTCCCCAAAAAAAGATGTTAAGAAGATGATAGGAGACATGAGCAACGAATCTTTAGAGATAGAGATAAACGTAGATGGAAAAGTGATACCGATGAATAAGTTCGTGCAAGAGATATTCGGAAACATTTTTGTGGGCATGCTGAACTCCCTTCGAGAGACTGAGAATTGGAGAAAGGTAACCATGACGCTAGAGCGATGAGTCCGGCTGACCTAGAAGCAATCTAGATGGTTCGCACTGACAACTACTGGCAGCTTTGGGGTTCGAAAAGTGAGTAGTAAGATTCATTGCGCACATATTCTAGTCACTAAACACTCTGAGGCCCTACAGGCTCTAGAAAGACTCAGGAAAGGAGAGGGCTTTGCCAAGATAGCAAAACAAGTCTCTCTGTGTTCCTCCAGAAAACGGGGCGGGGATCTAGGCTGGTTCAGTCGTGGGCAGATGGTTAAGGAGTTTGAGAGAGCTGCATTTGCCTTAGAAAAAGGGCAGTTGTCACAGGAGCCAGTGAAGACACAGTACGGATATCATATTATCAAAAGACTAGAATGAGAGGGATCATTGAAAACAAAATGCATTCACCCCATTATCATTGAGTTATATTACTTCAGCCTATTCCGGGAAGAACCAAGATGTGAGGGTCCATTTCATGCCACTCTGTAACAATTATGGAAGGGAACTCGTTGGCAACGCGAGGTTCTGTATATATTGTGGCATGAATGCGCCCTCAATTTCTTCGTTCAAGAGAAGCAATCTCAAGAAGGCAATCCTCGTCGCTTCGATAGCTGTAGTGCTGATTATCATCGGTGGTGCATTTTACCATATGTCGCAACCTCAGTCAGTACCACGAAGGGAAACAGCACAACTAACTCCAACGGTGACACCTGAACAAACCCCACAAACACCTAGCTTGGCTATTAACGAAGAAGAACGCGTCAGGAATATGATTATGGCATACTATGAGGCCTTCAATCGTCACTCTGAAAGCGACCAAATGGCGTTCTCCACAGATAACGTTACAGTGCTGATCAATCATGGCAAAGACTATTCTTATTATGGCCCCAAAGAGAAGATGAAGTCATACCTCTCGCTAGCTTTTCAGCTGGACCCTCAGGTCGCCATTACTAACTTGCGTATTACTAGATTAGCCATCCAAGGAGACACGGCTACTGTAGAAAGTGAATACCTAATCTCTTCCAAGGTGTATCAGTTCTCTAAGCCCATAAATGAACACATAGAATTGGTCAAAACGAATAACGCGTGGAAGATTGCCAAGACAGACATTGTGGTCTAGTCGCCATTTCCCAAGCCGATCAAGAATTAGTAAGTCAAACCACAGGAGTCACCGTGTTTAACACACACTCCGTGTCCAAAGTGTCAACAAATGACTCGACTTTTTATCTCGTCATTTGGCTCGGTGGGGAGTATCTCAAGATAGGGTACGATTAGCATGAGTAGCAACCTCCAGATTAGATGCGGGGTGCATGTTTCAATAGCGGGAGAAATAGGTCAAGCAATTGACCGGGCAGTGGAGAAGGGCTGCGATACATTCCAAATATTTACACGAAACCCTCGCAGCTGGAAGTTCAAGAAACTTGATCTTGAAGAGACAATCCGATTCAAGAATAAACTGAACAGTTCCAGAATCACGCCAGTTGTAGCGCACATGCCATATCTTGCGAACCTCGCATGTCCGAGGGAAGTAGTCTACAGGAAGTCTGTAAAGGCACTGATAGAGGAACTGAATCGATGTGACATGCTCGGCATCCCATACATCGTGACTCATCTGGGGAGCCATCTGGGGAAAGGCAGACAGACAGGGCTTGAGAGACTCGTCAATGCCATTACTATGGCACTCGATTCTTCCAAGGGAGGATCAGTAATTTTATTGGAGAACACCGCAGGTACCACCAACAGTATGGGATCAACTTTCGAGGATATACAAGAAATCATGGATAAGGTCGCTGAAAGGTCACGAGTAGCTATCTGCTTCGACACTTGTCATGCGTTCGCAGCTGGATACGATCTCAGAGATATCCCAGCAGTAGAGACAACCATCGACAGACTCAGGAAAGTGATTGAACTTGATCTGCTCAAGATAGTCCATGCAAATGACTCCAAAGGTAAACTAGCTTCACAAACAGACAGGCACGAACACATTGGTGTGGGCCACATAGGCTACGAGGGATTTAGAGCGATAACTCATAATGACATTCTTGGGAGACTCCCTTTCATTTTGGAGACTCCGATCGATAAACGCAGGAGTGATGTGCAGAATCTGCAAGTGCTTCGTAGACTTGGCGCCCAACTTCACAAACGCTGAGCTGCAAAGTAGTTAGTCGCGTTTTCGTGGCAAGCCAGCTGGAACTACTCATTACTTTGGTAGAGAAGAGAACAATAATTGTTGTGGCTAACCAATGGATTTGAATTGCCGCCCAATTAAGATTAGGACATAGGAATATGCTGAACCTTATTTGACTGTGATCGCGTACTTCACTAGTCAGAATTGAAGTTCGCCTTTAATGAATCTATTACTAATTTCGTGTTTGGGATTAGCAAAAAACTCCTTTGGGTCTGCAACTTCCAGTATTTTGCCAGAATTGATGTGAATGATCGAATCCGATAGTCTTTTCGCTTGGTGTAAGTTGTGTGTAGCTAGGATCACAATACACGAATTTCTCTTTATGATGGCACTTATTGCCCTCTCGATTATGATTGCATTCGAAGGATCCAAATTCGCTGTGGGCTCGTCCAAGAGTAGGATCTTGGGCTCAATTGCGAAGGCCCTAGCAAGAGCGACTCTTTGCTGCTCTCCTCCAGAGAGCTTCCTAGCCTTTCTATTCTCGAATCCGTCTAACCTCACCGATTCCAGAGCGTCGGATACTCTTATTGCTGTCTCGTCCTTATTGTAGCCTCTGACCCTAAGGCCAAAAGCTACATTGTCACAGACTTTCCTGTTGAACATTACATTCTTTTGGAAGACCATCGTAGAAATCTGCCGTAGATCTTGCGGTTCACATTTTCTGTCGTCGAACAGGACTTCACCATAGTCAGGTTCTTCTAAACCAGCCATGATCCTCAGAAGAGTTGTCTTACCGGAGCCATTGACTCCCACGAGAGAGACGATCCCTCCGTCAGTAGCACTTAGGGAGACGGAATCAAGTGCTTTTATTCTTTCATACGTCTTACTGATGTTCTTCATCTGAAGATAGGTTGGCAAAACTAGGTTCTCCTCAGATAATTCAGGAGAAGTGTTACTGAGAATACAATGATCATCAGGATTACGGCAAGGGCGAGGCTGAATGCTATCTCCCCCCTAGCGGTCTCTAGAGCTATGGATGTCGTCAGCACTCTAGTCACATATCTAATATTACCTCCGAGCATCATTGCAACACCCAGTTCGGCAAAGGCTCTGTTGAATGCTGCGATAATTGAGAGGACAACCCCCCATGCTGACTCACGCATAATTGCTAAATGCATTTGGCTGTTAGAGGCCCCCAAGGTTCTGGCGAGATCTCTTAGGTCTATATCTGTCGACTCCAGCGCACTGGAGGTGAAACTGACTATTATGGGCGTTATGAGAATTGCTTGGCCTATAGAGATACTCAGCGGGGTATAGAGCAGTCGAAAGATGCCGAGGGGACCACTTCTAGACAATAACAGGTACAGAATCAGGCCAAGGACAACTGTTGGTATCCCAAGCATGGCATTAAAAGAACCTCTGAGGAGTCTTTTTCCAGGAAAGGATGATAGACCAAGAAGAATTGCAATGGGCAGACTCCATAGAGAGGAGAGTAATGTGGCGAATCCGGAGATGTATATCGATCTGAGTGTTACAGAGAAAACCTCAGGATCTCCACTCAGTATCAAAACAAATGCTTGATAGAAGCCTTCTAGGATTGTCTCAAACAATTGATATACCCAAAATTTGGGGAGGTCAGAAGTTCTATAGGGTATATAGAACCTCTGACTTCCTTGGCGTATGGAATGTCAGCATGATGGTTATGATTTGGTAGAGATTTCCCTCTTTGTATCGATACTGTGGTGGGCACTCTGTTCCGTCAAAGTATGCCAGTCTTTTTGCCCATTGCACTACCTCTTGGTTGGGATTACTTTTCAAAGCTTGGACGTAAGGATAGAAGAGTGGCTTCCCAAACTTGTCTTTCCCGAATTCACCGAATAGCTTGTTCTGAACTTCATCGGAAACTAGAAAGCTAATAAATTTCATTGAGGCATCAAAATTTGATCTTGCAACTTCGGTCCTCTGAGGGTTATTTGCTATGGCACTGTAAACATTGAGAGTATCTTTACCAGCTTCGACGACAATTTCAAGTTTGATGTTCTTATTTACATAGTTATTTAGATAGCTTGCCAGATCTGTTAAGGTGTACGCTCCTTTTTCATCTGCCATCTTCAGAGTAGCAGTCATTCCCGATCCAGCTTCTATATACCAACCCAATTTCCTTAGATTTGCAGCGTCAAGTCCCGCAGCCTTCCACAAACTCTTCTCTTTAGCATGTGTTCCAGAGTCATCTCCCCTAGAGACCCACATCGCAGCTTTTGCGTCACCTGATTCTTTTATTTTCTTCATAGCGTCGAGGGGCATTAGTCCTTTGATTTTTGCCGGGTCGTTACTTGGTCCAGCGATAACGAAGAAGTTGTACGCGATAATCCTGCGATTTACTCCATATCCGTCCTGTAGGAATTTCAGTTCGCGAGCAGCGTCATGAACTAGGATCATGTCGGCGTCACCTCTCATCGCGGTCTGAATCGCCAAGCCAGTTCCTTGGGAGATAAATGATACATTGATGGATGGATAATTCTTCTCAAACTCCACTTTGAGTATGTCTAGCATTCCAGTTTCATACAGGCTGGTTGTTGTTGAGACGATGAGATGTTGCTTCTGTTCAGTTTGAAGGCTGACGTAGGCATACGAGGCTACCCCAACCACAATGATTGCCAGCGCGACTGCAATGAGCTTAGTTCTCACACTCTTTCCTTTCATTTGCTCCGCCATTCCAATATTCCACCTGTTATATACAATGGAATATAACGACCATCGAAATATATATATAAACATAACGGCAACACGTAAGTATCGATGATACGAAAACGCGAAACTCTCGCTCCCTCTTTCAAGTTGTGGCTGGAAGCCAGAGAAAAACACGTGCTGGGAAAGGGTGGAGTGGAAATTCTAAAGGCCATACAAAGGTATGGCTCAATTACGGCGGGTGCAAGGCGAGCAGGTGTATCCTACAAGTATGCATGGGATATGATCTCCGGTATGGAGAACGCCTTTGGTGAGCCCTTCTTGCAGACCAGAAGAGGAGGAAGAATGGGTGGGGGAGGAGCGGAGTTGACTGAAGTCGCTGTTAAATTTGTTAAGGAATATGATAGAATCGAAAAACATGTGAGTCGAGTTCTGAAGGATAAGGAATATTGGGAGACTATTGGTTTGAGAATAAGCGCAAGAAATCGAATCAAAGGAATTGTGAAGCACGTGAACAAGGGAGACGTGACTGCGAGTGTCAGAATCGAAGTCAGTCTTCCAGCTAGCATAACTGCAGTCATCACTAGAGAAGCCGTTGAAGATCTAAAGATCGAGCCTGGCGATACCGTGGAGGCAGTCATCAAAGCGACAGAAGTTATGATCGCTAAAGATTGAAGGTTCGCTAATCGCTGTCCAGAGTCGCTAGAATTACGTTTGGAATGAGAGCATTACGGTAGCTAGATCACCGCACTAGTTGATCCATACTTTTTTTGGGGTCTTATCAGTCTGGACTAACATTTTGTTAGAGAATTCTCTCAAAAAGTTTACTAGTAACCTACGTTGAATCAAATCAATTTACCATGTGTATTTGACTCGAGACGAAACCAACACGACCACAAAAGCGCAAATTCATTGATGTAGGAGGACGGGCAATGTCGCAGATCAAGAT
>Ga0116202_10002537_pt1 | contig 10951 bp, 13 predicted proteins | sample LakKivw325mmetaG_FD_94479 | JGI IMG/M metagenome (GOLD analysis project Ga0116202, IMG submission 94479) | Anoxic lake water microbial communities from Lake Kivu, Rwanda to study Microbial Dark Matter (Phase II) - Lake Kivu water 325m metaG | ecosystem: Environmental > Aquatic > Freshwater >... | reverse complement strand
ACCACCGCCTTCTGCCTCTTCACCTACTATCCGCCGCGCCTGTTTCTTTTCCAGGACCCGATCAGCGGGCAGTATGGCATCCCGCTGATGTGAGAGTAGCCAAACCTGGTTTCGCGTGCGGCTTGCAAACCTGGTTTCCCGCAGGTCCCCGCACTTCAGGGAGGTTGTGAAACCAGGTTTGTAGCACGATCAGATCCAGAAACCTGGTTTCAGAAACAAGAAACCAGGTTTCGCCCAAGCCCCACCTCTTGACAAACTCGCCTCCTTTGTGTATACTGCAAGTGTTCCGAACTCCGGAACTCCCGAACACTTGCCCGGCGAGGGAGCGAAATGCTGAAAAGCGTGCAGGCGATCGACGTCCGTGCCGTCTCTGACGCCATTTCCGAGCGCATCCTCCAGCTCATCTCCAGCGGAGCGCTCAAACCCGGGGACCCTCTGCCTCCCCAGCGCGAGCTCGCTCAGCAACTGCGGGTGAGCCTCTCCTCCTTGCGCGAGTCGTTGCATGCCCTGTCAGCCATCGGCGTGCTGGAAGTCAAGCACGGTCGCGGTACCTTTGTCTGCAACCATGCTACCGACTCTGTCATCAAGCAGTTCGACTGGTCCATGCTGCTGCAGGGTGACGAGACGCGTGAGCTGATGGAAGCGCGTGGCGTGGTGGACGTGGCGCTGGCGCGCTTTGCCGCGCAGCGCGCCACCCCTGCGCAGGTCGAGCGCCTCAAACAGCTCTACTCTGATATGTTTTCCAGTTGGAAGGCGGGGGACCAGCAGCGCCTGCAGCAGACGGATGTGGCCTTTCATCTGGCCATCGCCGAAGCAGCAGGCAACTCTCTGGTGCAACGCCTGGCTTCCAGCGTTTACGACGTAGCTGAGCATTTCATGCGTGTCATCCCCCACACCCAGACTGGCATGCAGAACCACCGCCGCGTTCTGGACGCGATCGTTGCCCATGACACGGCCGGGGCCGAGTCCGCCATGCGCATGTTGTTGGAAGAGACGGAACGACTCTACCAGAAGGCGGGCCGGGAGACATCCACATCGTCATGAACCTGGCGCGCGCGCTGGGCATTGATCTCTCGCAGGCAGGCGGATGGGAGGCGCTGGAACCGGCCATGCCGCGGGTCCTGGAGGCCTGCCGCAAGACCGGCAAAATCCCCGGAACCTGGGCGGTTGGAAACGGGCTGCACCGAATGGAACAGGGTTTCCTGTTTGTGACTGTGTGCTCCGACACCCAGCTCATCAACAGCGGCGCGAAAGAGATGCTGCAGGATCTGGCCCTGGCCACGTCAACTGCGCGCCAGTTGGATGAGGTTCGGAGAGAGCCTGCGCTTGTACAGCGCGACCAACCCGAAGCAGCGCACTGTGTCGGGTGAGTCCCAATATGCGAGAGGAGAATGGATCGATGATTGTTGACACGCTGGACAACTGGACTACCTACGCTGGCGTTCTCCCGGGCCTGGAAGAAGCTTTTCGTTTCCTGGATCCCACGGCGCAACCAGCATTGATCCAGTTGGAGCCAGGTCGTTTCGCGGTCTGCTTCCCATTCGATGGCCACATGCCCGGAAGACACATCGAGAAGCCTTCGGAGGTGCACAAGGTGGTCTTCAAGCTTCTCTTTGCTGCAAGGACGGGGACCGCATAGTGCCGCAAGCACATGGGCGGCGATGGGTGAGGCTGGGGGCGGGACGCCTGGTCGCCATCCGCCCGCACAGCGTCTCGACGGGAGGGAAATCAGCATGACCACAGTTTCCACGCCACAAACCAGCAGTACCTCTTTGCGCGGACGCCTCCGGGATATGGTGACACAGCGCGAGTTCGGCGTGTTTCTCGCTCTGGTAACGTTCTTCACGGTGATGTACGCCATATCCCCGGTGTTCCGCAAGCCCTACAACCTGATGATCATCCTCAGGCAGATCTCAGTGACCGGGATTGTAGCCATGGGGCAGACCCTGGTCGTGATCTCGGGAGCCTTTGATCTCTCGCAGGCGCCGGTGGCGGCGCTTTCGGCCATGACCACGGCACTCGCCTGGAACAGGCTGGGCTGGTCGCCGATCCCAGCTATGTTGCTCGGGTTGTGCATCGCAACTGCCTGCGGCTTCCTGAACGGGTTGCTGGCGTCGCGTTTGAAGCTCCATCCGATCGTCATGACCCTGGCCAGTGGCTCGATGTTTACGGGTCTCACCTACTTCCTGACCGAGGGTAAGTCCACTGTGGGCTTGCCCAAACAGATGACCTGGCTGGGCCAGGGCAGAATTCAAGGAGTGCCCGTGCCGGTCGCTATCTTGTTCATCGTCACCATCGTCATGCACCTTATGCTGACCCGTACCCTCTTCGGTCAGCGCGTGCTAATGGTCGGAGGGAACGCCAAGGCAGCTGAGGACATCGGCCTGGACGTGAAACAGCTGCGCCTCGGCATCTTCACCATTAGTGGTTTTCTGGCTGGGCTGGGTGGGATCGTGCTGCTGGGACGCGTCGGCACCGCGTTGCCCCAGATGGCTAATGACATGCTGTTTCCCGTTGTGACCGCCACCATCGTAGGCGGCACCTTGCTCTCGGGCGGCGTCGGCTCGATGGCGGGTACACTGATGGGGGCGGGCATCATGGGCATCGTGCGCAACTCGCTGGCGGTGTTGCAAGCCAACATCTACCTTCAGGACTTCTTTCAGGGGGTGCTGGTGGTGGGAGCCCTATTGATGGACGTGGTTCGGCGTGGCGAGCTGACCTGGGATCAGATCATCGGCAAGGAGCGCTAGGCAACGCGCTTCGCCATGGAGATTGTGGCCATGCTGGCAAGCCAGCGATGATCTCAAGGTCTCCGAAACGACGAAAGGAGGTGGAAGCTCACGACACACAGCACGTTGGCAGTGGGTCTGGCCGTCTGAGCATATCCCATTCCAGAGGAGGAGGTACCTCATGAAGCGCAGTAGCTTGTTGGTTCTGTGCGTGCTGGCGTTGGTCCTGACCCAGTGCGCCCCGGCGGCAACGCCTACGCCGGTGATCAAGGAAGTAGTGAAGCAGCAGACGGTGGTGGTCAAGGAGACCGTCATCGCACCCACGGCAGTGCCGGAGTGCCCCAAGGAAAAGTACGCCCTGACCGCCCCATTGATTCACCCATATGTGACGCAGTGGGCAGTAGGCGGCGAAGGCGCGGCCAAGGAGCTCGGCTTCGAGCTGGTCTACCTGACCGCGGCTGATTACAGCACCACGCGGCACCAGGAGCTCACGGAGGCTGCGATCGGAATGCCGTGTATGAAGGGCATCGGCGTAATGACTGGGGAGTCAGCTACCCTGAGAGCGACCATGGAAGAGGCCGTCGCGCGCGGCATCTACGTGACCCAGTCCGGCGATTGTCCGAAGGATGTCTCGTGGGTGTGCATGAGCACCGACGTCTACAATTCTGCACAGGCTGTGGCCAAGGAGATTGCGAAGCGTCTGAACAATACGGGGAACGTGCTAGTCGCGATGGGGGTGCCTGACAACGTCCACCAGTCACGTGAAGATGGGCTCAAGGACTGGTTTGCCGCGAATGCCCCCGGCATGAAGGTAGTCGGCACGTTGGTCAACTGCGACGATGCGGAGGGCACGGTCAAGTGCGCAGAGGAGGCAATCTCAAAGTACCCCCAGATGGACGCGTACTATAGCACCGGTCTAATGTGCGCCGTGGGGGCGTACAGCGTGTTTTCGGAGGCTGGCAGAGACGACATCCTCGTCACGGCCGTGGATGATACACCGGAGGTACTGGCTGCGATCCGTGGGGGCAAGAATACGTTCACCTACACGCAGCAGCCCTACGGCCAGGGCTACCTGCAGGTCTACATCCCCTGGCTCATGGTGCACAAGGGCGTCAAGCCCACTGGGCTCAAGAACAACTTCCTCGACACGCGCATCACGATCGTGGACAAGAGCAACGTCGAGACCTACACCGACACCATGAAGCAGAACTTCCTGGAACTGAAGAAGTACGTCGAGACCGAGGTGATGAAGTAGTCACGGCCTCAGGTCATGCGTTTTGACCGCCGAGGGCAGGGAGGCAGTCCGCTTTCCTGCCCTTGGCAGCTACGGTTGGAAAGGCGCGGAGGGACGAGTTGGCAGAAACCGATCACATCATCGAGATGAAAGGCATCAGCAAGCGCTTTGGCGCCGTGCAGGCCCTGAACAAGGTGGACCTGGAGCTGCGCCGCGGAGAGATCTTAGGTTTGGTGGGCGACAATGCAGCCGGCAAATCAACGCTGATGAAGTGCCTGTATGGCGCCTACCGTCCAGATGAGGGAGCGGTCTTCGTGGAGGGCAAGCAAGTACACTTCCACACGCCGCGCGATGGCCAGGCCGCGGGCATCGCCATGATCTACCAGGACCTGGCGCTCTTCAACAACCTGGACGTGGCCAGCAACGTGTGCGCCGGGCGCGAGTATCTCAACAAAGTGGCGGGGCTGGCTCTGCTGGACAAAAAGTCCATGCATGCCGATGCCGCGCAGCTGCTCAGCCGCCTGAAGATCAACATCAGCTCCACCAAGTTGCTGGTCGAGCGCATGTCCGGCGGCCAGCGCCAGATGGTGGCTTGCGCCCGCGCCATCGGCTGCATGTGCAAGGTCCTGATCATGGATGAGCCGACTGCGGCGCTGGGCGTGCGCGAGGCCAACACCTTGCTGCAGTTGGTGTCCGAGTTCCGCGATCAAGGGCTCTCCATCATCATCATCACGCAACGCATCCCCGACATTCTTGCGATTGGCAACCGCGTCATGGTGCTCAAGGGCGGGCAGCGCCAGGGCATCCTGGACGTGAGCGAGGTGCACTTGGACGATGTCGTCAACCTCATCATCAAGGGTCGCGCCAGTCAGGAAGAAGAGGCGGTTCAGTTCAAGTCCTTCGGATGACACACTCGCATGCACAGGCGCCAGACTAGGGGCGCGACAGCACTGCCTATGCCCTGCGCCACGTCTAGTGCGCGTCCTCTAGCTCAAGGCGCGGAGTGCGCGAATATACAGGACATGGGAGCGCAGACATGAACCAGCATGAACGTATTGCTGCTCTTTTTGGCGGGGATGTGCCAGATCGCGTGCCCTGGTTCGCCGACCTCACCTGGTGGGCATACGCCCTGGAGCAACGCGGTGAGGTGCCACCGGGTCTGTACTCGGGACAAACGAGTGGCAGTTGGCAGCCCTACCTCGAATTCGATGCCACCCCGGGCCTGATTGACCTGCACCGCGAACTCGGAGCGGGTTTCTACTTCGGATCGGGCTACTACCCCTATCGGATCATGCACGATGAGACGGTCCATATCACAGACGAGACGCACGGGCCAATCCTCAGAAAGACGATTGAAACTCCCGTAGGAACACTGACTGAGGAGAGAACATACCTCCCGGAGTCTTATGTCGAGGCGCTTTCCGTTCGCCAGATCAAGTCCCCTGCCGATCTACGCGTCCTGCGCTACGTGGCCGAACACGAGTACTACGAAGCAGACTATGAAGTAGCTGTTCGGCGCCGGCCGCAGGTCGACGACATCGGCATTGTCATGTACGTCATGCCCAGGACGCCAGCCATGGAGCTTATCGTCGAGAGGGCAGGCATTGGAACGTTCGTCACTCTGTGGCAAGAGGCGCAGTCGGAGTTGGAGGAGACCCTCCAGGTGATGGAACACAAACACGAAGAGGCAGCTGCCATCGTCGTGGCGTCGCCGGTCGAGTTCGTGTGGAGTGGGGCGGGCCCCCTCTCCTCGGAGGTTGTGGGCAGGCGATTCTTCGAACGCTACGTGCGTCCATGGGAGGAGAAATGGGTGCAGCGCCTGCACCAGGCCGGGAAATGGTCGCTCACGCACATGGATGGCAAGCTGCGTGGGCTGATTCGGGAGGTCGCCGGACTGGGACATGATGCCATCGAAGCTCTTACGCCGGCACCCGTCGGGGACATCACCATGCAGGAGGCACGAGAGTTGGCTGGGCCGCAAGTGATTCTTTGGGGCGGCTTGCCGTCCGTGTACTTCACACCCCTGGTGGACGACCAGGAGTTTGAACGAATGGTTCGCGAACTCTTGTCGCTGATGAGCCGCGAACCCCGCTATGTCTTGGGGGTTGGCGACCAGGTGCCGCCGACCGCGTTGCGCCACCGTTTGGTTCAGGTCGCGGAGCTTGTCGAACGCTACGGATCCTACGGCAGCTAGGGGAGAGGAGGTGCGTCAGAAGGCAAGAGCAGGAGCCACACGCAGGCGAGGACGGCTCGTGTATTCGAGGACTACCGGGCACACGAACTGACCTGGCGACGATTTCCTCGCAGCACATGAACGTGGTCGAGATTCGAAAACAACTATGAGGAGGGTACAAGTGAATCGCTACAAGATCATGACAGCGTTACTAGCGCTGGTTCTTGTAGTCAGCTCACTGGCGGGCTGTGCCCGCACAGAGAAGATCGTCGAAAAGGAAGTTGAGAAAGTCGTGACCAAAGAGGTCGAGAAGCAGGTAGTGGTCACGGCCACGCCCCCGCCCTGGGCACCAAGCTGCCGATTCCGAAGGTACGCGTGGCCCTGAACGGCCCGATCGCTACCCCGGACGTGGCGCTGCCCATGCTCACGCCGTCGGGCGTGACTACACTGCTCACCACTGGCCACCTCTTTCGTTTCGACAAGTCGAAGACCCCGCAGCCCGACCTGGTGGAGAGCTACGCCATCTCGCCCGACGGACTGGTGTGGACCATGAAGCTGCACGCCGGCCTCAAGTACCACGATGGAACCCCGCTCAAGGCAGCGGACGTGGTCTACAGCTTCAACCGCATCAAGGGCGCCGCTCCCACCAACAAGGCGCTGATCAAGAACGTCACCGAGGTGGAGGCGCCGGACGATACGACGGTCGTGTTTACCTTGAGCCAACCCGAGATCGACTTCCCCTACTTCTTCGCCAACTATTGGTGCGCCACCCACCCCAGGACAGGGTAGAGGGCGACAAAGACTACTTCCTGCATCCCTTGAGCGCAGGCCCCTACTACATCAAAGAGGGCAAGCCCGGGGATCCGCTATTCGTCCTGATGGAAAACCCCAACTACCACCGCGGTCCCATGGCCATTCAGTCTATCGATCTAGTGGTCACGTCGGATCAGACCTCGCGCACGCTGCAGCTCGGCCAGGGCGACGTAGATTTCGTGTACGAGCTGCCACCCTCGGTGCGCGGCGTCCTCGCGCCGGGCGTTACCACCACTCCCTTCAACATCGGCGGGATTATCCACCTGGTCTTCAACTTGAGCCGTGGCGTTGACACGCCCGCTGGCAACAACGCGGTGCGGCATGCCATTTCGCTGGCGTTGGACCGTGATGAGATCAGCAAGAAGGCCTTCTTCGGGGTGGCCACCGCCATAGATTCCCTCTGCCCTTCCACCTACCCGGAGAGGGTCCCAGTGTTGCCCAATGGGGGCAAACAGGACCTGGCGGGAGCCAAGGCGCTGCTGGCCGGCACGCCCTGCGAGAACGGCTGCAACATCACCCTGCAGACCTGGTCCGACCGGGCGGGCTGGCCCGAGGCCGCGACGGTGATCAAGGAGCAGCTGGCCAAGATCAACATCAATGTCATCATCGACAGCATTCCGGCGACCCTCTCCATGGGCCGCATGGACAAGGGCGACTACGACTTCTGCCTGGGTGGGATTGGACTCGGCCGTCCGACTCGCTTCTGGTTCACCAGCATGTTCGTTCCCGGCAGCTTCTGGACCGACAAGGCGCGCTACAACAATCCCGCGATGACTGCTCTGTTTGACCAGGCATCCAAGGAGGTTGATCCAGACAAACACGTAGAGATCTTGAAGCAGATCCAGCTGTTGGGGTTTGAGGACCTGCCGCATATCCCTCTCCTCGACCGCAACGTCCTGATCGGCAGCCGGCTCCCGCCCAACGTCTTTGCCATGACTAGCGGCAGCGACATCCTCTGGACCGCGACCCTGGCCGAGGCGAAGTAGACTTGGTGCCGCCCTCGGGGGCAACCAAGGACAACTCAAGACCCGTGAGCCCATCCGCGCAAGCCCATGGGCTCACGGGTGACTTTGACTGTATGGTCCGACACCCAGCTCATCAACAGGGGCGCGAAGGCGATGCTGCAGGATCCGGAACGTCGGCACAGCCGAGAGGCAACGTGTGGCCGAGTGCGTCATCCGGGAACCCAACTAGGAGATAGGCGGGAACCAGCTTCAGCGGCTGTTTGCGCTCTTCAGAGGAGAAGTGCCGGATCGCGTGCCTTGGTTTGCCGATCTGAATTGGTGGGCCTACGGCATGGAGCAGCGCGGTGAGGTGCCAACCGGCTTCTACTCCGGCCAAACGACGGGCGGTTGGCAGCCCTACACAAAGTTCGATGCTACTGCGAGCCTGATTGAGCTGCACCGCGGGCTGGGGGTAGGCTTCTATTTCAGAGGAGGGACGCGGCCGCATGGGCATGACCGTGGCTCAGGAGGTGCTGGACGTGCTGGGCGGCAGGCGCCCGCCCTTCCTGGCCAACCCCGAGGTTGGGAACGCCGCCGAATCTTGTCTTGAACGGAGCATACCAACGTGAAACGCAACGCCATCCGACAGAAGCTGCAAGAAGGCAAGACCGTCTACGGCACGATGCTGCAGGAGCTGCGCTCTCTGGCCGTGGTGCAATTGATGGCCATCGCCGGCTTTGATTTCCTGTTCATCGACATGGAGCACGGTGCCTACAACATGGAGACCGTCGCCGACCTGATCAAGGTGGCGCGGCTGGCCGAGATCGTGCCTCTGGTGCGCGTGCCCGACGCCGAGTACCACCTCATCGCGCGCGTGCTGGACGCCGGGGCGCAGGGCATCATGGTGCCGCGCATCGAGAGCCGCGAGCAGGTGGAGCGCGTCGTGCGCTACGCCAAGTACCCGCCTGACGGCGAGCGCGGCTGCTCCGTGCTCAAGGGCCACGCCGACTATCGCCTGGAGCCGCAACTGGAGTTCGCGCGCCAGGCCAACCGCGAGAACATGATCATCTTGCAGATCGAGCGCAAGCTCGCCATCGAGCGCCTGGATGAGCTCTTCTCCGTGCCGGGCGTGGACGCGGCCGTGCTGGGTCCCAACGATTTGGCCCTTTCTTTGGGAATCGAGGAGGGCATGAGCAACCCGGTGATCGTGGAGGCCGTGGACAAGGTCGTGGCCGCCTGCCAGCGGCATGGCATCGCCAGCGGCATGCACGTCGGCAGTGTGGAAGTGCTGCGCACCTGGATGGCCAAGGGCATGCGCATGATCACGTATTCGACTGACCTGAACTTCCTTCTGGGCGGCGCCAGGAGCGGCCTGGCTGCCCTGAAGGCGTAGTATGGCCCCTTGTGTTTCTGTAGGTTTTTGCACCTTAACAAAGAGATAGAGAAGGTATGAGATCAGAGTGCAAAGCCATCCAACGAGCTGTGCGCTTGAGGTCGGCGGCAGTGGCAGTGAAATAGGCCTGCAAGCGGACTTTGGCCTTGCCGCGGTAGCGAGCCCAGCGCAGGCCATGCTTACGCACCAACTCGGAGATGGTGGCTTCGATACCTGCGCGTGCATGCAGTCGCCTCTGGAAGGCGGGTGTCTTGGCTTCAGCGCGTCGTGCCAGCAAGACCGCGCGGTAGGGGTGCAAAGTAAGTGAGCGTCCCTGAGAGCTGCGGGTGCAACGTCCAAAGAACTGGCAGGCCTGGCAAGTGCTGGCGTCAAAACGCACCAGAGTGGGTGGCGGCTTGCCCGAGGGAGTTGCACGTTGGGCCCAGATGCTGCTCTTGTGGCCCGCGGGGCAGGTGGCTGTGTGTGCGGGTTCATCGACGCGGAAGTCGGACTGGCGGAAACCGGGTGGGCCTCGGGTGTCATCCAGAGGCAGGCCCATCAGATTGATGCCCAGTTGCGCGCTCAGGACCAGGTTTTCGGCGCTCATGTAGCCCTGGTCGACCTGCTGTTCGCCAGGCAGAGTAGCTTGCTGCTGCAGCCGGGCTTGAATCCGGCCCAGTTCGGGGCTGTCGTTGTCCAGGGCTGCGGTCACGTCGAGGTCCACGATCAAGCGCGGTCGGTCTTCATCGCATGTCTCAGTCACTTGCGCTTTGTAGCCGCTCCAGGTCTGGCCACGTTTCGTGGCGCAGCGCGCTTCCTGTTCATGCGGAGTCTCGATCACGTCGCCGCCCATGGGACGTTTGGCAGGTGGGCCAGCGGGTCCATCCGGGAACTGCTGCTTCAGCACCGTGCGCAGGGTGGCGACTTCCGCCAACTTGTACACCACCTTGGGCGAGGCGCTATCCACCACATGCAGGAACCAGAAACCGTCTTTGGCCGCCGTCGCGCACTTCGCCTTCACTTGAGCGTCGCTCAGTCCATACTCCCATTGCCGCTGCGCGTAGGCTTCCTGGAATGCCTGTGGCAGTTCGCGCTCACACCACCTGGGCGCGGCCACCAGCGCCGCTTGCACCGCAACTCGCACGCATTCCGTGATCAGCTCCAATTGACTCAGCCGGTGCAACACGCCCAGGATGTGCGTCGAATCTGTGCGCATCTTGCCACGATCCCGGATCAGTCCCAAGGCTTTCAATCTGACCAAAATCTGTTCAAACACCACTCGCTCTGCCCCGTGCTCCAGTAGCCGCAGGCGGAAAGCGTACAGATCCGTAAAGTGAAACCCGCTGTATTCCAAGGGCAGATGCAAGGCGTACTTCCAGTCTATGCGCGTAATCACCAGTTCCGCCGCATACCGATCCGCTACCCTTTCCAGCATCTGGAACACCGTCACCAAAGACAGCAGCAACGGCGAAATGGCCCCTCGCCCTGTCTCAGCGTACATCGGCTCGAACACCGTCTCATCCGGAAACAACTCATTGAAGTGCTCGCCAATCTGGCGGTAAACGTTGTCCTCCCGCAGCAGCCTTTGGCCCAGACTCGCCGTGTCTGCCGGCACATCCCGCCTTAGCGGCCTTTGCAGTGACATCTTCTCGCCTCCCTTTGCACTCTGGGAGTATTCTATCTCTT
>Ga0116202_10002531_pt1 | contig 10959 bp, 12 predicted proteins | sample LakKivw325mmetaG_FD_94479 | JGI IMG/M metagenome (GOLD analysis project Ga0116202, IMG submission 94479) | Anoxic lake water microbial communities from Lake Kivu, Rwanda to study Microbial Dark Matter (Phase II) - Lake Kivu water 325m metaG | ecosystem: Environmental > Aquatic > Freshwater >... | reverse complement strand
GGGCGCGTCGGGTACGGGGGCGGGTACTACGACAAGCTGCTTGGGGAGCTCAAGCATGACGGAGCCGCGCCCGCGTTGGTCGCGATCGCATTCGAGACGCAGATCGCACCGCGAGTTCCGATGAGCGAGAGCGACTTGCCCGTGCCCGTCATCGTCACAGACAAACGCGTCATCCGGTGCGGCGCGACAGACGCTTGCGGTCAGTGACGCCGGGGAGGAGAGCATGGGACAGGACGTCATTCGCATGACAAACATGACATTCTACGGCCATCACGGGGTGGCCGATTCCGAACGCGAGTTGGGGGGCAAGTTCTCGCTTGACATCGAGATATTCCGCGACTTGCGTGAGGCCGGTAGCACTGATGATCTGGCCAAGACCGTAGACTACAAGGCGGTGTACGATACCGCGCGTAGGACCGAGAGCGGCCGGAAGTACAAGCTTCTGGAAGCCCTCGCTCACGATGTTGCCCGGGCAATTCTTGCCGATTTCGATATTGACGCCGTTACCATTCGCGCCCGCAAGCAGAGCGTCCCACTCGGCGGGCTGATTGATTACACGGAAGTCGAGATACACCGCACCAGGGATGACTTGGAATAGCACAGCCACGGGAGACGGCCATGGACAAGCCGGTTGCAGTTAGGAAGGGCGACGCGGAACTGCTATTTGACGCACGGCAGGTGGCCGCAATGCAGAGTGATGTCGTTGAATTCCGCGATGTGGCGGTTAACAGCGCGAGCCTTGTGCCGGGCGGTCAACTTCCTCTGGGGGTTCATGAGGACAAGCTGGAGGTCGTCACACCCGTCGCGCTGGGGGACAGCAGAGGGCCGATTGTGCGCTACACCGACGAAGAGGGGGGCTACGACATCCAGCTAGCTTCGTACGACAGCATCATCATCCCGCGCGGTGTGAAACATGCTGCCTACAATCTGTGCGACTGCACCGTCGCTCTGTTCATAACGAACTTCAGCTACAAGGAGTGAAGCCTGACCGGTTGCATGAGGGCAGGGAACGCCAGGAGCCAAGCATGAGCAAGCCCATTGCAGTCAGACGTGCGGAGCAGGCCGAATACACTCTGTTCGAGATGGCGCAGGTGCTGGGAGCGGAGAGCGCGCCGGTACGATTCCGCGATGTTACCATCAATGACTTCGAGCTGGTGCCAGGCGGCAGCTTTCCTCAGCAGGTTCATGACGACAAGCTGGAGGTCGTCAGCCCGATCCCGCTGGGCGCTGCGCAAGGGCCGGTCGTCCGCTATACCGATGATGAGGGAAGCTACGAGATAGACCTCGGCGCCCAGGATAGCATCATCATTCCGCGCGGGATACGGCACAAGGCTATCAATCTGTCAGATACCCATGTGGTGCTGATAATCACGAATTTCGACTACCTGGATTGACGGCGCATGAGAGCAACTTCTCGGAGGGCCAGGGAGGGTTGTGCGTGCTGACTTCGCTTCCGGTAACAGAGTACGCCGAGGAATTGGCATCGAACAAGCCCGCGCCCGGAGGCGGCAGTGGCGCAGCCCTAACTGGGGCTCTGCGGGCCGCCCTCGGGGAGATGGTGGCCAACTTCACCGTCGGCAAGGAGAAGTATGCCGAGGTTGAGGCAGAGGTGGGCGCCGCGCTGGCGAAGCTCACGGACCTCCGAAAGCAGCTTCTGGAGCTGACTGACGCGGATGCCGAGGCGTATCCCAAGGTCGGGGCGGCCTATGCACTGCCCAGAGAGACCGACGAGCAGAAGGCGGCGAGAGCAGTAGCGATTGAGGAGGCACTGAAGGGCTCAGCCGAGGTGCCTCGACGCGTGGTGCTGAGGTGCAACGAGGTCCTTAGCCAACTGCCGCTGCTGCTGGAGAAGGGCAATCCCAATCTGGTCAGCGACGTGGGCGTGGCCGCCAAGCTGGCGTTGGCAGCCGCTGAATGCGCCTGGCTGAATGTGGAGATAAACCTGGCCTACATGAAGGATGAAGACTTCATCAGCCGCCTGCGAGCGGAGATGGAGGAGAGTCTGCGCGCCGCAGGGAATGTCTCTTCGCAGCTTTGGGAAGCGACCGTACAGCGCGTCTGCAAGTAGCACAAAGCAGGAGGTAGAGGATGAGCGCACGCATCTTGGAGGGTGCTCCAATCGCGGACAGGATCAAGGCGGAGTTGAGAGCACAGATAGAGCAATTGCAGGACAGGAAGCCGCCGAAGCTGGTGGCCATACTGGCGGGTGACAACCCCGGTTCGAAGTTCTATGCCAAGAGCCAGCAGAAGGACTGCGAGGAGCTCGGCATCGGTTACGAGCTGAGGGAGCTGCCCGCCGAGGTACCGGAGAATGAGATGTTGGCTACCATTGACGGCCTCAATGCGGACGAGACGGTAACCGGCATCATCCTACTGGTGCCGGTGCCTGAACAGCTCAATGCGCGCAAGCTGCAGGCGGCCATTGACCCCGTCAAGGACGTTGACGGCGTTCACCCGGCGAATCTCGGTCGCGTGGTGCAGGCCGACCGCACGCTGGCTCCGTGCACCGCTCAGGCTGCCGTCGCGATGGTGGAGGAAGCGGGGGTCGAATTGAAGGGAGCGGAGGTGGTCATGGTCGGCCATTCAGAGATCGTTGGCAAACCCACGGCTTTGCTGCTGCTGGAGCCGCTGGCAACTGTGACGGTCTGCCACATCGGCACCAGGGACACGGCGGCCCACTGCCGAGAGGCGGACATCGTGATCGTGGCGACGGGTGTCCCCGGACTGGTCAAGCCTGACTGGATTAAGCCCGGTGCGCTGGTTGTGGACGTTGGCATCAACCGCGTAAAGGGTGAAGATGGCAAGACGAAAATCGTTGGCGATGTTGCTCCGGGCGTCGAAGAGGTCGCCGGCATACTGACACCCGTACCCGGTGGCGTCGGTAGCGTGACCGCCGCGATGCTGATGAAGAACACCGTCGCTGCGGCGGCGCTGCAGGCGGCCGTGTAGCCCCGACGGCTCCACGTGTAGTGCGCGAATACCTGGTGCGGCATCGCCCGCACGATTATGACTGCAAAGGGGAACGGATACGATGTCCATGCGAGAAGCGATAGACTCGGGGAAATTCATCCTGACCAGCGAGGTCGGCCCTCCGAAGGGGTGCCATCTTGAGGAAATGGTCGAGGAGGCCGAGGCGTGTCACGGCCTGGTTGACGGAACCAATGTCACTGACATTCAGTCCTCGGTCATGCGGGCATCCTCCCTGGTTGGCTGCATCAAGCTCATGGAGGCGGGCATACACCCGGTATTGCAGATGGTATGTCGCGATCGCAACCGCCTCGCCCTGCAGAGCGAACTGCTATCCGCCGCAGTGGTAGGGGTGAGCGACGTATTGTGCCTGACCGGGGACTACAACACGCTGGGCGACCATCCGCAGTCCAAGCCGGTATTCGATCTCGATTCGGTGCAACTGCTCACCGCCGCCAAGGGGCTCATGGAGGGGCATGACATGGCGGGCAATGAGCTGGATGGTGAACCGCCCACCTTCTGCCTTGGCTGCGTGGTCAACCCCGGGGCCGATCCCCTCGAGCCGCAGATCATGAAGCTGCACAAGAAGATCAGGGCGGGTGCCCAGTTCGTGCAGACGCAGGCCGTCTATGATCCCGGGACATTCGCCAACTTCATGAAGCAGGTCGGCAACCTCGGCGTGCCTGTGCTGGCCGGAATCGTGATGCTCAAGTCGGCAGGAATGGCCAACTACATGAACAAGTTCGTCTCCGGTGTCACTGTCCCCGCGGAGATGGTAGCCCGTATGAAGGAGACCGACGACAAAGTCCGGACCTCCATCGAGATAACCGTCGAGCTCGTTAAGGGCCTGAAGGACCACTGCCAGGGCATTCACATGATGCCGCTGGGCTGGAACAAGCATGCCGCCACCGTCATCAAGGAGTGCGGCCTGGTGTGAGCCAGGCATATGCCAGCGCGAGGTTTCGATGCAGAGCCGGCACAACTGTGCCGGCTCTTCTTGAGATAGGGGCAGAGCCGAGCAGCGCGCGGGCGGGATCCATCATTCGTACGGAAGTGAGATAGAGCCAAAGGCGTACCGGTGAGGGCGCTGCGCTGAATGGGCAAGAATCGCGGTCGCGCCCCACCACTTGGAGAGGTCAACATGGACTACAGGATCGGTATCGTCGGTTGTGGGGGGATGGGCAAGGCCCATATCGGATGGTGGAACTCGCTGGAGAATTGCCGCGTGACCGCTCTGTGCGACACTTCACCTGAGGCCATGGCGGAGGCCGTCGAACTGGCGGGGCCGGCTGCAAGTTACACGGACTATGAGCAGATGTTGAACGAGGCAGGAGTTGACATCGTTTCCATAGCCACATGGCCCAACCTCCACGCAGCCCCGACCATCGCCGCCGCCGAACGCGGAATCCACGTCTATTGCGAGAAGCCGATGGCGTTGGATTTGCAGGAATGTGACGCCATGATCCGCGCTTGTGATGAAGGCGGCGTATCGCTCATCATCGGTCACAATCGCCGCAACGATCCGCGCTTTGACAAGGCAAGACAACTCATCCACGATGGCTTCATCGGTCAGGTGCGGGCCGTGTACGGTAGCAACAAGGGCTATGAGGCAGGATACGGCCTCATGAACATGGGGAGCCACCTGTTCGATGCGATGCGCATCCTCTTCGGCGACGTGGAGTGGGTCTGGGCGCATCTACGCAAGAATGGTCGGCCCGTGTCCGCAGAAGACATCGAGCCGGTCGGCCACCGTGGGACCGGCTATACGGTCGGAGAGACCGGCACGATTCACCTCCAATTTAGGAACGGTGTAACCGGCATCGCGGAGTGGGTTACCGGCTTCGAGCAGACCCGCTTTGGATTGGAGATCGTCGGCTCAGAAGGTCGGCTGGCCCTGAAATCACCCGTAGAAGACTTATACCACTACCCCGCGCCAGTGTACGGACCCACGGAATGGAATGCATGGCAGAAGATCGAACTGACGCCTGAGGAGAACCCGTACGACTATCCGAACGGCTCGCGAGCCACGCGGATGCTTCTAGAGATGCTCGCGCACATCGAGGGCGGCGCCGAGCCATCTTCGTGCGGGCGTGAAGCGGTCAAGGCCATCGAGATCATCATGGCCGCACATGAAGCCAACCGCCGGTGTTGCACAGTCAATCTGCCGCTCGCGGACCGCCGACACCCCCTCAAGGTGTGGCGCCAGGAAGCCGGACTCGAGTAGGAGGGGCACGGCCGGCCGCAACGGCTGCATGAATACGGAAAAGCGAAGATGGACGACCTGGCCAGGTACAATATGGAACGGTGGGACGCGCTGGCGAGGGCCGGCTGCCAGTACTCGCGACCCTTTCTGGATCTGGATGCCGACCTGGCGCGGACGGAAGTGGACCCCGAAGGCATGCTGGATGAGATTGCCGGCAGGAACGTGCTGTGCCTTGCGGGCGGCGGCGGCCAGCAGTCGGCGGCGTTTGCGCTGCTGGGCGCGAGAGTTACGGTCCTCGATCTGTCGCGAGCTCAGCTCGAGAGGGATCAGCAAGCCGCGCGGCACTACGGCGTGCAGATCGCCACAGTCCACGGCGACATGCGCGACCTGTCGTGCTTTGCCGATGACTCGTTCGATACCATCTGGCACGGCCACTCACTGGACTTCGTGCCCGAGGTCGGGCCGGTCTTCGATGAGATTGCGCGCGTCATCCGCCCCGGCGGGATGTATCGCACGAGTTGCTCCAACCCGTTCTCTCATGCCACATGTGAAGAGCAGTGGGACGGCAAGGCATATCCGCTGGCCGACCCCTACGTTGAAGGCGCCGAGATAGTGTACGACGATCCATGCTGGGAACTCGATGAGGACGGCGCCCCGCTACGCATTCAGGGCCCGCGCGAGTTCCGCCACACGCTCAGCACGCTTGTGAATGGTCTGATCGAGCGGGGCTTCGCCATTCTGGGGGTGTGGGAAGGCCCTGAGGGGGACCCGGATGCGGAACCGGGGACTTGGGAGCACTTCACGGCGATCGCTCCGCCCTGGCTGACATTCTGGGCGGCGTACCGTCGCGAAGGCGTCGAGGGGTTGCCGACCGTATGATTGCAGCTCGGAAGGAAGTGCAATGATGCGTGAAGGTTGCGGGAACAGCTCTGAACGTAGGGAGCAGCCCCCCTGCTTGAGTGCGATGGCCGTGCAGGACTCGCAGGCTCTGGAGGTGCGGGCCCACCATCTGCTTTGTGCGGTGTGTGTGCGTGGCGGTTGTGAGACGCCGCCCTGCGGCAGGGAGGCACTGCAGCCTTTGCTAGATGCAATGTGGCAGGACGCCTATGTAGCCCTGAAGATCACCGCTGACCTCGATCTCAACCGCGCACACTATTTCGACGTTTATGCAGAGCGCGGCGAAAGGGAGCTGCCCGAGGAGTACCAGGAGCGGGCAGGCGATCATGTTGGCCGCAGGAAGGATCTGGAGGTGTGTCGGCTGTTGGGCATTGCGCCGAATACAGCCCTACCGGCATACTGGGCATACCAGATACTGCTCGACCGAGTTGGGACTGTCGCCGGCATATGCACGTCGCCGACACCCGACTCCCGGCATTGGCCGCAGTGCCCGCATGCAGCGGCGGGCTACTACGAGAGCATCGCGGGCGCGCCGCAACGCAGTCTGCAGGAGCAGACGGAGCGCGGCGAGGACCTCAGCGGCGAGGGCATCTGGGCGATGGTACGGCCGCGCAGCCGCCAGGAGATGCAGGAGGCGAAGGCGGTGTCGGCCAGGCATATCATCCAGACCGCCGACCGCCTGTTCATTCGGCCGAACCACGTGCTGTGCGTTCTCTGCACCGCCGAGACGCAAGACCCGCTCATTCAGGATAACCTGATCGAGCTACGCAAGCGCATGGAAGACGACCCGGACATACCGGTCACTTTGACTGAGGGGTGCTGCATGGTCTGCGACTCCTGCAACGTATATGACCCCGAAGAGCATGTGTGCTATCGCGCCCACATCAAGAACCAGCTCCGCGACCTGCACATGCTGGAGAGACTTGACCTGCCGCCGGGGGCGACACTGCCGTCGCGCGAGCTCTACGCCCGTGTTTATGAACGGATCGGATCACTGGCCGACATATGCGGATGGGGCGACGGTTCGAACACAGCGCCGTTCTGGGCTCCCTGTGGCGGGTGGCAAGGCGACCAGTTGGCGAAGGCTCGCGAGGCCGGGCTGATTTTGGGCGGCAACTCCGGCGGCTGAGGCCCCCTCGCAGAATCTCTTGGCTTGCAGCGGCCATCGAGTTACACTTAGTGTGTTGTGCACTAGCGATTGCGTAACGGTGCAGCGGTTGGAGCCGCTGCCTGGAGGGATTAGCATGGCTGGTGAAGTGGAGCTACAGCTAGCCCTGGATTTTGCCAATCTGTCGCAGGCTCTGCGAGTGGCCAGGGAAGCCTGGGAGGGCGGTGTCCGACGGCTGGAGGCCGGCACGCCGCTCATCAAGAGCGAGGGCCTCGACTGTGTCCGCGCCTTGCGGGCGGAGTTCCCCGGCGCCACGATAGTCGCCGACATGAAGATCATGGACGCCGGGCGCGTGGAGGTGGAGATGGCCGCCAAGGCAGGGGCCAATGTCGTAGCTGTGCTCGGCGCGGCATCGGACGCGACGATTAGAGAGTGCATCGAGGCCGGAGAGCGGTACCATGCGACTATCATGGTTGACCTCATCGAGGTGGGCAATCCGGCCGAGCGCGCTCGCCAGGCTGCCGAGATGGGTGCCGGCATCGTCGGCGTGCACTGCCCGATTGATGTGCAGATGGAGGGCGGCGACCCAATGGCGGCGCTTCGGGATGTGGTCGCAGCCGTAGAGATACCTGTGGCTGTGGCCGGCGGCATCAACTCTGAAACGGCGGCGCCGGCGGTGCAGAATGGCGCCGGCATCGTCATCGTCGGCGGCGCGATCATCAAGGCCCCCGATGCCAGGAAGGCGGCTGCTGGCATTCTAGAGGCCATGCGGTCCGGCGAGGCCGTCGCGACCGAGAAGTACAAGCGGTTCGGACCTGAACACCTTCGCGAGACCTTCATGAAGGTCAGTGCCGCCAACGTGTCGGATGCCATGCACCGCAAGGGTTGGGTGCCCGGACCGATGCCGATACGGCCGGGCATGAAGTGCGTTGGGCCCGCTCTTACAGTCTGGACATACGCGGGTGATTGGCACAAGCCCGTCTCTGCGATTGACCAGGCGGAACCTGGCGCCGTGCTGTTTGTTGATGTCGGCGGGAAGGGTCCGGCGGTCTGGGGAGAAGAGGCCTCCAAGAGCTGTGCGCGCAAGGGCATTGCGGGCATTGTCATTCACGGGGCCGCCCGCGATACCGGCGAGATCGCGGAATTGGGGCTCCCTTGCTTCTGCACACTGCAGTGTCCGGCGGCCGGCGATCCTAAGGGTGTGGGCATGATCGGGGTCCCGCTGCACATCGGGGAGACGGATATTCGTCCCGGCGACTGGGTGATCGCTGATGATGACGGCGTCGTCGTGGTTCCGGCCGAGCGCGCAGTGGAGGTTGCCAACCGCGCCCTGGATGTCATCGAGCGGGAAGCGCGCGAAAAGGCCGAGATCATGGAGAAGGGCATGACATTGGGGCAGGTCTCCGAACTCATGCGCTGGGAGCAGAAGCGCGGCGAATAGCGCAGCAGGTGCGGAGGATGATTGGCCGCATGCAGGGAGTTGGATCAGTCGGGCGGCAGTTCGACCCGGGCCATCCCCACGTTCTGATAGTCGGTCCCGGCTCCATGGGTCTGATGCACGCCGGGCTCCTGGCGCGTGCCGGCGTGTCTGTGACCGTCCTCGACTACCGTCCTGAGCGCGCCGCGTACTTCAACGAAGCCGGCATCACCGTCCGCGGCGCAGCCGGGGATTTCCACGTTCCCGTGCGCGTGATGGCCGTTGCGGCCGAGGTTCCCCCTCCGGACCTGGCAGTGTTTTTCGTCAAAGCCTACAGCACCGCCGGGGCGCTGAGACATGCACAGGACGCCCTGACGGAGCACACCTGTCTGCTGACGCTCCAGAACGGCCTTGGCAACTACGAATTGCTGATGGATTACGCCGGCGGGCGCCCTGTTCTGGCTGGAACCACCTCTTCAGGTGCTTACCGCACCGCCGACGGCGAGGTGCTCATCGCCGCAGTAGGCGATATCCAGATTGCCGGAGCAGATGCTGCCGGGTCTATCGCAGCCGGTGTGTGTGAGATGTTCGCTAGCGGAGGGCTTCCCGCACAGGTGTGCCCCGATCCCGCAGCCCTGCTGTGGCGCAAAGCGATAGTCAATGCGGCCATCAATCCGCTGGCGGCTCTGGCGGGCGTGCGCAATGGCATTTTGCTCGAGGTACCTGGTCTGCGTCCGCTGCTGCGGGGCTTGGCGCAAGAAGCCGAGCAGATCGCCAGCGCGGCCGGGATAGTCATCAGCGAGGACATGGTCGCGACTGCTGAGAAGGTGGCGGCGCAGACTGCGCAGAACCGTTGCAGTATGCTGCAGGACCTGCAGGCGGGCCGCCGCACTGAGATCGAGCAGATCAACGGCCGTATCGCGGCGGTAGGACGTCAACACGACGTATCCTCCTGCCTGAATGAGACCATCACCAGGCTGGTAGAAGCCGCCGAGACGCAGAAAGGCATCGGGCAGGCATGATTATCATTGGAGAACTTATCAACGGAACCCGCAAGCGGGTCAAACGGGCAATCGCGGAACGCGATGTCGGCTACATTAGCGGGTTGGCGGCAAAGCAGGCCGAAGCGGGCGCTGATTTCATTGACTGCAACCCCGGTACTGTAGGCGAAGACGAGGTCAAGGACATCCAGTGGCTGGTAGAGACGGTGGAGGCCGTAACATACCTGCCCATCAGCTTCGACACCCCCAACACTAAGGCGCTGCAGGCCGCCTTCGACGTGTACACCGGCGAGGCCACGCCGATGATAAACTCCATCACCGCGGAGCAGGAACGTATCGATTCAATGCTTGATTTCGTGGCTCAAAGCGGGGCCAACATAGTGGCGTTGGCGCTATGTGACAGCGGGATGCCTGCGTGCGGCGACGATCGGGTCCAGACCTCGCTGGGGTTGATTGACACGCTGACCGGCGCCGGTGTTGACGCAGGCAAGATCTTCGTTGACCCGGTGATATCCCCGTTGGGCACCGATGCCGCGTGTGGCTGTGCGGTGCTCGATGCGGTCAGGAACATCAGGGCCCAGCGGCCTGGCGTGCACATCACCTGCGGCCTGAGCAACATATCATTCGGGCTGCCGGAGCGCAAACTGCTGAACCGCGTATTCGTGGCTCAGGGCATAGCCGTCGGCCTGGACTCGGCGATTATTGACCCGCTGGATGCACAGATGATGGCCACCATCGCCGCCGCCGAGGCGCTGGCAGGCCGCGATGAGTGGTGCATGAAGTACATCCAGGCCTCGCGTGAGGGCAGGTTGTCTGTGTAAGAGCAATGGTCAGACTTCACTATGCGGCACTTGGGGCCATACTGCTGCCGGCGATCTGGCTGGCATACCTCGGCTATGCTGCCGACTGGCAGTCCGGCGCGTTCTACGAGCGTTTGGGGGAGGCCGCTCTTTCATGGCGGCTGGCCGGGTTGAGCGCTACCTGCTACGCCTGCGCGGTTGAGGTCCATCGCGGCGAGTTGCTGCAGGCGAAATACAGGGCGGCTCCAGCCGCAGAAGAAGCAGCTCTCGCCAAAGTGGTGCGCGCCAGAACGATAGCGGCGCGCATTCTGCTTGCGGCGCAACGGCCGTATGCGGCATTGCCCTTTGCCGAAAGCGCCTACCGCGCCGACTACCGCAACACAGCCGCCGCGGCATTGTTATGGCGGGCCCGCTACGCCGTCGGCATGACCACCGAGGCCAAGCGCGAACTGATGCTATTGGGTCTTGACAATCCGAGGCCAGAGATCCTCACGGCACTGGGCGAGCTGTTTCTGACCGAGGACAAGCCCGCTGCCGCGCTCGACTTCGCCCGGCGCGCACTGGAG